>Ga0182032_10000165_pt1 | contig 25482 bp, 23 predicted proteins | sample tim00Cox00000000_FD_125970 | JGI IMG/M metagenome (GOLD analysis project Ga0182032, IMG submission 125970) | Lab enrichment of tropical soil microbial communities from Luquillo Experimental Forest, Puerto Rico - timezero.00C.oxic.00.000.000 | ecosystem: Environmental > Terrestrial > Soil >... | reverse complement strand
GCTCATGGTGCGGCAGACCCTGGATGCGGACTCGGCGTACGCCGACGTGGCGCTGCACGCGAACGGATTAACATCGCTGCAGTATCGCGAAGAAAAGGGCGCGGCCACACACGAGATTCAAGCTAACGTGTCCGCGCCGAAACGGCTGCGCATCGTGAAGCACGGCACATACTTCTCGATGTGGCTGGCCGATGCGAGCGGCGAGTTCCGGCTGGCGAGCGGCTCGACGCGCATCGCGCTCGAAGAACCGTTCTACGTCGGCATCGGCGTGTGCAGCCACGACGCGAACCTAGTCGAAAAAGCGGTGTTTTCGAACGTGGAGGAGAATTCCGAAGCGCCGCTCGCGTCGGGTGACAGCACGGCAACTACGCTCTACAGCGCGCTCGAAGTCGTTACGGTGGCCTCAACCGACCGCCGCGTCGTCTACATTTCGCCGGAGCGCTTCGAGGCGCCTAACTGGATGCCGGACGGAAAAACGCTTTTGTTCAACCGAAACGGACGCCTCGAGAAAATTCCGGTGACCGGCGGCACACCACAGGCTCTCGATACCGGGATTGCGAGGCGCTGCAACAACGATCATTTGATTTCGCCCGATGGCACGCAACTCGGCATTAGCGACAATTCGCAACAGAACCATGAGTCACTCGTCTACATTGTGCCCATTGGCGGCGGAACGCCGCGGCGCATCACCGAGAACTCTCCTTCCTATCTACATGGGTGGTCGCCGGACGGAAAGACGCTGGCGTTCGTTGGCGAGCGGAACGGCGACTTCGACATCTACACCATTCCCGCGGGGGGCGGGGCAGAGGTCCGGCTGACGACCGCCAAGGGACTGGATGACGGCCCGGAATACACCCGGGATGGAAAATACATTTATTTCAACTCCGAGCGCACCGGCCATATGCAAATCTGGCGGATGCGCGCGGACGGAAGCGAGCAGGAACAGGTCACGTTTGGCGAAGAGAATGACTGGTTCCCGCACATTTCGCCGAACGGGGAGTGGATGGTGTTTCTTACCTACGACAAGAACGTGAGCGGCCATCCGGAAAACAAAGATGTGATGCTGCGGCTGATGTCTCTGAAACAAACCCCTCGCAGCCAACCCAAAGAAACAAACGACGCAAACACTCGAAGAGTAAGCCTCCAAGATGCGAAGATCACCGTGCTGGCGAAACTGTTCGGCGGGCAGGGAACCATCAATGTGCCTTCCTGGTCGCCTGATGGGAGGCAGGTGGCATTCGTCAGCTATCACTTGGTGCCAAAAGCGGTGACTCGCAATCCGTGATTCGTGACTCCGTCGTGGCGATGAGCTAATGGCCGGTCGTCCGTAAAAGCCAACACGGATCTGGACCGCGCCGACTGTAGTGGCCGTCGCGAGTCTTAACCTCTCGATGGGAAGCAAAGAAAAAGCAAAGGGACTGATGCTCGACAAGAATGGTGCAGCACTTTGATCCGCACGCGCAGGGTTCGCTCGGAACGCGTCGTTGGTTCTCAGCCGGGACGGCTGACGCTTCGCTGGCTCCTTGGCGGCGGACGCGCAATCCGCGGGCGGGAGAGGCAGGCGCTGCGATGAGGTCGGCCATCTCAGGCGCAAATTCATGGCTTGCGAACAGTCCGAGATCCGCCGCTCACTCGCTACCGCGGTCGTATCGTTCGCCTGAGCCCATTTCCATGGACGCTAAAGCCGAGTCTGGCAGCCCGCACGTCATCGCGCGCAGAAAACAACAAAGAATTCAGTGAACGGCAAAGTGAGCATGGCTCGACAAGGGGCGTGCCACTACGGCAAGAGGGAATCTTTTCCTGGGCTGCAAACCTAGAACTGACGGCAGTAAGGCGAAGGGGTACCGGGGCCGTGCGGCGCCGCGAGGAAATGGCGGAGCGGGTGCTAGCGCGAGGCCGAGATGGCGACCCCGAGCTCCTTGAGCTTGGCGCGAGCGTAGCGATCCTCTTCGCTTCCGGGAAAGCGCCGAACCACTTCGCGAAGGTCGCGGATGCCGGAGCTTTTTTGTCCCAACTCCACGAGCGCCATTCCGCGGTGGAGGAGGGCGGGGGGCACCTTGATGGCTCTCGGATAGTTGTTGAGAACCTTGTCGTATTCCGCAATGGCCTGCTGGTAGTTTTTCTGCCTGTAGGCGATTTCGCCGATATAGAACTGGGCGTTCGAAGCGAGATCGGTTTTGCCGTAATACTTCAGGTAGTCCTGAAACTCGGCGCGCGCGAGTTCATATTTGCCGCTCTGAATGTCGCGCAGACCATTGGAATAAAGAGTATCGGCGGAAGGAGCCGGCATCGCCGGAAGAGAACCTGAGGAGGGCCCAGGGGGTAGGGCGCTTGCGGTAGGCGTTGCCGCGGCAGGCGCGCCTGCCCCGCCGGAAGAAATCTTGGAGTCGAGGTTTTGCACCGCGTTCTGCAGGTCCACCAGCTGCTGGTTGAGCTTGCCGAGGCGAGACTTGATTTCCTCGAGATTATCCGAGAGACCTTGTACTTGCGTCGACATCGTGTCGAGACGCGTGCCGGAGTTGGCCTGCATGTCCTGAACGGATTTTTGCAGCGAGCCCATGTTGCCGCTGAGCCGGCCGATGCTGTCATTGAAACCGCCGACGATGGTCTTGATGACGGTATGATCCTGTGTCATTTGGTTGGAGAGATCTTTTTGTCCTTGCAGCAGGGAAGTGACGTCGCGCTGGAGGTCAATAATTTCCCTGGCGACAGCTTCGACGGGGCGGGGCCCGATGAGGCTTCCGCAGACGGCGCCGGCAAAAATGGCTGCGCTGAAAACGGCGATGTTGCGTATACGCATGACATCCTCCTAGGGGTCCAAGGACCCACTTTCAAAACAGGCCTGGGAATTAGTCTCCACTCTAATTAAGAAGGCCGCAAGCAGGCAAGAGTTTGCCCGGCCGTTGCGGCCTTTCTAGTCACGATCGGTAATCGCCAAAGCAGGCAGAGGTGAAGCTCAGTTGGCCCTGACAAAATGGCCGCGGCGGTTCTGCTGCCAGCAAGTCTCGTTGTGTTCCAGGCAGAAAGGTTTCTCCTTGCCGAAGCTGACGGTATTCATGCGATCGGCGGAGACTCCAAGCGATACGAGATATTCTCTCACGGCGGCGGAGCGACGGTCGCCGAGGCCGAGGTTGTATTCGGTCGAGCCGCGCTCGTCGCAGTGACCCTCGATGGTTATTCTTATCGATGGATTGGCTTTGAGGTACTCCGCGGTCTGGGCGAGAGCCTCGCGGCTGTCGGAGCGTATGTCGGCTTTGTCATAATCAAAATAAGCATCGTGGACTGCTTGCTCGAAGGGCGTCGCTGCGGGAGCCGGCGTGGGTGGCGGAGCAGGAGCGTTCACGGAAACCGCGGCGGTAGCGGTAGCGGAGCCACCGGGGCCGTTAGCGGTAATCGTGTAGGTGGAGGAATCCGAGGGTGTGACCTTTGTGGAACCTTCGGCGGTCACGGTCCCGACTCCAGGATCAATCGAGAGTTGCGTGGCGTCGGTGGAGTTCCAGGTGAGGGTCGAGGATTCGCCCTTGTTAATGGTCGTGGGGTTGGCCTGCAACGTCACGGTGGGACGAGCGGGCGCAGGAGCAGGCGCCGGCGGCGGAGGCGGTGGTGTCACTTTCTTGTTGCAACCGGAAACAAGCACAGCGGAGCCGAACAGGGCGAGCAGTCCAGCGCGATGGAGTATGCGTGAAGCCAGAGTCATTCCAATCCTCCTGAAACGATTAGAGTCCCCCAACAGGCCCGCTATCCTAACATCAGCAGGCTAGGTCCGAGCAATGTATCGCAGCACGATATATTATAGACAACCGGAAAACGCAAGCGAACTAACAACAAGGAACAAGAATTTCCAGGAGAGCAACACCCACGAACTTCAGGCCCAGTCATAAGAAGCACGGGCGACTCCCCCGGTATCAAGCGGCTCCTGTGCCGTAGATTCAATGGGTAGACCAGTTGGGCGACTCGTTGTGGCCGCCGGTGGTTAATTGATGCGCCTGCGAGCCGTCGGCGAGCATGGTCCAAATCTGGCGCTCGCCCGAGCGTGTCGACTCGAAGACAAGGTGGCGGCCATCGGGCGCCCAGCTGGGACGCTCGTTGCGGCCCTGATCGCGCGTCAATTCGAGGAGCTGCTGGGAGGTGGGATCGACGATGTAAAGGTCGTAGTTATCGTTCGGGCGTCGCCAGCTGAACGCCAGCAACTGGCCGTTGGGTGTCCACGCCGGGTCGATGACGTAACCTTTCTCGGGAAGGTCAAGTTTGCTGACACCGGTGCCATCAGCGTTCATTAGATAGAGCTGGGGAGTGCCGCCGCGGTCGCTGACGAAGGCGACTGTTTGGCCGGTCTTGGGATTCCACGAAGGTGACATGTTCGCGCCGCCGGAATGTGTAAGACGTTTTGGGTGACTGCAATTGATGTCACAGACGTAGAGTTCGGGGTTCCCTTGCATGGAAGAAGAGAAAAGAATCTGCGTGCCATCCGGAGACCACGTCGGCGTGATGTTGGTCCCCAGAAAGCGCGGGAAGGCGATGACCTTACCGGTGTCCATGGAGTACATGCAGATTTGCGCGCTGACGACGCTTTTGTAGGGCGCATAGCAGGTTAAGGCGATGCGCGAACCGTCGGGCGACCAGCGGGGCGTGAGGGCAATCGAACGAAGACTGGTCAGCTGGTGCTGATTGGCGCCGTCATAATCCATGACCCAGATTTCCTTGTTCCCGTTGCCAGTGGCGCGAACGAAAGCGATCTGGGTGGAAGCGACGCTGGGCTGGCCGCCGGTAAGTTTGCTGATAATTTCGTCGGCAAACTGATGGGCATATTTGCGGACCTGCAAGTCGGTAGGACCGCCGCGATAGACCTTGCCGATGACGGGCGGAGAAGAGGGATTGCGCACGTCAAAAAGCCAGGCCTGGATGGTGACCTCGGCTGTGGACTCGGTCATATTGCCAAAGCCGAGGTAGCTGGCGTTGGTGGGCTGGGCGATCCAAGCCGGAGCTTGCAGCTCCGCTGGGACCGTGGGCGCTTGAGTAGGGTAGAAGCTGGGGCTGGCGAGCTCGAGGATGCCGCTGAATTGCAGGTCATCACGGACGACTTGGGTGAATAGGGAAGCATGAGGTTTTGCGTTGGCGGCGCGCGGGCCAAAGTCGGCGAGCGCCACGCGGATCTTCGTTTGGCCAAGCCCCGTGCCGGTGCGAATGCGGTCTTGCGCCTGGGCGAAACGGCCGCTCGAAACAAGGACGGCAACGAAGAACAACTGCCCCAAACATCTCGCGGATTTCAACAAGTTCCCCCCTTTGGTTACTGAAAAGTTCAGCCCATTCGAGCAGCGAGCAGCTCATTGCATCATCGAGAGATCGAAATCAAACGTAACGTCGACATAGGTTCCCATATAGTCGTTGGGAAGAGGCCGGAAAACGTCAACGCTTTGCAGCGCGCGCATGGCGGAATAGTCCATGGATGAATTGCCGCTGCTTTGAAGCAAGCGAATATGGGAAATGCTCCCATTTGAATTGATTCTGAATGTCATCACGCTGTGGGCCTGGTGAACCGCGCGGACAGCCGGGTCAATGGTAGTCTGATCCCAAGATTGCTGCACCCGGTTTCGGACCGCATCCACGTACCACGGATACCGACCGGCAAAATCCGCGCCTCCCGGACCAATGGCGGACACGCCTGGAGAAGAGGCGCCCGAAGAAGCGCCCGGTGTCTGAGAGTATCCCGTTGGAAGGTTGGGGCGGCCGCCCCTTCCGGGGATGGCGTTATCCGGCTCCGGAGTTTTTTTTGCGAGCGTCCGAGACGGGCGGGAGGGCGGTAACGGCTTTTCTTTTTCAAACTTAGGAATTTTGGTGGCGTCGGCCTTGGGCTCGGGCGGGGTAGGTTTTGGGTCTTCCTTATGAAGGCTCTTGGTGGGGTCAACGGTTCTGCTATCGGTGACCATTTCTTCTTTGGGCATGGGAATTCCGGCGGGGCTGACGAGATTGACTTTTGTGTCGCCCCGCGCCTGTTGACTTCCTGGGCCGCCCCACAAGGCACCTTGGCGCTCAAGATAAGAGCCGGCCAAGAGCGCAGCGGTCAGCAGGGCATGAAAAACGACGGAGCGAAACAAGTATCTCTTGAGCGGGAGATCATTCGGAATGGCAAAAGCCGTAGCCATACTGTTATTTTACTTTGTCCGCCCACGCTCCGTGAGTGGCTCAGTCACGATACTTATATTGTTGATCCCGGAAACGCGCAGCGCGTCGACGACGGAGGCAAAAATGCCGAACGGAACGGTTTCATCACAGCGTAAGAAAACGCTTTCCCGCGTGGTTTTCAGTTGCGCGTGAATCTTTGTGCCAAGCTGATGAATGTTGACGGGATCGTTGCCAAGGTAGATGTGCTGGCCTTTGTCGATGCTGACCACGATGCGGTCCTGGCTGATGTCTTTGATGGTCTTGGTTTTGGGGACGTCGATTTCGATGCCGGACTGCAGGATGGGCGCGGTGATCATGAAGATGATGAGCAAAACCAGGACCACGTCCACAAACGGGACCATATTGATTTCGGAGAGCGAAGTTTGCGTGGATCTCGAGAGTTGCATGATTTCGTAACTCAGTTGCCGCGGCGGGCGGGATGGCCGCTAAAAATTCAGTCAAAAGCCTTCTCGACCTGCGCAGTGACTTCCATGGCGAAATTGTCTAGGCGTTGCCCCAGGTCGCGAATGTTCTGCAAGAATTGATTATAGAAGATCACCGCTGGAATGGCGGTGGCCAGACCAGCGGCCGTAGTAATCAGAGCTTCCGCAATGCCGGGCGCGACGGCGCGAAGGCTCGCGGCGCCCGCGCTGCCAAGACCGGCAAACGCGTCAATGATGCCCCACACGGTGCCGAAAAGACCGATGAACGGCGTCACGGAGCCGGTAGTTGCTAGCCAGGACATCCCCTTTTCGACGCGACGCACTTCCTCGGCGGAGGCAAGCTGCATGCTGACAGTAACGGCCGACAGGCTCTTGAGTTTGGGCGGATGCGGATTCGGGGCAATGCCACCGACTTGGGACTGCAATTCGCGGTAGCCGGCGGCGTAAGCGGAAGCGAAAGGGGAACTGGAAGACGACAGCGCCTGAGGATTGGGGATGCCGCGTGTGGCGCGGAAAGCGTGCAGAAATTGATTGCTCTGGCGGCGGATGCGGCCAAACATACCCCATTTCTGGAAGATCATGGCCCACGAAATGAGGGAAAAGAGAAGAAGAAGCGCAAGAACCCCGCGCGCGACCACCCCGGTCTGCTGAAGAATGTCAGTAATATTGGTCGCTAAAATCGTATTGAACAGAAAAATGACGTACCCCTCAGTGAAACGCCAAATTCCTCTGGGCCTAAGAACCGTAGCATAGGCGCCAAAGACGGCGCAACCAATAGGATGCGGAAGTTGTTCAATTGCTGCCTATCGGGAAACAGGGGTTAGGGAATGCGGACCTGTTCACCAGGGATGCCTGATTCGTAACGGGAGCCTCGGCCCATGCCGGTAGCGTGAACGGAGGTCGCGCGCAAAGAGCCTCGTAGAAAACGAGGCGCGAAGCAGGAACAACGTCTTCTCCCCTGAACAGGAGCCGAGACGCGGTGCGTTTCGAGGACGACCGCCGGGCGCCTGGACCTCCCTCTGTGCCGGGACGTCAGCGAGTTTCCGAAAGTGGTTCGACGTCAGCTGGCGAACAGGAGGCGGGCAGGTTGCGCACAGGAGGCGGGCAGGTTGCGCACAGGAGGCTCGGCAGCACAACAGCAGTAGCGGGCATCTCGAAGTCCTCTGCATGGGGGACCTCCGTATTGGATCGGGGAGGCCTCGAATCGAGCGGCTTTCCCGATGAGATGAGCCGCGGCAGGTGACTGACAGCGGGAACTGTACGACGAATAAGACTCGAGAACAACGGGATCGACGGATTTCCTCGGCGGAAAAGCAGGTGTGGTAAACTGCGGATTGCGCATGCATAAACCGTTTGACTTCGAGATAGGGAGACTGACGGGGCAGGGTTCCGAGTCCGTCCGGCCGCCGTTAGGGCTGGCACAGGCGCCGGAACGCGGGACTTTTTTTCTGGAGACGTTCGGGTGCCAGATGAACGACCACGATTCGGAAAAAGTGGCCGGGGTGCTGCTTGCGCGCGGCTACCGGCAGGTGGAGACGGCCGAAGCAGCGCGGCTGATTCTCTACAACACGTGCAGCATTCGGGAAAAAGCAGCGCAAAAAGTCTTCTCGCGGCTCGGAGAATACCGCGCAAAGCAAAGTGAAGGAAAAATCATCGGCGTGCTGGGCTGCGTGGCGCAACAAGAGGGCCAGGGCATCTTTGAACGTGCCCCGTGGGTAAGCCTCGTGTGCGGCTCGGCAAGTTACCGCAAGCTGCCGGAGTTGATCGCACAATTGGAGTCGGGGAACCACCGGGTGACCGGCCTGGACCTGGACACCGACGAAACGTTCGAGTCGGAAATAACGCGGCGCGACAATCCGTTTCGCGCTTATCTGACCATCATTGAAGGGTGCGATAAGGCCTGCTCGTATTGCGTCGTGCCGTACACACGCGGGCCGGAACGGAGCCGGGCGAGCGATTCAATTCTGCGCGAAGTCGGGCAACTCGCGGAGTTGGGCTACTCGGAAGTGCAACTGCTGGGGCAGACGGTGAATTCCTATGCGGACCCGACGCCGCGCAAAATGCGCTTCGCGGAACTGTTGCTGGCGGTCGCGCGGGTTCCCGGAATCCGCCGCGTGCGGTTTACGACCTCGCATCCGAGCGACTTTACGCTTGACATCGTCGAAGCCATGGAAGCGCAGCCAAAAGTTTGCGAGCATGTGCATCTGCCGGTGCAATCGGGCTCGACCAAGGTGTTACAGGCCATGCAGCGGACCTACACGCGCGAGCAATATCTCGAGAAAGTCGCCATGATTCGTGGCGCGAGGCGCCCCATCGCGATTACGACAGACATCATCGTCGGTTTTCCCGGCGAATCCGAAGCCGATTTTGAAGAGACGCTGAGTTTGCTCGATCAAGTGAGATACGACAGTTTGTTCTCATTCAAATACTCGCCGCGGCCCAACACGCCTTCCTTGCGCTTGAACGATGTGGTTCCCGAAGAAGAGAAGAGCCGCCGCCTTGCGGTTCTTCAAGACAAGCAGCGGGAAATCCAGTCCGCCGGCAACAAGCAGTTGATCGGCGAAACATTTGAAGTCCTGGTGAGCGGGAAATCCCGTCGCGAGAACCAATGGTCGGGATACACTAGTTCGTGTCGCCTGGCAAATTTCACTTCACATGCGAAGGAACTTCTGGGAACCTACGTGCAAGTTCGCGTCACCGGGGCGACGCCAAACAGCCTTGTGGGCGACCACATGGTTTGACCAAGGGAGGCCTCCATGGAAGTGGAAATGAAGATCCGCGGCCTGATGATGGACCCCGTGACAAACATGCCCATTGTTGTGCTGAAAGACGTACAAGGCCAGGCCATCCTCCCGATCTGGGTGGGCGTTTACGAGGCTAACGCCATTGCGTTGGAAATCGAAAAAGTCCAAACGCCGAGGCCCATGACACATGACCTGTTGAAGAACGTGCTGCTTGGCCTCGAAGTGCGTGTTCAGAAGATTGTTGTGAACGACTTGAAAGACGATACCTTTTACGCATTGATTTGGGTGGAGCGAGACGGCCAGATGATGACGATCGACTCGCGCCCAAGCGATGCTCTGGCCCTAGCGCTGCGTATGGACTGTCCCATCTACGTGGATGAAGTGGTGCTCAAGAACTCCAAAGTTTCCAGTGCTTTTTCTGAACGCAACACCAACGAGCAGCTCCGCAATTGGCTCGAAGGACTCTCCGACGAGGACCTGGGTCGCTACAAGATGTGAATGGTGATTGGCGAGCCTTCACTCGTGACCCTTGCGGTCTACCAAACGGGGAGGCGGCGTTTTTTAGGGAACCTCTTCTCTTCGGCGGTCGTAAGGCGCTCTTCCGGCGGCTCGCGGCACCAAACAAAAAGGGTGGCGAAGCGATGCTCCGCCTTTATAGGATTACGAATTGCCTTCCGCTTCCTTTATGTCGTTTGAGGCTGGCTTGTTCGCTTTCCTACCGGGAAGAGTCGGGGCCGCGCGATTCATGCGCCGCACCGTGTGGCGCCAAGCAAACAACAAGACGATACCAATCAGGATGAGCGCGAGACTGAGCCCTGACCAGATCCCCAAAGCGCCCCAGTTTCGGCCGAAGCAAAGCCATGCGCCGAGCGGCAGGCCAATCACCCAGTAAGCGGTGAAGTGACAGATCATTGGCGTGCGCGTGTCCCCGGCACCTCGCAGTGCACCGGTGGCCACCGTCTGAATCCCATCAAATAACTGGAAAGCAGCTCCGGCGATCAGGAGCAGGGAAGTGCTGCGAATGACAGTTTCATCCGGGGTGTACAGGAGCGCGATCCAGCGAGGAAAGACCAACAGGGCGACGGCAGCAAGGGTCATGAAGGCGGCGCCAAGAAGGATGGCAGTGTATCCGGCATTGCCGGCAGAGTCGGGGCGTCCTCGCCCGATGGCCTGGCCGACGCGCACGGCAGCAGCGGAGGAGATCCCGAGGGGGACCATGTAGGTGAACGCGACAGTATTCAGCGCGATTTGATGGCCGGCGAGAGCGACTGCGCCCAGGCGACCGATCAGCGCAGTGGCCAAAGCAAAAACGCTGATTTCCAGGGTGATTTGTACGGCCGCGGGCAGTCCCAGCGAAATGAGTCGGCGGATGCGAAGAAAGTCGATGTCGACCGGAGTCTTCAATAGTTCCGTGCGATGCCGTCGGTCGTACCAAAGAAGATAGCTGACGAGCACAGCCGCCAAATACGCGCGAGAAATCGCCGTGGACCAGCCGGAGCCCACGACACCCATCGCCGGGGCACCCCATTTGCCGTAGATGAGGACCCAGTTGAAGAGGGCGTTGACGATGTTGGCGCTGACGAGGGCGAAAGCGATGGGCTCGGCCATGTTCATGGCCTGCAGGCAACGGCGAACGGCGAAGTACAGGAGGAGGGGGAAAAGTCCGACGGCGAGCGCCTTCATGTATGGGACCGCAAGGGCCGCGACTTGCGGTTCGATGTCGAGCCGCCGAAGAAGCGGATTGAAAAACCAAACCGGAATCATCAAGAAAGGCGTCATGACCACGCTGAGGTAAATGCTGTTGACGAGGGAGCGGTGACAGTCCTCGCGCCGGCCTGCTCCGAACGCTTGGGCGACGAGCGTGTCGAGGCCGATAAGCAGGCCGCCGCCGAAGAACGCCAGAACGTTAAAAAGGTTCGAGCTGATGCTCACCGAGCCGATGGCGCGGGCGCTATCGGGAAGGTGCCCGACCATGACGGTGTCCACGATGCCCATGCTCATCCAGCCGATCTCGGCAAGGACCAACGGCCATGCGAGCCGGATGGTGGGGCGAAGTTCGTGGCGAGCTGCCTGGAGGCTGAACATGTGCGCGCGAAGAGCTATGTGAGTGTAAGCGGGGCATGGCAAAGGAGCAAACCGTCTCGCAAGTGCTCCAAATTGGCCAGGCCAATGAAGAAATGAAGAGAAGAAAGGACGCGCAGCAGGGGTTAACTGGCAGGCGTACCGGGAGCGCACTGCCATTGACCCGTGGCAAACGTGCCCGTAGGCTCTGCATATGCCGCGCTGAAGAGCGGCGCCACAGTAAACGTTCGGCCTTCCCCCCAAGAGGTTTCGGCCGCAGTTGGGAACCCAGGAGAAAGCCAGAACTGCTGCGATCGCATCCTTTCACCAGGGAGTTCCTAGTGCCACTGCAAGGACGTCTGAAATTTGAGCCAAAAGGAAAGGAAATTCGCGGCGCGGGGCGACTCAATTCCCGCGTGCGCTTGGCCATCGAGTCTACCGAGGAGGGGAAGGTGGTCCGGGCCGAAGGGTACACGAAGGATGTCAGCCGAAAAGGCTGCCTGGCGCTGGTGCCACACGCATTTGCGGTCGGGCAGAAGGTTCGGGTAATCAACCTAGTGAACCAGAATGCCAGTGACGCGTATTTGATCTGGCGGGGGCACCAGGGCCCGGCAGGATGGGAGCTGGGAATCGAGCTTCACGAACCGACGGCGGACTTCTGGGGTGTGGATTTCTAGCCTGGGTGCCGGTAGTGGGGGCTCCCCGAGAAAGCCCCAAGGGCTTGTAGATTCGCCTGGAATTTCCACACGACTTCGGAAATTCGACGGGAACGGCACTTTTTTCGCTTGCCAAGGAACGGGTCGCAAACGTAGAGTTAGCCTAGGCCTTGGGGGTTTTTAGGAGGCGGCACCCATATATAGGAACCCAGTTGCCAACTGGTGGTTTGCTTGTGTACGCGCCCTTCACCATTGGCGAGGGCAAGCGGGCGGAGGCAGAAGAAGAAGATGACTGCCATCATCGCGATTGCGAATCAGAAAGGCGGCGTAGGCAAGACGACAACGGCAATTAACCTGGCAGCAGGGCTGTCAGATCGCGGCAAGAAAACCCTCCTCATCGATCTCGATCCACAAGCGAATTCCACGATTGCTTTTTACGATTCCGGCGAGATTTCCACGTCCATGTTCGAGGTGCTCAGCGACAGCCGCGTGGGCATCGCGACCGTCATTAGAGCGACAAAGGACCCGCTGCTGTTTCTTTGCCCCGGGCGCCTGTCGCTCGCGAAATTGGAGCAGGTCCTCGCCGGGCAATTTGACGCGCCTTTCCGGTTGAAAGACGCCTTGGCGCCGGTGCTGAAAGATTATGACTACGTGATTGTGGATACTCCGCCGTCCCTGGGCATCCTGACGGTGAATGCGCTGGTGGCAGGGACGCATTTGCTGGTGCCCATTCAAGCGGCCTATTTTGCCATCGAAGGAACCGACGATCTCCTGGAAACGTATGAGCGCATTCGCGCGCGGCCGAATCCCGGGCTGAAAGTTTTGGGTGTAGTCATCACGCTGTACGACAAGCGCACGAATATTTCCAAGGACACGCACGGACAGATTCGCAGCGTGTTCGGCGAAGTGCTGTTCAAAACGAAGATCACCAAGAACGTGCGCCTGGAAGAGAGCCCGGCGTACAAGGAAACAATTTTTACCTTTGCACCGAAATCGCCCGGGGCCGCCGAGTACAAGAAGCTCGCGGGGGAGGTTATCCAACGTGTCGAAGAGGATCGGGTTGCCAGTCACGCTGAAGATGCGGCATGACGCGCACTATGTAGAATCGCTGACAAGCTACAGCGGGGCGGCGGTGGGACGCATGATCCGACTGGATCAAATTCGTCCAAACCCGGATCAGCCGCGCAAGGCGCTCGGGGATTTGCGCGAACTGACGGAGTCCGTCCGAGAAAAAGGCGTTCTGGAACCGCTACTGGTCCGCTATGTGCCGCGCGAGGACTGCTATTACATTATCTCTGGCGAACGCCGGTACCATGCGGCGCGCGCGGCCGGTTTGCGCGAAGTACCGTGCATCGAAAAAATGGCCGACGACGCGGAGACGCTGGAGCTTGGCCTGATCGAAAACATTCAGCGCAAAGACCTCACGCCGTTTGAGGAAGCGGACGGCTTGCACCGGCTGAGCTCGCAGTTTGAATACACGCACGAAGACATCGCCAAAAAAATCGGGCGGGCACGCTCTTCCGTGACGGAGACACTTTCGCTGCGAAACATTCCGGATTCGCTGCGCCGGAGGTGCGTCGACCACGGAATCAGCTCGAAATCGCTGTTACTGCAAATCGCGCGGCAACCGACCGAAAAGAAGATGGTCGAGATGTTTCACCGTATCCTGCAGGGCGGACTGACGCGGGATGAAGCGCGCCGTGAGCGCCGCCAGCAGCAAGCCGGGCCGCAGAGGCCCCGGCCGTTCATCTTTCAATTTGAGCCGCCGAGCGAAACGTTTAGGTTCCGGATTCAGTTCAAGAAAAGCCATGTTTCCCGGGACGAGCTGATTTCGACGCTGCGCGAAATCCTGGCGCAGCTTGAAGGGAGTTCCTCCGAGGCGGATACTACCGCTGCCTAGCCGCAAGCCACTTGCGAAGCTGTTGTGACCCGTTCGAACCCTGCCACATTCAAGGTTGAAAAATGCCAGAACTTTCTCCGCGCCAGATGCAGGTGATGGAACGGCTTATCGAAGCTGGCTTTCGTCCGATTGCGATTCCCCCGTACGAGAACGCGTTGTGCATGAGAAAAGGCGATTGCGTCGCCGCTTTGGCGCCGGTTCCGAACGGCGGACTGAAACTGCTCGCTCCTGCTTCCTATCTTGTGGATGGGAACTTCAGCGTGAAGTTGAAGCGAGAATCTGGCGACGTGTTTGTTTGGAAGAAAAAAGTAATGAAAGCCACGCCAGACAGGGTGCGGGAGTTGGAGTCTTTCAGGAAAGAACTGCAGGAAATCCTAGAGTGGCCGCAAAAGCAATGATTCCACCCGAATTGCAATTCTTCGCGGGTCGCGTCAAACTCGAATTCTCATGAAAAACTACGACATGATCTGTATTGGCGGGGGTCCGACCGGTCTTGCGACGGCCATCGAAGCAAAAAGAGCGGGCATGCAGCCTTTGGTGATTGAAAAGGCTTGCCTGTGCAACTCGCTTTATCACTATCCCGTAAACATGGTGTTTTTCACCACTCCGGAGTTGCTGGAGATCGGAGACCTACCGCTCGTGAGCGCCGCGGAAAAGCCCACACGCGTGGAGGCGCTGAAATATTACCGGAAAGCGGCCGAGCATTATGAATTGGAGCTGCGACTGTTCGAGCGCGTGATCCAAGTGGACGGGCACGACGGAAATTTCACGGTCGTGACGGAGACCGAGGAGGATACACGGGAACGATACCGGGGCAAAAAGATTGCTGTGGCGACGGGGTATTATGACTTGCCCAATATGCTCGAGGTGCCCGGGGAGGACTTTCCGCACGTTTCGCATTACTACACGGAGCCCCACGCGCTTTGGAAGCAGGAGGTGGTGGTGATCGGAGGGAAAAACTCGGCGGCAGAAGCGGCGCTAGATTTGTACAGAAACGGGGCACGCGTGACGCTGGTGCATCGCGGCAAGGAATTGGGCTCGACCATCAAGTATTGGGTGCGCCCGGACATCGAGAATCGCATCAAGGCCGGGAAGATTACCGCCCTTCTGAATACGCGCGTCGAAGAGATCACCAAAGACGAAGTAGTCGTCCAAAATCATGCGCAGGCAATGCGAATTCCCGCGAAGCAGGTGTTCGCCTTGACCGGTTATCATCCGGATTTTTCATTTATGGAACGAATGGGGGTAAAGCTCGATCCGGAAAGCAAGAGGCCGTCCCTCGACCCGAATACTCTCGAAAGCAACGTGCCGGGAATTCACCTGGCGGGAGTGGTGATCGGCGGGAGGCACACCGGAGAGATCTTCATCGAAAACGGGCGGTTTCATGGGAAGCAGATTGTCCAGGCGCTGAAGCAATGATGGAGTTTCAAGGAAAGCAGCGGAACCGCTGGTTTGCCCGGTTCCTTGCGCTTTGTTAGACTGCTATCTTATGCCATCGGTACTGCGTGAAGTGGGGGAAACGTTCGGAGCGCTCGCGAGGGGCTTTGGTGTGACTTTCCGGAACATTTTCCGGAAGACGGTCACGGAAAACTACCCGCACGAGCCGGTGCATTTTCAGCCCCGCTACCGCGGAATCCATGTATTGCATCGCGACGAGAACGGGTTGGAGAAATGTGTCGGGTGCTTTTTGTGCGCAGCCGCTTGCCCCGCGAATTGCATTTACATTGAGGCCGCCGAAAATACCGATGCAGACCGCATTTCTGCGGGCGAGCGTTATGCCTTGGTGTACAACATTGATTACTCGCGATGCATTTTCTGCGGTTATTGCGTAGAAGCGTGTCCCACCGACGCCATCACACACGGTCACGGGTTTGAACTGGCAACGTACGATATCAATTCCCTGGTTTACCGAAAAGAGCAACTCCTCGAGAAGGCCGCGTCAGCGCGGTAAATCTCCCCTCAGTTTGTCTGGTTGGTTTCTTCCGAGCGCGGATTTGTCCTCTGCGTTGTCGGAAGGATTCCTGCGTCTCTGACCGCACTCGTGGCGAGCAGCCGCGGTCGGGAGCAACAGGCTAAAGGAGCACGACAGGATCGTTGATGCGCAGAAACTTACCAGACTCTGTGTTCGCGACGCGGGTGTTGGTGGCCAGGAGGTAGTAGTGATCGAAGCGTGCCTCGGGAGTCCAGCTCGGAATGTGGCTGCGGCGATAGTCGGAGAAAAGCCGCTGAAAGCTTGGAATGATAGCTCCCGTCTGCGGATTGCGCGGAGGGACGGGACAGCGCACGCAGGGATTGCTGCCATCGAACAGCACTTCGCCGATACGAAACGGCGCGAAAACGTTTTTATCCGCGGTGAAAAGCTGATCTTCCCAAAAGGGCGGGACGCCGTCGATTTCCAGCGTGGTGCGAAAGCGCAGCCGCATGTCGCTGACGGTAAGTCCGGGGAATAGCGCTGCGATGGCGTCAAGCGAAGCGGTCGCAACGATCGTCGGGCCGTTGGCGACGGTGTCGTCGGGGAAACCTTCGGGAGAATAGCGCACCGTGATGGGCTGGTCAAAAAACCCGCTAAACCATTGCGCTGCGTCCGTCGAGCCGCCTGGGAAATCGAACGTTTTCGTGGGAGTGCCGCGGCGGTCGGGTACGGAAAGCGTGACGGAGCTCAGGTCCGGCGCATAAGCCGCGCGAATCAAATGAACGGCAGCCGTGCGCTTGCCGTTCACCCACTGGCCGTCCGCCGAATACAAGGCCCAGGCGCGGTCGAATTCCAACCCGCCACCCGGCCCGATACGAGCTTCCTTCACCTGCACGGGGTCAAGCGACTTGATCGGGTGCAGCTGAATGATGGCGAGCCGCGGCGACACCGTCGAGGTTTCCACGCACAAATTCTAACAAAACTGGGCGGTCGCGCGGGCGGGAGAAACGCCTCTGTGGAAATTTAACCCGAGAGGTGAAACTGGCCCAGGATCACACGCGCAAGCACGGCGCCGCCCAGCACGGCGATCGAGAAGCTCAGCAGAGTGCCGATCAGAAAATATTCGGCGAAGTGCTCGGATTTGAATTCGGGATAACGGGCAATGGCCTTCGCTGCGAGGATAAGCCCGGTGGTGCCAGGAGACTGAAGCAGCAGGGCGGTGAGGAGAAGGAAACGCTCGAGCCAGCCGATGTAAAGTCCGGCGTTTTGTATGGGGTCGCCGTGCTCCTGCGGCGGGTATAGTTTAACGCTTTCCGCCAGGGGTCGCGTCAAGGCGCGAATGAGATAGCCGCCGCCAAAAATCACGCCGATGTAGATAACCGGTATGAGAAGCACCTTGCTCGGGACAGCCCGCCCCATGCCGAGCAACGCGATCACGCCAGCAAAAGACAGGCCCGGCGCGACCAACCAAGCGGCGGCTGCCACGCTCAGAAAGTGAAGAAATTGATCGACAACCAAAGCGAGAGCACCGTTGTTGAGGAACGCTTTGAAATGGGTTTTGGCGGAGTCAACGAGCAAATGCACGAGGGTGAGCGCCAGTAGAGCGAGATGCGTGCGCAACCATAAACCGGATCCCGTGAGGAAGAAGCTAACCAGGATGACCGCAGAAAGGTAATGCGTTAGGCCATGAAAGAAATAGGCTAGGGGCTTGCCGCGCCGTTTTTGCTCGACGAGGCGTTGCGTCTGAAAAACAAAATCCGTCAGCAGATGAGCCAGATAAATCGCCAGAAACGCCCGAAAGAGGATTTGCATCGATTTGTACAAAGTCCCTGATTTGTACGTTTTTGTGCAACAACCACCGGCCCGGCTCAGTGCCGCGGCAGTTTTTGGAGCGATCTTCGCAAAGAATAGCTCGAACCCGCCGCAGGAGTTCGAACGGCGTTAGCCGAAAGTGCGCTCGATGAACGCCCCGGCTACTTTAACAGTTTCAGCGAGCTGCCAATAGTATCCCCGTTTGAGGTTTCGGGAAACCGTCGAAACATCAACCTTGAGCCTTTTGGCGGCTGGCTCGAGCGCTGGCTGGTCCAAGAAGCGGCCGATGGCCTCCCATTGCTTCGCCGTGATCTGAGACACCAGAGTATCGTGCAAGCCGTAAAGCAGGTTGATAGTTTGGTTGAATGGTTCGTGGCGCGAGCCAAAGGCAGTCAGTACCTCGAATTTATAGAGGCCTTTGCTTTTGACGTTTTCGAGGGCTGTGCGGGCGAGTTGGAACGCTTCGCCGGTGAGGTGGTTGACCGGCGGCTGGATGCGGTCGGAGACTGCGCCTATACCGATCCCTACGTGGAGCGACAGCGGCTGAAGCCCGGCGCGCAGGTCCAGAAGCAGGGCGGGGAGCGAGGGCAGCTCGGCGCTAAGGGTCTGAAATTCATCGCCCGCGGTCACGCTGTACGGCAGGAGAATACGCTTCTCGCGCAGATGCATTTCTGAAGCAGCCGCGAGCTTTTTGCCCAGCATGGCGCGCACGTCCTTGCGGGCGCTGGAGGCCCGGACGTCGGCGATCACCACGCCGTAGATTGTGGAAAGCATAGAATCATCCCCGTCCCTGATTTGTACGGAAAAAAGCAAATTTCCATTATTGCACAATTATGTACAAGTATTAATATTTGTACGATACTATACAAATCAGAAAATGTCAAACGGCAATTCACGCCATGTTCAGTAGCGGTCGCGAAGCTCCGGCGGGCTGGGCAGGCTGGCGGGCGGCACGATGTTGTTCTCGCGCAGGTAAAGCGCCATCTGGCCATAGTGGTCGGCGTTATGCCAGACAATCACGGTGGCCAGGCCCAGCCGCGTGTTGGGGCCAGCGTAGGGGCCTTCGATGGGATCGAACATGTTTTTCGCGTCCATGGCTCCCAGGGACTTGCGGGTGGCGACAAACGAGTCGCGCAGGTAAATCAGCAATTCTCGCTTGGTCTTCGCAGGACTGGGGCCGTCTTTGTCGCAGGCGGCGGGCGGCGTGCGGCCGTCAAGCTCGGCGGCGAACGCAAAATTTGCGCACGCAACGTGCTTCACCTGTTGCGCAAAAGTGCGCACCTGGGCTGGTCCGAACTCCGGCTTCTCGTTCCCGAATTTGCCCTCGGCGGGACGATAGCCGTATTTTTCCTCGGGCATGGCCTCGGCGGCGGAGCGCACTTCGTACTCCTGGTATTGCAGGCCGCGCAGAAAGGCGGAGGCTACGGTTTCCTTCTTACTCATCTCCGCGGCGGTGGGCGATTCGGCTTGCTGAGCACCATGCGCATCCACGGCCTGGCCAGGAACGAGACAAACGGCGAGCAGGGAAGTGGAGGCTGCAAGGAAAGAAAGTAACACCGAACACCTGCGACTGGCGCGCATTTCGACGTCTCCTTCGTCGAGAGTCTATCACTCGGCGCCTTAGACGCGCCCTGCGAGGCGAGGCGTCGTCGCGGACACGTACAGACCGCAGTGGCGGTCGCCAAAGGATGTAGAACGTGCTTGAGGCAAATTCGTGGGTGCTCCTGTTTTCTTGGCTCACACTACTTGAGCGGCACCACGGCAATATGCACGGGCTCAAGCTTACTCACATCGACGATCTTGTCGTTTTCCAGGTTAGCGATGCCGGTGTTGGCCATGAAGTAGAAATGGCCTTGGAAGATCGCGCCCGTCGTCGGGTCGTTCACCAGTTCCGTGCCACGTTCGAGCACTTCGCTCGCCATGATCGTGGGTCGGTCCTTCGCGAGGCTCCAGCGCATGACGCGGTACGCGGCCGTGCCGTACTGCACGCCAATTAAGTCGCCTTTATACCAATACAAGCCGTCAATTCCGGCCAGCGTGTCGTGGGCGTCAGGCACGAGGTCCTGCGCCGCGCCGGTACGCAGGTCGACCACGATCACGCCGAGCATGTCCGCGACATAAAGCAAATTGCGGTCGCCCGAAAGCGTGATCCCGTTGGGCAGGAAAATCGGCCGCGGAAATCTTAAGGACGTGAACTCGTGTGGCTTCCGGTCGAAGCGGTACACCAGGTTGGCGAACGAGTCCGTAGTGTAGACTTCGCGTTCGCGCAGAACCAGGTCGTTGAGGTCGCGACTGCCCGCGCCGGGCGCAGAATATCTTTCCAGCAGCTTTCCTTGTGCATCGAAGTGCAGCAGCTCCGACGCGCGCGTCTCGCCAGGATCGCTGGCTGCCCAAACGTCATGGTTTCGAGGATCGATCCGGATTCCGCCCACCGGATTCAAACCGTAGAGGCCCTCGGCCACGAAGTCCGAGACTTCGCCGGACGTCGTAATCTTCACGATTTTCTTGCGGTGCATGCTGCCCATGTAGAAGAGGCGCTTCTCGGCATCGACTGCGAGCCCTTCCGGAAAAAGGTCTTTGTCCGCAATGGTAAAGGCGACCTGCGCGTGATGTACGGGCGGATACCGGCGGCGCGCTTGCTCGACGAGTTCTTGAAATTCGGCGTTGTCCTTTAAAACTTGGAGCCCTGGTGCCGCCCCCGGATCGAATCCTTCGTCGAGCGCCGCGCACTCTTTCAGCAGCGCCAGAGCCTTTGGCAATTCGCCCAGCCGCGCGTGGAGCCGCGCCAGGAAAAACAAGGCCGCGCCATGTTCGGGAAATTGCTGCGGCAGCGCCTCGATCGCACGAATCTCCGAGTGAATTGTCTCCGCATCCGGTGGGGCGGGCGCACTATGTCGCGGGATAGTAGACGGCGGCCATAAGTAAAGTGACAAAATGCCTCCGCCAGCCACAGCGATCAGCAGCAACATCATGGACCGAAGTGATGACACGCCTCACCTCTAGGCCCACAGACGCCTTCACGCTTGGGAGGTTAGCAGCGTCGGCGCCGGTGCCCTGAATTTTGACGATCGCTGCCTGTTGAAATTTTGGGAGTCCCCTAAGGCAGGGCGAGAGGAATCTGTTTTTCCTTTGCTCCTCGAAAAACTTTTGGTGCGCCCAGTGGATTGGCATCTTGCCGCAGCACTTCCGTTGCTGTGCAGTTCGTTCTTCGCTGACTGCATCGTCGGATGCGCAATGGCGGAATTGTGCCGCCTTCGTCCCAAACCTCGCCGCTAATCAATCTGCCGCACATCGGCGACGCGATGCACAAAACATTCGCGGAGCAAGCGACATGGAGCGACAATCCACGGTGGAAGCACGCCAATCGCAAATTGTCGCCACTTGTCGCCCTTGGCGCCGCTCCCGGCCTCCTCCGGACCCGTTGGGGAAGGCACGCTAGACTGCTCGTGGCCTTTCATCTTGCCGCTTGTGTATACATTTGAGTTATAATTGGGCCACGGAAATGCTCAGGTCGTTCACTCCTCATGTCTGCTAACGAAGTACCTATCGATCCACACGGGTCTGCAGGGTCGCGCCTCCACGACAAGAAACTCGTTTCCTGGAAAGAGATTGCGGTCCACCTCGGCCGGGAAATTCGCACCGTACAACGCTGGGAGAAAACCGAAGGCCTTCCGGTCCGTCGCCACGAGCACCAGAAGAGATCTACGGTCTACGCTTACGCGAGCGAGCTCGACGAGTGGTTTAAGAAGCGCCAGCCCGCGGACGATCCCGAAGCCGATGCGGCTTTCGAGCCTGACCCCGATGTCGCTGACGTTTCTACAGACTCGGACAATGGCAACGCAAGCCTTTCGGCTCAGCCATCCTTTGCCACCGCCGGCGATTTGGCTGGCTCGGGCGCCCAAGTCGCGGCGGGTTCAAAACGGAAACAGCTTGCAACGGCATTCGCAGCCCTCGCCGTGATTCTCATCACCGGATACGCAATATTTAGATCGATCCAACCCAGTGCCTTCCTTGCGAGAAAAGTTCGTCTCGTGGTCATTCCCTTCACGAATCTCAGCAACGACGCCAGACAGGACTACTTCAGCGCCGGTCTAACTGACGCGATGATTACTCGGCTTGGCAGCCTTGACCCACACCGTCTCGGCGTGATCGCAGCCGCTTCCTCGAATGCGGTGGCGGGGAAGTCCATTCCAGAGATTGGCCGTCTTCTAGAGGTTCAGTATGCCCTTGAAGGAAGCGTGCGCCGCGAGGGCAACCGCGTGCGCATTGATGCCCAACTCATCCAAGTGAGCGACCAAACGCACCTCTGGGCCCACTCCTATGACCGCGATCTCAACGACATCTTGAGCGTTCAGGACGAGGTTGCCACCGCTGTAGCACAGCAGATTCGCCTCGCGCTGAATCCGTCCGTTAATCCGGACGCCTACGACGCCTATCTCCGCGGACGCTTTTATTGGACCAATCGCGGCGACCTTCACAAGAGCATCGAAGCCTATCAGCAAGCCATCCAAAAAGATCCCCAATACGCCCTCCCCTACGCTGGTTTGGCCAGTGCGTACGCCTTGCTGGGGCAAGTGCCGTACGACGATATACCTCCACGCGAAGCGAAGCCCAAGGCGCGCAAGGCCGCGGAGCGCGCCCTCCAGCTTGACCCGGAGCTTGCCGAAGCCCACGCCGTCCTCGCCAACGTGGCGTTCAGTTACGACTGGAACTTCGATTTGGCGGAGCGCGAGTTTCAGCGCGCTATAACCCTTGGCCCCAATGATCCCACGCCGCATCTCTGGTACGGCCACTTTTGCATTGTGCGCAACCGCCTGTCGCAGGCGCTTGAGGAGAACTCACGCACGCTCGAACTGGATCCGGTTCTGCCGCTGTTCAACACGGTACGCGCCGAAATCCGCTACAACATGAGGGATTATGATGCCGCCATCGAACAGGTGCGCCGAACGATCGACCAATACCCAAACTACCCTTTAGCCTATATCTGGCTTGGTTCGGCTTATCGACAGAAGAGCATGTATCCCGAGGCGTTGGATTCTTTTTCCCAGGGACGCAAACTCTCCGGCGACCACCCTGCCATGATTGCCTTGTACGGCCACGCGCTGGCGGTCTCGGGCGACGCCGCCGGTGCCCACAAAGCGCTCGCGGATCTCCAGCGCCTGGTTCAGTCGCGCTACGTTTCATCGCTATACTTCGCCGCCATTTATACGGGCTTGGGAGAGAAGTCCACAGCGCTTGATTGGCTTGACAAGGCTTACGGCGAACGCAGTGACCGCCTCGTATACCTCGGCGTGGATCCCATCGCCGACCCGCTGCGCTCCGAGCCTCGCTTCACCGAACTCCTCCACAAAATCGGCATCCGGTAGTGTGGCCTTGCGCCGCTTCGCGATGTGCTCCAGCACAGGGAAGAGGCCTTTCGCGGAGCGGCGGAGGGCAGGGAAGTCAATTCCCTCGGCAATTCCACTAAGGCCCCTTCCGACCTGGCAAATCAAGTCCCCGGCGCCAGCGCTCAAGTCCCAGGAATCGTCGGCTGCAAGGTTACGCCCATGGGAATCGTGCTGTAGATGGCGTCCACGCCCAAGGAGGCGAAGAAGTTCCAGTCCGCCTCGCTGTTCGCAGGATCGGCAAACGCGCGCATGCCTAGCGAGTGCGCCGCTCCCACAAACGCGGCGCCGCTGCCCGGCCGTTGCTGCTCTGCGGAACGGAGAAAGTCCATCTCTGTGCCAACCACACGTACGCCGGTGACGATTCCCGCAATCAGAAATTGCTCCGGCGATGCGTAGCCCGGCAAACGAAACACCGACCCAATCTCCGCCCACGTCAACCCCAGCGAGATCTTCTTGTTGATGATGGTGACAGGCAATCCCGTCACGGAGGTGACCTGCGCCGGCGTCAGCAATTGCAGACCGTCCAGGTCCAGCTCGCGCGGAATCTCCGGCGCCAGCTGCGAAGCCAGATAAAGCAGGGCTGGCGAAAAGGAGTCGAACATCACTTGATTCGTCATCTTCGCCTGACGCACTTCGCTCACCGTCGCAGTCACGAGCGGCTGCTCGAACTCGTCCCCAGGATCGCAATGCGGGGAGAACGCCTTTAATTCCACAATCAAGATGCCACCCAGGTCGTCGCCCGCTTTTTGATTAACATGGTGCGCGACGTCTAGCACTTGGTGCAGCTCCGGCACGAACGGCAGCCGCGCCTGAAGCTGATCTAGCGTCAACGAATGAATGCAAGTGAAGTCGCTTAGAAAATCATTATGGAAGACGGCCAGCTTCCCGTCCTCGGTGAGCTGTACATCGATCTCAACCACGCGCGCGCCCAGGCTATAAGCCAGCTCCACAGAGTCGACCGTGTTCTCAATGGGCAAGCCAGGATTGGTGGCCGGATTGTACGGGCCGACACCGTGATGCCCAATGGCAATCGGCGCCACACTCAGCGCCAGAAAATCCTTTACGGTGCTGACCCGCCGATCGTTATCGCCCTCAGGCCCTTGCGCCGCCGACGGGGTGGGACCGCCAAACCAGGTAATCAGTGTAATAAGGACCGACTGCAGGATCGCCTTCCTAAAACCGGTTTTCGCAAGCGTTCCGAACTCTGAGGCTTTCGCTTGGCTTTCCATCCACCTACCCCTTTCTCCTGGCTGACGTTTCGGTTTTAACTAAACTAGGCTCGCCCTCACCCGCCAGCTCCCGTCCGCTCTGGGCCGCCTGCGCCACCTCGAGGATCCGATGTCCTGAAACTCGCTTCAAGCGACAAGGAGCGACGGCTTGGCGCATGGGCGGATTTGTCGCCAGTTGTCGCTTCCCCGCCAAAGCCAAGCCAGCGGGCTCAGCAGGGAAGTAGCCCCTCCCGAAAGTCTCCACCCGGTTGCCGATGCCCGTAACCACCTCCTGGCCGCGAACTGGGACATGAGATCGGTCTCTAATCAGCGTTGTCCGAATGCCTGAATTGCCTCCTGCGACTCACGGGCTAAAATCCCTCTTGCCAGATGCTTCGTGTCCCTTGCCCTTGTAGCGTCCATCCCCTGGAGACGACCGCCCTTTGTGTGGCCTTCTGTCGGCCAGCCGCCCACGATTGGTGGCTAAAAACCGGGGAAATCCATAAAAACGCAGCAAAGGAAGCCCCGGAAACTAGCGTCCGATAAGTTATATTATGTTAACTAAGAAATGGGCAGGACTGCCGCCCAGCAGCCTTTTGCCGTGAGGCCTAAGCAGGAGCGCCGGAATCGCTAGGGTCCTGCTCCTATTGCCCCACCGCGCTTTTTGGTGCGGGTTATCTTTTCTCGGCGGACCTGCTCGCGTTCATCTTGGCGAGTTCGTAGTGGATGTATTGCTCGAGCACATGTGCGTCGGCTCCGACCATGCGCCGGCCGTTCACGAAAACCGTCGGCGTGCTGTTGACCTCGAGTTTTTCGCCGTTGGCGTGGCTCGCGTTGACGGCCGCCGCCGCTTCTGGGCTGGCCATACAGCTCTTGAAGGAGGACGCGTCCAAGCCGGCCTGGTCGGCGTATTCGGCCATTTTGTTCCAGGCGTTTTCCGCCGAGATGATCTCCTGGTTATCGTAGATGAGATCGTACATCTTCCAGAAGGCCTCGGGCTTTTGCTGGTAGGCGCAGCGCCCGGCAAGGGCCGCGGTTCTCGCCCAGGGATGGAGCTGTTCGAGGGGAAAGTCTTTAAAGATGACCCGCAGTTTTCCCGGGTAGTTGGGCAGGATGCCGCGGAGGGTGTCATGCAGGCTGCGGCAGACCGGGCACTGGAAGTCGGAGTATTCCACGATGGTGACCGGCGCCTTGGGG
>Ga0182032_10000159_pt1 | contig 26156 bp, 21 predicted proteins | sample tim00Cox00000000_FD_125970 | JGI IMG/M metagenome (GOLD analysis project Ga0182032, IMG submission 125970) | Lab enrichment of tropical soil microbial communities from Luquillo Experimental Forest, Puerto Rico - timezero.00C.oxic.00.000.000 | ecosystem: Environmental > Terrestrial > Soil >... | reverse complement strand
TCGTCGTCTTCCGGATCGAATGTTTTTTTTATAGCGCGCAGGCCCGGCGCGCGAACCGCGCGTAATGCCTTCTTCCGAAGATGATGTCTTTTTTGGTACAGTAAGCTCGCGCTTTCAGCCCCTCGAAGGTTCTGCCGAACAACCATTGTTCACCGGAGATCAAGATGAGAATACTATGTGCCCTTCTGTCTCTCCTCGTTTCGCCTACTTTCTTCCAGATATTCTTTCCTTTCGATGCAAAAGACGAAGACCGCAAGCCGGACATTGTTGTTGACGACGACAAAGTTCAGTGCCCGAACGCTGCTTTTACCTCTATCCAGGCTGCTGTCAATGCAGCAAATCCGGGTGATGTGATCCGCGTCTGTCCAGGAACTTATGTGGAGCAGGTTGTAGTCGACAAATCGGTCCGCCTGCAGGCGGACAATGGTGCGATAGTGATGCCGTCAAACATGAACGCCAACACGACGTCAGCCGGGTCGGGCAAACCCCTGGCCGTAGTGGTTCTGGTGAAAGATGCCACCGATGTGAACATCGAGGGCTTCATCGTGGACGGAACCAACAATGGAATCACAGGGTGTGCCCCGACCCTAATCGGCATACTGTTTCAAGACGCGTCGGGGACAGTGAAACATAACGCGGTTCGTCACATGAGCCTCGCCGCCAGCCTAAACGGCTGCCAGAGCGGTGACGGGATCGATGTAATCAGTTCCCCAGATCAATCTTCGAGGGTCACGATTGAAGACAACAGTGTGCATGACTACCAAAAGAATGGGATCACAGGAAATGAACTAGGAACGTCTGTTGCGATTCAAGAGAACAGCGTCACCGGCATTGGTCCGACAACCGGCGCGGCACAAAACGGAATTCAGGTCGGATTTGGGGCACAGGGAAGCGTCCAAGAGAACAGCGTGGCTGACAACGTCTGGTCGCCTTGTGTTTCTCTCCAACAATGCCAGTTCAATGCGACAGGCATCCTCGTTTTCCAATCTGACGGCGTCGAAGTGAACCATAATAGCGTCGGGACAAGTCAGGTTGGCATCTTCATCGGCGGGCAAGACTCCAAGGTCGAGCGAAACGTCGTCTTCAACTCCCGAGTCCTTGTCGGAATCCAATTAGCGGGGGCCGATAATCAGGCCGGCCAAAATCGAATAGCTCACAGTGACCAAGCCGCGCTATTGATTCAGGGAAACAATAACCGCGTGCAGGGAAACACGATCATGGAGGCGGGGGTCGGGATTCTAAAGGAGTCCGGCTTGACTGGCAATGTCTTTAAGGGCAATTCGTTCTTTGCAACGGCTATTCCAGTGCAGGATCCGGCTCCCCAAACGAACGTGCACGTTTCGCCAGCACGTTGAGAATTGCGCCGCCGAACAACGCGCGAAGCCGGGTCGCGCCTACCAAGGAGGACTCGTTCGTACAGATGCCCACCGTTGAGGTCGCATAGCGGCTGGCGGGGTTTTACCACGCCCAGCTCGTGCGCCAAAGAGAAGTGACTTTGCAAAAAAGCGCTTTTTGTGCTGTCGCTAAGGACCCCATGGAACTTCGAGCTAAGGGGCGACTAATCCTGGTTTGTGTCCGATGCCGGCCGTCAGGCCTGTCACTCCAACTTTTTCCCTGACCGCGCGCCCCGATCGCGCAACCACCCGACCAGTTCACGTGCGCCACTTCGAGCCGCCGCATCGAGGGGTGTCAAGCCGTCGTATCCCACCCAATTCAAATCGGCGCCACGCCTGAGAAGATACTCGGCGGCGGTCGTCTGTCCGCCATGGCACGCAGACCAGAACGCGTTGGTAATCTCGTCCGGAGAGGGCGGCGATTCACTTGCGAAAATCTTCTCGACGCGCGTCATCAATCCCAGCGCAGCGGCCTGCCATAGCGTCGTCCGCGCACCGCGCTCCACAAGGCGGCGAGCCGCCTCCCATTGCCCGAAAGCCACAGCGTCATCCAGTGGTGTACCACCGCCAATAACCCCGCCGCGGGCTTCGGTCTCGGCTCCATTGTCGAGAAGAGCATCGAGCGCCCGGACGTCATCGCTGCTCGCAGCCCAGTGGAGGGCCGTCTCCGCATGGTCGCCAATAAACTGTGCGTTTACCTCGGCGCCATGGGCGATCAGTGTGGCCACGCTTGCGTCACTGTTTGGGTAATGACCAGGCCAGTCGGTGGCTACGTGAAGCAGTGTACGCTTCCCATCGACCCTCGCCGTTGCGAGCCCGGGGTTTTGACTCAAGAGCTGCTCCAACAACGCGAGATTCCCCTGGTGGATCGCATTAATCGCTCTAGCGGCGGCCGAATTGTCGGCAGGACTATCCATTTCAACCTGAGACTGTCAAATCATGCCACCAACGGATCAATTACCCGACTTCGCTGCTCAACGATCTCGCCCATCAATCGGTGGACGCCACCGCCGGCGACCGCCAGCATTCCCGACTTTCCGGGAATTACTCAGGCTTGGAATGCGCGGCCAGAGAACGAGCTATTAGCCCCAATCCACCAACCAGCAGTATCAGCATTACGAGGGTGTTAAAGAGACTTGTCGGCAGAAAATAGATGTGCATGTTGGCAATCACACCCGCAAGAATGAACAACGCGCCAGCAATCGTAAGGAACCTGCCGAAAATGCTTCGACCGTTCCAGAAGAGTATGCCTATGCCAAGTAGCATAGGAACAAGGGTGACGCCGAAAGTGCTTGTCCCGTAGAAAGTCCAGTAAGAACCAGCAACGCTGACTTGATTGGCCAGGAAATATCCTCCCAGACAGGCCATAACGAAACCAATCAAGAAGTGGCCGAGCCCACCAGGTGTCCCGCCTACATCCCTCAAAGAGCGGTTTTCCATGCCTGCGAGAATATCAGATCTCGATTGCGTCAACGATCGCATACTCCCGCGCCGGCATCGTTTCGTGTGGTTTGACTGCCTTGATCGCACCTCGCGATATTCGACGGCGACAAGTCGTGCGCTGTACAAGGCGATCGAAGAGCTGGAGCGACTTCAGGCCGCACGGATAGCTCGGGAGGACGTTGCTAGTTCAACGGACACGGAAGCAGCTCCACCATCTGCGGAAGTCAAGGAGGAGCAGCCCGAGAAACAGGATGCCGAGAACGCTATTGGTCGACACCAGCGCTTTGGCGGAGCCCGAAGACGCTCTCGGAAAGGCCGAGGCCGCATAGAGGCTCGCCGAAGCGCAGGTGCGCAAACCATCTGAATCAGCTGGGATGCTCGGCTATGCCGTTCAGTCGGTAGCCGAGCGATAGAATCGTGTGAACCACCTGACTACGGCTCCCAGCGTTGAATTGTTTCATGATCCGATGGATATGATTTTTGATTGTGAACTCGGAGAGATGCAGGTGCGAGGCGATTTCTTTGTTGGTCATCCCGCTTGCAATCAAAGCCACCAACCGCTGCTGACGAAGGTTCAAAGCCGGTGCTGTAAAGGCCTGAGCAGCGCCGGCGGCAGCGGTTTGGGATAGCGTCTGGAACAGAGAGGCACAAAATTTTGGCGAGCAGACGGCCTCTCCTCGAAACGTCGCCCGCACCGCCCGAACCACATCGGAGGTCGAGGCATCCTCGAGCAGATAACCCGTTGCGCCGCCCCGGACTGCCGCAAGAAATTGATCTGAATCATCCTTCATGCCGATCACCAGGGCCTTCGGCAGAGGAGAGTCACCTGCTTCAAGCTGGAGTTTTGTTGGGAGCCATCGAGTGTCAAGAAAATCGAGAACTAGAACATCGCATTCTGACTCGACGATAGCCCGAGGAGAGCAATCCTCCTCTTTACGGCAACCCACGACGAGGAAATCTGCCCGCCTACGGAACAGTCGATTCAGTGCATCGCGCAAAAGGCGATGTCGAAGCAGGAGAAAGACCCGGATCGGCGATTGAAAGCTGCTTTCGCTCATACGCGTAGAACGAGAAAAGTTATTCGTGCCGCAGCAGAGTACTCACTTAGTCGCGGACTCATTCACATGGGTAACGACAAAAGGCACAAAAACTCTTTCTTTTTCAGAATCACTTCTTTTTGCCGGACGAGCTGAAGCAGCAACAACGGTGACTGTCACGCTGATCGATTGCGTCAGTTACATCCTGCCTTTTGACCACAATGCTGGCCCACTCCAAGAATCTTGCAGCCAACTCAGCGTGGACCCGCTGATGCTCCTGCCAACCCTTGTTTGCCCTGTCGGGTAGTGCGCCAGAGCCCCAAAACGTTGCACGGAGCATGAGGCGCACCCCAAGGTGCCAGCCGGCAGTCCGCCGCTCATTGTGAATTGCTCTGAGGGAACAACCTCTTCGCCTGGGCTGTGATCACGGTCCCAAGTGCTGTGCCGTTGGAGTAGGACGGCGGATGTGTACATGGCGCGCAGCTCCCGGACGTTGTCGTCAAATACGACATTCAACGTTGCGGTGAGGAGCTTGTTGCCCGCCAAGTCGAAAATCTCAATTGCAGCTTGCTCCACCATGCGGCCAGGAAGGAGTCGTCCATTGACTTTGGCATGAACGTCCTGAAGCCGACGCGCAGAGGCCAACGAAAGAGGACATCCAAACCACCAGCGCATACTTACGCTGTCCGAACTGCAACAGCACAGACCTCAAGAAAGTTTCTCTCGTCTACCAAGAAGGACTCTTTTGTACAGTTGCGCACACTCGAGTCAGCGCTGCCGCGGTTGGCGGCCACGGCCCGGATTTCGTGATCGGAAAGGCGACCACACGTGGTTTTCATCAGTCCGTTCTGTCCAAGCAGCTCAAGCCTCCAGTGAAGTGGTCGTACCGAAAGCTGATTCTCTGGTGGCGTTCCTCTCGATCGGGTGGATCGTCTTCTGGGAACGCTCGTTCCTCTGCCAACGCTGTGGCGCTCTAACGGAGCAGGAATAGGCTTTCCGCAGGTCGTGTAAGGCAGAGGCTAGGCATGAGGCGGGGACAACCTTGGTGCCGACCCAACCCGCCGGAGGATCAAGAAGATCCTGTCGAGAAAACAAAGGAATGCGTATGGCTTTGCCTGGAGACCGTTGCTCAAATCGAATTCCTGGCGACCACAAGAGATCAGCCGATGTTCCCGCGACCCATACTCTGCTTGAGTGGTGTCGCCTGATTACCACATGTCTCTCATCGTTGAACTCATACGCCTGAGACGGTTTGAGCCGGGTCAACGAACACATAACCGAGGTCGCGTAATCCCTCCACGTACTTGCGCACATCCACGATCGGAACGGTATTCGGATGTATGAATCCCGCTGCGAGGCAGCTTTGGCACACCAAAAGTTCCTTCGCTCGCGCAAGCTGGTCGGCGACGGTCATTTTGCCGTCCAGTGAAACATAGCCAAGGTCTTCTGGGAGGAGCATCGCGCCGTACTGGTCGCGCTTGAGCGCCCACGGCAACCAACCGATAGGACGGCGTCGCTCCCAAGCTACGGAGAAGAATTCAGACACGGTTTCGTAGTCTTCCGGCGACGTTGAATAGTGGTGCGTCTCCCATATATGCGGGTGCAAGCCCAGCGTGGTTAAATCCGCCAGAGCCTCGGAAACACTCGAGCGCATCCACGTGGCGGAATCAGACGAGAGCGGAGCGTTGTGATCGGCGTCCCAAAACTCATAACCTTCGACGTTGTCAGAAGAACAGCAATGATGCAGGCCGTGCAAAACAGTTGTCGCGCCCTGCTGCTCGGCTCGACGGAGTACGTCGAGCAACTTGCGGTTGTCAGCTAACGGGCGAATGTCTTTCCCTTTGATCCGCAAGTCCGGAATAACGCCGATGCCATACGGCACGCGCGCTGCTCCGAGGTACTGGACAATGCTATCCAACTGCCCGGCGGACGTGACCGCCGACACGTCTTCGAGTCGCAACATAGCCTGGGGGCGCCCATGTGACGGATGTGCGGAGATGAACTCCGCGATGGCATCGCAGATCGTAAGCATACCGCCGCGCCACGTCACTTCGCCCGAGTCGAATGAAATCTCGCCGTTGACGAACAGAGCATCACCGTCTTGAATGATGTAGGGCAACGCGGTGTTGTCTGCGAGGGTATAGTCGGCGACGACGCGTGCCAGCTCCTTGATCTTGAAATCGAGAAAGTCAGGCAAAGGACAGGGAAACTGCTGCCTTTTGTAGCGCACCACTGTATTCGGCGGCGTTACAATGTCATGACCACCCTCGGTATGCTGGAAGGCGACTCTCGCTTCGCGCAACGTAACAAGGTGATAGCGAGACACAATCAAATGATGTGCGCTGCGCAGGCACGCCAGTGCATCGGAGGATGGCGGGACTCTTCCGTTAAGACCCAGATAGACCACAGCAGCCGCAGATTTCACCTTGTCCATCGGCGCAGCATCAATGTATTCCCACGACGTTTGCTCAGAGAAATGCCGCAAGCCGATTGCTACCTGCTCTGCACGCGCCTCGACGAAACCCTCTTTCCCAGGTAGATGGTCCACAAGTACGAGAATCGGCCCAATGCTATTGGGCAAAACAAGCGGAGCGGTTTCGACTGGGATCGGTGTGGTCTTCTTCGCGCAGCCTGCAGCCGATTGGAGTAAGGCGGTAAGCATGAGCGCGAGGATGATGTGCTTTCGGTTGTTCGCGGCCGTTCCCGGTTTCACTCCCAGCCTGCAGCAGGGACCCACTGACCACACCTTGGCGATGGGGATCGACACCGATCCTTATTGGACGCAGCATGCGGCGGTTGGGATGGGTGTCCTAATACTCAAGATCGATCGCCTTGCGAAGTTGTGTTTTGTCCGCGATAACCAGCCGATAGGGATGGCGAAGATTCCGATCCAGCCATTGCTTCGTTAGGCTGCTTGCGGGGTCGGCCGCCGCAATAATCGCCGTCTGGCCTTCCACAGCCACCGCCAGAATCAAGTGCTCGCGGGCAGCAGATTCCGGAATCATCTGTTGCCTGCCATGACAGATAGGATCGCCATTAAAGTTCCACCGCACCATGCGTAGCTGCCCTGCCAGCACAGGTGTGAGCTCCTCCTCGCGGATACGACCCAGACGCACCAGAGCCTCGCCCAACCGTTCGCCGGTCTGCTTCTGCACCTCCATACCCTCTTTCAGGTGTGCCAACGTAAGCAGGCGGTTTTCAAGCAACAGGTCACCGAGTTTGCGATTGAACTCGAGGAGTTGATTCTCGGTCGGGAAGGCGTGGGCGGTTTTAGTCCAAGGAACCTGCTGTCCTGTCAGCCTCGAGCGGTAGAATTGGTAGGTAGCCCTCCAGACGGCACAAAAGTTCAGTACGTTGCCCCAAACCAAACGGGGAATGGAAAGAAGAGCTTGCTTCCAATTGGAGACCCTGCCGACAGCAATGGCTCGTTGCACCAACCGATGGAGCATCAAAATCGTAGCGGCGATGATTAGGTACCACAGCCAGGTCCCGCTCGTGACTAGAACCGGGACCATCCCGTGGCCCTCTCCGCTGCGCAGGAGGGAAGCTAGGTATGTCCCTATGTACAGCAGGACCAGCAGATAGCCCACTACGTTTATAAAATTGGATAACAGGGCTTTGCGATCGCGCCACAACATGTAGCGCATTCGGATGTTGCCCGCCCAACCTAACTGCGCCCAGCCCTGAAATACGATTCCGTATATCCAGCGCGACTTCTGACGCACCGCGTCCCGAAAACGCGCGGGGAAATATTCCCTTGTGGCGACCAGCTCTCGCACTTTCTTCAGCTTCTCTCGCTTGCCGAACCATCCCGCTCGCACCAGTTGCGTGCGTTCGACGGAGTAGTGCAGCAGAATGGATTTCTTATGCAGCTCCTTCAGGCGGAACCCGAAGTCGTAATCCTCGGTTAGGGTCTCCACGTTGAATAGCTGGTTGCGCTTGTTCCGAGAAAGTTCTTCGAAGGCTCCGCGGCTAAATCCGGTACCCACTCCAGCTGAAGGAATCATGCGAGCCACGCGTTCACGCACCAGCAAGTCTTTTGTGTGGAACTCAGCGAATTCGTCTAGGTAAGTCCCTGCCGTTAGATGATGCCATGGCATTTCCAAAGGAACTACTGGCAACTGGACCATCTCAATGCGGGGAATCAAGTAATTCATTAACTTCAGGGTGAGCGGATGAACGATGTCTTCTGAATCGTGGATGACGAAAATTTCGAAGCGCTCACCCGTGCGCTTCTCCTGCAAGCGAATGCCCTCAAACACCCAATTGAGGCAGTCGGCTTTATTAGTGGGGCCGTCATGCGGGCAGACAATGCGGTGCACGCGAAGATCGCGTTCCTGCAATGAAGAGACAGCGAGCATCGTGGGCTCGTCGTTAGGGTACGTACCGACAAAGATTTCGTAGTTCCCATAGTCGAGGCAGCGGAGCGTGTGGTCAAGCATCTGCGCGATTACGGCGTGCTCGTGCCATGCCGGGATCATCACCGCGACCCGCTTCTCAGGGACTCGGCGCAGATCCTCCTCGCTCAGCCTGGGATAGCGCTTCACTATGAAGAGTCGCCGGTAGAGCCGCCGGATGTAGTAGTACGCGTCCACGTAAAGGTCGTCGAGGCCGCTGAGCACGAACCCCACTGCTGCCACGATCAAGAACCAACGCAGGATTGCCATCCAGAAGTTCATTTTCCTTACCTGTAGAACCGATGGCCGAGCAGAAGCGTCAGCCGAAAATCTCCGTAGTTGGGGCCAAAGGGGTTCGATTGAGTGTTATGGATTCCGTAATAGACGCCACGCAGATATTCCGCTCGGAAGCTCAGGTTGAACTCCTGATAAGGACGGAACTCCAAACCCGGACCGATCTCCCCCACGTTGTTGAAGAAATCTCGGTTGGTATCCTTGGCGAGACGGAGAATGATATAAGACCCGAAGCGCGAGGGTCCCCAGTCGGCCAGTCGCAAGCCGTCTCGAACTTGCAGATAAGCCAGCCCGTTGTCCTGATAACGGCTGTAATAGCCCGCGCTGGTGTCCAGATCGCTGAAGAGCCGCTCGCTTCGGATCTGCCCGAAAGTCGCCAAACCGATTGGTCCCCACAAACGCCCCGTCCAACCCCGGTAATAACTAAGGACGACTCGATAATCCGGCTCGACACTCCGATTCCGGACCGGCGACATTACAAGATTAAAGGCCAGGTTTGCTTCTGCACGAACTTTCAGGTTCCAACCTCGCGGTTGAAGGTCCACGCCCAATCCCAAAAGCCCTACGTTGTCAGAAAAAATCGCCGGCAGGCTTCCGCCTTGCGAACGCGAATCCCGCGTCAGATGGCTCCCCAGATAGAGACTTACGGGGCCGCGGAGCTTCGGACGCCAATGAAGCTGAGCGTCGAAGTCCGCAACACCGTTGGAGAAGCGCGTGGCATAAAAAGGGTCAGCCAAAACGTCCAGATACACCCGCTGTAGGTTGGCACTTGGGAGATTTTTCAAGGCCGCTTGGGCGTCGCGGCGTAGTCGCGGGTCGGGGCTGGCCAACGCTCCGCGAAAAGCGTCTTCCGCCTCCGCAGTCTCATGCAAGCGGTCGTAAACATAGCCGAGCTGAAGCAGCAAGGAGTAGTCCTCAGTTGCGTACCGTCGAGCGGCTTCAAACCTTTCCACAGCAAGCGTGAGGTTGCCTTCGGCCAGCGCCAGGTATCCGATTTCCGCCAAGATGGTGACGTTGTCAGGGTCCTCGGCAAGCGCTCGCTCGAAGCTCTCGCGCGCTGCTGCCCGATTTCCCTCTCGCAGTTGCGCATAGCCTGTGTTCAGAAGCGCGTCTCGCTGGCTAACCTGTGCGAGCTTTAATTGCCGCAGAGTCTCAAGCGCCCCCTGCGCCTGGGATTGCAGTTCGCCCGGCTGATCGGCCACGGCGCGAAAGTGCTCCATTGCCCCGTCAATCTGTCCCACGTGCTGAAGCGCATAACCTAGGTCCATGCGCAGGCGAAGATTTTGAGGCTCCTTCTGGCTGACCGCTTTCAGATATCGCACTGCGTCCGGCCAGTCTCTCAGGCGAGCTTTCAAATAACCGAGCTCGAGGCGTGCCGTCCGGTTGTCCGGATCGCTTGTCAGGATCTGCTCAAAAGCTGCTACTGACTCCTCAAGCTTCCCGGCTTGCAGCAGCGCATATGCCCGGTCGAGATCCGATGCGCTCGCTGTGCGTTGCGCGGCCTGGCTAGCAACGTTCGGAACGGGCTGAGCATCCTGTGCCTTTGCGTTAACGGTTGCCAGGTACAACGCGGCGCTGAGGGACGCAAGCAGATGCGCGCCGCGACGTCCTTTTCTGCAGATAGCGAGACTCCCTGTCACAGCGAAGCACCTCTCAACAAGCGACCCACAAGAAGCTAATAACGTTCTTGCATTTCGCCTTCCATGACCCGCACAACACGCGCGCCTGTCCGCCCGTCTCCAAACGGATTGGCCCAGCCCCGCTGCCGGCGCAACATTCTCCGCGCACAGCGAACCGCCCGCTCCGGATCGAGTCCTGCCAATTGATTGCTGCCCACCTCAATCGTTTCCGGGCGCTCGGTGTTTTCGCGCAAGGTCACAGACGGCACTTTCAAAACGCACGCTTCTTCCTGTACCCCTCCGCTATCGGTAAACACCAGCCGGCATGCGTTCAGCAAGCTGAGGAAATCAAGGTAGCGAAGCGGCGACAGGAGTTTTAGTTGAGGCAACTTGCGCAGACCCCTGAGTTCGTTTGTTTGCTCAAGGCGACGCTGGGTGCCCGGATGGATAGGGAAAACGACGGGAACTTGAAATTCCTGGAGCACACGACGGAGGATTCCGGCAACCAGCATCACTCCCTCGGGATTCTCGAGATTTTCTTGCCGGTGCAAGGTGAACAGGAAAAATGGCTGGCGGGGCTGCAGGCCCAGATACGCTAGCAGATGCTTCTCCCGTTCTCGCGCGCGCTGGCGGTTTTCGAGCACGCTGTCCACTACGCTGTTGCCGACCACATGCACCTTGCCGCGCACGCCTTCGCGACGGAGCTGACGGGCGGCCCGTTCCGTTGGCGCAAAAAGCAGGTCGGAAATGTGATCCACAAGGATCCGGTTGTGCTCTTCGGGCATCCTCTGATCGAAGCTGCGCAGCCCAGCCTCCAGGTGCGCCACGCTTATCCCCAGCTTCTTGGCGGCTAGCGCGCCCGCAAGCGCGGAGTTGACGTCCCCTTGCACCAGCACCCAGCGTGGCCGCTGTTTCAACAGGATGCGTTCCAGATAACACAACATCATTCCCGTCTGGGCTCCGTGCGTTCTCCCGGCGCAGCGGAAATGGTTCCAGTCGGGCGGTTTGAGTCGCAGGTCTTCGAAGATTTCACTCCCCAGCCGAGGGGAATAGTGTTGCCCCGTATAAATGACAAAGGCGCTCAAGGATGACTGTCCAAGAATCCTGAGTACCGAGGCCAGCTTGACAATCTCCGGGCGGGTGCCAAGAATCACCGCGAGAGAAGGTCTTAGATCCTGTATGGAAAAGGTTTTCCGCATAGCTGGGCTGGGTTGTTTCGCCTACTCTTTTGGGCGTGGCGACAAGGGCCGGCTATCGCACGCGCTCTCGAATTGAACGTAAACGCTGGTTTTGCGCTCCACAATGGCGCTCTCAGGCCATCTTATGTGGTACGGATAAGTAGTACGAAAGTACGATGAATGGCAGTAATAGAAGCTTCCCAAGCTTCGGACCGATTCCCATCGCCCGCTCCATAATTGTCTGCTTTCAATCTTGGATACAACATGGGGAACGCACTGGCGGCTATTAACGCAAGAGGCCGCTTGCTAGGTCGATCGTGAAAGACATCGAAAGAAGGAGATAGCGGTTCGATACAACTGCTAGTTGCTAGTTGGGCCAGTTATTCAAAGTGGGCCAACTCGTCTGGCAATGACTGCCCTTGACGTCCTTGCATTTTAGGCTCATCCTACAAACAAGTCACCAACGCCGAGGTAAAGCGGGAGAACCTAGTTATGAAAATCCTGAAGCTTCTTGCAGTTGCGGTGTTGTCCTTCGGCCTGTTCATCCCGGCCTTTGCCCAAAAGCATTCCAAGGGATCGGGAACCTACTATGGTGGTGGCCATCATAGCAAGTCACACGGTGGAACTTATGCAGGTTCCACTAACTCCCATCACAAGGGCGGTCATTACCGAAACCCACGAACAAACAACAAATATGGTCATCACAAACCCTGATTCCTTGTCCTCTGCCCTTTGAATCCGCAGCTTCACCTACGCTTGAAGTTCGCAGTCATCGTCTTTCTGGGGCCGCTCTTCTACGCTATTCCCGCTCGCTACATGACCTACTCTCGTTCCTCTGCCAACGCTGTGGCACTTTAAAACACTCCATTCAAAATAGTGCCACTTCCGCAGAGCACCCTCTTGAATTCACTTTTGATCATAGGCAAAAGAGCGAGTATAATGCCGGACTTCTATGCTTCATAGTTTCTCTAGCGAGCAGGTCAGCCGCCTGAATGCGAGGATTTTTTCTGGAATCGAAATTTATTCTTGTTCTCATGAAGATATTCCCGCCATTCCATTCATTCCAGTTGACCCGCGCATAGAGTTCGTCATGCTCACTAATCCGCTGGTGCGGGACAACGTCCGCGACCGAGGCGACCAGGCACTGGTAACCGAAGGCCGGCAGTCAATGCAGGGAAACCCTCAGTTCTTTGTGGGGACAACCATGGATAGACACTGGGGAACGATTACGGGGCCGGTCGCAGCCTCGCGGACCTTTTCCAGATCGCGTTTGAGCCCGGAGCACTTTGCCAATGTTGCATTCTCCGACGACCACAAGGTTAGTCCCTTGGGACCGAACAAATGGAGCCGACAATCCGACGACACATCGGCTCATCTGCTCGAATTTCAGGCACCAACTCATGACAACAGCGGGGGTCGTCGCCACGACCGGTTTGTGGTTTCTCCGTCCAGGGTGAAGGTGTCCTGCCAGTGTCCGCCAGCCAACCTCCACCTCTGCCACAAGCGGTTGAGAAGATCACCGGTGGCGGCAGAATCGCTTCTCGAACGCCTGGCCTCACCGCTACATCCTTCCCTGTCAACTGTCAGCTGTCCTGCTGTCGGCGATGCTTATGCAAGTTGCAGTGCCAGAGTTGCTCTTATCGTATTCGGCCCGCGATGGATTCGCCGCATTGAGGCGCAGAAGGCGGAGATCGTAGGCTACTTCGTCAACGATATCCGGGGGCACCCTGGTTAGTTGTCTTGCGAAGGCGGCGATCAAGGCGTTCTCGCAAACTGTGTTGACCAGTCGTGCGACGCCGCGAGTATGACGAAACACTGTTTCGATCGTTTCATCAGCAAACAGGTCATGCGCTTCCGAAGGGGCACCCGCACACCGCAGCCGGTGCCGTATATAACTCCTCGTCTCTTCTAAGTTGAATGGTTCAAGGTGAGAGCGTAGGGCTATCCTTTGCTTCAGTTGCCTCAGCTCAAAGGAATCCAGTTTTTCATCGAGCTCGTGCTGCCCCACAAGCAATATCTGGAGTAACTTCTCTGTTTCCGTCTCCAGATTGCTCAGAAGCCGGATTTCTTCGAGGACCTCAATCGAGAGTCCTTGGGCATCGTCCACCACAATCACGGTTGTCAATTTTCTCTGGTGGCGGGAAAAGAGATACTTGCTGAGGTCCTGTAGAAGCTGGCCCTTGGTCTTGCCCGATGCGGCAAGCCCGAATTCCGTGGCAGCGTAGTCAAGGAACTCGAGCGACGACAAGCGGCAATTGAAGACATGAGCCCAGACGGTGTTGCTATTCTTGAGCATGCGCAAAAGACAACGGATCAGCAAAGTCTTGCCGGTCCCCACGTCCCCTGTCAGTGCCACGAATCCCTTGCGTCGCTGAACACCATAGTAAAGGGCAGCCAACGCCTCTTGATGCCTCCTGGTGAGAAACAGGAAAGAGGGATTTGGGGTAATTTCAAAGGGATTAAACCGCAGTTTGTAAAATTCTTTATACATGATTTTGCCCGAAATATTGAGATCGTGAGTTCATGATGTCCTCACTGTTCTTCCTTGGTGTCCGAAGCAGGTTGCCGATGTACGTGGTAGATACGGAGGACTTCGTTCTCAAAAAATACTTCGGTGTGGGAGTGGTACCGCCGGTAGCTTTCACAGAGCCGTAGCGCCGCCGCCTCCAGGCTGGCTCGTCCTGCCGGTGAGCGATAATTGCGGTAGGTGGGGTCGGTCAGCACGGAGAAAGAAACCGTTTCGGGTTCCCGGGAGAAAATCTGAAACGGTCTCTTCTCCACGTATATAAACAAATCCTCGCGTGCATCCGGAAACTGGAACTGCGGGCTTGAGACCTGGCCGCGATATTTCTCGACAAACTCGGCCAGATCTTCATGGCCTCCCAGGCCAAATGTTTCAGCTAACTGCTCTACAGGTGCTGCCACAACCCAGGTCTGCCGGGGAAATCTATGCGCGATTTCCTCGGTCGCACGGGCTGCGGCTTCATACTCGAGGCATCGTCCAATCAACCTTTGCGGTCGTAACCAGATTACGGCAACGCACAGGCAGGCAACCAGCAGTACCGTTTCAGCTTTCCAGCGGGCCCGGGCCGCTAACTGCGCTTCTATAAACGCAAGCAGGCAACCCACGAAGATGGCGGCAGAAATCGGCAAGATCGCGCGCATTTCGTCAGGGATCGTGATGCCGGTGCGCAAAGTCGCCCAAGCGATCAACCCATAACACAACAGCACGAAAGCGAAGAGGCCCGCCATTGGTCGAATCAGCAGAACGCCAGCCGCCATCACCAATAGCAGGAGTAACACCTGTGAAACGATGCCCGTCAACAACAGGCAGCAAGTGAAATCGAGCAAGGAATCCCAACCCCGTCGGTTCCTATACCAATCCGCGAGAAAAACGAGAGCCAAGAGAACGAACAGCAAACCCAGCGCAAATTCGGGCCTGGCCCGGGTGGTAGCCGGGGAGCTGCTGAAGACGCTCTCCATTTTTTGCATGGCGGATATGGCCACTCCCGTTTGGTTTCCGGCAGGCGGGAACGCAGCTGCACCTAGGCAGTACATTGCGGCCACGCATCCAACACCCACACGGGCGCATACCTGAAGGAGCAAGCCGGTGGCCAGAACAACTAACAGGCCAATTGCGGGCGTCAAGAAACGCGTCACTTGCATGGGATCCGTACCACTAAGCGAAGACGTGGCTGCAATCATGGCCGGAAATACAAACGGCCGGCGGGAAGCGTGGATATTAAGCATCAATTCTCGTGCCCGCAGCAGGGTCGAGTATTGCTCCGGCTGATCAAAACGCAGTTCTCGAACCGCCTGCTCGCTGCGCAGAACGACGGTTATGGACAGGGCCACCACAAAGCATGCGCCCAGCAATTCCTTGCCTTCCAGGACTCTCAGCCACCGGTTTATCCGTAGTCCCCAAGGCTGGTGGGCAGACGCGGAAGGACGCTTGCGGGAGAGGCGCGAAAGGCCAAACAACCGAGATTCAACCTGGCGGATCATGTTTATCGTGGTTGCCTGCAGCTTCGTCAGCAAACGGCCAGGCGTCCCAGCACGCTTGCGAAACCAGCCGAAGCCTATCGCTCCCCAAAAAAACAAAACAACCGTAACCGCACCGAGCACTCTCAGACTGCTCAAGAGAAAAACTAGGATCGTCACACCCAGCACAGTACGGGCGCAGTTGCCCGCAATGCGAATGACCCTAGGAGAATTGGGCCTGTCCGAAAAGAGATAGGTTGGCAGCCACAAAAACGTGGTAAGGAAGATACCGAGGATCCAAAACGCCCTTAGTGCGTCCAGTCGAGGCATCGGCAAAGCTCACGAAATGGAATAATGATAATCAGGGTGGCCGAGGACACGTCTAACCGCCGCGTTAGATATCCCGAGAACCACAGCCGAGCCGACGAGCAGCCCGACAGCGGCGTATTGCACTCCCCACAAATGGCTGAGCACGTATCCGGTTGGCAGGTTCACTGCGACCCCGACTGCTACTGCCAGCGAGGCCATGGAAATAGCGTTCACGCTGGCCAAAATTATGATTTCCAACAAAGCCGTGCTTAGCATGAGATAACCCAGACCGCCGAGCGCAGCAGTTTGCAATAAGCTGGGGGCGAGGCCCAGGGTGGTCGAACGAGAAAACACCAACCAAGCGCTCAAGGCAATCACCACGAACGCAATAAGGATAGCCAACATCGATTCCGCGTGACGCTTCCGCAGACTTATCTTCAGTTGTTGGCTTGCGGCTTCCGGCAGTTCCGTAGCCAGCCTTTGCCAGAACCGCAAGAATGAGTCGGCGAGATATTCCACAAGTGCGGCGGTAATCAGGAACGACAGCAGCACCAGATCCATACCACTTTTATATGCGGCGTCTATTCCAAAACTTAGGCCGGAAACCCATGGAACCGCGCTCCCTGCGGTCAGCCGGTCGGCGAAGAGAAAGCTGAAATACATAGTTCCGTAGAAATAGAAAGGCACAAGCGAGATGAACATGATGTCGCCTCGTGGACGAGCGCTATCCTTGCTCTGCGGGTTCTTTCTCTGTGCATCATAAGAACCGGCCATCACGCAACCTAGCGCGCACGACACCGCTAGCAATGGGCAGAGGATGAATAGAACGGTGGGTCCCGGGTTGGCGAGAACCTTTATCAAACCACCGACGAGAACGCTGAGAAAGAAAACGAGCGGTATACACCATCCGTTTCCCTGCACAGACAGCACCGCGCAGAGCATCCACAGAAGGCTCAGGGCCAAATAGCTGACGGCCGCTAGTACAAGGTAGTAGGCGGCAAATAAATGAAAGTAAGAACCCGCTAGCATGCCAAGCAAGGCGAGAACAAGACTGCTCGTTAGCCCAAGGTTCAGCAGTGAGAAGCAGGTACGATGCGCGACAACGGGCTCTCTTAACCCGTAATGGAAGTTCCCGGAGCGGGATATCATCTGGACGAACCCGCCGGTCGATATAAGACTGGCGATGAGGGAAAGACTCAACGCTCCCGCGATCTCGGGAGAGACCCGCAGTGCGTCCGGTCGCAAGTACTCTAAGGTCAGCATCACCGCCCAAGGGATCGCGTAGGCCAAGGTGAGTGAAAACTTGCGCAGTGCGCGTCTTGTTTCTGCCCAGACGGAGAGCCGCCCGAGCTTCTGGCTGGCGGTCTCCTCTAGAGCAGGGTTTTGCTGGAGAAACGTGAACAGATGCTCGGCTAGGGAAAAGATATCCGGGAAGCCCCTGTCTCTCGCGAACTGATCGGTACATCCCAAAGATTCAATCAGGGCTGCAACCTCGTGGGCATGCACGACCTGTACCGCTTCTTCGCCATTTATATGCAGCTCTGCATGATTCATGCACCGCCCCCGCAAGTCAAAAGTGATCCTCCCCGAGGAGAAGTTAACCAAGCTTCGCTGTCCTTTGGTTCCAGCGTGGCATCGAAGGGGAGGCGATGAAACGAATGCGTGACGCTATCTCCGACGACTAAATAGCTGCCCGCTTTCCTCCAGAAGTGTGTGTTATCAGAACGGACCGCGGATGACTGTTCGAAAGACGGGAGTATCGTGCTCTCCAAGCTGCAACGATGATCAGGTAACGCGTTGCTCACCGCAGCAAAGTTCGGTTCTCCCCAGCTGAAACCATCCAAGTCGTAGAGAAGGGCAGTCCACCATGCATAATTGAACTTTTCTGCCCTGAAAGGCTCCTGCTCGGTCGTCGTGGTCGTGGCAAAAACGCGGGCCCCATAGCGTCGGCGATATTTGAGAGCCAGGTCTACGCGTGCCTGCCACTCCGGAGCACTTTCATAGTTTCCATTTCTTACTTGAAATGATTCCAGCAGGAAAAGATCACGGCGATCTAGGAGGGGAGGCAAATGTTCAGGATTCTTCGCGCCACCAGCCGCGTAAGGGAGGTTGTCTTCAAGGCTGAACAAATGGTCGACAAAGTACGCATTCATAAAGGCTCTGAGGCCGAGCTGGTGGACGATCCTGACCGCCATATTCTGTCGCTCGCGAGTAACTACGGCGAAATCATAGCCAGCTTCATCCAGAAAAATACCTGCCACACCCATTTGCTTCCACAGGCGCACACGCTCTTCCAATTGTTCGGGCGTAAGTGATATTTTTTGGCCCTTGCCGAACGGGATCTCGCCCAAGCAGACGTAGCCGTAAAAACGCGTCCCTGACCCGCGATCTCGGACGGCCGCGATGATCCTTAAGACCTTCTCGTGCTCCTCTGGCTCCCCTGTGGGGTAGCGCGCGAACTGTTTGTCCGGAAACTCAAGGCCATCGCCCAGTATTACCACGTCGTACCTGCTGAACACACTCGCCGCCTTCTCCACATCTCCGTTTGCGCCATTTACCAGACTGGGCTATCCGTAATAGATCGCCAGGCGCGCACCGGCAGTAGCATCGGGGACAATACACGGCGTGAAGAACAAGCTTGACCCTGCGAGCGTCATGACTGTCAACCCTAGTCGACACAACAACACACACGCTCCGATCACGAGGTATATGCCGGCAAGGATTGCTCGGGCCGGCACGAGAGCAATTTGCAGTAAGCGCCTTCGTAAGACCTCAAGAATCGCTCTTCGGTAAAATGCTCGAGGACGCGCGCCCGAGCCATCTGGCCTAATCTTTTGCGCTCTGTCGCATTGCTAAGTAAGGAAGCAATGGCGTCGGCCATCGCGTGCGGCGTCCTGGCAGGCACAAGGAGCCCACAATCACCCAGGGCTTCTTTCACCCCTCCGACGTCCGAAGCAACTATCGCTGCTCCACACGACATGGCCTCCAGCACAGCGTAGGGAAAGGCTTCTGAAATACTAGGGAAAGCCATGACGTCGGCGTCGTTGTACACCTTCCACGGTTCCTTGGTGGAACCCGCAAACGTAACGCAGTCGTCCAGCCCGAACCGAGCGACCTTCGACATGCAGGAATCGAAATATTCGGGGTCGGCAGGCGCCCCATAAAAGCGCACTTCCAGGTTGTCGAACTTTGGCTTGAGCATGGCAGCTGCGTCAATGAGCTCGAGTTGTCCTTTGAGAGGATAAATAAGACCGACGCTCGAAACGCGCGCTCGGCTACAGCTCTCCTGCTTGCAGGGGTAGAATTTTTCGGGATCAACTCCGTTGAAGATCACCTTAATACGGCTTTGGGGCACGCCTAGAAGCCTTTCCCAACGCGTATTGTAGGCGCACACTGGGGCCAGCAAATCGGCAAAGTAATAATTCAATTCGACCACGTTTTCAATCACTCGGTAAATAAACCAACGAACGAAGAATGACTTCACTTGACGACGGAGATTCAAATATTGTTCGCGAAGATAGATTCCGTGCTCAGTCAGCACATAAGGTGTGCCATCCACGAGTTTTGCCAGCACGCAAGGCAAGCCACAGAACGATGCCGCCGATGAATGCGTGATGTCTGTCGAAGGAATCGGGAAATGAAGCACCATCAGCAAGTGATACAGCAAGCGATAGGCTTGCTTCAATTCTGCGAGAGTGGGGTGTTCCGTGCCCGGGGGGCGACACTCCCATGCGGCACGCACCGCGTGCCGAAACACGTCCCAAGGCTCCAGAGAGTTCATGGTTTTCTGATAATCGAACCAATGAAGGTAGCCATGCAATTCGAGCAACACGCGGCCCAGCTCTTCTTTGTCGCAATCAGAAGAGAACAAAAGAGCCAGGAATCGTTCGAAGATTGGTTTGAAACGGGAAGCGGTGACTTGTGGAGTGGTATTCCATCGATTACGCAGCACCACTGAAGCCGCTTGATGATAGGAATATTCTGCAGGTTCGAGGAGGCCCCATTGCGGCACTTTGATCACCTCCCGCACATTGAGGGCGAGATCGTATTTTGGCTGAGGGGACGGGTTGCTAACGACGGCGAGCACAGTGAAGTTGATGTTTGGGAGGTTGTGCGTGAGCCGATGGCACCACGTGCTCACACCGCCCTTGTAGAACGGATAGGTTCCTTCTGTTGTTAGAAGAACGGAAATCGGTGTTTGACGGCTCATGGTCTCACGAACCTAACCTCGGCAGGCTGGCCCGCCACCAGCAAGAGAGTCGGATTGTCGAATTCGACTTCGACTAAGTGCGTCATGTTCTCGGCGGGGAGCGGATTAATGGCTCGGATTCTGCCTTCCACCTCGCGAGCGGGTAACGACGGCAGGCTCACTAGAGCCGACTGGCCGACTCGGAGTTCCGAGATCATCTGGGCTGCCACGTGGATTTCCGCGATCATCCGATCCAGTTTGGCCAACCGCGCAAGGACTACCCCACCAGGAACACGATCTCCCAAGCGGATCGGGATTGCGGAGACTACACCGGCTGTCGTGGCACGCACGACTGTTGCGTCGGCCTGCCCCTCGGCGCGCTCATAGTTCACTTCCGCTCGGCGTAATTCCGCTTGCACTTCCTCTCGCGTGACCTTCGCTTGCAAGTCGGCTTGGTCGGCCTGATCGTGAGCCAGCTGCGCGGAAACAGCCGCCAGTTGCCTGGCGTTTTCCAGGTCATCCCGGGCCATCCGCAGTTCGCTACCTCGAATATCCAGCTCTTGCTCGGCAATGAGACCAGCTTCGAACAGTTTCTTCGCACGGTTGTAATTGAGCAAAGCCTGGTCGTAAGCGGCTCCCGCCCGTTCCGGAGAATCCCGCCACTGCCGGGTTGGAACTAACTGCTCTTGGCGTTGCGATATGGCCACACGGGCGTCCGCGTCGGCCAGCTGCCCGCGAGATTTGTCGAGTTTTGCCTGCGCCGCCTCGAGGTCGACTCTCGCCTGCTTGACACCCAATTGCGCCTCGCGATCATCCATACGCAGGAGCTGTTGACCCTGCTGGACGACATCGCCCACCTTGACCGAGATGTCGGACACCGTGCCGGTTGACTCGGCAGTGATCTCGACCTCATTGGACGGGCGAACTGCTCCTTCAAATACCACGCCGTAGATGGACTGGCTGTTGGCAAATGCACTTCCATGCCGGAGGAATGCATGGTTTGTTCCCAACAACACCAGCGCCGTCACAAAGGAAGCAAGAATCAAGTAATTTCTGATTCTCTTATGGGATAAGTTCAACCGGCCAGGAAGCTGGGCGGTATGGTCTTTCAGTCTACCGAATACATCAACCTTTGAGGGAGTGAAGACTGTCGGTAAAAGTTCGCAGGAGCCATCCGTGGGCTCCCCCGGCCCAGGCGACAAAGACTCTACCTTGTCCACGACCGGGTCGTGTGCAATGGTCAAGGCCTCGAATATCTGGCTCACGGCAATCCTTTCTACCTGTCTAAAGCTGGGCCATTACTATCGTTTGGCCCGAGGTCACCTGGTTGTTGACGTCTCCGTATCGCTACAATGTCATCGTAAGATTTGCTGATTGAGTCGTGCTGTTATACGTCGCCGAGATGGTTGCGGAAGTTGAGCCGACCACAACACTCGTAGTCACCATGAAGGTTGCGGTAGTAGCTCCAGCCGGAACGGTAACACCGTTGGCCGGTACGCTCGCCGCTGCGTTACTGCTAGCAAGCATAACTTGGGCACCCCCTGCCGGAGCTGGCCCATTCAGCGTTACCGTGCCGGTAGAGTTTCCCAGCGGACCACCGATAACACTCGTGGGATTCAGAGTCAGCGAGGACAGGATCGGCGGTAGCACAGTGAGCGTGGCCGTCTGCGTCCCACCACCAAACGATGCCGAAACGGTGACCGTGGTTGATGTCGCCACTGCACTGGTGCTCAGCGTAAAGGTTGCAGTAATGGCACCAGCTGGAACGGTCACGCCGTTGGCCGGGACGCGGGCAACTGCGCTGCTGCTGGAAATCAGAACGTGTGCGCCGCCTGCCGGAGCTGGCCCGTTAAGTGTCACTGTGCCAGTGGGAGAAGATGTAGCACCAGTAACGCTCGTGGGGCTCAAAGTCAGCGCGGATGGGACTGGAGGGAGCACGGTGAGCACGGCCGAAATGCTGGCACCACCATAGGACGCGGAGATGCTAGCCGGAGTGGACGAGGCCACGGCGGTGGTGCTGATCGTGAAAGTTGCGTTGCTGCTTCCTGCCGGAACGGTCACGCTGGAAGGCACGCTGGCTGCCGCATTGTTGCTGGAAAGCATAACTTGCGCACCCCCTGCGGGAGCCGACCCGCTCAGCATTACCGTGCCCACAGAAGATTGGGCACCACCAGTGACGCTAGATGGGTTCAACGTCAGCGAAGAAGCAGTTGGAAGAGGTGTTACCGTTAGCGAGGCTGATGGGCTTACGCCATCATAGGACGCGAAGATAGTGGCCACGGTCGGTGCGGCCACCGGGCTGGTGCTGACCGTGAATGTCGCGCTGTTGCTTCCGGCAGGAACGGTCACGCTGGAAGGCACGCTCGCTGCCGCGTTGCTGCTGGAAAGCATAACTTGCGCGCCGGCTGTGGGGGCCGGCCCGCTAAGCGTCACCGTGCCAGTGGTTGATTGCGTACCACCAGTTACACTGCTTGGGTTCAACGTCAGTGAAGATGCGGATGGGAGAAGACGTTCGGAAGGCACTGCGAGCGATATCGTTTGGCCGCTGCTCAGCTGTACGTGAGAAATGTATTGTCCTCCATAAGCTTCCGCCCCACTGCTGTACAGGCCGGTGACGGGGATGATCGCGCTCGGAACCGCAGCCGTCGCAGGCACAATGATGTTGATTGTCTGATTCGATCCGGTGCCAGTGAGGCTGGCCGTCGCCATGGACAAGTTGTAAGCGTGGCGATTTTTCATGTTCTGTCCCAACTGATCGAGCGTTAGGCTGACGACCCCGCGTTGGAAGAGCCGTTCGTACTTGCTGAAAGTCTGATCATAGGTATCACTGATCAGCGAGTGACCTTGACCGTCATAGTCGTGCAAGTTGGGTTGGTGGAACATCTCCGGATCCATGTCTCCGATCAACATGTTCGTAACGAAGCTCGAACTTACGTAATCGAGAATCTGTGCTGCATTGAAGGTGTTGTAGGGCGGCTGTACGGGATTGTTGTAGATGCAGGAAAACTCCGCCTGATCGTCGGACCAGTTGGCCGCGTTGAAGAAGACATCGTTGGGACGTCGCGGTACTTCGTAAAGGCTGGGGGCGTAGCTGTTCACGATGCCCACGTTCGGCGATGGGTTTGGACCGTTGTTCGGTTGCCCGATGACCGACGTGTCAGTTACCACATAACTGACGCCATCTTGAACCAGATAAGATGGAACCGAGGTATCGTTTAGACCTGTCACGCCCGGGGATACAAGGTCCGCCGGGTTGAAGTCCGTCAAATGAATGGTGCTCACACTGTCACTGGGGTCCGGGTCCAGGTTCTGCCCGGTGCCGTTGGCTACATACTGGTTTGTAAGGATCTCCAGGTCGATCGAGTCTACTTGCGGAGTGTTAGGATCACCGGAGGGATCGGACTTACGCAAACCGTTAAGGCTGTTTGGGTGATCGTAAGTGTGACTTATCCAGTGGAAGTGCTGTTGATAGTTCTGCACGTTGGTCGTCAAATCGTCATTCGCAACGCCAGGGGAGGGCAGGCCGGTCCAATCGGTATTGCCGGTGGTGCCTACTCCGTTGAAGGCTAGGGTCAGTCTAAAATTTGCCAGCAATAGGTCGCTTTCTATCTTGTTCTGCCAAGCCACCAGCGGAGTCATGTCAGCCGACTTGATTCTGAAAAACGGGAGCGAGGTGGAGTCCGACGGCGTGCGATCGTGCGTTATGGGATCAGTGCATGGTGTGCCGGGTATCCATTCGGAATCATTGATGAAGAAGTCGTCCACCTGTGCGGCGGCGTAGGTGTGATATTCGCCGAGAAAGATGCCCTTCGTGACCCAGTTGATCAGACCATACGCTAAGACCAAGTCGTGCATCAGATAGGGACTGCTGTCGAACGTCTGAGTCAGATATTGCCGCCCATCGGCTTGGGTGTAGATCAGTGAGAGGACATAGCCCGAGGCATCCGTGAGCAGGGGCGTTACGGAAGCTCCCGCCGGCAACGGGCTTAGAGGTGTGCCCTGATAGATGTAGGCGTTCGAGATGGCAACCGGACTGGCGGTGTTCGCGTACCAGAAAGCTGACGCTCCTGCCGAGGTAAAGCTAGCGCTATCCGTACCGGAAGCGGTTATGACCCCGCTGTATGGGTAGTTGAACCCAAAATCGTTGTTGGGGTACATGTACCAGTTCAGCTGGCGGATCCCGAACGTTTGCTCATAGGAGGTCAGGGTCGACATCCCGGGGAGGGTGTAAATGTAACCGCCATACGTGAAAATCACGCCCTGGTAGTAACCGTGGCAACTACCGTCGGACAACATTGTGGAAGTGACTCCTCCTGTGCTGGCACTCATGTCCAACACGTCGTAAGGCGTGCCCAAATAGTCGAGAATCTGCTTGATCGCCGCGAAATCCGCCTCGGTTTTCCCATTGCTGACCACCAGCAGCTTCATGTCGATCGTCGGCGTCGAGCAAGTTTGCGCCTGCGCGGTTTGTATTGTGCCTGAGAAGAGCAGGAAGGTAAGGAGAATGACTGCGGTGGAAATCGCGAAAGAGCGGAACAGCTGCTTCATAACCGTACCTCCGTTAGATTAGGAGTCGGGGGACCGAACTCGAAGAAAAGCGCGGCAAGTTGAGTGCGGTAGGTGCGATTGGCCAGGGGGACTCTCTGACCGCGTTGAACCGCCTGAGCAAAGCTTGCACGAGCTAATTCGCAGTCAGGCTAGCGAACAGGAAGAAAGCCCACAATTGGGTAACGTCTCCAAACTGGCTTAAGGAAGAACCCCTTCTACCGGGGATTAATCGATCCGATTAGTCCGTTGGATTAGGGTAATAGTTGCGCCGTTAGGCAATTCCCTGTGACTCTCTCGCTCTCGCAGATTTGATGCGTCTTCGTGTCAGAAATTTCCAGGGCGCACACGAACGGTAAGGATGCGGAATCGCTCATCGCCTTGCCCTGGATGGCGTTTGTCCCGGAAACAACCAGTCGGTCTACAAGTTCAAGATTGCAGCTTGAGCGAAGTCCGCGCGCCGCCGGTTGCGGACCGTGCGGCGGGATCACTGCGAGCCGTCTTAGTGGAACCCGCCAAGGCAGCAGCAAAGCTAAACTACTAACGGCGCTTCCTTAAAAGGCGAATCTTACGATGTCGAAGCTGGTCGAAGACGCTTGCTATTCGCATCAGTAAATACTACTGCAACCTGACCGGGACTGGGTGGGCAGAAAGAGGAGTCTACAACCGCGGTTGGGCCAAGAGAATCTTGCTTACCATTGCTGGTCGGGAAGAGACGCCCGTCTTGACCATGATCATTCGCATATAAGCCTTTACTGTGTTGGGGCTGATGCTCATGCTATTCGCGATCGCCTTGCTGCTGAGGCCTTGCAGCAGATAGCCCAACGCTTCTCTCTCGCGCTGCGTGAGGTTAAATTGCTGGGAGACTTGCGACAGTGGGATTACTTGGGAAGGACCTCTCTCAAGCAAGACCGCTAAACTTGGCCGGGAAGGATCCCTGGAGTCAGAGGCCACGAGGAAAACCCGACAAAAATACCGCCTCCTCCCCGACCGGAACTCGGTCACAAAAGGCGATTCATTCAAGGACTCTGGCCTTAGCAAGATCGAGCGAACCTTTCCGGCGAGAAAATCCTTCGGGCGCCCCAGCCTCTCGACATTATCCGGATAACTGAGGACCTTCATCGCTTCCGTATTGAAGCAAATGAGATTCAGCGAGGAGTCCGTCAGCAGGAGTCCAGCCGCAGATTTATGCGCAGCCGCTATCCTTTTCGCGAGCGACTCGTTTGCTCCTGCGGCGAAGATTGTATCTGGTCCTGGCGAACCGGCCCCTGAGGAAGCTTCATGTGAGAAATCTCGAGACTGGTATGCCCTGAAGCTAGGTTGTTGTGCGACCAAGTTGTCCTCTCGCTGTAGTATTTTCACCCTAGATTTGACGACTCCCTTGGCATGATGCAAAAAAAGATCGACGTTCCATCCCCGGATTGACAATCCCACCATATCGCATAAGGCGTAATCTCAGTTGGTGTACGCGTCTTGACCAAAGCACGCGTCGCGCATGCGCGACTCTAAACGGCGCTCGTTTTCAGTTGAACAATCACGCTTCTGTGAATCTCAACCGGTCGAGCTGCTTGTTTGTCAGAAGGAATTGACCTTAGCTGGGACGCACGCTCTCCGTCACTTGGTACGCTCGAGGATAATCCATCCACGCGGCGAGTCAAGTAGGTGAATTACTGACTCGGGATACGGGAAACACTTGATGTAACAAACTGCGAGACCGCTCTCGCGGTCAATCTTCTTTTATAATAGTCTGCCTGGGGGAAGATCGAGTTT
>Ga0182032_10000155_pt1 | contig 26259 bp, 27 predicted proteins | sample tim00Cox00000000_FD_125970 | JGI IMG/M metagenome (GOLD analysis project Ga0182032, IMG submission 125970) | Lab enrichment of tropical soil microbial communities from Luquillo Experimental Forest, Puerto Rico - timezero.00C.oxic.00.000.000 | ecosystem: Environmental > Terrestrial > Soil >... | reverse complement strand
CCGTGTGTATCGGCGATCGGTATCAGATCGGCAGCGCAGTGTTCGAAGTCACCTCAGCCTCGTGTCACTTGCTATCAGTAGGCATTCGGATGAATGAACCCCGGATGCCGGCATTGCTGACGTTTAGCGGACGGCCCGGGTTCTACTTCCGCGTGCTGCAGGAAGGGGAAGTGGGAGCCGATGACGAGATCACAAAGGTGGGAGAAGCTGACGAGCGAATGACGGTCGCGGAGATCAACGGGCTTCTCTATTTGCCCAATCACGCACGCGATCGATTAGAGCGCGCGTTGCGAATCGAAGCGCTTCCCGCGGATGGCGGGGCTCATTTGACGCGTTACTCCAGACCAAAAAAATGCGGGCGGGGACTAGTGGGAACGCGGGGCTGGTACCGGCCGCGGCTGCACATCCGGTCGCATCAGGGTTTCAGAAGCTCGCAGTGACGGCGATCGATCAGGAGTCCGCAGACGTCATCTCGTTGACGATGCAGAGCGCGGACGGTCAGCCCCTGCCAGCGGCTCTGCCAGGCCAGTACGTGGTCTTGCGTCTTCAATCGAGCGCCGTCAGCACGCCCCTTTTTCGCAGCTACTCGCTTTCGGGTGCGCTTTCGACCGAACGCTATCGAATCAGCGTGAAAATCCAGCCGAATGGTGTGGCTGGAAGCTACCTGCAGGGGCATGTCCGGATGGGTGATGCTCTCGATGTCAGCTCGCCACGGGGAAGCTTCATTCTAGAGTCAGGAGAGCGGCCGGTGGTGCTGCTCAGCGCGGGAATCGGAGTCACACCTGTTCTCGCGATGTTCCACGCGCTCGCGGCGGCTCACTCGACACGGCGAGTCTTGTGGCTCCATGCGGCACGCGGTCGGCAGCATCATCCATTCGCGATCGAGGTCCGCCGCCAATCGCTGCAGCAAACGGATTTTGGCTGGGAGATGTAACCAAGAACGGAAGCTAATGGCCCGGAGCGTAGTAACCGGTCCTGGAATAAACCTTCAACGGCGGAAGGCCTTTGGGTGGGCGCAGCTTGATTTTGATTTTTCTCCACTTTGCGTCGTGTGCTTTGTTGCTTGGCCGATATCCTAGAATGTATTGGCTGCGCAGCTCCAAGCCGATTTTTGCTGCGGTATCCGGAATCTCACTCGGATTCTCGATCGTAAAGAGACGGCCACCAGTTATCTCCGTGATTTCCGCCAGGAGCGACGGACCATTGAGTTCCTCTAACGTTCGGCTGCGGTACTGTAGGGGATCAAAGATACCTATGGCATAGAGCTGGGTGTCGGCTTCCTTCACGAGACGCTTTACTTCGCTCTCGTTGTAGCGGCTATGATTGTCGCCTCCATCAGATAGAATGAGCAGCGCACGCCTGCTGTTGCGTGCATCGCGCATCTGGCTGAGCCCAAAGCAGATGGCGTCAAGAAGCGCGGTACGCCCCCCGAACGCAGTTAGCATGATGTGAGTCTGGAGATCTTCAAGACTGCTGGTAAACGCGCTCTCGAGTTCGGCACGTTCGTTAAAGCTCACAAAAAAGAATTCATCTTCAGGATTGGAAGATTTAAAGAATTCGATAACCCCTTCGCGGGCGCTGCTGATTTTGTTCGCCATGCTGCCGCTGTTATCGAAGATGACGCCGACCGAAACGGGAGTGTCTTCGATAGAAAATGTGAGGACCTCTTGCTCGACATTATCTTCAAACACGCGGAAATTGCTGGGATCGAGACCTGTCACTGCGCGATCGTAGGGATCAGTGACGGTCACGTTCACCAACGCAAGATCTACATCTAAGTGGATACCAGGACCAGCTTTGATCGAGACACCGGACGTGTCTTTCCTTGTTGGGCCTGACGATTGTGAGCCAGCCGGGACTAGGCTTCCTTGGGGCGCGGGTGTCCCCCGCGCCACAGCGGGTATAGCAACCAGGGCTAGAAAGAAAAGCCGCCACGGTAGCACTCGAAAAGAAATGGCCGCTCGTGAATAACGGCCATCATCCCCTGTGCTCCTGGGAAACAAGGGAACCGAGCGGGAATTCCTACCGAATGCAAGCCGGAATTGGCGCGACAGCATGTGAAGACCTGTCTAGCGCATGAGCCAAAGCGCATATCGAATCGATTGGAACACCGTCCACTGGTGGTGCGCCCGTAAGATGCGATACCACTGGATGAAAGTAAGTGATTTCATAATTGATACCTCTTTCGCTGACTGTTGCACCGACTTTGCGACCGGCGCGAAGCCCTTTCGTTCGAGGTTCCCAAACTGGGCGCTTCTACTGCAACGAGCCACCGATTCGTTCTGAAGGAATGCTTGGCCCGATCGCGCCGATCCTGTGGCGGGGAGCGAAACTCTTTTGACGTCCTCACGCAGCAAATAGAATGAAACGGCCAAAAGGACCAGATCCTTCATGAGGAAAGCAACGTGTTCAGTCACCGCTGGGAGTTTGCATTGACACCTTCGAGCTGGAAGTTGTTGTTAGTGGGCCGTTGCCCGTTGACATTAATCGTGACCTGTCACGCCCGAGTGCTGCAGAGTCAAACAGCTCCGTGTTGGCGCCGGTTGATAAAGTAAGGAGCGTCAAGAAGTTCCGAGTGGAAAGCGGAAGAGTGCTGGCCGTATCCGCGCTAATCGTGTCGCCAGTCACCGCCGAAGTGACGTTCACGGGTATGCTCACTTCCTTCACTATGACGGTTTCCGTGACGTTGCCGACGGTAAGGGTCGCTGCGATGCTCGATGTTTCTGTTACCTGGACAACCACATTGGTCATGACAGATTTCGAGAACCCCGACGCTGTAATTTCCACGGTGAAGTTGCCGGGCGTCAGGCTTGGTATGTTGAAGGTTCCTGCGTCAGTGCTTGAGACCTCCCGTTCTTTCTGGCCAGTCGCAACGTTCGTCACGATAATAGTCGCCCCAGAAACTGCGCCGCCTTTCTGATCTACGACCGTACCCGTAATTGCTCCTGTTGCTCCGGCTTGTGCTCGCAACCCAGCAGGCACCATAAGCGCGATTAACCACACACCGAAGAACGCTGTCATCTTTCTCCTTCTTACGTCCCTCCGAATATTGCGACTTTGATTTCAAGCAGTTCGATGGCCCTTCGCGTCCCTGGGGTCAATTCATCGACTGCTTTGTAGAGGATCCAATGACGTTCCTTTTGGGCGTAAAGCTGTTGGGGATTCAGGCTTTGGTGCTAGACGCCAAGTCATCGAGGACTCGGCGAGAGCAGCTTGCGTCCACAAAAATCTGCGACCCGCCCTCTGCGCGAGCCGATTTCCGCCAGACGCATTCGCGTCTTCATAATGACAACAGTCGATGCCTCAACACTGCTCTGACGAAATCGCGTCCTGCGACGACAGCCTGTGCCGCTTAAGCTTTTTGCCCACAATGTCAGGCTTCAGTCGTCGCGGTTTATGCGAATGGCCGAACGCATGCTTCTTCAACTGAACGATTTTGTGGTGAGTCCTAGCGGGAGTGGAAATCTCGCCTGAGGTCTCACACGACTTCAGAGAAGGACGACATGATGCGGAGGCACTTGGTTGCTTCTATCGCGTTGGCTTTTGTTCTAGTTTTTCCGTCACCGGGATTTGCACAATCCACCACGTCCGCTTTGATCCCAAAATCGTCGCGAATCGACGTAAAGGCTTTGCTGGACAAAGCAAGCTCAGGAAATCCCGAGGCTCAATATCAACTTGGATTCGCTTACGACCGAGGGCTTGGCGTGGACAAAAACGAATACGAAGCGATGCGATGGTATCGCTTTGCCGCCAACAGCGGCAAGACGGAAGCCCAGAATGATCTGGCTTATTTGTATGAGACCGGGCCGGATGGTCTCAAGGACATGGCGGAAGCGGTCAAATGGTACACGCGCGCTGCAATCTATGGCAACGGTTTGGCACAATTCAACCTTGGCCGGCTCTACCTTTATGGGCTAGGGGTGCAGCAGAGCGACAACGAAGCCCTGCACTGGCTGCGAAAATCCGTCGATGCTGATTGCCCCCTGGCGGCGGCAGCTCTTGGGCAAATGTACGCGATCGGCCAAGGCGTTCCTCAGGACCCTCACCACGCCCTCAAGCTGGCGAAAAAAGCTGTTAAGCAGCACAGCCCTGAAGGGGAAGCAGCTCTGGGTATGCTTTACATGGACGGTTTGGGCGTCTCCGAAAACTTGAAGAAAGGTGCCGCGTGGTTGATGAAAGCAGCTCGAAACGGGAGCGCAACCGGCCAGTACGCCCTTGGGATGCTGTACGAAACCGGCCGCGGCGTGGAACAAAACAGTCAGGAGGCGAAACGTCTTTTTCGGCTCGCCGCTGAGCAAGGAGCAATGGAAGCCCAGCGCACTCTCGGCCAAATCTACGAATCCGGCCAGGGTGTTGCGATCAACAGCAAAGAAGCGGTCGCTTGGTATCGGCGGTCTGCAGATCAAGGAGACGCTGAATCAGCCGGGCGTCTCGGAAGGATCTTTCTTTTGGGTCAGGGTGTCGACAAAAATACGGATGAAGCAGTGAAATTCTTGACCTTAGCCGCCGAGAAAGGAAATGCTTACGCGCAGTTCAATCTGGCTGGACTCTATGTTTCCGGCACTGGGGTCAAGCGTGACCTGCGGAAGGCGTACTCATTATTCGCGCTTGCTGGCAAAACGCTAGACGTGACTCAGCAGCTCAAGGAAGTCTCATCACAGCTCGCGCGTGAAGATTCGGCGAGTCCACCGTCCGGACCACGCGAATAACATACAGAGCCGAAAGCCGCTGCCTCGCAGCACAAACCGGGTGTACTTTCGCCAATCAGCGCTGTCGCCTAAGCAGAGCGAGATCACATTCTCCGCGCGCTGGAAGCGAGCAATTGGAGTGCCGCGGAACGCTTGGGCATGCAGCGAACCTCATTGGCATACAGCATTCGCAAACCTCCCATCAGCTCGCCTCACCACGCGAGGGTGCCTTCACCGGTACCGCAAACCACGGCTGATTTTGTCAGTCTTCGTCTTGCTCATGACAATTCTCGCGACGAGAACTCGTCAGTGGCAGAGATTCAACACACTTTCGCCAGAGACGACGAAATTAGGCCGCTGTGCTTCCCTGGGCATCTTCAACTAGGAAAGCAGTTTAGATCTGATGTACGCCTTGGTTCGTCTGTTTCTTCCCTGGCGCGTCGATTGCTTAAAGAGTGCTGCCTGCCATCGACCAAGAAGCGACTGTTGCGTATTGCCAGGCGATTTCTGTCGGTCCGCAGTAATGACCTAGTACGGCGGAAGAAGGGATGTCATGTCTGCTCTCCTGGCAAAAGTGTTGGCGCGGCAGGATGTGCGAGCGAAATTTGCGCCTTACGCGGCGATCCCTCTCCGATTGATTGTTGGTTACGGATTTCTGGCTCACGCCGTTGCGAAATGGCACAAGGGACCAGCGGCATTCGCTGCGATCCTTCGCGCCATCGGCGTTCCGTCTCCGCAATTGATGGCTTGGCTCACAATCAGTACTGAATTTCTGGCTGGCATTGCCATCCTGATTGGAGCCTTCGTTTCGTTAGTCAGTATTCCGGCAATCATCCTGCTCGCTGTCGCAGTTTTCACGGTTCACCTTCCATATGGCTTCACTTCGATCAAACTGCTGAGCTTCAGCGAGGGGAGGGCACGGTTCGGACCACCCGGATACGAATGCAACCTCCTCTACATTGCATGCGTGCTGGCGCTTATGCTGATTGGTCCAAGTCCTTGGTCAGTCGACAACTATCGATTCCGTGCGCCGCTGTCCCGAGTACCCGGCCCAAAAGAGAGTGGGGGCATGAATTAAGGCGCTTCCGGGATTTTGGTGGGTGAAACTTAAGCTTAGATTGGTAAGGTGGCCCGGAGGGACCTGACGTGACGAACAAGACCGCGACACCGGCTCTTGCAAGCTGTGGCCGTACGTTGGGCAGCTTCCTGAGAACCCCTTTCCTTCCTGGCGGATACGGGTTCAGAGCGGCTCGGACCGGCCAAGGGCGCGCCGGGTTTGAGGCGCGGCGCAGCGAACCCTTGAGGGCGAGGACCGCTCTGAAACAATCAGGCCAGGAAGGAAGGGGGAATTGGTTCCGGGCTTTTGCCCACTATAAAGCCTGAATTCCCGGAATTCTAGCCGCAGTCAAGACTCATTCTTCTCCGGGAACGCCAGTGTGCGTGGTGACTCATCCACGGAGTCGATCTCCACGATCTCCTCTCCCGGTGCTGCTCCTAATTCCTTAAATCTTCGCGCGGATGGCAGAACTCTGCTCTCCAGTGAACCCGCGGCCTTGTTGTACGCGTCCACTGTTTTCGTTAGTGCTCCCCCCACCTCTCCGAAGCGGCCCACGAAGATTTTGATCCGGTCATACAACTGTTTGCCCAAATCGCCAATCGCTTGCGCGTTTTCCGTCATCCGTTCCTGGCGCCAGCCATAAGCGATGGCGCGTAGTAGTGCAATCAGCGTTGTGGGTGTGGCGATGACAACTTTTCGTTCCATCGCATCTTCGACCAGCGTGTGGTCTTGCTCCGCTGCGGCCGCGAAAAAGGATTCGCCGGGAAGGAAAAGCACGACAATCTCCGGAGAGAAACCCAGCAGGTCCGTATAAGCGCGCGATGCGAGCTGGACCACATGCATGCGCACGAGCTCGGAATGCCGACTCAGCAGCGCCTTTCGATCTTCTTCATTGGTTGCCTCCGCCGCATCCAGAAACGCCTGCAAAGGAACCTTTGCGTCCACGATGATGCGGCGACCGCCGGGCAGCTTCACGACCATGTCCGGTCGTTGTTGTTTGCCTGCCTCGTTCCATAAACTTGCCTGCTCATCGAAATCGCAGTAATCCGACATTCCCGCCAGTTCCGCCGCGCGCTTCAGCGTCATCTCGCCCCAACGCCCGCGCACCTGCGGCGAGCGCAGCGCCGTGACCAAACTTCCGGTTTCCCGTTGCAGAAGCTGGCTTGTCGAAGAAAGGTTCCGAAGTTGTTCCTCCAGGCTCCCGTACGCCGATTGGCGGGACTTCTCCATTTCGCTGGCCTGCTTTTCGTAGCGGCTCAGCGCTTCCTTCAAGGGACTCAGCAATCCGTCAATTGCCGACTGCTGGGCCACTAGGTCTCCCTTCGCTTGCGCATGCATCGTCTCGAACGTACTCTTCGCCAGCGCCAGGAAGGCCTGGTTGTTGCTTTTGAGCGCCTCTGCGGAAAGCGCGCCAAACGCATCCGTAAGCTTGACCGTGGCCTCCTCGAGCAGCCTCCTCTGCTGCTCCAGGTTCGCTTCGGCCTCTTTCAGTTTCGTTTCCGCCGCCACGCGTCGCTGGCTCTCGTTGCTCAGTTGGCTGCGCACCGAGCCAAGTTCGTCCAGCGACGTCCGCGTTTGCCGCAACTCCGCCTGAGCCGCGGCTTTCTGCTGGCCCTCGGTACGCAGTAATTGCTGCAAAATACCGGTTTCTCGGCTTCTAGCCCATAGCCAGCCAACGAGAACGCCGATGCCGATCCCCAGGATAAGAAATAGAACGATTTGCATAATTCACGAGCGATCATCGCACACGCCGCGCCGTTCAGCTATTGCCTTGGCAACACTCCACGTCCCTCCTGTCGCAGCTCGCTGTCAAAGTTCGTTCGGCGATCACTTCTCGCACCACCTCTCCGTCATTCGTTAGCGGCTTGTTTTTTGAAGTGTCCATGTTGTGGGTGGAAGCGATTCGGATCGATGTGCCGAGGCACGCTCCGATTCCCTTCGTCGCCTTACTTTTATAGAATCGTTTCGTTAAAGAAGCATTAATGCATCACGGCAAAATGGAAGTAGTTCTCCGACCTTCCCTCGAGGAGCTAGAGCGATACGCAGGTGCGGCGACGTACCGGGGCAAGGCGCCGCATCCGAGCTGATACCGCTTCAGCAGATCTTCATCGAGGAGCAGATAGAACCAGGGCCAGAGTTTTGCCATCCGGCTTACCGCCCGTCTGGTCGGACTTTCGACATCGTCTTCCAGGAGTCAAGACACCTAGAGCCACTCAAAGTCGGTCCATCACCCCATGCGCGCTGTTGTCCACACGAACGCCATAGGCTTCGCGGCTCGCGAGCCAGATCCTCGTGAGCCGGCTCGGGTTCAAGTTTTTTACATCGATTCCGCCCTGGTCTCTCCTTGTTCCGCTTTGACTCCTCTCATGACATGATCTAAGGCTTGAGTTGTGGAGATGACTTTTGCAGTGCCGCGATCAGAACATGCGCCGAGGACGGATATGCCTTAGTATACGATTTGGCGACGATCTTTGCTGCAGTTGCGGATTTGCCGTATAGCTTACGATTTGCGCGTTCATCGGGCCGCAACGTCGAGCCATCCAGAGATACGCCGGCGAACACGCCGCGCGCACGGGAGTAGCTCAGAATCTCAGCTCGCATAAAGGCGTCAGTGTCGGCTGCCGCGGAACGTCCTTTTGGTCCGGCGGCGAACGATGCGTCCCCTCCCAGCTTTACCTTGCTGTGCAGCAGGCTGCCTGCGCCACGATCGTTTATCACCAGAAAGACGTAGTCTGTTGCTTCGCCGCCAGCCTGCAAACCAAAGCTCCCGCCTTCAAGTGCGTACAGAGCAGGCGATCCCCATGGACCGGTGAAATTTTTGCCTGTGCGGCAAACCATGGTGCCGCGACCGTAGCTGCCCCCAAAGAGAAACGCAGCTTTCATCACCGACGGCATCACCACAACGCAACGAGCCTTGTTGAGCATGTCTTGAGGAATGTCTTCAGGAATATTGAGAATTTCCTGCATCACCTTTCCCGAATTCTGAAGGCGATCCTTTTCAGCCTTTACGTTTTGAGGCTTTACGGTGCTCGGGCTTTTTGCGAAAGAAAAAGGTGCCAAAGCGAGCAGGCTCGCTATGGCAACGATCCAACGCTTTGTATGACTCATTCCTTGTGCCTCCTTTTTAGGCGCGCCTCGAGTGCTTGAAAGCAATCGTCATGTTTTCGTTTTTTCTTCGAGGAAGCAATCCAGGGTGGGTTGGATGTCGCATCTGGGAGGGCAACTTACGTTCCAAGCTGGATTCGTTTGTTGCAAGGGCTGGAGGTTCAATGACATGGAAGAGTCTTTCGTGGGCAATGCCCTAATAAAATTTAAGTGTGAACTATGTATAAAATACAAGCCAAAGAACGAATAACGGCTTTTCTGCGTACTAGAACTTACCTCGGCAATCTATTCATTTTAGACTCAAAACTACGCAGAAGCTTCCAATCCCGCAACGGGATATGGTAAGCGCAAACGCACCAGGGGATGCGGCGTGGCAGCTGGAGGATCCGATCTGCAACCCTAATGAATCCCGCCGACGTTCTGCACGCGCGGGTGCAGGGTGCGGTCGCCTCCGACGGCGACCGCAGGTGATTGCGGGACAGCAGGAAATATCGCGGAAATGCTTGAGACCGCGGCGCCGATTTTGGTTCAGGTGCTCGAGACGACGATGGTTATGGCGGAGGCGTCAGCAAATGTAGTGGGTAGGACAAACTGCGTTCGCGTTCGGGCAACCCCCATGCGGCTTGCTGCTCGAGCGGAGGGCACAACTCAGGCCTCGGAAACTATGATGTGGAGTGGGTCAGCCAGTTCGGAGCAGGCGCACTCTTGCGAACATGAAACGCGGGCCGCGGACGTAGCCATTGGAATGACTGCGATGAAAGCGTGATCAGGGAACTTTAGTCCAACCGTTCGATCGTCACCCGCGATGCCAGTCAATTGTCCCGGGCTTGTGCGCAACTACCCTGCCGCCGAAGGCACCCAGACGTTATTCGCTGCCGCGATATCCGTGTTCGCAGCTTCGGTCGAGATGCGCACTCGTTGCAAGCCTTCTTTCTTTCGTGGTGTCACCTGAAATACTAGAAAGTACTGATTATCGAAAATCTTCTGGAGACGATCGAGGTAAGGCTTGAAGCTGACAGCGTTTTCCGTCCCGAGCGCGAAATACTCTCCGCCGGTCTCGTCCGTAATCTTGGCGATGCCGCCTTGGCCTAGCTGTGCTTCCCAAGAGTTGCGGCCAAGCCTCCCGACACCCGTCGCATAGATGGAGTGAACGATGACCCCGTATCTCTGGCTAAGGGTGCTCGCGGTGTCCGCGTCCGAGCTAATGGTGGGCATTGTGGTGGCGCGACCGCCGAGGCCGCGCGAGGGAAATGGGCTCGGGCCCATATCGCCGGTCGTATCGCCACGCAGCCGATCGATTCCGTCCGATATCATCAGGACCTCGCGACGGAGCTTCTGCTGAGGCCAGCCCTTCACCAAGCTAACGAGCGATAGATAAGGGCTATCCATGGCCGATGAAGTTCCCCGGGGAAGGCGTAGAGCTTTAGCCGCGAGGGCATGATCGGCCGTAAAATTCTGAGCGACTTGGATCGTTGCGTTCGACATGTAGCCCACACCAACCAGAGTTGACGCTGGTTGAGCGTTGATAAAGTCGCGCAGGTCATTAAGGTTATTGCCGAGTGCCGTTGTCTCGCACGTATCGTCAATCAACACAAACAGTTGCAATGCGGCGCTGTCGCCCTGAGCAGGGATTAAATGTTCGACCCGGACGACATCCTTGCCCACCTTCACCTGCACATTGTTTTGCCGAAGAACGGGAACTTCGCTGCTGTCATTGAATGCTTGGTCCGTAATCACCATGTGGACCTGAACTGTGCTCGGAACGGCTTTCCCTTGTGAATGAACGATCCGCACACTCAGGGCCACTATACAACATACGCCGACTAGGACGACTGCGGTCTTGTATCTCTTCATTTTACTTCGCTCCTCTCGGATCCTACCGAACTCGAATAACAGGGGCCTGTCGCGACAGCGTCCCGAACGGCTCGCCGACACAATGCGTGACCACTTCGGCATGGCTGGACCGCCGCGAAAACGATGGAGATCAAACAGAAGGCCGATTGCAGATAGGGATGCGTGGCGAGCGAAGCATCTTCTGTCATGCAATGAACGTCCCTACAGGGTCTCTTCCTTGGGGAGTAGCGGAAGCAGTCGCGCTCCCAGCCCGAAAAGAAAGATGCTTAGAGCGATAAGCCCAACCGACACGCCCCACTCAAAAATAGACGGGAAATATGTCTCCGGTGCAGTCTGAGGCATCGGTCCCTTTAGGTTCATTGCCAGATAGACGACGCTGACACGATTGAGAATGACCCCGAGTGTGGCCAGGAGTGCCCCATTGAAGAGCACTGTGGGTCGGGCCCGCAACGACGCGCGGGAGAGAATCGCCAGAGGTAAGATGCCTCCCAGCACGATTTCCATGGCGAACCATGCCCCGAGGCTTCCCGAAAATGCGTTGGCAAGCTGGCCGCGAACGACCATATCACCCAGACGAAACACCAGGTAGGCCAGCAGGGACCAGAACGTGATCTGTCCCATCGATGCGAGCTCAGACATCCGCAGTCGGCGTCTCCACGCCTTGGCGATCCACATCTCGACAAGGATGATGAGTGCCGTGCCGGCGGCGATCGAAGATAGGAAGAATGAGACGGGCATTGCCGGAGACCACCATTGTGGCGCAAGTTCATCCGGCATGAGCAAGAAGAGCGCGCCGAGCGAACTTTGATGCATGGCAGAGAGGGTCACGGCGGCGATCGCTAACATGATCGGCTCAGCCTTCTTCCCTCGGGCTCGGAAAGCCCAAGCCAGGAAGGAGAACAGCACGGCCGAGCCCGCCGCGTACACTAAATTGCGTGAAAGCAGATAAACGAACAACGTCAATGCCAGCGCTACGTAGGCACCTGACCACTGTCGCCAGATGTCCAGAGCCTTCCTCAGTCCCCGCCACTCCAACGGCACGGGGAGGAATTCCATGAGCAGGACCGTGACGTAAAGGCCAACGCACCAAGACACCTCGAACATCGCGGAGGCCTCCGGCGCCTGAAAGCCGAGTTGATAGAAATGCCATGGCAGGCCGAGATCAGCAACAAGCGTAACCGTTACAAAGGAGTAGCTCAACAAGCCCATGAGTACGGCGGAACGCCCCATGGCATAAAGGTCCTTGCGCCGGAAGATGTAAATGAGGCCTGCCGTTGCGAAGGCACCAGCGGCCACCGCAATCCAGACGAGGTCGAAGACGATCCAGAGCCCCCAGGCGTAGGTATTGGAGAGATGTGTGCTGCCGCCCAGACCCAACGCGAATCGAGCCATCAGTGAAATCCCGCCAAACGCAATGAGGGCTAGCAGCAGCCAGTTCAACGGCGTCAACAACCTGTGGTTGAGAGGCTCAAATTCGACATGATGTGTGGTGTCTTCGGCGTCGGTTCCCTCAGATGCCGCGGCCAGCGCCGCGGTTCTTCGTTTGAAGAACGAGTAGATGCCGCCGAGCAGCGCACCTACAGCCAGCACCGCCGGAGGAACGGCGTGAAGAGCTGCCCTTGAAACTGCGGGATAAGCCTTGTCGCCGAGAACCGGAAATCCGATTTTTTCAAATGGAACGGAAGCCAGATATAAAACGCTGGTGCCGCCTGCTTCTTTTTCTCCGTAGATATGGTCGATATATTTTTTAGGACGGTTCGAGATCCGCTTACGCGCCTCCTGGAGCATTTCTTCGCGTTCTCCAAATCGCAGGGCGTCGGCGGGGCAAGCTTTGACACAAGCTGGCACGACGATATCGGCGCGGAAGGCCTGGCTCTCCTCGGCGGTCAGTTCCTGTCCGTTTCTGGCCAGCGGAAGCGGCTGATCCAACCGGTCGGCGCAGTGCGTGCACTTCTCGATCTTGGGGGCCAGCGAATCCCACTCCGCTGTCGGCACACCCCAAGGGCATGCCCAAATGCAGTAGCGGCATCCAATGCACTTACTCGCATCGTAGGTGACCGGACCGTCAGGGCGCCTTGCCAGAGCGGTAGTCGGGCAGGCCGATGCGCACGCCGGATCCAAACAGTGGAGACAGCGATGCATCGTGAAAATGTAATCGAGTCCTCCCGGCGCCTTCTCGTTTGGGAGTTCATGAAACGCGATCAGCGTGTACGTTTTTGCGCTGAGCGTCGCGGGATTCTGAAATCCCAGCTCGCCCAATTGCAATTCGGTTTGTTCCCCTTCGCGATCGTTCCACTGCTTGCAAGCCACCTGGCATGCCCGGCAGCCGATGCATTTGGTCGTGTCGACGAGTGTCGCCTTGATAGGCGTCGCGGTCGGCTCCGTCATGATCTTCTCCCGCTTACTTTGCGTGCTGTCGAAGTGGGCTGATCGACTTTGACGACGTTGACCAAGCAGGCCTTGGTCTCCTGAGTTCCAGCGCCGGGATCCACGGCATCAATCGTGAGGTGGTTTACGCTTGGCCCTGCAGACAACCCCCCATAGCCCCAGTTATACGGCATCCACACGATGGTTACTTCGCGTCCGTCCACCTCGAGTGCCTTCATTCTAGGGGTGACCACGGCTTTGACGATGAGTTCGCCGCGCGCCGAAGACACCCTTACCCAGTTCCCCGTTTTCACCTGTAGCGTTTGCGCAAGGCCGTAAGGCATTTCGAGCATGGGCTCGGGCACAAGCTCGTTCAACCACGGGATGTTGCGCGTTGTGGATCCCCCGCACCAATGCTCCGCGACCGTTGATGTCATGAGGACATAGGGAAACTCTGCGACGGTACCGATTGGCTGGTGGGATTTGACGCGCGGATACTTGAGCAACGGGTTGTGTTTCACCTTGGGGTGCAGGATGTTCTCCACCGGACTTTCGACAGGTTCGTACATTTCCGGCAGTGGACCGTCTTTCGGCACGTAGGCCACATCGCGAGGAACTTGCGGGTTCTTCGGGTCCGGGTCCTGGTAGACCGCCGCGAAGAGGCGCCCGACACCTTCCGGATTCAAGTGAAAGGGTCGCTGGCCGTTCGGCGTGTTCGGTCCGTCGGTCAGAACCGGGACATCCGGCAGGTCGTATCCCGCCCAGCGTTTTGCTTTTTCGTCCCACCAGACGATGGGTAGCGAGCCTGGATATGGTTTTCCGTGTCGATCACAGGACGCGCGGTTGTAGAGAATGCGCATGTTGTTCGGCCAAGTCCATGCGAACTTCGGATAAAGGCCGAGACCTCCCGGATCGGTTTTCGAGTCGCGGCGTTTGGTGAGGTTTACTCCTCCTCCAAAAACCCCCGCGTAGATCCAGGTACCGGCAGAAGTTGAACCGTCGGGCTGCAGGTCGGCCACTTTGTTGACGAGATCCCCGGCCTTCAGCCCGCTGCCGGGAATGTCGGCGAGTGCGCGACCGTTGATCTCGCGGAGCACGTCCTCGGCAGTGGTGTAGGTCCAAGAAGCCTTCTTGATGATCTCGTCCTTCGGATCGGAGGAGTCCTTCACCAAGTCGCGCACGCGGCGGAATACGAGATCGACGATCTCGCCATCGGGTTTGGCCTGCCCTGGGGGATTTACCGCGGCGTGTCGCCACTGCACCAGCCCGCCCGAGTTGGTGATGGTTCCGTTCTTTTCCATGAAGAAGGAGGCGGGTAGCAAGAGTACTTCAGTGGAGATGGACTTCGGGTCAACACCGGGGCGACGCCAGAAGGTGGCCGTTTCTGTCTCCCAGATTTCTTGAACCACCAGCATCTCGAGCTTGGCCATCGCCTCGAACGTCAGGTTCAGGTTGGGCGTCGTCACTGCCGGGTTCTGGCCAACGATCCACAACATCTTCATGGTTCCGGCAAGCGCGCTCTCGAAGATGGCTAGTGTGCCGTAGTCTTTCGCCGCGCTCCGCTTCGGCAACCAGGCGTAAGCGAAATCGTTCTCGGAGGTGGCGGCATCTCCGTAGAACGCTTTGAGGGTGTTAACGAGAAATTTGCGGTCGCCAGTGCCATTTCTCTTGGTGTACTCCGCAAGGGTAGGCTCCGTGTGGGCCGGGTAATTAAGATAGCCGGGCATATAGTTGTTGAGCACGCCCATGTCGCACGCGCCCTGCACGTTCGGCTCGCCCCGCAGCGCGTTGACGCCACTGCCCGGCTTGCCGACGTTGCCGAGCAGGAGCTGCAGGACGGTGAAGGCGCGGATTCCTTGTACGCCCGTGGTGTGCTGGGTCATGCCCAGCGCGTACAGGATGGCTCCCGGGCGGTTCTTGGCCATGGTTTCCGCGATCTGCTGGATCTCAGCCGCTGGGATGCCGGTGATGCGCTCACCCACATCGAGCGTGTAACGCGAAACGAACTTCTTGAGGTGCGTAAAAACGCTATGCGGATCGTCGAGGCTCGCGGCGACGCGCGGCTTGCCTTTGGCATCGAGCTGATAACCCCAGGTCTCTGTGTCGTACTTATGCTTCTCCTGGTCAAACCCGCTGAAGAGCCCATCCTTGAAGTCGAAAGCCGCGTGGCCCAGGAAAAGAGCGTTCGTATGCGTGACGATGTAGTCCTCGTCGTAGAGCCGATGAACGAGGATATAGTTGATCATTGTATTGAGAAACGCCGCGTCGGTGCCGGGGCGGATGCGCGCGTAGATATCCGCTGTCGCCGAGGTTCGGGTGAACCGAGGGTCGACGTGGATGATTTTCGCCCCATTTTCCTGGGCCTTCCGGATCCACTTGAAGGCCATGGGGTGGTTCTCCGCCACATTGCTGCCTTCCACCAGAATCGTCTTGCAATGTTGCAGGTCAATCCAGTGGTTGGTCATCGCCCCGCGCCCGAACGCCGCCCCCAGACCGGGGACCGTGGGGCTATGTCAAAGTCGGGCCTGATGCTCGACAAAGGGGATGCCGAGAAGGCGCGCGGCTTTCTGGAAGAGGTAGCACTCCTCGTTGGTGTTCTGTGCGCCGCCCATGAACGCGATCGCGTCCGTCCGGTTGACGGGAACCTCCGCGTCGCCTAGTTTCTCGGTCGAGATCCAGGTTGCGTCACGTGTCTTTCGGATCTGCTGCGCGACCCGCTCTACCGCGTCTGGCCATGAGATCTCCTCCCAGTGGTCGCTGCCTGGCGCACGGTAACGCGGCGTTCGAAGCCGGTTCGGCGAGGTGTGTGTCGCGAACATCGAGATGCCCTTCACGCACAGCGATCCGCGGTTCACGATGTGGTCGTAGTCGCCTTCCATGGCCAGCAGCTTGCCTTCGCGCACCGATGCGATCATGCCGCACCCGCACGAGCAGAAGTTGCAGGAGGTCGTGAACTCGCTAACTTGCGAGAGTTTTAGGCTTTTCGTCGCCGCCCTGATTGTGGGCACGTCAAGAAGGCCGCCGAGTGCGAGGGCAGCGCCCCCTCCGACGCTGGCCTTAAGCCACTCTCTACGGCTAATGGGTTCGGCGCCGGACGTACGAGAAGCGCTTTGTGCGAGCCGGGAAGGTGATTCTTCTTTCTTATCTGTGGACATGGGGCGCTCCCCCGGGTTTGAAGATGACGGTCATATCGTTCCAGCGCGCCACACTCTCATAGACCGCTCCGCTCGTCTCGCCAAATACGCGCGTTAAATTAGCGCCCTGCCCGCGAAGGTTCACCTGGCAGAATTGACAGTCGCGACTCCGGCTTTCCACCTTCTAGTCTTCCCAGAGTGCAACTGTGTACTGATGAATGCACCGACCGGCAGACCCGTTTGGTATCTACTGACGATTCATTGGCTGAGCCTCGCCGGCGCCGCGTTGGTGACAACCGCAGGCATTTCCTGGCTGTTCGTCCTCCCCCTGCAGATTCGGGGACACGCCAGTAATCCATACGTCGGGATTGTCGTTTTCCTGATTCTTCCGGTTTTATTCTTTGCTGGACTGGCCCTTATTCCCATCGGCATTTACTTTGGGAAACGTCGCGTTCAAACAGGCCTGGAAAATGGCTTCGATCGGAAGGCGGCACTGCGTCGGGTAGCTTGGTTCTTGGGCCTAACGACCATGCTAAACGTGATCATCGGAACACAATTTACGTATAGGGCAGTAGCCTACATGGGTACACCTCAGTTTTGCGGACAGGCGTGTCACAGCATGAGCCCCGAATTCGCCGCTTACGCGAACTCGCCGCACTTTAGAGTCGAGTGCGTGGAATGTCACGTAGCTCCAGGTGCGGCGGGCTGGGTGGCGAGCAAGGCCAGCGGTATCCGACAGCTCTTTGCGACGGTCGCGAACACCTATCCGCGGCCGATTCCTCCGGCATTGGAAAGCAACAGCCTCGTTCCAGCGAGCGAGACCTGTGAGAACTGTCATTGGCCCGAAAGGTTCGGGTCGGTGAGGCTGCGGCTCATCACCAATTACGCGGAAGACGAACAGAATACTCGTACGCAAACCGTGTTGCTGATGCTGGTGGGGGGTAGCAAGTTCGCGGGTATACACGGCAAGCACTTTGGTCCGGGTGTTCACATTCGTTTTGTTGCTGCCGACACCAAAAGGCAGACGATTCCTTGGGTGGAATACCAGAACACCACCACTGGAGCCAGTCAAACTTTCCTAAGCGAGGGGTCTTCGCCTGATTCCGTCAAAGGTCTTCCCAAATTCGAAATGCAGTGCGTCGATTGTCACAACCGGCCGACGCACACCTTTGAGTCGCCCGAGCGCGGCATGAACAGTGCCCTGTTCCTTGGAGAAATCCCTACCGGCTTGCCTTTTATCAAAAAGGAGGGCGTCGCACTGTTGAAGGCCAACTATAGTTCAAACCTCGAAGCTGCGGAAAGACTGCCGGTGGCCCTGGTGAGCTTTTATAAACAAAACTACCCGGATCTTTATGCGAGACGATCTCAAGACGTCCAGGGCGCCGCCGCAGCGGTCCTTCGCATCTATAACCGCAATGTGTTTCCGGACCTCAAGGTCGGGTGGGGAACCTATCCGAATAATCTGGGACACACGGAATTTCCGGGCTGTTTCCGTTGTCACGACAGCTCCCACACCGCGGCAGACGGCAAGTCCATAACTCAGGATTGCGATGCTTGTCATCAACTATTGGCAACCGATGAAGCCTCGCCAGAAATTCTGAAAACGCTCGGTCTTGAAGAGCGCATTTCGAAGGTTCAAAAGAAATGACTTTTGAGGTCACGCATAGCCCTTTGTGAACCTCAAATGGAACGACCAGACTCCGTAGGTTCGACGCTCTTGAAAGGAGACGAGTATGAAATGCAAGTCATTTGTTTGGAATACGCTTGGTGTCGCCTTGCTTATGGCTATGCCCGCTGCATCGTGGGCTGCTGATGACGGAGCTGCGCTGTACAAGTCAAAATGCGCCGGTTGTCACGGTGCTGGCGGCGAAGGAAAACCGGCGGTAAAGGCGCCGGCGTTAAAAGGAACGGCGCTCGATGCCGACAAAATCGCACAACACATAACCAAAGGCGAGCCAAAATCAAAGCCGCCTCACAAGAAAGGCATTTCCGGCGTGAGCGAGGATCAAGCTAAGGCCATCGCGGAATTCGTAAAGACACTCAACTAGGCCACGATCTTTTCTGGGAACTCACCCCGACCTGTGCCGCGCTCCTAGAACCGGTATTCGAGCGTTGCCATGAGGGTGTGCGCGTGGTAGGAGGGTTGGTCCACACCGAGAAACAAGTATCGAGCGGAGGAAGGATCGCCGACCACGAAATACGGATAAAATGGGCTGGTGGCGCCTGGCATTGGCGCAGGAGATGTACTGCTGTTGAGTATCGGGGTGGCGCAACCGACGACAGGCGCGGCCGGTGGCGCCGCGCTGACGCAACCCATATACTGAGTCATCGGAGAAGTCTGGTAGTCCTTGTTGTCCCACTGTTGATAGTGGTATTCGATTCTCGGCGCAAATTTGTCCGTCACTTTGTATTTGAAAATCACGGCAACATCGTGGAGGCGGTTCACTGTTTCGGGATAGTCCACTGCGGCATTTGTGCCGGTGAGCAGGAAAGTGTCCGCTCCGGTCAAGATCGTTGGATCTCCGAGCGGCCGGGAATTCACATGGCCCTTGGTGGCCGATAGCGAATAGTAGGTGCTCAGGTATATCTTCTTGCCAAAATACGTGTCAGCCCCTGCGGTGTAGATGTGCACCGGCTCGCGGGTAACGCTTTCCCAATCGTTGTTGCCAGTGTCGCATCCGGCGCAGGTCAGGATCGTCGCCGGAGCGGAAACCGGGGTACGATAGCGCGAGATGATGCGCTTGTAATAGCGCTCATAGGAATATTCCGCGAACAGGGTCACCTCCGAAGAGAGCGAGTAATCTAGGTCGAATCCGTAATTGTAGGAGATGTCTTTTATCACCCCGTACAGATAATAGGGAGCCGTTGTGGCCGCCGTTCCGGTCAGAAAGTTTAGCGCCGTAGGGCTGTTTGTTCCGCCCTGCCGGTTGAAATTGTTCTGCAAGGTGCCGCCGAAGGCCGAGAGGGTCAGCTTGTCTGAGGGACTGTACTGCACCAAGCCGTCGGCGCGATTCAGCAAACGCGCCGCTTCGTCGAACCTGCGAAGGCATCGTTGATCGGCAGTGAAAGAGACGTTCGTAGTGTCCGAACATGAGACGGGCGCGCCTGTGGTCGGGTCACTGGCGTTGTCGTCCTGATAACGATCCGGCTTTCGGTCACCGTGCTGGTAGGAACCGCGGAACAACAAGTCCTTGATGGGAGACCAGTCAACCGCCGCGAAGAATGAGTTCTCAAGCGAATGCGCGGCATCGCGCTGGGAGCGGTCCATCCATTCCGCGTCGTAGCCGAGCTTTACGGAACTCCTCTTGGCGAAGTCCCAGATGCCCGTCAATTCGAGGTTCTTTCGGTGGAATGCCCACGGCGTGTTCTGGTTCGGGCTGGGAGCAGCAGCATCGCCTTCCACGGGTGTCAAATTAAGAACCGGCGTGTTGTTGTGGTAATCGTAATCCCGGTAGTTGGCCTTGAGTTCGATCGCTTTCCAGGCCTTTGTTACAACGGTGTAGTTCATGGCCAGAGTTTTCTTGTCTCCATGCAAACTCTGTGCGGGCAAGGCCGAGACCGAATCGCAAGCCTGTGTCCCTGACGTGCCGCAGGTGTTGATGGTGGTGTTGGTGGTGTAAGGCAGGAAGGCGTCGTTCTGCCTCAGCCAGCCAGGAGTGATGCTTGCGATGATGTGAAGATACTTGGTTAGGTCGAAGCCCGTGGCAAAACTGAAATAGTTGGCTTGATTGTTAGGGTATAGACTGGCGCGGCCCGACAGAGGATCTTTTTGGCCTTCCGCCGTTAGCCGGAAAGGATTGTCCCAGACCATATCTTTTGTGCCGTTTTGGAAAAAAGAGCCGATGTAGGCTCCCTGGATCGCCCAACTATGCCGGCCATAGTCGGTTCCAACCGTCACAAGGTTGTTGAAGTAGTTTAGAACTTCGGGAAGTTCGACGCCGTAGCCAGAAGTGGCGCTGGCGCTGGGACTGGAGTTCATGATGTAGCCGATGGGCCGCAGGCCGCGCTCGCTCTCACGAAAGTATGAGCCGAACCAGCGCCAATCCGGGTTCAGGTTATAGGCAAACGATGCCGTTCCACCCTTGCGAATAATTGACGGGGTAAGGAAGTTCGATTGGGGCACGACTTGCGTGTTGATGGTCGACGGAAGGTTCGCAGAGGGCGTGGCTTGCAAGGTTTGCCGGATCAGCTCGGGGTAAGACCAAACACCGGGAGCCGTCTCGGTGTACAAGGTGCGAGTGGTATTGCTGTAAATGTGAGGAATTTCGTCGTAACGGAACTGGAATATGAATTTGCCGTAGTTCCCGAACGTCGCCAAATAGCTCTGATCGCGATACAGCGTGCTTTGGGATTTGAGGCTGAAATAGTTCTTTGAGTTGAGAATATCGTTAAACTTTACGTCGATGCGCCGAACATAGAAGCCATTGCGCACGTCGCGATACTCGTTGAATTTGGAAGTCTTCAGCACCGGGTCGAATGGCGTGCCACAGCCAAGGCACTGCCCAGACTGCAAATCAGGGCGTCCGTAGACGTCCCCCGTCGCATAGCGAACCCCGAAATCGACGAAGCCGTAGTTATTTTCCTGGGCACTGCTTTCTTGGTCCTTACTCTTGCCTTTGTCTTGGTTCTGACTCTTGCCTTTGTCTTGATCCTGCTCTTGGCTAGGCAGTGGGACCGCTAGAAGCAAAAGCGCAAATAGAAGCATGAAGACTGCCAAAGCATGCAATCGTCTAAACCTTTTCATGTTTTTGTGCTCTGCCTTTCCTAGCGTAGAAACGCGTTGCCCGATGGATGATTCGATCCATGGATCGCGGAGTGACAGTTGGTGCAGCCACGGTTGAAATTCTTGATGGAGCTAAGCGGCTGCGGCTGGGTGGGATGGCGGCTGCCGTCGTGGCAGCTGTCGCATACGCGGGGCATGCGCGTCTTCAACAACTGGGGATTGCTCGTTCCGTGCGGCTCGTGGCAGTTCGCGCAGTTCTCCATAACCGGAGGGTGCTCCCACAGGAAAGGTCCACGTCGTTCGGTGTGGCAGCTTAGGCAATTCTCATTGGTGGTTGCCTGAATGAGTTGTTTAGGATTTGGCGTGCCGTGCGGATTGTGGCAGCTCGTGCAGGTTACTTTGCCTTCGCGGTACGGCATGTGAGAGGAACGCTGCAACTGTGCTCGACGCATTGGGTGGCACTGAAGGCACAGTTCCGGCTGCTTTTTCTTCACGCCTGCGTTCTCGGTGAGAGGGGCGTTGTAGCGCCCTTCGTAGGACAGGGCAACCGTCACTTCTTGCTTGACCTGGTGGCAATCCACGCACGCCATCCCGCGGGACTCGTGCGGGCTGCCTTTCCAAAACAGGTGCGTGCCTCGCGAATGGCAGTCCATGCAGACCGCGTTTTGTTCCGCCACGGAATTGTTGGAATCCTTGCCAAAACGTATCGGAATCGTGTCCTTGCCCCCACCCGCTTCCACATGCGCTTGGCCTGGCCCATGGCATGCTTCGCATCCGCGCGCCTCTTCCGGGCTATGCGGATTCAGCATCATGACTCTCCCCATTACAGTGTTCTTGAAGCGCCGATTTTGATCTTCGTGGCAGGTAATGCACACCTCGCTTCCGACATAACCTCCAGCGTGCGATTTCGCCGACGTGGCCGGCGCCTTTTCCTGCGGTGCGGAAGGCGTGCTATGGTGCGGTGAGGGGGACCCTCTGCTGGCACCTGCCGTCCATCCGAGCAAAAGAACTAAGAGAAGAGGGATGACGATCCGCGTTTGCAAGACACACTGCATAGCTTTCCTGCCGTTTTGAGATGCCGATAGAAACACCGAAAATCGATGTGCTCCCCGGCACAAAACACGGTTAGCTGTTTGGCCTACCGGGAGCAGACGGGAACATTTGTCAAAGCCCAAAACTGGGCCGAAATTTGCCCGACACTCCCAAGCCTTTACGGCAGTCGAGCACGCCGCACTATCGCGAAAGCCGTGCCTTCGTCCAACTGTCATTTTTGCCAGTGCTGGACGGCCTCGTCGGCTGGCGCCGCGAGCCACGGAGACGCAAGAAAAACTGAACGCCGTCAGGAGCTTGTATCGCTTACGGTTGATGCGTTGAACCAGTGCAGCCGGAAGGCTGGCGAAAAGAGATTCCACTGTCATTTCTGACAGGTGTCCGGCTGACTCTTCCTAGTGAGTTGCCCGAACGGCCAAAGCGGTGGCGGGCGAATGACGGTGATGCTGACTCGGCGCCTGATTTCGAGCGACCGCCGGCCGCAATAGCCGAACCGTGCCCTAGGGCAACGACCTGGCCGGTTTTTGCCTGTACCCTGGAGCGTCCGGCTAACTCAAGGGCTCCGCCGAAGGCCCGAAGAAGCCTGGGGGCCGAAGCAGGATGCCGACAGTCGCCAATCAACAGAAGTTCTTCCTCCGCTTGGGAAGCCGAGTTCGCGAGCTGCGAAGAAAAAACGGCCAATCTCAAGAGGATATGATTTCCTACGGCTTTTCGGCGCGCCACTGGCAACAGATCGAGGGTGGCCGGCCGATCACAGTTTCAACCCTGCTGCGTATCTGTGCAGTATTCGAGACTCCGGTTGAGCGTCTGGTTCGCGGGCTGGACAGAGGAATCTACCAAGACTAGCCCACCCGCCCGCGCGAATTGCTGGTGGCCCTTTCCGGATGTACTGGTTTATCTCTTCCACGTCCTGATTTTTTCAAATATCCAAACGTCCACATCACGTTCTTCGAGGAGCCCCCTGAAAAATCTCCGTATTTGTCGTCGCCGATAATCCTCTGCTCTTGTGGAACATTGTCCTGACGGAAGCGGCAGAAAGTGGTGACGTTCGCCGCCCAGGACCCGAGGTTGCCGGCAACGGGCACTGTAACTGACGCCGTCAGGCATGGGCATGGCAGGGTGCATAAACCGCCTGTGGACGTCGCAGGCGGTATCCCCGTCTTGACTTACGTCCACTACCGTAATGGCTGTCATCTTCTTCATGCGTTTTGTAAGAATGTCGGTCGAGGAACCCCAATATCGGCGCCGGGACGGGACGAATCTTTTTTTAGAAAATTGCTGGGTGGGATGTAGAGAACCAGCGTCGGGCTCCGACCTACCCATGAAGGCGCTCCTGCTAAGTTCTGACTGTCAAGTACGGCCAGCCAAGGAGCGGGACGTTGTCGAAAGCCTACCAAAGCTCTCGCCGCCGTTTGATCTCGTCCCGAGCTGCCACGGCGACATTGGCAGCTTTGCCCAGTCGTTTGATCGCAGGCGCTAAGAAGCAGAAAATCCAAGGAGAAGAAATGACAGCCTTGACGCCGTACCTTTTATTCGATGGCCATTGCTGTGAGGCAATGGAGTTTTACAAGTCCTGCTTCGGAGGAGAGCTGACAGTCACGAAAGTGAAAGATTCTCCGGTGAAGGATCGGATGCCAGCCGTCCAGCACGAAAAAGTCATCCATGCACGACTCACAAGCGGCAATGTCGAGATTGCGGCATCCGACTGGCTGCGTCCCGACCGAACTCCAATTCGAGGCAACACGGTTTGTCTCTTCCTAAGCGGAGGAACATTGCGAGAGTTGAAAGCCCTGTTCGACAAACTCTCGGACGGAGCAGAATTAGCCGATCCACTGAAAGAGCAATTTTTTGGTACTTACGGCGCACTGAACGACAAGTTTGGGTGTTCGCTGGATGTTTCAAACAGACCAAAAGCACTAGCGAACGGGATGACAGCAGAGAGGGCATAGGAGCAATCGACATGAAATACATTTTGCTGATGTCAGGCATGAAAGTAGGGGTTGAGAGCTATCTTGCGTGGTCCCAAAAGGATAGAGATGCGCACATGGCAGTCCTGCAGCGCATCGCTAGGGAGTTGACGGCATCGGGGGAGTTTGTCGCCACGCAGGGATTAGCGGTGCCGCAGGAGGCCAAGGTCGTGCGCGGCGAGAAGAGCGGCATGCCGGTTACGGACGGCGTCTTTCCGGAGTCGAAGGAGTTTCTCCTTGGTTACTGGATCGTCGACGTCGCGACTCCAGAGCGCGCTTACGCCATCGCAGGGCGGATTTCGGCGGCGCCGGGACCCGGAGGAGTGCCGACGAACGTGCCGATCGAGGTGCGTGGGTTCGCGAGTTATCCAGAGGTAGCGTCATCGTCGAGCGAAGAAATCACGCGAGGAGCAAAAAGGATATGAAATTTATTCTGATGATGACGGGGAAAATGGCCGATTGGGATGAATACACGAAATGGTCGAAAGAAGACCTCGAGCGGAACGTCACCTTCATGCGCGCGTTCAGCAAGGAACTCAAGGACTCGGGAGTGTTTGTCGCCACGGAGGGCTTGGCCGCCCCGGGCGAGGCCAAGATCGTTAGGGCGGGGAAGGACGGCGAGCCAATAACGGACGGCGTGTTCCCGGAATCGAAGGAGTTCCTCGCGGGGTATTGGATCATTGATGTGGAAAGCCCTGAACAAGCCTACAAAATCGCCGCGAGAGCTTCGACAGCGCCGGGACCTGGAGGCAAACCGGGACGCATGCCTATCGAAGTGCGCCAGGTGCTAAGCGGCCATGCAGACTTAGGACTGTGAGACCTCAGATCTTCCGAGTGGAACGATGGCCAACCAGTTAGATCTTTCCATCGAACAACTGCTGCGAGAATTAGCGCCGCAGATTCTCAGTCCGGTGGTGCGAAGATTTCGCGACTTCGCCGCGGCGGAGGACGCTGTACAGGAAGCGTTAATCGCAGCCACCGAGCAATGGCCCCGGGACGGGGTGCCCGTCAATCCTCGCGGCTGGCTCATCCAGGTGGCGTCGCGCCGAATGACGGACCACATTCGAAGCGAGGTTGCGCGGCGGCGCCGCGAGGAGGTCGCTGCGGAGGAAGCGGAACGACTGGCGCCGCCGGTCGAGATAGCGGCGGAGAGTGGCGACGACACGCTCGTGCTGCTCTTCATGTGCTGCCATCCTGCTCTCACTCGAGCGTCGGCGATTGCGCTGACGCTCCGGGCGGTGGGCGGGTTGACGACAGGAGAAATTGCAAACGCGTTTCTGGTGCCTGAGGCCACCATGGCGCAACGCATCAGCCGGGCCAAGCAAAGCATCAAGGAATCGGGGATTCCTTTTCAATTGCCGATGGCCGAGGATCGCGCGCAACCGCTGCGAGCCGTGCTGCACGTGCTGTACCTAATCTTTAATGAGGGGTACGCGAGCAGCGCTGGACCTCAGTTGCGTCGAGCGGACCTATCGGACGAGGCCATCCGTCTCACGCGGATTGTGTACGAGCGGCAAACGGATGACACGGAGGTTGCGGGACTGCTGGCGCTCATGCTGCTGACCGATGCACGACGCGCAGCGCGAACCGGGCCCAACGGGGAACTGATCCCGCTGGCGCAGCAGATCAGGGCACGGTGGGACCGGCAACAGATCGCGGAGGGGATCGCGCTGTTGTCGACTGCAATGCCCAAGGGCGCGGTTGGCCCGTACCAATTGCAGGCAGCCATCGCGGCTGTGCATGACGAGGCGGCGAGCGCCGAGGATACCGACTGGCAACAGATACTGGCGCTCTACGAACTTCTCAAACGCATGTCCGATAATCCGATGATCGTACTGAACCACGCCATTGCTGCCGCGATGGTGCATGGACCGAGGAAAGGACTGGAACTGCTAGGCCCACTCGACTCGGATACGCGGCTAACGGAGCGTCACCGTCTCGAGGCTGTTCGCGCTCATCTGCTGGAAATGGCGGGCGACCATGAGGCTGCGATCCTGCACTACCGGATTGCGGCCAGCCGCGCCACGAACATGCCCGAGCGAGATTACCTGATCATGCAGGCGGCCCGACTCAGCGAGTTGCGATCGAGCGATCAATGAGCTCCTTCAGAGCATAACTGGCAAAGAACGCCTTCCCGTGCCCATGCGTGCCATCAAGCGGAGTGGAGATCGAAACGCGCCGGCGTCCCGGACAGTGGAATCAGCCGCATCGTTCGGGCTCGGGGAGAAGAGACCAAAGGTCGGTAAGTAGTTTTCTCGCGGCCCCGCTCACGGTATACAATTGGGCGCGTCTCACAAATCCTCGAAGGAAACCT
>Ga0182032_10000147_pt1 | contig 26639 bp, 25 predicted proteins | sample tim00Cox00000000_FD_125970 | JGI IMG/M metagenome (GOLD analysis project Ga0182032, IMG submission 125970) | Lab enrichment of tropical soil microbial communities from Luquillo Experimental Forest, Puerto Rico - timezero.00C.oxic.00.000.000 | ecosystem: Environmental > Terrestrial > Soil >... | reverse complement strand
GCTTTGCCGAGAGACGCCGACCGGCCTGGTATCGCACGCCTTAGATTCAGGTCACCCGGGCGTCCGTCGTCAGTGGGGGGCCGAAGCCGGTTTTTCGTTGACGCACCGTAACAGCTTCCAATAGCCGAACAGATTGCTTCGCCGGACCTCGCGGATCGACAGCCGGCTATCCCGTCGAAATGTCTCGAACGGGAAATCGGCGTGAAAGCCGATATGGCGCGCGAGGTGCGCCAGACGCTTTTCGGCGAACCGCGCCACCGGGTTTTCGCTAGTGAAATGATTGACCACCACGATCGTGCCGCCGGGGATGCACACCCGCCGCATCTCCGCGGCAAAACGGGCCGGGTCGGGCACCACTGAGGCCACATAGAGGGCCAATACCGCATCAAACGAATTGTCGGTAAATTCGAGGTTCTCCGCGTCCATCAGATGCAGGCCCTCGACATGCGCAAGGCCGAGGCGCCCGGTGCGCCGTTTAGCCTTATCCAGCATCTCGGCCGAGACATCGATACCCGTCACCCGCGAATCGGCGCGAAAATGCGGCAGGGACAGGCCAGTGCCGACCCCGACTTCGAGAATGCGCTGACCCGGGCGGTCATTGGCGATGCGCACGGCCTCCTTACGCCCGGGATGAAAAACCGGGCCGAAAACGAGGTCATAAGAACCCGAGAACAAGCGGTAGGTCCGGATTGTATCGTGCAAGTCCATCGTCTCGCTCGCGTCATGACCGACAGGACCGGAGCCGCAATGCGCGGCGCGCCTTCGGAGCCGGAGGTTGCAGGCGCAGTTAATAGACTACGCGTAACACGCCGCGCACCTTGCGTCATCCTTGTCTTTAACAAACTCGTCATATTGTACATGCTGGCCTCGGCGCCACGCGGACCAATAATGCGGAGCCACGGCAGCGCGGATCGTCGACAGCGCCGGTGCGGCAGACTCGTCAGATCACCGCGATGCGCTCGGCTTTAAAACTTGTTGCGATCGTCGATTTCGGCCCTGGCTCGCCGTCCGGGTTCAAGCGCCGCAACCCGCTGCGCCGTAGGATGTGGGTTGAACCTGACCTGAAACCGAAGTGCATCTCGGTTCGTCAGCCTCGCGCCACTCGTCGTGCCGCCGCAATATAGCCTCATGCCGGCCGGGGCGCCGCTCCACGGCTGGTGCTATCCGCCATACGCTACGACGCGCTGGTTCTGCTCGCCCAAGCCCTCGACCGACAGGCGCATCCGGTCCTCAGGCTTCAGGAATTGTGGCGGCTTCATGCCGAGCCCAACCCCGGACGGGGTCCCAGTGGCGATCACGTCGCCGGGCATCAAGGTCATGAAATGGCTGACGTAGCTGACAATCTCGTCGATGCCGAAGATCAAATCGGCGGTGTTGCTGTTCTGCACCCGCTTGCCGTTGACCTCAGTCCACAAGGCGAGCTTGCCCGGGTCGGGGACTTCACCGGCGGTGACCACCCATGGGCCGATCGGGCCAAAGGTGTCGGCGCTCTTGCCCTTGGTCCATTGCCCGCCGCGCTCGATCTGAAACTCGCGCTCGGACACATCGTTGACAACGCAGTAACCGGCAATGTGCCGGCGCGCATCGGCTTGCGCGACATAGCGCGCGAGGCTGCCGATGACGATGCCAAGCTCGACCTCCCAATCGGTTTTTTGCGAGCCCTTAGGGATCACGACGTCATCGTCGGGGCCGCAGATCGAGGATGTCGCCTTCATGAAAATGATTGGCTCCTTCGGGATCGCCGCCCCGGTCTCGGCGGCGTGCGCGCGGTAGTTGAGGCCGATCGCGACGATCTTTGAAACGCGCGCCACACACGGACCGAGGCGCGGGTTGCCTGAAACCAGCGGCAGGGTCGCCGGATCGAGCCGGCGCAGCCGGTCGAGCGAAGCCGGGGCGAGCGCCTCCCCATCGATGTCTCGGACCGTTCCCGACAGGTCGCGGATCCCGCCGTCGCGATCGAGCATCCCCGGTTTTTCCTGGCCCACAGGTCCGTAGCGAAGAAACTTCATCGGGTTTTCTCCTATCTCTCCTCAGAGCGTGAAGCCACCGTCGATCACATGGATTGCGCCGGTCGTGAAATGCCGATTCATCGGAAGCGCGATGGACGGCGAGCGCCGCAACCTCTTCCGCTGTGCCGAGCCGACCCAAAGGCTGGCGTTCGACAAAGGCGCGCCGCGCGGCCTCGGCGCCGCCGACCATTCTCGCGCCTTGCGTTGCGATGCGGTCCTCGAGCGAGGGGGTCGCGATCGTGCCGGGACAGATCGCATTGCAGCGGATGCCCGAGACGATGAAATCGGCGGCGACCGCTTTGGTCAGGCCGATTACTGCAGCCTTTGTCGCTGCGTAGACGCAGCGGTTCGGTGCGCCTTTGATCGAAGAGACCGTCGACGACATGTTGATGATCGAAGCGCCCGTCCCGCGCTCTACCATCTTCGGCAAGAACGCTCTTATCATCAGATACATCGAGCGCACATTGAGGACGAACGACGCGTCCCACTCGACCGGCGCGCAGTCGAGGATTGTCCCGTGATGCACAAAACCGGCGCAATTGAACAAGATGTCGATAGCGCCGAGCTCGTCCGCCAATGCGGCGATCGCCGCCTCGTCGGTGACATCGAGATGACGGGTCGCGATCAGTGAGTCGGCGAGCGGCGCCAGCTTGTCTTCGGCGATATCGGTGGCGAGCACGCTCGCCCCCTCGGCGGCGAAGGCCAGCGCCGTCGCACGGCCGATCCCCTGCCCCGCCGCCGTCACCAGCGCCCGTTTGCCTGCGAGCCGTCCCGCCATCGCGTCAAATTGCCACGCGGAGGCTGGTTCTGCAAATTGGGAATGCTCATCCAGCGCGACCGAAATCGCTTCGGCAAGCCCTGTCAAGAGCAACCAATACTTGTGTTGATTACTGCCTTTTGTGCAATCTGCAGCGAATCTGCAGCAAAATCTACTTTGAGTTGTGGGATCTCTATGGCAAGACTGGCCGCGCGATGCGCGTCCTCCTTGACCACCAGGGTTCCGTTCCGAGCAGCGTCGGATCAGCAACATACAATGCGAATAAGGCGACATTATGATTAAGACAAATTTATTGCGCCGATGCCGCCTTCAGGAGATGTCACCGGCAACCGAATTGGTGGTAGTCTCTCCGCCACGTCAAGTGGAGGACCCCGATGATCAAAGGTCTGCATCATAACGCCTATCGCTGCCGGGATTCGGAAGAGACCCGAGGCTTCTATGAGGATTTCCTCGGCCTTCCTCTGGTCAGCGCTTTCGAGATCGACGAAGGGCGCGCGCTCCACACCTTTTTCCAGATGGATGACGGCTCCTGCCTCGCTTTTTTCGAGGTGCCCGGTTCGCCGTTCGAGTTCAAGAACCAGAATTCGCTTGATCTGCACATCGCGCTCGGCGTCGAGAATGACACTTTCGACAGCATGTTGAATAAGGGAAAAGCGGAGGGCCGCGAGGTGCGCGGCCCGGTCGATCACGGTTTTGTGCGCTCGATCTATTTCCGCGATCCCAACGGTTATGTCATCGAATTGACCGCCAGCACCGGCAAGCGCGGCGAAATGATGGACCCCGCCGTTTCGAAACCGCACGAAGCGCTGGGCCGGTGGCAGGCGATGAAGGGCTAGTGGAAATGAAATCTGCCGCTTGGTACCTGCGCCGGGGTCGGCACAGGGTGGTGAGACGGCATTCGCAGGAAGTCGAGGCGACGGGCGAGACGCGCCAATTGCCGATATTCGTTGTTCTTGCGCCCGCATCCGGACTGGACCCTGAGCGGCGAATAGGGCCTCTTTGACTAAAGCCAACGGCAGCTCGGCCCCAGGACTGAGCCTTGCCGCCTTTTGCTGCATTTCCCTTCGATGCGCCGCGTGCGCGCCGCCCCGTCAATAGTGGCTCGCCACAAACAAATCGCCGCTGAAGTTGACATGCATACCGAGGTGTTGCCGGCCCTTGGTCAGCGACTGGACCTCGTTCTCCATCGCGTCGGTCAGGGCGGAAAGCCGCACGATCCCCAGGGAGTCCGCCGCGCCGACGAGCGCGTCCAGAAAGGCTTTAGCGAGAGCGCCGTGCTTCCATTCCGGAAGCTCTTCCGACAATTCATTCTTCTTCGACGAGGTCAGGACGGTGACGTTTTCGAGGTCCATGGCGTCCTGGAGGACCTTGGCGTCGGGGTCGGTCGCCCAACCTTGGGCACCGACCGCGCCGGAATGGCAGGCGTCGAGCAACAGCAGCACCTTCCCATACTTGGCTAGGGCCTGCACTTTTTTCGCAAATTCGCTCGCCGAAACCGCGCTCTTGATGCTCTTGCCCGGTGATCCCGCGTCGAAGCCGTAGGGGATGAGGTAGAACTGCTTGTCGATCATCTCGCCGTGGCTCGAAACCAGAATGACGGCTACCTCCTGACCCGCTTCGTTCTTCGCCATGCTTCGCGCCATGTCGTCGAGAGCGTCGAGAATAGCGGCGCTGTCCGCCTTGTCGTTAGGCAGATATGCAAAGCTGACGTCGGCGTAGAGACTGGCCTTGCCGGGCGAACCTTTCTGGCTTTCGAGAAGCGCGGTCGCGACGTCGTGGGCGTCCTCGGCCGCGTAATCGAGATGAAGGCCGCCCGCCTTGTCGCCGAATTTGTTGATGCCGATCGCAAGGACGTGCAGCACCCCCCCGGGTGGCTTGACACTGCCTGTCTTGGCCTGAACGTCCAATCTCGCCTGCGTAATGTCGTCGACGCCGAGAGCGCGCGCGGTTTCAAGCTTGTCTAGAACAAGAGGCAGCGCATTCGGCCGGTGCAGCTTGGCGATGGCCGAGACGGGAAGCGTCGTGGCAGCCTTGTCGGGACCGTGATTGACCACCCATTTCAGGACATCCTCAGCGCCGGGCGTCGCCTCGTAGAAGCCCTCGGGCGTCCACAGCACCCAGTCCCACTTGGCCAGCTCCTTCCCGTTTGGAAGGACCTGTAAGGCCATCAGCTCGCGTCCGTCGTCGGCGCGATGCCAACGGATCGCGCCGTCGCCGTCGGCCGTGACGATAATCCGCCCATCCCTGCTGGCGTTGACGGCCCAAACCGCGTTTCTACTCGGCCATCGCCATGTCCCTGTTCCCGCGTCGTCGAACGCCGCGAGAGCAAAGTTCGAGCCGAGGAAGAAGCGCTTAGCGTCCGGAGCGATCGCCACGCTGCGTGCAATATCGTAAGGGGCGAAGGGGATCGGCCTGGTGTTCAACGTTGGGCTGGTTCCGTTCCGCCAGCCATCGATCATCAGGCCTTCGCGTGGCGGCGCAAACGTCAAACCGTCATTCGGTGGCTGACTCGACAGTGTGAGCGACCGTAGATCAAAGCGTAGTTTGGGATCTGTTGGAGCGAAATAAGCGCTGGTTCGGTCGCTAAAGGGGAAATCAACAAGACTCCCGTCGACAGAAGATTTAAGAGCGTCTGGCTGACCACGACAATCAAGAAGGCGTGAGCCGATGGTCCAAACCGGGTGGCCGTCAGCATTCATCAGGCCGAGGCAGGGCGCCGATGCGGCGACAAGTATTCGCCCGTCCGGCAGGGCGTCGACGCCGGGGGCCGAATCGAAAGCGCAATATGTCATACGCTTCTCGTCGCCGAGGCCGCCTCGGTCCCACGCGAAAATACGTGCGCCTTGGGCGTCTTGGAGTCCACCGGCCGTGAATAGCGTCTGCCCATCGCGGGACCACGCGACGTTATCAGCTCCAGCTGCTCCGGCTTTGACGTCGGCCGGTTTGTGCCCTCCCACGCGCTCAAGGGTCGTACCATCCAAAACGTCGACCGCCGCGACGTCGTCGTAGCCAACCGCCAGGAGTTTGCCGTCCGGGCTGTAAGCGACACCCCGCGGGCGTTTTCCGCTCGGCGCCTTGAACGGCTCGCCGACGCGACGAAAGTTTGGGCTGTCGCTGCTCGGATCGTACCGGTACGAGCGAAGCAAGCCATCGTAGCTGCTCGTCACGAGACGGCCGTCGCGCGCGAACACCGCGCCATAACTGAAGTCTCCGTACTGGTCGTCGCGGAACGCCTCGCTCCAATTCTTGCTTTGGTCGAAGACCCGTAAGCCAGTGCCCGCGGCGAGCGTTGCGGCGAGGTAGCGGCCATCGGGCGAGAACGTGAGGAAGAAAGTGATATCAGGGAGATCGTCGTCAATTCGCCGAACGAGGTTTCCGGACTCGCGGTCGAATAGGTAAATTGCAGTTCCGCTGTAGCGCTTCTCGGTATATCCCCCGGCTGCGATCGTCGATCCATCCGGGCTGATCGCCACAGCGTACACGGCGCCCACCTTCTCAGGCCCGACCGGGATCCAGATCGTGCTCAACAGCTTGCCATCTGCGAGCGACCAGATCCTCACGGTGCGATCGACGGAGCCGGTCACTGCGAAGCGCCCATCGGCGTCGACGGCTAGTGACCAAATTGCGCCGGTGTGCACGCCGGGATCGACCGCGAGCACCGGGCGGTCGTACAGGTCCGTCCCGTTCTTTGGTCCCTGATCCTGCGCGAGCGCCGGCGCGAAGATCAAAACGGCCAATGCTGAAAGGCCGGCGACTATTGCGCGGCGGCGATGTCTGCAAACTTGGGCCATTTCGCGGCCTCAAACTGGGACTTTTTCGTCTCGAGTTCGAGCTTGTCGTTTTCGACATGGCGCGTCCAAAGCGCGCCGACGCCGTCGGAAATCGTCTTGAACAACTGTTCGACCGCGCCCTTGGCGAGCTCTTCCCACACGCCTTTCGTGTTCGGGGTAATCGTCTTGACCGCGGCGTCGCAAATCTCCTTGAGGCCCTTTCCCGAGGTCTCTAGGCTCGTTCGAACCGTCTGCACGCGACCGGGATCGCCGCCTTCGACGAGGGCCGTCGTCAGCCCGGCGATGACCCCGTCCATCTCCCCCTCGGCCATGCCATAGGTGAGCCGCGCGCTTGCGAGAGCCGTCTTGTCCCCACTGGACTTGAGCACCTCGACGCAAGTTGTTGCTTGCGTCCGAGCCTTGGTGAGAAGGGCGATGACTTCCGGCCACCCGAGGGTCGGCTGCGCCATGCAGAGGGCATCGGGCTCGCCATCATCCTGTTCGACGGCGGGTTACGCACCGATCCGGGTGATGTCCGGCGCGCGCTGTGGCCCTCTCTTGCGTTGGCTACGATCGGCGTAATCGTCACCGCGGCAGTTGTCGGAGCAGCGGCGGCACTGCTCTTCTCGACTTCCTGGATCGGCGGGCTGCTGGTCGGCGCGATCGTTGCGCCGACCGACGCGGCGGCCGTCTCGGCGCTGTTGCATCTGCGCCGCCTCGAATTGCGAGCGCGCGTCGCTGCCATCCTCGAAGTCGAGTCGGGCATCAACGATCCGGTCTCGGTGCTGCTTACTGTGCTGCTAGTCCAGCTGCTGTTGGCTCCAGTGCCCTTGACTGCATCGCATATTGCGGTGCTGTTGGCCCAGGAAGTTGTCGGTGGGGCTGCCTTCGGGATCGGCGGCGGCTATGTGCTGCTGGCTCTCATCAATCATCTGGAAGCGACCTCGGGGTTATATCCGATCCTGGCGCTCGCCGGTGCTACCGCCCGCTTCGGCGGCGCCCAGGCGGCAGGTGCGAGCGGATTCCTGGCAGTCTATCTGGCGGGTCTGATCCTCGGCAGCCACCGCCACCGCGCCACTCAAGTCATCGATCAAGCGTTCGATGCCTTTGCCGGGCTCAGCCAGATCATCCTGTTCCTCATGCTGGGTCTGCTCGTCGCGCCCACGGCCCTGGTTCCTGCCCTCGCACCGTCGCTGGCCGTTGCGGCGGTGCTTATGCTGGCAGCGCGGCCGCTGGCGGTGGGGCTGTGCTTGTTCCCCTTTCGATACACCGCGTCGGAGATCACCTTCATTTCGTGGGTCGGTTTGCGCGGCGCCGTACCGATTTTCCTCGCGATCATTCCGCTCCTCGCGGGACTGGCGCACGCGGCAACCTTCTTCGGTGTTGCCTTCATTATTGTTCTGACATCAATGATCGTCCAAGGATGGACGGTTGCTGCGGTGGCACGGCTCTTGGATTTGGATGTGCCGCTGGCCCCGCAAGCCTCGCGCCTCGACATCGATCTCCCCGGGCAGTTAGGTGACGAGAACACGGTCGTGGGCTATCGGGTGGAAGCGCGCTCTCCGGCTGTCTCCAAAGTGGTGGAGGCTCTGCCGATCCCACCCACTGCGTGCGTTCTGGTGGTGATCCGGGATGGGTTCGCACGCGGCGCAGCGTCGGCTCCGCCGTTCGCGCCCGGCGACTACGTTCTCGCGCTGGCACGCCCCCAAGACCTTGCCCTGCTCGACCGGCTGTTCGGACCGCGCCCCGACCGCAGCAGGGCAGATGCGCGCGGACTTTTTGGCGAGTTTTCGTTCGATGGAACCACGGCGCTCGCCGCCGTCGCGCATCTCTATGATCCGGCAGCTGAGGGCGATGCGGCAATCACTCTCGCCGAGTTTTTGGCAAAGAAACTCGGCGGAAGACCGGCCGTCGGAGACCGCCTCCGATTTGGCGCCGTCGAACTGATCGTGCGCGATATGCAAGCAGACGCGATCACACAGGTCGGCGTCGAACTCGAGCCGGCGCCGAAGCGCTCGTGGCGCTCCGCGCTTCACGCCATGGTTGATATGGCCCTCGTTCGTATTCGCCGGAAGAACACTATTAATTCGGCATAGGAGAATTACTATGGTCGTAACGGAGCGGAGTGGGTCGACCGGCCCGACTGGGCCGTAGATCTAGTCCTCCGGTAACTTGGCTCGGTTCTATCCGTCCGATAATGGCTGACTGGTCTTTCGAGGGAGGAGCGCCATGATTACGGCGATCGAACGTCAGACCATGAAGAAGGTCTATCTAAGGCTACTGCCGTTCTGTTTTATCCTTTACTTCATCTGTTATCTCGACCGCGTGAACGTCGGCTTCGCGGCGCTGACCATGAACAAGGATCTCGGCCTGAGCTCCTATGTTTTCGGGCTCGGCGCCGGGGCGTTCTTTTGGGGCTATTTCATATTGGAGGTGCCGAGCAATTTGATCCTCGAGCGGGTCGGCGCGCGGCGATGGATCGCCCGCGTGATGGTCAGCTGGGGTCTGGTTTCGGGCGCCTTTGCATTCATCAACGGGCCGACCAGCTTCTTTATCCTGCGTTTTCTGCTCGGCCTTGCCGAAGCGGGCTTCTTTCCCGGCATGATCCTTTACTTCACCTACTGGTTCCCGCCCTCGCACCGCTGCCGCATCACCGCCGGCTTCATGGCGGCGATCCCGGTGTCAATCGGGCTGGGGGCACCGATTTCGACCGCCCTCCTCGAGCTCGATGGCGTGCTCGGCATCGCCGGGTGGAGATGGTTGTTTCTCTGCGAGGCGGCTCCTGCGGTGATCTTCGGTATCATCACATGGTTCTATTTGACCGACCGGCCGGCGCAGGCGGATTGGCTCAGCGCAGAGGAACGCGGGTGGCTTGCCGGAGAGATGGAGAGAGAGCGCCGGACGGTCGAGACCGGCCGCCACATCTCGGTGCTGCAAACGCTCTTCAACCCGCGTGTGCTGGCGCTCGCGGCAATCCATTTCGGCCAAGCCGGCGTCAGTGTTTCGATCGCGGTATTTGCCGCACAAATCATCAAGCAGCTCGGCCTGACGAACATGCAGACCGGCTTTACCACCTCAATCCCGTATGTGCTCGGGACCGTCGGGATGATCGTTTGGGGCAGTTATGCCGATCGCAAGAACGAGCGCCGGTGGAACTTGACCGCCTCCTGTACGACGATGGCGGCGGGATGCCTGATCGCCGGGCTGTTCGACAACAGTTACTGGGCTGTAGCGGGGCTGTCGCTCGCCACGATCGGTCTATACGCCTCGAACGCCCATTTGTTCCCATTGCCGGCGGTGTTCCTGACCGGACCGGCACTGGCGAGCGGCATCGCCTGGGTCAACTCGATCGGCATTTTAGGCGGGAGCGCCAGCCCGCCGATCGTCGGCTGGCTCAAAGACGCCACCGGCAGTTTCAGCGGCGGGCTCTACGCGCTCGCCATTTTTGGCCTGTTCGCTGCGATCGTTTCCGCTGTCGGCGTGCGCGAGACGCCCGCCGCGGCCGCGCCGCGCGCTCTCGAGGCGGCCCCTGGCGACTAGCCGCGCCGTCAAACAAGCTGTTTCTGCATTTCGAGGTCGTCCTCGATGAAGGCCTGCACGACCGCGTCGATGTCCTGGTCGGCGCTGAAGCCCAGCGCTTCGGCGCGCGGCGCGTGCAACGCCTGTGGCCAGCCGGATATGATCTGTTGGACCTGCGGATCGGGCTGCCAGCGGATGCGCGCATAGGCCTCGGCTCCTCCGGCGCGGCGGACCGCGGCGGCCATCTCGCCGACCGCGACCGAGAAGCCAGGCAGCTGCAGCGAGCGGCTCGCGCCGAACGCGTCACCGGGGAGATCGTGGGCGCGCAGCAGCGCATCGACGACGCGGCGCGGCGAGGCCAATGCCATGACCGTGTCCGGCAAGACCGGACAGATCGCCTCGCGCTCCGACAGCGGCTCACGGATGATCGACGATACGAAGGTCGACGCGGCGCGGTTGGGGAGCCCCGGCCGCACGACGACAGTCGGCAAACGCACCGCCCGGCCGTCGATAAACCTCTTGCGGCTGTAATCGTTAACAAGAAGCTCGCCGATTGCCTTTTGCGTCCCGTATGAGGTCTGCGGCGTCAGCGGGGTCGCGTCACCGACCATCGGCGGCAATTCACCGCCGTAGACCGCGAGCGAGCTGGCGAAGATAACGCGCGGGCAAGTCCCGAGCGCCCGGCAGGCATCGAGCACCGCTCTGGTCCCGTCCAGATTGACGCAGTAGCCGAGGTCGGTGTCTGACTCGGCCTGACCGCTGACGACGGCGGCGAGGTGGAACACCGAATCCGTGCCGGGTGCGATGACATGGCGCACTGCCGCGCGATCAGCGATGTCGCCGGTCACCAGCCTCAGCCGATGATCTTCCGGCAGCGGCAAGGCCGAAGGCGCGTTGTCGAACAGCACCAGCTCGTCGATGCCATCGCGCTCAAGCAGCCGCAACGCCACTCGGCGGCCGAGGAAGCCGCACCCGCCAGTGACGACGACGCGCATCGCTCAGCCCTGGATGCCGTAGCGCCTGGCCCAGCCTAGTCCGGCCTTGGTCTCGCCCTTTGGCCGGTATTCGCAGCCGATCCAGCCGGAATAGCCGAGCTCGTCGAACAGATCGAACAGGAAGGGATAGTTGATCTCGCCGACATCGGGCTCGTGGCGGCCGGGGTTGCCGGCGATCTGCACATGCGGGTAATGGCCCGCAAGCGTGCGGATGCGGTGCGCGAGATCGCCTTCCATGATCTGCACATGATAAAGGTCGAGCTGCAGTTTGAGATTGGGGTGACCAACCTGCTCGATCACCGACATCGCCTGGCTTGTCGTGTTGAGGAAATAGCCCGGGATGTCGCGGGTGTTGATCGGCTCGATGATGACCGTGATACCTTCGCGGGCGAACCGTTCGGCGGCGTATTGCAAATTGGCGATGTAGACGCGCTCGGCCGGGGCGCGCTCGTGGCCAGAGGGCAGCACCCCGCCCATGGCATGCAGTAGTGGGCAGTTCGTCGCCTTGGCGTAGACCAGCGCCTTTTCGACGCCGTCGCGGAACTCCTGCTCGCGCCCCGGCAGCGCCGCGGTGCCGCGCTCGCCCGCCGCCCAGTCGCCGGGCGGCATGTTGAACAGCGCCTGCACGAGCCCGTGACGGTTGAGCTGCTCGGCGATCACCTCGGGCGGATGCTCATACGGCGAAAGATACTCGACCGCCTTGAAGCCGCATGCAGCAGCCGCGGCGAACCGGTCGAGAAATCCGACTTCCTGAAATATAAAGCTGAGATTGGCGGCGAATTTCGGCACGGGCAGGGTCCTCGTTTGCGGGCAGCGCAGGGAGAGATTACTGTTCCCCGGCAGGCGCGCAAACACAAGATCGCGCGCCGACCGGACCGGCACCGACGCCGGCGCAGATCACGGAGCTGGGGAGATGAGAAACCTTTTGCGTGCGCTGGCGGCCGCAGTGCTTTTTGTGGGCGGGGTGGGAAGCGGCGTGCGTGCCGCCGAGCCGATCAAGATCGGTTTCAGCATGGAACTGACCGGCCCGTTTGCCGTCGTCGGCAAGACCGGGCTGCTCGCTTTCAAGATCTGGGAAGAAGAGGTCAATGCCGAGGGTGGCCTGCTCGGGCGGCCGGTCAAGCTGGTCTATTACGACGACCAGAGCAACCCTTCGCTCGTGCCGGCCATCTACACCAAGCTGATCGACATCGACAAGGTCGACCTGTTGATTTCGAGCTACGGCACCAATCTCGTCGTGCCGGCGATGCCGGTCGCGATCTCCTACAACCGGCTGTTCTTCGGCCTGTTCGCGCTGGCAGCCAACGACAAGTTCCACTATCCGAAATACTTCTCGATGCTGCCCTTCGGCCCCGAACCGGTGAAGACCTTTGCCGAGGGCTGGTTCGACCTGGCGGCGGCGCAGAGCCCGAAGCCGAAGACGGTCGCGATCGTCGCGACCGACGCCGAATTCCAACACAAGGCGGCAGAAAGCGCACGCGAGCACTCAAAGGCGAGAGGGATCGATATCGTCTACGACCGGGCCTACCCGCCGAGCACAGTCGATTTCGCGCCGATAATTCGCTCCATCCAGGCGGCGCGACCGGAGCTGGTCTACATCGCCTCCTATCCGTCGGACACGGTCGGCATCCTCCGTTCCGTCGGCGAGCTCGGCCTCAACACCAAGATGCTCGGCGGCGGCCTTGCCGGACTGCAGGCGGCGGCGATCAAGATGCAGCTCGGCGAGACGGCCAACGGCGTCGTCAATGTCGATCTGTGGGAGCCGGTTCCGACGATGCAATTCCCGGGGGTCATGAATTTCATCAAGAAATACCAGGCGAAGGCGCCGGCCGAAGGGGTCGACCTGCTCGGCTATTTCCTGCCACCGTTTGCCTACAGTGAACTGCAGGTCCTCGGCGACGCGATCACTGCGACAAGCTCTCTCGATAACGACAAGCTCGCCGAATACATGCACTCGCACCCGTTCCACACGATCGAGGGCGACATCGCCTTCGGCCCCGACGGCGAGTGGACCGAGGCGCGGCCGATCTGGGCGCAGTACCACGGCATCAAGGGGCACGAGGTCGAGCAATTCCGCGAGCCGACGACCGTCACGATCCTCGCGCCGCCGCAATACAAGACCGGCGACATGACCTATCCGTACACTGAGGCGAGGCAGTAGGTCGGCGCGAGGTTACAATTCGTCGAGCAGCGCTTTGGCGTCCTTTAGATCAGGCGTGTCGAAGCCTTCGCTGAACCAGCCGTAGACGGGCGCGAGAAGATCGCAGGCTTCGGCGGGGCGGCCCTGGTCGCGGCGCAGCCGGGCGAGGCTCATCGCGGCGCGCAGTTCCCACAGTTTGGCCTCCTGCTCCCGGGCGACGCTCAGGGCTTTGCAGAAGAGTTCTTCGGCGGCGTCAGAATGGCCTTGCCGCAACAGCAGTTGGCCCTTGTGCCGATGGAGATCTGCTTCCAGCCAGCACTCTCCCGTTCGGCCAACAATCTCTAAAGCCTCGTCCAACAGGGTCACAGCCTCCTCAATTTGCCCTGCGCCCTCACATGCCTGGGCCAAAAGGGCGATATAGTGGGGCACGAGCAGCTCCGAACCAGTGGCGCGGTAAGCCGCCGAACCGCTTCGCAGGAGCGATATCCCCTCCGCCACATCGCCATTCTTGATCCTGACCCACCCACAACAGATCGTTCCCTGCGCACGCCAGAAGGTGAAACCTTGTTCGGTCGCCACCGCAACCAGCTGGTCTGTCCACTCACTCAAGGCTGTGTCGTCTCCAACGAGCGAAAGCAACCTCACGCCGACCGCCAAGCACCCAGCCAAAGTCGGCGGATGAGCCAGCCTGCGGGCCTCAGCGATTGCGGCGCTGCTCTGCGACAATGCCTGATCCGGAAACCCGAGACAGAAAAGGACGATCCCCAAAAACACTTGTGATCCCACCTGGGGGTGGATTCCCGCCTGCTGGACAAGCGAGCGGTGGGAGATCGGATCATAGAGCGCAAGCACCTCTCCCAGATGCGAGCGTGATAATGCAAACTTCCCGGCAGACATCAGGTTCCGACCGGCGGAGTCGTGACCCAGAACGAGCCCGCCGGAATCGCCGCGCTGACGGCTCAAACGCAGCAAATCCTCGTTCAAACGCTGTGCTAAATCGAGTTCTCCTTGGTAGAGGTGATAGCGAGACTGCCCATAGGGAACCTGAAGGAACTCCGCTGGACAGCCGAGCTGCTCCCATAGCTCTCGGGCGCGGGCATACGCATGGCCTGATTCTGACGCCGCCTGACCTTTGACGGCTCGCCACGCCGCACCGAGAGCACTCAAAAATTCAAGCTCCTGTCGCTGGCGCTCGGGGGTATCGGGCACCAGCAGCAGCTGGTCCAGCCCCTTTTGGAACTGTGCGGCCGCTTCCGCCATTGCCGAACGGGCGGCGGACCTATGACCGGCTTTGCCCCAGTAGGTGATAGTTTTTTCGAACAGCCCGGCTTCAGTATAGTGGCGCGCGAAAAGCTCGGGCTGATTTTCCATCAGGTCTGGGAAATGAGATTCCAGTGCTTCGGCAATCCGTCCGTGCAATTGCTGCCGCGCATTGCGCAGCAAGGTGCCGTAGGCTGCTTCCTGCACCAGAGCGTGCTTGAAGGTATAGACCGCATCGGGCGGAATGCCGCTCTGAAACACCAGCTCGGAAGCGACCAGCCGGGCGAGAGAGGCCTGCAATTCGTCGTCGGGAAGACCAGCGACCGCGCGAAGCAAGGTGTAGCGGAACCAGCGCCCGAATGCCGCGCCGATCTGCGCCACGTGCCGCGCTGACGCCAAACGGTCGAGCCGTGCCATCAGCGAGGCGTGCAGGCTGGTCGGGATCCCAACCAGAGGCACTCCACTCTCCAAGACACTCTTGGTCAGTTCCTCAATGAACAGCGGCACGCCGTCGGTACGCTCGACGATTTGGCCGCTGACGTCATCGGGCAACGACTTGCGGCCGGCGATCTGCTTTATGAGAGCGGCCCGGTCGCGCAGATCCAGCCGATTGAGGACCAGCATCGTCACATGTGCCTGACCGATCCAGGACGGCTGAAACTCCGGCCGGAACGTGACGATCAACAGCGCCGGCAAATCGCGCACCCGCTTGACGACGAGGTCGAGCAATTCGCGCGAGGTCGGGTCGATCCACTGCGCATCCTCGAAGACCATCAGCAGCGGTTGTCGGCGCGCCAAATTCTCTAGCCGGCAGATCAGCGCCTCCAGTGTTCGTTCCTTTTTGCGCAGCGAGCTGAGGTTCGGCGGCAAGTGATGCCCCGGGGTCGGCAATGAAAGCAGATCGGCGAGGAATGCGACATCCTCCTCCGAGGTTGATGCGCGCGCCAGCAGCGCCTCGAGCTTCGTCAACTTGGTGGCGGGCGGATCAGCGGGCGTCAACCCCGCAGCCCGACCGAGTTGGTCGATAAACGGATATAGCGCACTGTCCTGGCGATAGGGCGAGCAGAAACAGCGCTGGCGGATATATGGTTCCCCTTGCAGGCGCTCAGCCAATTCCACGGTGATACGCGACTTGCCGAGGCCGGGTTCGCCAGAGATCAGAACGACCTGGCCGTTGCCGGCCCTGGCGCGCGCCCAGCGGCGCAATAGCAGGTCAATCTCTTCGTCGCGTGCGACTAAGGGCGCCAGCGCCGAGCCGCGCAACGCCTCGAACCGGCTGGCGACGACGCTCGCGCGCAGCACCTGCCAGGCCGTCACCGGCTCGGCGATGCCCTTGACTTCGATGGCGCCGAGATCACGGTACTCAAAGAGATCGCCGACGAGCCGGCGCGTGCCTGCGGCGATGACGACGGCATGCGGCTCGGCCAGCGCCTGCAGACGAGCCGCGAGGTTTGGGGTTTCGCCGACGACCGATTGCTCCTGGGATGATCCTTCGCCGATCAGATCGCCAACGACGACCAACCCGGTCGCAATCCCGACGCGCGCTTGCAGCCCGACGGAGTTGACGTCGAGCCGAGCGACCGCATCGATGACGCCCAACCCCGCCCGGACCGCCCGCTCGGCGTCGTCCTCGTGAGCCATCGGGTAGCCGAAATAGGTGAGCACCCCGTCGCCCATATATTTTGCGACAAAGCCATCGAAGCTCCTGACGACATCGGCGACAGCGCGATGATAGGCGGCGATGACTTCGCGCAAATCCTCGGGATCGAGCCGCGACGACAGCTCGGTCGAGCCGACGAGATCGCAAAACATGACGGTGAGCTGCCGGCGCTCCGCAGCGGCCGGCACAGGTAAACGTCGCTCTGCTGCAGCATCGGTTTTGCCATGCAATGCGCCGATGGCTTCGAGCAGCTTGCGTCGGTGGCTCCCAAGCACGACGCCGAGATCTTTCAGATCCTCCGCGGTGAGCTTGGGCAATGCCTCCCAATCGATCTCATTGTCGCTGAAAGCGGCCTCGTATCGCTCGAGCCCAAGCTTCCGCAGCCAGTCCGAGACATCCATCGCCGGCACGCCGCGTGGTGATGTGGGCGACCACAGTTTCCTACGCTTAGGCGAAGATAGCTACAAGCGATGGCGGGTTGCCGCGAGGAAGACCCTGCCGCATGATGTTATCCGCAAACAACGAAACAACACGGTCGGGGAATGGGCGCCAAGAGCAAGATCTGTACGAGCTTCGATGAGGCGGTCCGCGACATCCCGGACGGCGCGACGCTCGGTTTCGGCGGGTTCGCAGTCGTCGGCATGCCGATCAATCTCTATCAGGCGGTCGCCAACCAGGGTGCGAAACGCCTGACCTGCGTCTCGAATTCGACGCGCGGCGGCGCTACCCTGCCGGCCGAGGCGCCCGACATGGGCTGGCTGATCAAGAACGCGCAGGTCAACAAAGTGATCTGCGCCTTCACCGCGCCGACCCGGGCCTCGCAACGGCTGATCCTGACCGAATATGTCGATAAGGGTCTGATCGAGGCGGAACTGACGCCGCAGGGTACGCTCGCCGAGCGCATGCGGGCGGCAGGCGCCGGCATCCCGGCGTTCTACACTCCGGCTGCGGTCGGCACCGAACTCGCCGAGGGCCGCGAAACGCGTGTTTTCAACGGCCTCGAATACCTGCTTGAGTACGCGCTGCCGCTCGACTACGCGTTGATCAGGGCGTACCAGGCGGACGAAGCTGGCAATCTGCGGTTCCGGCGGTCGCAGCGCAATTTCAACCCGATCATGGCGATGGCGGCGCGGGTCACCGTCGTCGAAGTCGAGGAAGATATCCTGCCGGTCGGTGCGATCGACCCCGACGATGTGCATACAGCCGGGATCTTTGTGCACCGGATCGTCAAGATCCCGCCGCCACCCGAAGGCTGGTGGCCGCAACCGCCGGGGAGCATCGGGCGATGAGCGAAAGGGCGAAGGGACTTACCCGCCAGCAGATGTGCGACCGGCTGGCAATGGAGTTCGAGGACGGCTGGATCGTCAATCTCGGGATCGGCATTCCGACCCTGTGCTCGAATTTCGATTTCGGCGACAAGGAGATCATCTTCCACTCCGAGAACGGCGTCATCGGCTACGGCCCGCTCGCGGCGCAGGGGAAAGAGGATCTGCATCTCGTCAATGCCGGCGGCCAGCATGTCACGTTGCGGCCGGGCGCGGCGATCGTGCATCACGCCGACTCGTTTGCGATGATCCGCGGCGGACGCATCGACGTGACCGTTCTCGGCGCCTACGAGGTCGCCGAGAACGGCGATTTTGCGAACTGGAAGATGGCCGGCCAGCCGGGCGGCGGCATTGGCGGTGCGATGGATCTGGCGGCCTGCGCCAAGCACGTCTTCATTGCGATGGAGCATCGGACGCGCGACGGCAAGCCGCGCCTTGTCGAGCGCTGCACGCTGCCGCCGACGGCGCGGGGCGTCGTCAATTTCGTCGTCACCAATCTCGGCCTGTTCGAGATAACCAAGGAAGGCATGGCATTGCGCGAGATCGCGCCCGGCGTCACGGTCGCGGAGATCAAGGCTACGACTGGCTGCAACCTGATCGTGCCGCCCGAGGTGCCGCCGGTCCGGATGGTGGCGTAGCCGCGTAGCGTCCGCAGCAGCCGTGTCTGCCAGCAACGCCGCTGGGAACCCCAGTGTTGGCGATTACGCAGCCGAGCGCGTCTCGTATGGCTGAGCAAGCACGTCGATCGGGATATTCAGCAGAGCGCTCAATGCGCGCACCATAGGCAAAGTCAGGGGTCGCCGGCGGTTGAGAATTTCCGACACCCGGGAGCGGCTGCCAATGGCGGGCTCGAGGTCACGCCGGGTCAGCCCCTTCTGCTCCATCATGAACATAATTGCGGCGATTGGATCGGGAGCGGGAATGGGGTGATGCTGTTCCTCGTACGCCTCGATGAGGGCCGATAGGACCTCTACCTGGTCGCCGTCGAAGGTGCCGGGTTCGGCATCCCAGAGGCGCTCGACTTGCTTCAATGCTTTGTGGTAATCGGCCTCTGTTCTGATCGGACGAATGTCCATAGCGCTATGTTTCATATAGTTGCGGCGTTAATCCTGTCGTACTCGGCGTGAGTGCCGATGAACCTTATGTATATGCGCTTGCCTCGGTAGTGAATTGCGGCGACGAGCCGGTATTTGTTACCACCGACATTGAACACGACCCGCTCGTTGGTCAAGATGTCGGCGCTACGGAACACCTCTTTGATGTCGGTCGGTCTCGCCCACTCAGCCGCCCTCACCACATGCACCCAAGCTCGCAACGGCTGCTCCGCATCGGATCGTCCGCGACGGTTCCAGAATTCCCGTAACGTGCTGACCGCGATGATCCGCAACCGCTAAATCCATCACTCTATTCTCGCGGCGAGGTTTTGCCCCAGCCGAGGCGGAGGCGGCCGATTGCCATTGCCGCGGCAGCTTGCGTCGGTTCGACGACCGGGATGCCGACCGCTTCTTCGACATCGGTGCGGTAAGGGGCCATGCCGCTGCAGCCCATCACCAGCACATCAGCCCCATGCTGGTCACGAAGCCGGCGACCGGCATCGATCATCCGCGTGAGCGTGTTGCGGGCGTCGGCGAGTTCGAGGACGCCAAGGCTAAGTGGCAGATCCCCGGCCAGGCGCTGTCCGACCCCCATCGCCGCGATATAGCGCAGATGGCGCGGCACCGAGCGGGCGAGGATCGAGATCACACCAAAGCGGTGGCCCATCGTCAATGCTGTCAGGATTCCGCATTCGGCGATGCCGAGCACGGGTTTCGGCGTCGCCTCGCGAGCCGCGAACAGGCCCGGGTCGCTGAAACAGGCGATGACGAAAGCAGCAAACTCGGCCTCCGCTCCGCAGATCAGGCGGCAAAGCGGCAGGATTACTGCGTCGGCGTCGTGTTGGCTTTCGACCGCCGGCGGCCCTTCGCGCAGCGTCACACACTTGATATCGGGTCCGCCCGGAAAGCGCAGTTGCCCCATCGCTTTGTCGATCGCGCGGGTGACCGCGTCGGTGGAATTCGGATTGATCACGAGAATGCGATCCGGCATGGCGCCTTACCTGTAACTTCGTTACGCCCGATAAGAAACTTGCTGCTCCCTGGCGACGATGATCCAGGATGGATGGTCGTCGACGCCCGAGGTGAGCTTGACTTGACGAGCAGCGGGAGCCCACCGCTGTCGAGGGATCACCTTTCGGCAAGCGCACGGCTTGACTGTTTCCGGAACGAAGACACGGGCCGTAGCCATGCGGGCATCCCGGTAGATACATACGGACTCGTGTATAGGCGCGCGACGAGTAAATGCAAGGTCGTGCGTATGTCTGCGCCCTCGGCGGGAGGGAAAGCTCCAAAAGAAAGGCGTTGACCTAACTATCGCTACCGCCTTAAGTTAGGCATATGCCTAACCAAGAGCTTACGCATGTGTTCCGGGCGCTGACCGACCCGACCCGCCGGGCGGTGGTCGAACGCCTGATCCACGGTCCGGCCGCGGTCAGCGAGCTCGCCCGGCCTTTCAAGATGGCGCTCCCCTCCTTCGTGCAACACCTCGGCGTGCTGGAGGATTGCGGCCTCGTGCGCTCGAAGAAGGAAGGACGCGTGCGCACCTACGCGCTCGCGCCGCAGCCGCTCAAAGCCGCCGAGCATTGGCTTTTGGCGCAGCGTCTCGAATGGGAACGGCGCCTCGACGCGCTGGACGATTTCCTCGAAACACTCAAGGAGCAGCAGCGATGATTCGCTCGATCACGCACCAACCCGATCCCAATCTCGACCTCGTGCTGGAGCGCGTCGTCGACGTTCCGCCAAACCTCGTCTGGGCTGCATGGACCACGCCGGAATACTTAAAGAAATGGTTCACGCCGGCCCCATGGCAGACGGTCGATTGCGAAATCGATCTGCGCCCCGGTGGCATCTTCCGCACAGTGATGCGCTCGCCCGAGGGACAGGAATTCCCTAATGTCGGCTGCTACCTCGAAGTGACCGAGAACAAGAAACTCGTCTGGACCGCTGCGCTCAAACCCGGGTACCGCCCACAAAATGCGGCCGGCGAATTGCTCTTTACTGCGGTGATCCTGCTCGAACCGCATGGCGCCGGCACGAAATACACCGCGATTGCAATCCACGGCGACGAAGAAGGCGCCAAAAAGCACGCGAAAATGGGCTTCCACGACGGTTGGGGCAAGGCTCTCGACCAGCTCGTCACGCTCGCGAAGACGATGTGAGTGCTCGGCAGCCTCGGCGCCCATCATTACATCGACAATGCCTCAGAGAACCCGGCCGCCGCCTTGCAAAGGCTCCGCGGCGCCAAGGCCATCCTGGCGACCGTCACGAGCGGCCAAGCCATGACCTCAGTGCAGGACGGGTTGTCCGTTAGCAAGGGGTATCAGCGCATGATGAGCGGGCAGGCTCAGTTTCGTGTCGTGCTGACCACAGGGCACTGCGAGCCGAAGCCCGCGAGCCGAGGCGTTTTCTTGCAGTTCGGGCCGCAAGGCGGCAAAACTTGGTCGCAGCGCTGTACAGATCGTCGGAGGGGAAGATGCGCGTCGGATTTATCGGAGTCGGCATGATGGGCAAGGGCATGGTCGCCAATCTGCAGAAGGCCGGGCATGAGCTTGTTGTGCATGATCTGAGCCGCGCCGCGGCGGAGCCGTTCCTCGCTAAGGGGGCGGTCTGGGCCAATTCGCCAAAGCAGGTCGCCGAGCGGACCGAGGTTGTCTTTACCTCGCTGCCGGTGCCGGCTGATGTCGAGCAGGTGGCGCTGGGTCCCAACGGGCTGATCGAGGGGATGCGCCGCGACACCGCGTTTTTCGACATGTCGACCAATTCGGTGGCGACGGTGCGCAAGATCCACGCCGCCTTCGCCGAGAAAAACCTCTATATGCTCGATTCACCGGTCAGCGGTGGCGTCTCCGGCGCCGCCAGCGGCAGGATGGCGATCTGGGTCGGCGGCGACGAGCAGATCTTCAACCGCCACAAACCGGTGCTCGACGCGATGGGCGACCAGGCGGCCTATATCGGCCCGATCGGCGCCGGCACGATCGCCAAGCTCGTGCACAATTGCACCAGCGCGGTGCTGGCAGCGGCGCTCGCCGAAGTCTTCACGATGGGCGTCAAGGCTGGGCTCGACCCGGTCGATCTGTGGGCGGCGGTGCGCCAGGGTGCGACCGGCCGGGCGCGCACCTTCGACCGGCTCGGCGACAGGTTCCTGCAGGGTAAGCACGACCCCGCCGACTTCGCATTGCGCCTCTTACACAAGGATGTCGGGCTCGCGGTCGGCCTCGGCCGCGAAGTCGGTGTGCCGATGCGTCTTGCAAACCTAGCCTATGAGGAATTGACCGAAGCGATGAACCGCGGCTGGGGCACCCGCAACAGCAGCGTCAGCCAATTATTGCAGGTCGAGCGCGCCGGCATAGAGCCGCTCGCCGCCGACCCCAAGCGCATCGCCGCGGTGCTCGACGCCGACAAGCAGAAATAAGCCGCGTCACGGCTGAAACGATGGCGCGGGCCGCCGAGGTTGGCGGGCGGTTACGATTTAACGAAATCGCGGACGCGCTCGATCTCCTCGATCGCGCCGAATTGCGAGCCGATCAGGATCTCCTCAAAGCCCAATTGCGCGACGCGTTCGATGCGCCGGCGCGCTTCGTCCGGCGAGCAGATGAAATTGACCGACGCCACTTTTGCCAGCTCGGCGGACTGAGGACGCTCGGCAAGGTCGATCGAGCAATTGGCGAGGACGGCATTGGTGCCGCCGGCATCGCGATAGATCTTCATGCCATGCTCGAGGTCATCCCAGCTGCTGAACCGGCCGGACGGCGTCCAACCCTGGGCTTCTTTGGCGGCGTAGGTGATCCAACGAGCACTGCGCCAGGCGCCGATCAGGATTGGCGGGCCGCCCTTGCATCCCGGCCACGTCGACAAGGTGCCGCCATTGACGGGCTCGCCGTTCCATACCCGATGCATGATTTCGAGGTCGTTTTTGAAGGTGCGGAAACGGTGATCGTAATCGTAGCCGAGGAGCTCGAAATCGTCGCGTGTCGAGCCGCTGCCGACGCCCAGGATCAGGCGGTTGTTCGACATCGCCTGAAGGGTTTGCACCCGATGGGCTAGCTCGATCGGGTGGCGCAATGGGAGCTGCAGCACGGCGATGCCGAGCTCGACCCGCCGCGTCACCGCGGCGAGCGCTGTCAGCGCCTGGAGCGAATCCAAGGTCGGCCGACCGCGGCCCATCGAATCCCCGACCCATACACCGGGAAACCCTCTGGCTTCGGCCCGGCGGCCGAAATCGGTGATACGATCCATCAACCCGCCATCGGAATTTGCTCTGGCGCTGATCCGGATCATCGTGCTGACGCGCATGTGCACTCTCTCTTGTCGCGATACGGGGCGGCAGGGACCGCTCCCTACCGCCCCGTAATCACGCTTGTTGTTGGTTTATTGCGCGGCAGCTCTCATCGGTTCGTGCGCGTGCAGGAAGCTGCGCACCTGGTTGATGGTCCGTTCTTTCAACTCTGCGGGCTCGCGCCAGGGGAAGACCGTGATCTCGGCGTTCGCCGCGAGCGAAGCGACATCGATCGAGGTCTGCAGCGGGTGCGACGGCGTGTCGTCGGGCAGGACCAGCATCGGGGTGCGGCAGTTCTTGATGAAGTCGCGCGACACGCTGTACAGGAAGTCGGGCCGCACCCGGTAGAGGTTGTGCAGATACTGCTCGACCTGCGCCATGTTGAGATCAGGCCGCCGGGGGAGGAGCTCGCGCGCCCAATTTTCAAGGCTGTTCCGGTACATGACGTCGGGATCGTCCGGCCGGTGCCCGACGGTCTGGCAAAACACGGCGGCGACGACGCGCGCGGGCGCGCGCTGGAGAAGCTTGCCGGCAAAGCAGCCGCCGATGCAGTAGCCCATGTAGAAGAACTCACGGATGCCGAGATGGTCCATCAGCCCGAGCTGGTCATCGGCAAAGGCGTCCCACGGGTCGCCGGTCGGGATCGGGCCGGTCGACTCGCCGCCGTTGGCGTTGCGCTGGTCCATCGTGATACAGCGGAAGTCGTTCTCGAAGGCCTCCGGGGCGTTAAAGACCGCGGTCGGCCAGTTGCTGACCCGCGAATTCAAGCCGCCGCCGGGGGTGACCAAGAGCGGGAAGCCGGAGCCAGTCTCCTCGTAGCGGATGCTAACCTCGCCCTTCTGGTAAAGCGGCATGGCAATTCCTCCTCTCGCAATGCGAAGTCAGTGGATGGGGTCCAGTACGACCACCGGGATCTCGCGCTGGGTCTTCTGCTGGTAATCGGCGTAAGGCGGCCAGAACTCGAGCGCCTTTGGCCACAGCCGCGCGCGCTCCTCGCCAGTGGCGGTGCGGGCCCGTGCCTTGAACTTCTCGGTGCCGACCTGCACGTCGACTTCAGGGTTCGCGAGGAGATTGCGGTACCAGCCGGGGTGTTGCGGCGCGCCGCCCTTCGAGGCGACCACGATATAGCTCTCGCCGACTTTCCCGTAATACAGCGGGAAGATGAACTTCTCTCCCGATTTTCGGCCGGTCGTCGTTAGCAGTAGCGACGGTACGGTTATGTCGGGCCGGCCCGGCTGGGTCGGCTTGTGCATGTGCCCCTCTGTGCCGCCACTGGACATATAGCGGGTCGCGTGCTCCACCATCCACCCCGGTAGGTTCGGCGCGAGCTTGGCCTCAGGCATTTTCAAACTCCCTTTTCGGTACAATCCGCTCTCGGTCGCGGCCGCGTGGCGCCTATTTGGCGGCAGCATGGTATCTGGTGTAGCGCCGCCCCCAATCTAGCAGGGCGCCGAGAACAGGGCGTAGCTCCTTGCCCTTTTCGGTCAGCACGTATTCGGCGCGCGGCGGGTGTTGTTCGTAGAACCGGCGCTCGACGATACCCGCGTCCTCGAGACGTTTCAGCCGGGCCGACAGCGTGTTGGGGCTGATCCCGTGCAGCGACCGCTCGAAATCATGGAACTTGCGAGGGCCGCTGACCACCAAGTCGCGCAGAATGAGGATCGTCCACCGCTCGCCAATAATATCGAGCGCGCGGGCGATCGGACAACGCATGTCATACGGCGCGGAGACGAGGAACGGTTCGGTCATCGGAGGGTCGTCGCCATTGGTCGAAAGGTAACGTGTTCGTGATCGGCATGGAAGTGACTATTTTTTCTCAAGTCCCTATAATTATCGATGTGACTACGCCAACTTTGGCTGAATCAAATGACGCACCACCTTTCCGATCCGGCAACCGCTGCAACTCCGCATCCCCAAAGGGGGGCATGGGTCATCGTCGGCCTGCTGTTCCTGTTCATGCTCATCAATTTTGCCGACAAAGCGGTAGTCGGTATCGCCGCAGTCCCGATCATGCAGGAGCTGAAACTCAGCCCGCGCGAGTTTGGGCTGGTCGGTTCGAGCTTTTTCCTGCTGTTCGCCGTCTCGGCGGTCGCCACTGGCTTCATTGTCAATCGCATCGAGACACGCTGGGTGTTGCTGGTGATGGCGGCGATCTGGTCAGTGACGCAATTCCCGATGATCGGCACAGTCGGGTTCGGAACACTGGTCGCCTGCCGTATCGCGCTCGGCGCCGGCGAAGGACCGGCCGCGCCCGTGGCGCTCCATTCGACCTACAAGTGGTTTCCCAACGAGCTCCGCACCTTGCCGACCGCGATCATCGTGCAGGGCGGGGCCATCGGCATCCTGGTGGCGCTGCCGATGCTCAATTGGGTGATCGTCCATTATTCATGGCACTGGGCCTTCGGGCTGCTCGGCGTTGCCGGTCTCGCCTGGACCGCGGCATGGCTGGCGCTCGGCCGCGAAGGCGCGCTGACGCCCGCCGCGGGGATCCGTGCCCCGGCGCCGCCCGAACGGATTGCTTACCGCCAATTGCTGCTCAGTCCGACGATTCTCGCCTGCTGGTGCGCCAGCTTTGGCGCTAATTGGGGCTTGTCGCAGGCGCTGTCCTGGCAGGGCGCGTTTCTGATCAAGGGGCTCGGGCTCGCGCAAGCCTCGATCGGCCTGCTCGGCGCGATCCCGGCCGGCGTCAGCGCCATCGCGATGATTGCCGCCGGCTGGTATTCACAGCGCCTGCTCGCCGGCGGGGTGTCGAGCCGCCTCGCGCGCGGCTTTCTCGGCGGCAGCTGCGTGGCGCTCGGCGGCGTTGCGCTGGCGATCATGCCTTACCTCCCAGGCATCCCACTCAAAATCGCGATGTCGACGATCGGGTTGGCGCTGCCCTCGGTCATCTACGTGATCAGCAATGCCGTCATCGCCGAAATCACCCCGCCGACGCAGCGCGGCGCGGTGCTCGCCATTGGCACCGCCGTCGGCACTTCGGCCGGATTGCTGGCCCCGTATGTCATGGGCAGCGTCATCGAGAATGCGGCAACACCGCTCGACGGTTTCAACACAGGGTTCATCATTTGCGGCTTGATTATGCTTGTCTGCGGCGCCGTCGGGTTGGCGCTGATCCGCCCCGAACGCGAGACGACACGTTGGGCGCGCGCAATGCCGGAACTGGCAATCGGGTCGGCTTAAAAAAGGCGCGGCCTCTCAGACGAGAGCGCGTCGCAGCGCTCTCGAAGACATGCAGTCAATGAAAATAGCGGCCGGAGTCGATGACGACGGTCTGGCCGGTCATCGTTTCGGTGCGGCACATCGTGACGACCATATCGGCGCAGTCGTCCTTGTCGGCCGGCTTTTTCAACAGCGATGTGGCTGCGGAGCGCTCAACAAACTCGGGCCGCAGATTGGCGGTCGCACGGGTGCCCTCCAAGAGGCCCGGTGCGACGCAGTTGACGAGTGTCTCGGGCGCCATTGCCACCGCCATGCAGCGTGTCAGGTGGATGAGTCCCGCCTTCGACACCGCATAGGCGATCGACGAGCCGGTCGGACCGATCCCCGACACCGAAGCAATATTCACGATGCGGCCCCTGCCCTGCGCCTTCATGACCGGCGCCACCGTTTTCATCAGGCGCATCGGCCCGGTGAGGTTGATGGCGATAATCTTGTCCCATTCCGCCATCGTCATGCTGTCGAGGTCGGGGAACGGGATCGCGATGTTGTAGGCGGCGTCGTTGACGAGAATGTCGACGCGGCCGAAGTGCCCGATCACGTCGCCGACGACCCGCTCCACCGCCGCGGCGTCGGTGATGTCGCACGCAAAGGTCT
>Ga0182032_10000140_pt1 | contig 27108 bp, 19 predicted proteins | sample tim00Cox00000000_FD_125970 | JGI IMG/M metagenome (GOLD analysis project Ga0182032, IMG submission 125970) | Lab enrichment of tropical soil microbial communities from Luquillo Experimental Forest, Puerto Rico - timezero.00C.oxic.00.000.000 | ecosystem: Environmental > Terrestrial > Soil >... | reverse complement strand
GCGCAAACCATTCCGGGAGGGGTGGGGCCGTCAGCCGCGACCATGCCCAGCGCTCTCGAGAACGTGGGCTTCGAGCCCCAGCTCAACGCCCAGGTGCCCCTCGACGTTCCGTTCCAGGACGAATCGAGCCGCAGCGTCCAGCTTCGCGACTACTTTCACGGGAAGCCCCTGGTTCTGGCCTTTGTCTATTACCGCTGCCCCATGCTCTGCAATCAGGTGCAGCAGGGTGTGGTTGGCACGCTGCGCATGCTTTCCTTCAACCCCGGCCGCGACTACGAAGTGGTCTTCATCAGTTTTGATCCGCGTGATACGCCGGAAATGGCCGCGGAGAAAAAGAAAGCCGCACTGTCCCGCTTTGGCCGCCGCGAAACCGAATCGGGCTGGCATTTTCTAACGGGTGGTCGAGAATCCATCGATCGCGTCACCGCGGCCGCCAACTTTCGCTATAGCTTCAGCGCCAAAACAGGTCTCTTCGCCCACGCGAGCGGCGTTCTCCTGCTCACCCCAGACGGCCGCATCTCGCGCTACTTCTATGGGGTTGAATACCCGGGCCGGGACATGCGCCTTGGCCTCGTCGATGCCTCGCAGGGAAAAATCGGCACGCCCATCGACCACGTGCTCCTTTTTTGCTATCAATACGACCCCTCGACGGCCGCCTATAGCGCGGCGATTCTCAGGCTTGTCCGGCTGGGCGGCGTGCTGACGATTGTTTGCCTGGTCGGAGGAATTCTGATTGCGCGACGGAGGGAAAAGTTGGCGGCCAGGAATTTCGGCCGGCCGCTTTCCGCCGGAGGAGCGAGGAGCTGAGCAGACCGTGCAGTCGCCATTGCCCATTTATCCAGAGCAAGCTTCCAACTTTGCGCCGCACGTCGACGCGCTGCTGCTCTTCATCACCGGCATTTGCCTGCTCTTTGGGGCCATCATCACCACCGCCATTGTCTATTGCTTCTTTAAGTATCATCGCAAGGAAGCGGGAGCGATCGGGATCGTAACCTACGAGGATTCGCGGCTCGAGGTGGCCTGGATAGTCGTTCCCCTGATTCTCGCTATGGTCATGTTTGCCTGGGGTGCAACCATTTATGTCGACTATCGCAACGCGCCGCGCGACACGCTCGATATTTATGTAGTCGGCAAGCAGTGGATGTGGAAGGCGCAGCAGCCCAATGGATTAAAGGAGATCAACGAATTGCACGTTCCAGTGGGCCGCGATGTCCGGTTGATCCTTGCCAGTGAGGACGTTATTCACGATTTCTTCGTTCCAGCGTTCCGCGTGAAGATGGACGTGGTTCCCGGCCACTACAACACCATGTGGTTCCGACCCACAAAGCCTGGCCGTTATCACTTTTTTTGCTCGCAGTATTGCGGCACCAATCACGCCGTTATGGGCGGCTGGGTTACGGTTATGGAGCCTACCGATTACGCCGCGTGGCTTTCCGGGGTATCGAGCGGCGAGGCCAATCCCGTGGCCGTGGGCGAAAAGCTCTTTGCAGAAAAATTCTGCGTTACCTGCCATCTCTCGAACGGCACCGGCCGCGCTCCCTCGCTCAACGGCCTGTACGGAGCCCAAGTGCTGCTGGCTGACGGAAGCACGGTCACCGCCGACGACGCCTACATCCGCGAATCCATTCTTCAGCCCAACGCAAAAATTGTGGCCCGTTATCAGCCGCTCATGCCCAACTACCAGGGGCAATTGACGGAAGAACAGATTTTCGCGCTTACTGCGTACATCAAGTCTCTCGAGTCCCAGCCGGTGCCCGTCACGGGCTCCGGAATTGCCCCGGTCTCGGAGAAGAAGTAGGTTATGAACAACACGTCGCCAACACCACCCTACGAACCGCCTCGCGATCATTATTTGATTTCGGCGGGCGGCCACATCCGCTCCTGGCTGCTGACCACCGATCACAAGCGCATCGCCTTGCTGTATCTCATATCGGTGACGGTTTTCTTTTTCATCGGCGGCGTGTTCGCCACCATGATTCGCATCCATCTGCTGACCCCCGGCGGGGTGCTCGTCACGCCCGAAACTTACAACAAGCTTTTCACCATGCATGGCGTGGCCATGATTTTCTTTTTCCTGATTCCCTCCATCCCCGCCGTCTTGGGCAATTTCCTTATCCCCATGATGATCGGCGCGAAGGACCTGGCCTTCCCGAAAATCAATCTTTTGAGCTGGTACATTTACCTCATCGGCGGCAGCTTTGTGCTCTATTCCTTCAGCACCGGGGGCCTGGACACCGGCTGGACCTTCTACACGCCGCTCAGCAGCATCTATTCGAACTCCGCGGTCACCCCCGCGGTGCTCGGTATCTTCATCAACGGGTTTTCGTCGATTCTGACAGGCCTCAATTTCATCGTCACCATCCACACCATGCGCGCGCCGGGCATGACCTGGTTCCGCCTGCCGCTTTTTGTCTGGTCGCACTATGCCACCAGCCTGATCATGATTCTGGGCACTCCCGTCGTGGCTATTACGCTCCTGCTTGCCGGCCTCGAGCGCATGTTTCACCTGGGCTTTTTCAATCCGGCCATGGGCGGCGATCCCATTCTGTTCCAGCATCTGTTCTGGTTCTATTCCCACCCCGCGGTGTACATCATGGTTCTCCCGGCCATGGGAGTGGTCAGCGAAATCATCCCCACCTTCGCGCGCAAACCTATTTTCGGGTACACCTTCATCGCCGCTTCCAGTATCGCCATCGCCGTCATTGGTTTCCTGGTTTGGGCGCACCACATGTTTGTCACCGGTGAGTCCACCTATGCGGCATTGGCCTTCTCCTTCCTGAGCTACCTGGTGGCCATTCCTTCAGCCATCAAAGTTTTCAACTGGACCGCGACGCTCTATAAAGGTTCGATTTCCTGGGACGCGCCCATGCTCTATGCCCTCGGGTTCATAGGCTTGTTCACCATTGGCGGCATTACCGGGCTGTTCCTGGCCTGCCTGGGCCTGGATATTCATATCCATGACACGTATTTCGTCATCGCGCACTTCCACTACATCATGGTTGGCGGCGCGGTGATGGGGTACGTCGGCGGACTGCATTATTGGTGGCCTAAAATCACCGGACGGCTTTATTCGGAGGCCCTGTCGACCTTCGCGGCCATCGTTCTCTTTCTCGGCTTCAACCTCACGTTCTTCCCGCAATTCATTCTTGGGTATCTCGGCATGCCGCGCCGCTATTCCAGCTATCCGCCGGAGTTTCAGGTGCTCAATGTCCTGTCGACCGCGGGCGCTTCCATCCTGGCGCTCGGCTATCTCTTGCCGATGGCCTATCTGAGCTGGTCCATGCGCTACGGCAAAGTTGCCGGTCCGAATCCCTGGCCCGCCACGGGCCTCGAGTGGAAAACGGATTCGCCGCCTCCCACGGAGAATTTTCACGTTACGCCGGTCGTTGACTGGGAGCCCTACGACTATCGGAATCGCCCGGATCTTGGTTTGGCGGCGGGAGCGCCGCTGGCGCCGGCTCACGGCGACGATTAGGTTTGGCAGTTTGCCTGGGGACGGGGCGGGCTTTTTAAGGCCACGTTCTCAGAAGCAAAACAGGAGTGGCGGAGTGCATCGCACCGGAGAACTGTACGGGCAGTTTCAGACCCTGGAACAGCAGAAAGAATCCGCCACGCTCGGCATGTGGATCTTTCTGGTCACCGAAGTGTTGTTCTTCGGCGGCATGTTCCTGACCTATACCATCAACCGCCATTATTTCTTTACCGCATTCGGCATCGGCAGCAACACCTTGGACATCACGCTCGGCACGGTCAACACCATCGTGCTCATCATGAGCAGCTTTACCATGGCCATGGGCGTGTGGTCCGCGCAAACGGGCAAGAAGAAGCTTGTTCCGCTTTTCCTGATTCTCACCTTGAGCCTCGGATGTGTCTTCCTCGGCATCAAATTCGTCGAATACAAGCAGAAATTCGAGCACCATCTGATTCCCGGGCACAATTTTGATATCACCTACCGGTCGTCCCATCCCGCCCCGGTCGACGATCCCGAGGAAATGGCTCTCGAGAAGCAAGAGGTGGACAGGGCCCTCGCGTCGGATCCCGATGCCAATTCCCATGCGCAGCTTTACTTTTCGCTTTATTTCGCCATGACCGGGCTGCACGCCCTGCACATGATCGTGGGCGCCGGCCTGATCATCTGGCTCATCAAGGGGGCGCTCGGCGGCCGCTTCACGCCGCACTACAACACGCCGGTCGAGATCGTGGGCTTGTACTGGCACTTCGTCGATATTGTGTGGATTTATCTTTTCCCGTTGCTATATCTGATTGACCGTCATCGTTAGGGGGAGAAAAATCGCGTGCCCGAACATTCCGAACATATCGTTTCCCCAAAGGTCTACCTCACCATCTTCCTCGCGCTCATTCTCGGCACGGGTCTCACGACCTGGGCGGCTTTCCGGAATTTTGGCCCGTTCAACATTGTCATTGCCCTGGCCATCGCCACCGCCAAGGCCACCCTCGTGGTTCTCTTTTTCATGCACGCTCGCTATGGCGAGCGACGTACCAGGCTCGTCATCGTTTGCGCGATCTTCTGGCTGGCCATCATGCTGGCACTGACTCTTTCCGACTACCAGACCCGTCAGCCGCGCATGGGCCGCCTCCTTTCTCAAGCGGCCTACTACGATGCCTGACCATCTCTAAGCTCCAGGCTCGCGGACATTGGCGCGCCCCTTGAGACGCGCAGATCGAGCACACACGCTCCTACTCCTCGCGCGCCTACAATATTTCTCGGTTTGTTCGGGTGGCTTGGTGAGGCTCAGGAGAACGGGAGTTCTGCTCACCAGAGAAAGTATCGGGGAGAAGCGAACCGGCCCAGCCCTCAATCCCCTAAAGGGATCCTCGGCTCGCCTCCCCCACGCCCCATAAGAACTGCAACCTCCGCGCCATCCTAATCCCTTTGCTCTCAACAAACTCCACACTATTTCCTGGTAAAAAAGCTCTAGTCCCCCGAAAAATTACCTGCCCCCAACACCAGCGACAACGGCTTGTAGGCTAAACCCTCGAGAGGTAAACTTTTTTCCTGCACTTTCAGGAGGTGTGGGCATGCCTCGCGTCCTTCGCTGCGGCCTGATTCAAGCGCATTGCGATTGGTCTCCGGAAAAATATTTGCTGCCAGACATTAAAAAGAAAATGATCGCCAAGCACGAGGGCCTCATCGCTGCCGCCGCTAGGAAAAAAATACGAATCCTCGGCCTCCAGGAGCTTTTTTATGGTCCTTATTTTTGCGCCGAACAGGAAACTCGCTGGTACGAGCTCACCGAGCACGTCCCCAAAGGCCCTACCACCTCGCTTATGCAAAAACTTGCGAAAAAATATCAAATGGCGCTTATTGTGCCAGTCTACGAAGTGGAAATGCCCGGCGTTTATTACAACACCGCCGCGGTCATCGACGCTGACGGACGCTATTTGGGCAAATACCGCAAGCACCACATACCTCATTGCCACCCCGGCTTTTGGGAAAAATTCTACTTCACGCCCGGAAACTCCGGTTATCCCGTATTTCAAACGCGTTACGCCCGCGTCGGTGTGTACATTTGTTACGACCGCCACTTCCCGGAAGGTGCCCGCATCCTTGGCCTCCATGGCGCTGAAATTGTTTACAACCCTTCCGCCACCGTCTCCGGGCTCTCGGAGTACCTTTGGGAGCTGGAGCAGCCCGCTCACGCTGTCGCTAATGCTTATTTTGTTGCCGCCATCAACCGCGTCGGCACTGAGCACCCCTGGAAGATCGGCGAATTCTACGGCAAGAGTTATTTTTGCAATCCCCGTGGGAAAATTATTGCCCAGGCCAGCCGCGACAAGGATGAACTGCTCGTCGCCGACCTGGATCTCGATGAAATTCAAAAAGTCCGCGATACCTGGCAGTTTTTTCGCGACCGCCGCCCCGAGTCCTATGGAGAAATTACACGCACGCTCAGTGCGGCATCCAGCGAAGCCGCCGATTAGGACATGTTTTGCGTGGCTAAATTTGAGACGTCTTGAAGGACGGCCCGCCTGTGTATCATCCTGAGATCCGCCGACGAAGATGGGCGGAGGATCTGGAGCGTCAAGCCTCGTCTCAATCGATCGGGGCAGGGAGAATAGGTCAAGGCTTCGAATGAGCGAATCTCACGGCCAGGCGCTTCACGCGGATATCGTCGAATCCAGCTCCCTCTACAACCAGGACCTCGCCCCCGTTCGTTCCGACCGTCGCCGCTGGCGTACCTACAACTACGCAGCTCTGTGGATCTCCATGAGCGTCAACATCCCCACCTACATGCTCGCGAGCGGCATGATTGCCGGCGGCATGAACTGGAGCCAGGCGCTCGTCACCGTCTTTCTCGGCAACGTCCTCGTGCTGATCCCCATGCTGCTCAACGCGCACGCCGGCGCGCAATACGGCATCCCGTTTCCCGTTTTTGCCCGCGCTTCTTTTGGTGTCCTTGGGGCGAATATTCCCGCGATTCTCCGCGCCCTTGTTGCTTGCGGCTGGTTTGGCATTCAAACCTGGATCGGCGGCGAAGCCATCAACGCCATGATCGTGGCCCTCCGACCGGGCTGGGCCAAGGTCCACTCTGGCGCAGCCGTTTGCTTTGTGCTCTTCTGGCTTCTCAACGTCTTCGTCATCCTGCGGGGCATCGAGACCATCCGCTTCCTGCAAGGCATCTCCGCGCCCTTCTTGCTCCTCATCGGCCTGGTTCTTCTTCTCTGGGCGCGCAGCAAAGCCGGCGGTTTCGGCCCCATGCTTTCTACGCCCTCGAAATTTCAATCGTTCGGCGGTTTTTTCGAGTTCTTTATTCCCTCGCTTACCGGCGTCGTCGGCTTTTGGGCCACCGTTTCTCTCAACATTCCCGATTTCACGCGCTACGCCCGCAGCCAGCGGGACCAGATAATCGGCCAGGCCCTGGGCCTGCCCGCCACGATGACCTTTTACTCTTTCATCGGCATCGCCGTCACTTCCGCCACCATGATCATTTTCGGTGAAGCCATCTGGGATCCCGTCAAAGTCTTGGCGCGCCTCGGCAATCCGTGGGCCGTGGTGCTCGCCATGATCGCGTTGCTCATGGCCACTCTGAATGTCAACGTCGCCGCCAACGTCGTCTCTCCCGCCAACGACTTCTCCAATCTTTCCCCGCGCCGCATCAGTTTTCGTGCCGGCGGCGTGATCACCGCCGTTGTGGGCCTCCTCATGCAGCCCTGGAAGCTGCTGTCGAGCTACGGGAGTTACATTTTTACCTGGCTCGTTGGCTACTCCGGCTTTCTCGGCCCCATCGCCGGCGTTTTGATCTGCGATTATTTCGTGGTGCGCAAGAAAATTCTCTCCGTTGAGGACCTTTACCGGCGGAGTGGCCGGTATGAATATTCCCGCGGCTTTCATTGGACCGCCGTCGCCGCGCTGGCGGCCGGCGTAGGCGTTGCCTTCGTCGGCTTGATCGTCCCGCCGCTCCGCGTGCTCTACGACTACGCCTGGTTTGTCGGCTTCCTCGTCAGTTTTGTCGTCTATTTCGCGTTCATGCCCAAGCCTGCGCCTGCCGTGGAGGCCGCGGGCTAGCAGCACGCGGAAAACGCCGCACGGTATCATCCGAGGCAACGAATCACCGAAGGGAGCACGACCCATGGACTTCGGCATCACCATCAAACCTGACATCTCCATTGACCGCATCCTCCGGCTCACGCAGCAAGCGGAATCCTCCGGCTTCTCCTACGCCTGGATCTTCGATTCCCACGTAATCTGGAAAGAGCCGTTCCCTCTCCTCACGCTGATGGCCTCCGGGACGAGAACCATTCGCCTCGGCACCTGCGTCACCAATCCCGCCGTCAGAGACGTCACCGTATCCTCGAGCCTGTTCGCCACCCTCAACCTGGCCTCCCACGGCCGCATGGAACTGGGCATCGGCCGCGGCGACAGCTCGCGCCGCGTCCTCGGCAAGAAACCCACTACTCTGGAAACCCTCGAAGAATTCGTCCGCGTCTTCCGCAACTTAAACGCCGGCAAGACCGTCGACCTCGACGGCGTCCCCACACGCTTTCCCTGGTCGAGCGGTGAAGTCCCGCGCGTCTGGGTTGCCGGCTATGGCCCGAAGGCCCTGCGCACCGCAGGCCGCATCGGGGACGGCGTCATTCTCCAGTTTGCCGATCCCGACCTCGTCGAATGGTGCCTCGGCTTCGTTCGCGAAGGCGCCAAGGAAGCCGGCCGCGACTTTCGCAAAGTGGAAGTCATGGCCGCCGCTCCCGTCTGGCCCTCCGACGACCTCGAAACCGCGCGCGAGCACGTCCGCTGGTTCCCCGCGCTTGTCTCCAACCATGTGATGGACCTGGTCTCCAAATACAAGCCGGAGGAATTGCCTCCTGCGCTGACTTCCTACGTCAAGAATCGCGGCAGGTACGACTATCACCATCACTGCGAAGTCGGGAGCGACAACGCCGATTTCGTCAGCGACGAAGTCGTTGACCGTTTCTGCGTCCTTGGCTCGGCCGATGATCATCGCAAAAAGCTCGACCGCCTCCGTGAGGCCGGCGTGACGCAATTCAACATCTACTTAATGTGCGGCGAGGAGGAGCAAACACTCGAGGTCTACAAACACAAAATCATCCCCCATTACCGTCATTAACGTGCCCGGGTTCTGCCTTGCTTGACGATGCTTCTCCCCCCATTTTTCGCGCCGGCTGCTTGTATGGATGGCGAACACGCGCAGTCGAACCCTCGGCATACGACTCAAGCAAGAACCCGAGCGTGGCCTTGCAAGGCTCGAGGAAGCTTCCGGCCGCACCGCTCTCTCTTCACGCTCGCGAGGGACATCCCTCAGTCAGGGATCAAGTGGATGTTTCTCGCTCGCATGAAGAATTTGGGGCTTTAGCCCCGCCTCTCTGTCCTGGTAGTGGCGCGTTTTTAGACAGATCGATTCATCCTGTCGATGAACTGACCAATGAGGTAAGGTATTTGCCGTGTTCGAGCGACATTCCGTCACAGGTTCAAAAATGAAAGCTTTTCATGGATGGTTCGAGCGTACGCACATTCTTTTCGCGCTCGTCATCGCCACAGCCGCGGTTCCCACTGGCAACGCTCAAGTTCGCCCCGGCGATTTCGACGTCACCGACGGAAAAATCGAGAGCGCGGCGGGAAAGCGCTTGAAGGTTGCCACCAAGGAAATGCGCGCCACTCTCAAATTCACGACCGAGCAAAGCGCCACGGTGAAGTTTACCTATCTCGGACCGACCAAGGAGGTCGCGCATTCGGGTAGCAGGCAGGTCCTGAGCCAGTTCGGCATCAGGCTCCGCGCGCACGATGATTGCAATGCGGTCTACGTCATGTGGCATTTCGCTCCCGATCAAAAGATCGCCGTGTCGGTTAAGCGCAACCCCGGTAAGCGCACATACGCCGAGTGCCTCGACCACGGTTACATCAACAACATCAAGCCGCGTATTGCGGACCCTACCCAGCCCGTCGCCGTGAACCAGCCTCACGTGCTCACCGCGTCCATGAGCGGCTCGGACCTCACGGTAACGGCGGACAACAAATTGGTCTGGTGGGGCGATCTAGGGGCAGTCGCCCTAGCCTTCAGCGGACCGGTTGGCCTCCGCAGCGACAACGCCCGCGTCCTGTTCGATTTGCTGGTGACCCGATAACGAGGCTCCGATCAGTCGAAACTTTGCCGAGATGAGCTTCCCCACTCGCAGAAATCTGGCTCTCGCAACTCCTTGCAGCTCTGTATCTTCCGAGGTTGGTCGTCAACTTCTAGTGCTCGGGATTTGGTATGAAGCAAAGCAAGCGTGTCGCTCGCTTTTTTCTTCCGCCTCTTCCGGCTCGACTCTTCACGGCAGACGATCGGGCGCGGATGGTCCTCTCCTCTCACCCATCCGTAAGTCCTTGGCTTGCCGCTCTTACTCCAACTGCCACGGTGTAACGACTTTTTCCCCATTTGGTAACCTAGCATCGTATAGTGCTCACCCTGAGGAATTCCCATGCGCTTTGACACCGTAATTCGCAACGCTACCGTGGTTACCGCGACCGACACTTACCGCGCCGACGTCGGCCTCTCTGGCGATCGCGTCAGCGCCATCGCCGCGCAGTTGCCCGCCGAGAACTCCGGCCGCGTCATCGATGCAACCGGCCTGCTCCTGATCCCTGGCGGCATCGACGTGCACACGCACCTCGACATGCCCTTCGGTGGCACCACCAGTTCGGACGACTTCGAGACCGGAACCATTGCAGCGGCTTTTGGCGGCACCACCACGCTTATCGACTTCGCCATCCAGTACAAGGGTCAGTCGCTCCGCCAGGCCTTCGACACCTGGATGACAAAAGCCCACGATAAGGCGGTCACCGACTTCGCCTTTCACTGCATCATCACCGACCTCGGATCCGCACAGCTCGAGGAGATGGGCCAGCTTATTCGTGACGGCGTCACCAGCTTCAAGCTGTTCATGGCCTATCCGGGCGTCTTCATGCTCGATGATGCCACCATCTTCAAGGCCATGCGGCAAGCCGCGGAGCACAATGGTCTGATCTGCATGCACGCGGAAAATGGCGGCGCCATCGATGTGATCGTGCAGCGCGCCCTCGCCGAAGGTAAACGCGCACCCAAGTATCACGCGCTCACTCGCCCCACCACCGCCGAAGCCGAAGCCACTTCCCGCGCGATCGCGCTCGCGGAAATGGCCGGCGCGCCCGTGTATATCGTTCATCTCTCCTGCAACGAGGCGCTCGACAAAGTTCGCGAAGCGCGCGACCGCGGCCTGCCCGCCTACGCTGAGACGTGTCCCCAGTATTTGTATCTCTCCATCGAAAATTTCGATGTTCCCGGCTTTGAGGGCGCGAAATACGTTTTCACGCCGCCGCTTCGCGAAAAGTGGCAGCAGGAAAAGCTCTGGCAGGGCCTCGCGAAAGACACACTGCAGGTCGTCTCCACCGACCATTGCCCGTTCTGCTTCAAAGAGCAAAAGGAACTCGGCAAGGACGACTTCACGAAAATACCTAACGGCGGACCTGGCATCGAGCACCGCCTCAGCCTGGTCTACAGCGGCGGCGTTCACGGCAAGCACTTCTCGCCGAATCGCTTTGTCCAGCTCGTCTCCACCGCGCCCGCAAAACTTTTTGGCCTTTACCCGCGCAAGGGCACGATCGCCGTGGGCTCGGACGCCGACCTCGTGCTCTTCGATCCCAACCACGAAGAGGTCATCAGCGCGAAAACGCATCACATGCGCGTGGACTATTCCATGTTCGAGGGCATCAAGATCAAGGGCGCTCCCAAAACCGTCTACTCCCGTGGCCGAGCCGTTATTGACTCCGGAAAATTCGTCGGCCGAGCGGGCTCCGGCCAATTTCTCCGCCGCCAAGCCTATTCCGGCTTGTGATTTGTGAACCTCGCTTCTCGCGATGCATGGGGAGAGGCCGAGATGCGGTACATTGGAAGATTCCGCCACGCCTGGAATTCATGACCGCGCGACTGCCATCTCTGGTCATTGTCGGGCGCCCTAATGTGGGCAAGTCCACGCTCTTCAATCGTTTGACCGGCACGCGCCGCTCCATCGTCACCAACGAGCCCGGCATCACGCGCGACCGCATCTACGGCAAAGCCGAATGGCGCGGCAAGACGCTGGAAGTCGTCGACACCGGCGGAATCATTCCCGACGAAAAGGCTCTCATCCCGCAGGAAATCTTTCGCCAGGCGCAGGTTGCCATCAAAAAGGCGGCGCTGCTCGTTCTGGTCGTGGACAGCCAGGCTGGTCTCACGCCTCTCGATGAGGAGTTGGCGCGCCGCTTGCGCGCCACGGGAAAGCCGTTTGTGCTTGCCGTCAACAAAGTGGATTCGCCTTCGCAGGAGGCGAATGCCGCGCCGTTTCATTCGCTCGGGGTTCCGGTTTTTCCCATTACCGCCGAACACGGGACGGGCGTCGACGATCTTCTCGACCACGCCCTCGCACAGCTCCCGGTAGCGACCCCGTCATCGTCCGCCGGCGCCGTGCTCCCTGCGGTCGAACTGCCAACGGAATCGGCCCCCATCGAGGTCGCCATCATCGGCCGGCCCAACGTCGGGAAATCCACGCTGTTGAACCACCTGGTGGGCGAGGAACGCTCGATCGTTTCGCCCATTCCCGGCACCACCATGGACAACGTGGACACGGAAATCGCGCGCGACGGCCGCGATTATCGCTTCGTGGACACCGCCGGAATTCGCCGCAAAGGCAAAACCAAGCTGGTCGCGGAAAAACTCAGCGTGGTGATGGCCCGCCGCGGCCTGGAGCGCTGCGACGTGGCTTTGCTGGTCATCGACGGAGAGCAGGGCGTCACGCAGGGCGACGCGACGATTGCCGGTTACGCCGAACAATCCGGCCGCTCGGTCGTTCTGGTCGTCAACAAATGGGATCTCGCGCTTGCGGCCGCCCGCGAGGCGGCGTTCGGCGACGCTGCGACCGCCAAAGGAAAATCCAAACAGTCTGTCTCCGAAAATCGCGATCCCGCGAACATCGATCCCGGCAAGCTGATGTTCGACTACGAGAACATGATTCGCGCGAAGTTGAAATTCCTGAGCTACGCGCCCATCGTTTTTCTTTCCGCGAAAACCGGCCACCGCGCCGAGAAACTATTGCCACTCATCAATCGATGTGCGGAAGCGCGCCGCCGCCGCATCCCTACGCCGGCCCTGAACGACTGGCTCAGGCAAGAAGTCGACCTCCAACGCGGCACCACGCCGAAATCGCGCCCGGTGCGCATCTACTATGTCACCCAGGCAAAAACCGCTCCGCCCACCTTTCTCCTGTTCACCAATCAAAAAACGCCGCTGCACTTCAGCTACGCCCGCTTCCTCGAAAACCAGCTTCGCGCCAGGTTCGATTTCACCGGTACCCCCGTGCGCTTCGTCCAGCGCCTGCGCAAGCGCGAAAAACGCGCCCGCCGCTCATCTCGGGATGACCAATGAACATGACCCTCTACAGCTATGGCCGGCAAACTGCTACGATAGCGGCGTCCCCTTCCGGTATCGGAGGAGCATGGCTGGCCACGTCACCGCCACAAAAACCGCCACCGAGGAGCGCCTCTACACCATTGGCGAGGTCAGCCGCCTCGCGGACCTGAAAGCGTTTGTGCTGCGCTACTGGGAAACCGAGTTTCCCACGCTGCAGCCGACGAAAGACGAGGCGGGCCGCCGCGTTTATCGCCCGCAAGACGTGGACATGGTCTTCCGCATCAAGCGGCTGCTGTACGACGAAGGGTTCACTATCGCTGGCGCGCGCCGGCATTTGCGCGAAAAAGGCGCTTCTGACGATGCTCCGTTTCGTAGCTCCGTTCTGGCAGACGGCACATCCCAGTTGCTAAGCCGCAGGGTGCTGCTCGATCTGCGCGATGCCTTGCGCGCTTTCTTGACGCTTCTCGAACGGCGGTGATAGCCTTGTTAGTCGAGAAGCGACTGCGATTCGCTCACTTGAGCTCGTTGGTGGGTCGCGGCTTTCGATCCGACATGGCTCAGCCCAATCTCCCTGGGCTTCCGCCCTGAGGGATGGGCGTCCTGCAAATCGTGCCTTGTACGCCGGTCGGGACGTAGCGCAGTCTGGTAGCGCGCACGCTTGGGGTGCGTGAGGTCGCGAGTTCAAATCTCGCCGTCCCGACCATTCTTCATTTTTGGCTCGCGGGAGGATCAGATCGAACGGTGTGGGCCAAAGGCCTACGCCATCCGTCGCGCAGTTCAAAAGCACAGATTTCAGCAGTTGGCCTCTTTCCGCGTGATTTCGCGTAACGTACAGAGCATGCGCCTTTGCGCGAGCGCAAAGCTCTCGCCACAGTCAAGAAGCGCTCGGACGCGATCGCGCGGCTCGGTCTTGAACGCGCTGCTTCGACTGACGCTGCGCTTCCCGTTTTGATCGGGAATGCCGGCGGGTTCATTGGAATTAGGCTTATTGCATGCTGAATGGACGTAAGAGACAACCCGTGTAACGGGAGGAAGGCATTCCCCATCGCGTCGAACGTTGCTTGCCGACACGGTCTCTGACGCGTTGAGTGCCGTGCCGGCGAAGGGCGCGAAGCAGCTCCCGAAGGCGGTCGGTGCGAGCCTGATTGAGGCCAGCGATCCCGTTCCGCCGCTGGAGTCGCAGGGGTGATACACAGCCAGGCTTGTGGCTCGGCTAGCGCCGACCCTTTATATCGCGCTGACCGGACTTTTTCCGGTTTGACCGCCGCCGTGTTTTGTGACCCAATGTGGCCAAATCCAAGCGCAGACCGTTGCGCCCGGCCCATTCCTGCCGACACGCGATATCATCTTTGAGCTTCGGGCTCACCGGACCGCGGCTTGATGAAAGCTGTTAATCGTCAGGCAATAAACGGCCCGGGATCACCCATCATGGCAAGCAAACTCTTCTTGGCCTCTTCCGCGGCGGGCAGGCGCTTGACCGTGCGGACGGCGAACCCAAGTTCCCTTGCCAACGACTCCAAGTACGCCTCCAACTGAAGCTGGGTTACGTGAACTTCGCGAGGAAGAAACCGCGCCGTCTCGATGGCGCTTAACACGGCGGTCGCCACCATGTCTGACGTAGCACGTTCCGGCATTCCCAATTCCGGCGGAAAGACCAGTCCGGAATCCGCATCGGCTACCAGTGCCAAGCGGACGACGGCTTTGCGTTCGTCTCTCTTCCCGATTGTTCCGCCGCCGTAGAAGTGCTCAGCCTCGAACGCGCCCCGAACTGGATAGTTTCTCCGCCGGATCTGCCCGATTCGGCTTTGATCGAGTCTGGCCGGCGCCGGAGCAGTGGCGAGTGGCACCGTAATTTTCCGCATCTCGATGTCATATCCTGCCTGGCCGCGTTCGATTGGCACCAGGAAGGGATAAACATCAGGCTCGTTCCAGTAGTCCGGCGCCGCGCGTCCACGGATGCGTTCGCAAAGAGCGATGACCGCTTCGAGGCATTCCGCAAGAATGACTCCTTCGTTCTCGGTGACATACCATGGGTGATAACCGGCCTCATTGCGCGAAAAATGGGCGTCTTTAAGCCTCTTTTCAGCGGGTGACCGAACACCCTCGCCAGTTCGCGGTCCGGCGGAGTTAACTGCGAGAGCCCCACGAATTCCACGTATACGCCACGAAGGGAGCCGTAAAATTCCCCGACCGAGATGGGCTCCCCTGCCGCCATTTTCCTGAAGTAAAGATAGCTTTCTCCTCCCAAGTAGGCGTGCAACGCAAATACCTGTCCGAGCGCTCCCATCACCGAGCAATAACAAGTCTCGGCGGAAAGCGGGTTTTCGAGGAGAATGAGGTCTTGATCCTCGAGGAATTGCCACGGCCTGATCGCTATCAGATCGGTGGCCTTTTCGAACAGGCGCTTGGCTGTGGGAAAAGAGAGGGGGGCATCCCCGGCCAACTGTTTTTTGAAGAATTCACACGGAGCTTGTGTTTCAGAACTCGCGAAAGGCTTCGGCGCGGCCATAAGTTTCCTCCGGTCCGAAGCCCTTCTCTTGAGTGCCTCGGTGTACTCGGCTGCGATGAAGTCTACCGCAGTTCTGCGCCCTTTTCTAAAACGGTTTGACCGGGTGACTGGGACCTGGTCATGCCAGCTTTGGACGATGCGCCGCGATCCATGTTTCTCGGCTTGTTCGACGGTTTCGTCTGCTTTGGTCCTGGTTGCAACTGAAGCGTAATCCTAGTCCGGATGCAGGACCTTAGACGTGAGAACGAGCTGGTTCTGGGTTCAGTACTCGATTCGAGGGGCTGCTAAGCCAGCGTAGCGGCGGTCCGTGAAGGGTTCGATTCACGAAACCGGGAAAGGTCCTTCCCGCCGCGAACGCCTGGCTTCCGCTAGCGAATGCTTCGTCCATGAACCAGCCATCGACTGCGGATCTGGCGAGCGAATCCATCATTCATGTCCGGTCCTGTACCAACCGCACACTGCTGACAAATCATGAGCATGGGTACCAGGCGCAAGGGCTGCGGGCGCTTGCAGGCTTCGGCGAGGCTCGCTTGACGGGCACATACGGATATGTGAATCTTACCCATAGGGAGCGATGCCTCCTGATGCGCACGAACATAGAGATCCATGATCAACTCATGCTCGAGGCCATGCGTAGTGGCCTAGCACGAACCAGACGAGCCACCGTGGAAGCCGGCTTAGGGCCTCTCGTTCAGGTTCGAAGGCAAGCGGCAATCCGACGTCTACCTTGCAAGGTGAACTCCGGAAGGTGACCTCTACGTCGCGACGGGGACGAAGCGAAGAGTAAGCGCAAGCTTACGTCCGGAAACCGAGTGGCTCGATCGCCAGACGGACCAACTCGATTGCTCTAGCGCGACATTTTGCCTAGCCAATGCCCATACGCTGTCGCATCGGGATCACCATTTTGATGCTTTTGAACAAGACCCAGGCCTGGCGGTCCTTCATCCCTCATTAGACAGGTGGGTGCCAGCGCTGGAGCGTGACCAGGCGTTCTGCGCAACAAAATGCTGGCCCAAAATATGAGACATGTACTTTTGACAAACGACGATGGGTATCAGGCGGAAGGGCTGCGCGCCGTGGCGGAGCGGCTTGTGGATTTTGCAACGGTGAGCATCGTTGCGCCTAGCCGCGAGCAGAGCGGCACGGCGCAATCGCTGACCCTCAGGCAGCCCATCGTGTGCAACCGTATTGCCGAGCGCGAGTGGGCCATTGACGGCACGCCCGCCGATTGCGTGATCGTGGCGCTGCACAAGCTTCTGCCGGAAAAGCCGGACCTGCTGATTTCCGGAATCAACCACGGAGCGAACCTCGGTGAAAACGTCTACTACTCGGGGACCGTGGGCGCAGCGCGGGAAGGCGCGCTGCACCACATTCCGTCGATGGCGGTCTCGCTGTGCGCGAAGAAAGAAAAGGCGAAATTCGAAAACTCCGCCCAGGTAGCCCGGGCCACTGCGGAAATGATTTTCGAGGAAGGCCTGCCGGACCAGGTGCTGCTCAACGTCAACGTCCCGGAGCCATGGAACGGCAGGGTACAATTCACGCGGCAGTCCAGGAAAATCACGCGCAACCAGTTGAGCGAAGGCAAAGATCCGCGCGGTCGCAGCTATTTCTGGCTGTTTGAACAGCGCATCGACAAGGACGTCGAGCCGGAAACGGACTACGCCGCGATTTTTTCGGGCGCCGTTTCCATCACCCCGCTGCACCTCGATCCCACACACACCGAATCATTGAACCATCTTTCGCACTGGGCCAAGAGCATTGCCGCGGCGTTTCCGAAATAACCATCGATCGATTTCGTCGTTTTCACCCCGAAAGGATGCGGCCTGAAGTCGCCGCAAGAAGGCGCGGCGATGAGCACGCGATTATCTTGCGGGAGTTGCTGCCGGCGCGATGAGCGCAATGTTGTTCTTGCGCATGGCCTCATTGACCGCGGGCACGTCTTTTGCTAGGACGTCCCGCCACTTCCCGAGTTGCGCCTCGAGGCGCTCGTCGAGTTCTGCGAAGACTGCCTCTTCGGCAGTGGTCGGCGCGGCGTCCGCGCTGTCGGTCACGTTTTGCAGATAGGCCAACTTACTCTCGAGCTTCGTGGGATAGTTGGCAAAATCCTCGGTGGATTTGCCGTTCACCTGAATGAGTTCTTCCTCGATTGCGCCGATTTTCTTGCGTAGATCCGTCGCCGCCATCACCACCGGGTTAGGCGGATCACTGGCATCGGATTTCGAAGCTTGCGCCGGACCGAGGCGCTTTTCGAGCGCCTGAAGCTGGCCGCGCAGGTCGCGGATCGCGACGATGGTTTTGTTCATCTCATCCTGCCGGTCGCGCATCTTGAGCATCAGGTCAAACTGCTTGCGCAAGTCCTCGGCCGAAGCCTTCACGCGTGGATCCATCTTGATTTCGAACGACGCGGTTTGCGCTTTGCCGCCCACGGTCAGCCGCACTTGGTAGGTTCCCGGCAGAGCGAGCGGGGCAATCGGTTCGCCCGCATCGTAAACCGCCCGCGGGATTTTTGTCGGAACTTCGTAGCGCAAATCCCACGTAAACAGGTTCAGGCCCGCCTTTGCGGGAATGTGTTCCACCGGATTATCCCGCTCCCATTCTTCGGGCGCTTCCTCCGTTTTCTTTGCTTCGCTGGTGAACGCGCGAATCACTTTGCCCTGCGCGTCCAGAAGCTCGAGCTTGGCCGGCTGTTTCTGCTCTTCCTTCAGGTAGTAGTACAGGATCGCGCCATTCGGCGGATTCTCGCCGACCGGATAGCGGCGCGGATTGAAGTGGCCGGCTCTCGTGCGCCACGCCGTGCGCGGCGTGAACAAATGCGCTTCTTCTGCGGCGATCGGAGCAGCGGCTTGCCGAAGTGGGCTGATGTCGTCGAGCACCCAGAACGAGCGGCCGTGCGTGGCCACGACGAGATCGTCGTCATGAACAATCATGTCGTGAATCGGCGTGTTCGGCAGATTGAGCTCGAGCGACTGCCAATTCGCGCCATCATTGAAGGAAACCCAGATGCCTGTTTCCGTCCCGGCGTAAAGCAGCCCCTTGCGTTTGGGATCTTCGCGCACCGCGTGAACGTAAGAATTGTCGGACAGACCGCCAATCATTTTTGTCCAGGTTTTGCCGAAGTCCGTGGTCTTGAAGATATACGGCTTGAAATTGTCGAGCTTGTGAGCTTCCACGGCGGCATAAGCGGTTCCCGCGTCGAACGGTGAAGCCTCGATCAGGCTGATCATCGCCCATTCGGGAACTTCCTTGGGCGTAACGTTGGCCCAGTTTTTGCCGCCGTCGCGCGTCATGTGTATCAAGCCGTCGTCGCTGCCGGCCCAGAGCAGGCCTTCCTGTTTGGGCGATTCCGCGAGCGTGAAAACCGTGTCGTAGTATTCGACGGTGTACTGGTCTTTGGTGAGCGGCCCGCCGGAATCCTGCTGCTTGGATTTGTCGTTGCGCGTGAGGTCCGGGCTGATGGTGCTCCAGGCGCGCCCGCCATCGCTCGAACGAAAAACGTATTGCGAAGAGTGATAGATCACGTCCGGATTGTGCGAGGAAATGACAATCGGCATGGTCCACGTGTAGCGGTATTTTTGCGTGGCCGCCGGGTAGCCGTTGGGATCCTCTGGCCATTCCTGGATGCTTTGCGCCTGATTGGTGCGGCGATCAAACCGCGTGAAAATAGGGCCCTCGTCGTCGGCGTAAACAATATTCGAATCGCGCGGATCGGGAACGATATAGCCGCTTTCCCCGCCGCCGACCGCGTCCCAGTCGCCGCGGTCGATGAAGCCGCGATCACTGCGCGTCTGGATGCCAACCGAAGAGTTGTCTTGCTGCGAGCCGTAGACGCGATAGAGAAAATCGTTGTCCGCGGCGACGTGATAGAACTGCGCGGTGGGCTGATTGTTTTGCGTGGACCAATTTCTGCCGCCGTCAACCGAGATGGTGGCGCCGCCGTCGTTGCCGTTGATGAGCCGATTGGGATTTTCAGAATCGATCCACAAAGCGTGATGATCGCCGTGCGGCGCGTTGAGGCGCTCGAAAGTTTTGCCGGCGTCGATGGACCGATAAAGCCCGGTGTTGGCGATGTAAACCTTGTTCGAATCCTTCGGGTCCGCCCAAACGTGGGTGAAATACCAGGCGCGCTGGCGGAAGCGGTGGTCGTCATTGATAAGCGACCACTTCGTACCGCCGTCATCGCTGCGATACAAGCCGCCCTTGCGGGCTTCGATCAGGGCGTACACGACATTCGCATCGGCCCCGGAAACCGACACCCCGATGCGGCCGAGCGGGCCTTCCGGGAGCCCGTCGCCTTCCAGGCGCTTCCACGTCGTGCCGTCGTCATTCGAACGGTAGAGGCCGTCTTTCGCACCGCCGCTGTTGAGCGTCCAGGGCGTGCGCCAGCCTTCCCACATCGCGGCAAAAAGAATGTGCGGATTCTGCGGATCGAAGACCACGTCGATGGCACCGGTGCGATCGTCAAGATAGAGAACCTTCTCCCAGGTCTTGCCGCCATCGCGCGTGCGAAAAACCCCGCGATCCGTGTTGGGCCCGTAGGCGTGGCCGAGAGCGGCAACAAAAACAATGTCGGGATTCGCCGGATGAACAATGACAGCTCCAATGTGCCGGGTGTCTTTCAAGCCGACGTTCGTCCAGGTCTTGCCGGCGTCGGTGGATTTGTAGACGCCGTCTCCGAAAGAGAGGTTGCCGCGGATGCAGGCTTCGCCCGTGCCGACATAGATGACGTTGGGATCGGAATCCGCCACGGCAATGGCGCCGATGGAAGATACCGGCTGCTTATCAAAGAGCGGATCCCAGCTGATCCCGCCATCGCTGGTTTTCCAGACGCCTCCGCCAGTCGCGCCAAAATAGTAGGTATTCGGCTGGCTCGGCACACCAGTCACCGCCAGCACGCGGCCGCCACGGAACGGCCCAATCAGACGCCACTTCATCCCACCATAGGTTTTCGGATCAATCTGCTGGGCATTCGAAACGAGAACGGCCAGGAGCAACATCCCGAGAGTGGCCAGCAAGCGGGCAAGGACACGACGATCACAGTTCACACACACCTCCGAACCAATCCAAATGGAAACTGTCGATACTATCACTGGTAATGCGTGGAGGCCATCGCACCTTAATGCCTTTTCCGGTGCTTACTCGAGGCAGCCTTGGAACTCGAGCGAAATGCAAAACAAGGCCAAATGCCGGCAAAACTTCCGCACACTGCATAAAGCAGTTTGGCGAACTTCAAGTCGAGCGGGAAACGACGGGTTGCGATAGGATTCGGGCGGGATGGACTTGCAGAAGATGCAGAACACCTACGACGTGGCAGTGATTGGTGCTGGAGTATTTGGCGCGTGGACGGCGTGGCACCTCGCGAAACGCGGCCAGCGCGTGGCGCTTCTCGAAGCGTACGGACCGGGGCACTCGCGAGCCAGCTCGGGGGGCGAGACGCGCATCATTCGCATGGGATACGGCGCGGACGAGCTGTACACGCGCTGGTCCGAGCGATCGCTCGCCGAGTGGAAGGACTTTTTGGGGTCAGTGAGGCAACCGCTGTTACTAGAGACAGGCGTGCTGTGGATGGCCGGAAAAGACGATGTGCGCCTGCGACAGACGGCGGCGACGCTCAAGCGATGCGGTATAAACTTTGTGGAATACGACCGCGCCTCCCTGGAAAAAAGGTATCCGCAAATCGCGTTGGAAGAGATTCAGAAAGGGATCCTCGAACCACAGAGCGGCGTGCTCGTGGCGCGGCCGGCTGTGGCCGCAGTGGTTGAGGATGCGGTGCGGCGGGGCGTTGCCTATCGCTCGGCGCAAGCGACCAATCCGAGAGAGGCCGGGCGCGTAGAGCATATCACCACAAGCCAGGGCGAACGGATTCAGGCGGGGCAGTTTGTTTTTGCGTGCGGCGCTTGGCTCGGCAAGATCTTCCCGGATGTGCTAGGCGCGCGCATTTTTCCATCGCGGCAGGAAGTTTTCTTTTTCGGGACACCTGCGGGAGAGACGCGGTTTGCTCCGCCGGCGTTGCCAGCGTGGCTGTTTCAAGAGGATCTGGTGTACGGCATGCCGGACATCGAGGGCCGCGGGCTGAAGATCGCCTTCGACGAGCACGGTGAACGCGTGGATCCGGACACGCAATCCCGGATCGTTTCGCCGGAGATGACCAAAGCAGTGCGGGCCTACGTGGGCCGGCGGTTCCCGGCGCTCGGCGACGCGCCCATTGTCGAAACGCGTGTCTGCCAGTACGAAAACACCTCGAGCGGAGACTTCCTGATTGATCGGCACCCGGAAATGGAGAACGTGTGGTTTGCGGGCGGCGGCTCGGGCCACGGATTCAAGCATGGCCCGGCCGTAGGCCGGTATCTCGCCAGCCAACTTCTGGACGGAGCGACCCCGGAGCCGCGATTTTCTCTAAAAACCAAGGAAACCACGAAGAACCGCAGCGTGTACTAACGCCTCTACCCGCGCTTTTCTGAACCAAACCAGCCAACGCTCTCCCGGGACGCTTCGCTCGCGCCTGACTGCCACCGGCCTCCCGCAGCATGACCAGTCGGGTCTAGCAGCAGGCTAGGCGCTCGGCGTGCGGCGGCGAAGATTCAGCGTCGCGGGAGTATGCTGGGCTCGCTTGGCTTTTTCGGCATAGAGCTGCTGATCCGCCTCGGAAAGCAGCTTTTCGATGCGCTCGCCATCGCCGCGGTACACCGCAATCCCGATGCTTGCGGAAAGCCGCGGCGGCTCGTCATCGTTGGCCATCACCTGGCGAATGCGGTTGACGACACGATGGGCTTCGTCTTCCTGCGATTCTGGAAGGACCAGTGCAAACTCGTCTCCGCCATAGCGCGCCGCGGTGTCAATGGCGCGGCAGTGAATGCGCAGAATATCGGCGACGCGGCAGATGGCGCGGCTGCCGACCAGATGGCCGTAACTATCATTAATGGCCTTCAGACCATCGAGGTCCAAAAGCAGCACGGCAAAAGGACGGCCGGAACGGTCGGTGCGCTCGGTTTCGTTTTCCAGAACGTCGAGCAAGCGGCGATAGTTGGCGAGGCCGGTGAGCGGGTCGCTGACCGCCATGTGGCGGACGCGCTCAAACAGCCGGGCATTGTCGAGAAGCGCGCCGCCAAGCGCGACGGTGTAGCCCAAAACCATGAGGCCCTGGGCAAACACGAAGGGAGCATCCATAAGGCGCGCGGACTGTGCCGCGGCCAACTGAGCGGCGACGTTCAACCAGACCGCCGCATACATGGTGCGGTCAAACGAGGAGTCTTCCACGACTAAGCGGCGGCGGTACCAGAACAAGCTCACCACGAAGATCGCGCCGGGCAGCAACTGGTGCGGACTGGGGAAGAACGCGCTCGGATGGGGCGAGACTTGGGGCGGCAAGTGGCGAAGCGCGGCGGCCAAGGCATACGTAACGGCAACGGCCGCCGCCAGCGCGCCGGCAATTTCCCGCTTCGGATGACGCGAACGGGGAATGAAGTGCTCGACCAGGAGCGCGCCGACCACCAGGACCGCCAGAATCAGGCGGCCGATCCACCACGCGATGGGCGCCGAGGCCAGACGCAGAGACCTTTCCGGTAGGAGTTGAAAGAAGAGCACGCTGGTGGCGATCAGCACCGCGCCGCAAAGAAAGAAACCGGCACCGAGAATCAGGGAAATGCGGTCCTGGGTGCCCTGGAAACGAACCAGAGTCACTGCGGCAAAAACAAAGGCCAGCAAACTGCTGATGACTTCGAGATAGCCCTGCAGTAGGCTGTCGGAGGGCACGGTGAAGCTGCGCAGCCAAAACGCGCCAAGAATCACAAGCAGAAAAGCTGCGACGTGCGACAGGAAGATGGTCGTGCCCGTGCGGGCGCGCGAAAGGGAAGTTTGACCCATATTCTCTTTCGGTGGTCAGCTCATTTCGCAACCCGGTTGCCCGGGCCGCATACTCCTACTGCATTAGACTACCAAGCGCCTCGGAATGTTGCGGGTAAATCAAGGAGGGAGTGAGACAAACGATACGTGCTCCTAAAGGCTTGGTACCTGTCCGAATGGCCAGGTGAAAAATCCGCGGCAAGGGGCAGGCAACTCGACGCGAGGCGGGCGGAAATTTTAGTTGTTGCGGCGAACGGCCAGACTGCGCAGAATGATGTGACTTGAAACGATTCAAACGACGGAACCCCGTTTCTTCCAAAACCCCTTTGGCAAAAGGAGATCGGCTTGGACAGAGAAAGCGGCGGAAGCGCAGGACCACGGCTGAGGCGGTCCCTGACGCTATGGGATTTGATCCTTTATGGGGCGATTGTGCTGCAGCCAGTCGCGCCGATGTCGGCTTTTGGAGCCCTGAGCAACCGCGGCCGCGGGCACGTCGTCACCGCCGTGCTCATCGCCATGGTGGCAATGCTGTGCACCGCGTTCAGTTACGGCAAGATGGCGAGCGTTTACCCGAGTGCCGGGTCGGCTTTCACTTATGTGGCGCAGGAGATTCATTCTTCGGCCGGATACATCACCGGATGGAGCATGGTCATGGATTACATCGTGAATCCCCTGATCTCCACCATCTGGTGTGCCGGACAGGCACACGAATTTGCGCCGGGCATCCCTGTTTGGGGCTGGAAGATATTTTTTGCCGTCGTGTTCACGCTGCTGAATCTTCAGGGAATCAAGACTTCGGCGCGCGTGAATGCCGGGCTGGCCGCGGCGATGAGCGCGGTGGTGGTGGTCGTCTTTGTGACCGCGATTCGCTATATCCTTGGCCACCCTCACGCCGAACCGGGCTTCTTTACTCGGCCCTTTTACGATCCGCAGACCTTCACGTTTGACAACTTGTTCGGTTGCACCTCGCTGGCGGTGCTGACCTACATTGGGTTTGACGCCATCTCCACGCTTTCCGAAGAGGCGGAGAATCCCAAACGGAATATTTTGGTGGCCACGGTGATGACCTGCGTGATCATCGGATTCCTCTCAGCGGCGGAAGTCTACGTCGCGCAACTGGTCTGGCCGGCCTCGCAGCCGTTTCCAAACGAGGATACCGCGTACGTTTACGCGGCGGCGCGAACGTGGGCGCCGCTTTTCAGTATTGTCGGGTTGACTTTGCTGGTGGCCAACTTTGGATCGGGCATGGGCGCCCAGATCGGCGCGGCGCGGCTGCTGTATGGCATGGGAAGGAGCAACGCGCTGCCGAACTCGTTCTTTGGCCAAGTGGATCCGAAGCACCATATCCCGCGAAATAATGTAATCTTCATCGGCGTGATTGTCCTCGTTGGCTCTTTCTTCCTGACCTACGGGCGCGGGATCGAGCTGCTGAATTTTGGGGCGCTCCTCGCGTTTATGGGCGTGAACGCTTCCGCATTCGTGCGCTATTTTCTCAAGGCCGAGCAAAAGAAGGTTATGAACTTTGTTTCGCCCTTTGCCGGGTTTTTTATCTGCCTGGGATTGTGGTGGAATCTGAGCCAGCCGGCCAAAATTGTGGGCTCGATCTGGATGCTTGCGGGGATTGCCTTCGGCGTGTGGAAGACGCGCGGATTCCGGGAACAACTTTCCTTTGAGGTGCCGCCGGAATGAGCGGAAAGATCAAAATGGTCACCATGCGAGACGTAGCGCAGGCCAGCGGCTTCTCGCCGGCTACGGTTTCCATCGTGTTGAACAACGCGCCGCTGGCGCGGTACATCGCCCCGGCCACGAAGAAGCGGATTGAAGACGCCGCCAGGAAGCTGGGCTACCGGCCGAACGCCATGGCGCGCTTCCTGCGCAGCCGACGAAGCCACACCGTGGGCGTGATGATCTTCGATATCACCGATCCTTTCTGCACGCCGGTTTTGCGCGGCATCGAGAACGCGCTGTACCAGTCTTCCTACGTCCCGATTTTTGCCGATGCGCACAACCAGAGAAGCCGATTCGAACGCTACCTCGAAATGCTCCTGGAGCATCACGTGGAAGCGTTGATCGTGGTGGCCAATTGGCTCTTCGTAGACATTCAGCTCCTGGCGGACCTGAGCAAGCGAAACATCACCGCGGCCACCATCGGCTGGGAGGTGCCCGGGGACTCGGTCAGCTCAGTGATGGTGGACAACGAAGCGGGAGGGCGGCTGGCGCTCGAGCACCTCTATCACCTGGGTCACCGCAAGATCGCGGTCATCCGCGGCCCCAAAATGCTGATTGACAGCGGGCCACGATGGAAAGGCGTCCAGAAATTTGCGCACTCGGTGGGCTTGGAACTCGATCCCTCGCTGTTGGCGCAGTTGCCGGATGAACTGGAAGCCAACTCGGGATTTGAGGGCGGCTACCGATTCACGGAAGAATTGCTGGAGCGCAAAAAGAAGTTCACGGCCGTGTTGGCGTTTGACGACTTGACGGCACTCGGAGCGATCCGCGCTCTGACCAAGGCCGGGGTGAAAGTGCCAGAGCACTGCTCGGTGGTCGGCTTCGACGACGTGCCGCTTTCCGCTTTGGCAGCTCCTGCCTTGACGACCGTGCGTCAGCCTCTGGAGGCCATGGGAAACCTGGCGGTGAATACCGTGGTCGAAGGGATCAACGCGGGGCTGGAGAAGCGCGATTGGGGCATCTCGCGGCATAAGATGACCCCCGAACTGGTGATTCGTGACTCCACGAAGGCGGTGCCGACAGCTGCGACGAATGACTGAGGACGGGAGACGGGAAAGATCAACCCGCCGCCGTATACAGAAAGGCCCGCCCCCTCGAAATGCGAACCAGCTTTTGGCTCGACCCGGCGTCGCGCCGGGGCCGAACCGGGCCCGCCTGCCGCGAGCGGGCCGCGCCCTGCAGGGAAGAGACTGGAGCTCTCCCTAGATTATTTCTCCCGCGGCAGGAAGGCCTCGGGAGCCACAAGAAACTGAACATTGGGAAGCTCGGTGGCCAACTTGACGCGGTCAACGCGGCCTTTTGGTCCGCCGCTGCCCTTGAAGGTCAACAGATACTGGTTACGGAGGTGCGTGGACAGTTCCTCCAGGTAAGGCTTGAAAGTCACCGCTTCATTGACGCCGAGATAATAGGATTCGGCTCCGCTAGACTCGGCGAGCTGGCTGAGATCATTCTGCCCGCGAAAGGCGCGAAACCAGCGGCTGCCCAAGTGCCCGCTATCGGGGTAGTAGATCGACCAAATATTGATGTTTTCTTTCTGCGCGCGTTCGTAGGTGGATTGCAGGTCCGGACTCTCCGGGGAATTGCCGTGGAAATAATCGATGCCCGAAGAAATCAGCAGAATGGAGCGGCGCTCCGTGGGCCCCGATGGCAAGCGCTTCATCAGATCGAGAAGCGTGAGATACGGGCTCGAGAACGCGCCAGGGCCGATCGGCAGGCGCAAACCTTTTGCGGCCAGTTCATGGTCGTTGGTGAAATCCTGGGCCACCATGGCCGTGCCATTGCGAGCGTAAGACACGGAAATGTAGGTGGTGGAAGGCTGCTGGTTGAAAAACTCCTTCAAAACGCTCCACTGGGAGGCAACATCGGCATCCAGAGAATCGTCGATCAGGACAGCCAGATAGAGGTTCTCGCCGCGCTGCCAGTTTGCGATTTGCGCGCGTTCTTTTTTGACGTAGAACTGCACGTCTTCCCTCTTGATCGCGGGCGGCTCGGCATCTTTCTTGGCGACCGCGGTTACCGTCATGGTGACGCTGCCCGGCTCCGCGGCACCCGCATCGAGCGCCGGGGATAGGAGCAGGACAGCAAACAGTCCAACAGAAAGCAGAAAAGCGCTGTGTCTCAACACGTTCATGTTCATTCTCCCTTTTTCTC
>Ga0182032_10000137_pt1 | contig 27586 bp, 16 predicted proteins | sample tim00Cox00000000_FD_125970 | JGI IMG/M metagenome (GOLD analysis project Ga0182032, IMG submission 125970) | Lab enrichment of tropical soil microbial communities from Luquillo Experimental Forest, Puerto Rico - timezero.00C.oxic.00.000.000 | ecosystem: Environmental > Terrestrial > Soil >... | reverse complement strand
GCGCTGCGGTATGCGCTGCAATACCTCGCGCCTCGTGCGGGGGGCAGCCGGGGAACAGCTCCAGAATGGCTTGCGTCATCCGTGCTATAAGCTCGCGGTCCTGTTCCCGGCGTCGCAGCTCATCCTGCTTCGACCGTGCCGCGCGCTCTGGAGCATCGGCTTGGCATTCTTTTTCTGCGCGCTCAAGCGCAGATACCTCGACCAAAATACCCTGGCGTTCGTAACGGCCACGGGATCGGCTGAAGCGAACAACCACCGCCGCAAGGCCGCTGTACTTTTTGGCACGACGCGTAAGGGCGGCATCACCTCTGGGGAGGTACTCCAGATGATCGAAATCAGCACAGCTTAGGCATAGTGCTCGTTCTCCATCGAGGAAGAGGAACTCGCCCCTCAGCATCACCTTGCCGCAACCTGCGCATTTGGAATCACTGAGGATCTCGAAGACAACCAGGTCTTTGGACCTTGGTGAGGATTCAGCCTCGCTCTGATCTGCCTTCATGGCTCGACGACCTTCTCCAAAGTGTTCAGCACGCCTGGCGCAGCCGCGCTGGGGTCCCTTGCAGTGAGTCTCAATGCGTACAAATCTCCAGTCTGTACCATGACGACTCCCTCGTCCGTCATCCAGCGATGCATACAGTATATGTCCCACTCCTTTTCGAGCACGCGGCCTTTATCCCCAGCGCGCACGTTAACATGGGGCGGCGCTGCTCAAGCTGTCATCCCACATTTGCTACGAGTAGTCATCGGTGTCCGCATGTTTCGACTGGCTCGAATGCATTGAGGCATTTCATCAAAAATGCCCTGGGGCGACCCACAGAGAACGTGGTTTCCAGAAATGATCGCACGCTTACGGTCGAACTGACACGAGGGGATGTCGATACCCGCCGTGATCAGCCTTCGCGGTGTGCGTTGCTTCTGCCGCTGTCATTTTATTCTCTGAGCCGCTCGCCCGCGAACACAGAAGGTTTCCCCAGTCCATACGAAAGTCATTCGCTCCAGCCCGGGGCGGGCCTTCTTGGTATGGCCGGATTTCTTCGCACCACGAAGTCCGCTAAACATTTCATTCTCCTATCGCCCCCGCCGGCTAGGAGGAGGGATCGAAATGAGTATCCTTTCCCGTTTCCTTGCGCTCCTGATCGCCACTACTGCTGCGGGTGCCCAGCAGGAGCGGCGCCAGGTTCCGACTACAGGGAATATGCGACCGACCGACTCGGAATCCCTATGGACCGGAAGGTTCTCCGATTGCAACTTCCGGTATTACGTCGTGATTCCAAACGCGTTCGTAGCACACGGAATCGCCCGCCGCAACGATTGCATGGTGTTCTATTTGGTTTGCCCGACACGAGCACGACTGACGTTGTTGCCTTCGACGATGAACGCTTTATCTCGGTAATGTCCAGTTCCAACGAATTTGACTTCAAATCGCCAAAAGAGTTTGCCGATCATGTTTTGAACTATCTCGGCAAGGGCAAATCAGGATTCGAGATCAGGGCGCGGCAAGCGTCTCGCTTGGACGGGGAGCCGGCAACCAGATTAAGGGTCGAATACGATAGCCCAGACGGCAGGGTAGTTGCGGAAGAATTGCTCTCCGTGCGGTTAGGCGTCCTATACGAAATTGGCTTACGGACAACTGCGGAACACTACGACACCGATGCCCAAAACTTCTCCAAGATAGTCGCTCCGGTTCAAGTACTGGAGGAACTATCCTGCTACGACACCAACGATAATCTATAATTACTCTCTTGTTCGTTGGGCTTTTCGAGCGCGAGCTCAGTTTTCGCACACCCTCAGCCCGAAATTCGCTCTCCGTGCAATGATTCCTTCTTGCTGGGTCAACGGTGAGGGTCAGTCCAACTAGTGGACCAGTTCCGACATCATTTGACAACGGATCAGCTTGAATTGGGTGTGAGAGATTTTCTCCGCCACAACCACTCCGTCATCGCAAAGCACTCGAATGCGGTCGCCAATACGCAAAATCTGGATGAATTCCTCGAGTTCCATGCGCCGCTGGCAAAAATCTATTTCTAACGGAGGGCTCGAATTCGTCGGTCGCGTCACTTCAAATGGATCGTGCCGGAGGCGAGGCGCAATCGACCAAAGGAGGCTGCTCGAAAAACGCCAAATTCTGCGCGCAGCGTTTTTGCACTTGTCGAGCGCTGCTGCCAATGGCAAGCTGATGCCCCAGATTCCGTGCCCTTTCGACACCTTTCCGCCTCCCTTACCGCAGTTACTTTCCCGATCAAAGGAATTTCTTGGATAGTAAAAGGATGCAACACCAGGCGCGCGCCGTCGTTGCTCGGGAGCAGGTAACAATACCGGCCCGATTAACGCACAAAACGCCGCCCTTGCCGACCCTACGTAGAATCACGCCCCTTTTTTTTGGCTCAGGTGCTCGCCGCGACCGATCCGGAGAAAAACTCACCGGCTGGGATGTCGCCCGAGTAAAGAAAAGGAGGCAAGCAACGCGGAAGGATAGCAACATGAAGTTGCGAGATCGTTCGAGTTCGTACTGCTTCTTGAATGAAGCGGCAGCGATAGCTTTGGAGCACAAATTGGCAACCACGCCGGAAGACCGTGACGGAGATTATTCCGTCGGATGCCGCGCGGCGCCGGATGGCCGGGGCGCTCGGTCGAGTTGCATAATCAGTTCGGATGGGGGGCGCGACACCCGAGAGCTTGGACCTGTTGGCTGGGAGGCGGTGTCGAGCGAGATTTACCGGGCAGATCATTGCGCGAAGGCAGTTTGGCAGGCTCACACAAACCCGATAAAACGTCCGGCGGCAACAATTCCAACCCATAACAGAATCGAAACAAAACCCGAAACCTTTGCCTTCAAGGGCAAGAGTGCGCCTTCATCCCAGTTTGCCACATCTCGATAGACGATCCAGTGAAAGATGAGCGCGTGCATGCCAGCCAGAAAAATCAATAGCATCTTCAGGCGAAACGCGGGATTGCTATAGACCTTGACCGCTTCGGATGAAAATAGCAGCACCCCGGTAACCACTTGCATGGCAAATCCTGCCCAAGCCCAGGGAAGCAGCTTTCCGCTCAGAGCCGAAACGCGCTCCTGCCGCATCGCCCATCCCAAAAGGCGCAAATCGAGAACTGCCACCGTCCCTACGACGGTCGCCATCCCAAGCAGATGCACGGTTTCGATTGCTGGAAACAGCCACAGTGACTCCCGAACGGCGGCGCCCACCGCACTCTGATCCAGCCACTTGCAAAGTGCCAGCAAGTCGGGCATGTCTATGGCGCCGCCGATAATATTTTGCCGTTGGAGAGCTGGACGGTGACCAAAGACATATAAGCCGAGCCGTCTTTGGCGCGAAAGCCTTCGACCGTGATGTGGTCACCGCGCCCCACGGTGTCGGGCGCCCACCCGCCGAACCGCGTCAGCATTCCAAGACTCCCGAGCTCGAGCTTCCAGTTTGTGACCTTACCTTGCTCGTCTTTGACGTCTGCGTAAATATATGCATGTGGGTTGATGAATTGAAAATCCGTAACCGTCCCTTGCAGCTTCACCGGATGCTTGGTATCAAACCTTGCGAGGCCATGATGGCCGCCGAAGGAAGGCACGCCCAGCAACAAAACACCTGTCAGTAGAAGGACGGCTTTCAGTTTGGGGTTCATCATCGTCCTCGCCTTGACTTCATAATCGACATCCCTTTCCGTTCTCCCGTGCTTTGCCTTAAAATGATAGCGCACTGTCCGGTGAGTGTCGTCTCGAAGGGCAATTCACAACGAAGTGCGAGCTTCGGCGCTGCGCGTCAGTGTCTTTTCCGAGCTGCGACTATGCAGGCGTTTAGGGGCAGTCATGTAAGGAGGATGTAACGGCCGGGTAAGCCTTTGTTAAGGTCTACGCTCAATTTCGCCCTAGTTGCTCTCGCGCAAGGATCAAAAGCAATTGCGACGCGTATCAAGGCAGGGGGAGCGACATGCCGATGAACTGCAAGCCCGGGAGCAGAGGATCGCTTTCGGCTTTTGTTCGTCAGGTGGCGCCGTGATTTCACTCGAATCTCGGGAAAGTCGAATAGCAGAGCGAATGGGTCAAGTTCGCGTGGGAGTGTTCGTTTGTCTTCTCGCTCTCCTCGGCCTATTCATTGGTGGCGGAAATACACGCGCCGATGATTCGAGAGTCTTCGCCGGCGGGCATGGGTTTGTGGCCGCGAATGACACCTTCGCGATTGATGATTTTGACGGAGATCTTGCACCAGACATCGCGAGCGTCCAATCGGTATCAAGCGATTCTTCAGGTTCGAACTACCTCGTTCAACTGCAGTTCGGTTCCGGTGAGAGGCGATCCATATGGCTGGCCTCACATGGGCGCGATGTGCGAATTGCTGCACGCGATGTGAACGGCGATCGCATTCCGGACCTAATCATACGTTCCGCATGGAGCGAGGAGCCGGATGCCGTCCTGATCAACGAAGGAAACGGCGCTTTTTCCCCGGTTGATCCATCTTCCGTTCAAGCACTCTCTCGGGAATCTAGGCAGAGCCTGGGTTGCCCCCAGCCACGGCCGTCGGAAACCGCTGCGACCCCTCCATCTTCCGGTGAACGGGGTTTCGCGAAAAAGAAGTGTACAGGGCACACCTGCTCGACAAAGCGTTCAGTCTATCAGCGCAATTCGATCTTGGTCCGCTGTCCTTTGCTTGTATCCCTGCCTGGGCACGCCCCTCCCGCTCTGCTCTGAGACTCGAACCGCACCTCACAAAACTTTCGCGTGCGAACTTCACTGGGGCGTGATCGTTCTCCTGAGGCTGAATCGACTTTGTAACTGACGTTGGATTCGGAATCGCTTAGCTACGAGGTGGCAGAGACCCAATCCGAGTTGCTCCAGGCCCAAATTCAAATTGAGGTCTACCATGTTTCCGAAGAGTCAAAAGCGTTCGATAGCGAAGATCCTGGAGTTGTTTTCGGAGATTCCTGAGTCTGTCTCCGCAAGCGTTCTTTCGATGGGCCGTTTTAGAAACTTACCGATTGGCGAGGTGCTTTTCTGTCTTGGGGATCCGGTGAAGGAGGTATTCTTGTTGATCCAAGGCCGCGTAAAAACAACGCAGGTCACCAAGAACGGTGCGGAAGTCATACTGCGGCTTGAGTCGCCCGGCGATCTAATCGGCGTGCTTGGGGCAGATCCACAGGGCACGCACAATTCAACCGCGCAAGCAATTGAAGAAAGCAAGGCGCTGGTCTGGCATACCAATACGTTTAAAGCGGCCCTCGGTCGCTTTCCCATCCTCGAGCGAAACACGCAACGCATCCTGGAGCGGCGCATTTACGAATTGGAACAAAGGTTCTGTGAGGTAGCCACGGCGAAGGCATCGGCGCGTCTTGCGCGCGAGCTCCTGCGGTTGCAAAAACAAATCGGTCGAAAAAGAAACGGCCAAAGCGAAATTAAGATTTCCCATGAGTGGGTGGCGGAGATGGCGGCGATGAGTGAGTTCACTGTAAGCCGGTTTCTGGCGGAATGGGAAAGGCAAGGAGTGGTAAGCGTGGGGCACGGAACAATCGCTATTCAAGATTATAAAAGTCTCAAAAGTTTGTGCCGGGAGCCGAGAATCCCGAGCGGTGTCATTTGACGACCATCAAAAGAAAACCCTGCAGCTAGCGTGTCGGATTTCTTGACCGCCCGAAGGTCTTGTGTTGGTTCGGTAAGCCGGCCCTCCCTTTAGCGGTGACGAATTGTCTCGTGACAACAACGAATCGAATGCGACCGTTTCCGCCCATTGAAAAGGGCACTAAGCCCAGGAAGAGAACGGCGCGACCAGCTCCGTATACGGCCGCTGACTTTAATGCCGAATTTCGAAATGATGATCTGTGTCTCGAATATATCAGGGAGCAACGCTGGCCAGCGGCCGTCACACATTGCGTGAAATGTGGCAACCGGTCGAAGCATCACCGCGTCACCGGCCGCACCGCCTATGCCTGTGGTAATTGCGGCAATCAAATCTATCCGTTGGCCGGGACCATCTTCGCCAAGAGCAGGATGCCGCTCAAGAAATGGTTTTACGCGATTTACCTGATAGGTTCAACCGATTGCAGCATTACTGCAAAGCAGCTTCAGCGCGAAACCGGTGTCACCTACAAAACGGCTTGGCGCTTGTCTCGGAGCATCCGGCAGTTGATGGCCTCGGAAGACCGTTACCGGGAGAGCTTACTATCGCAACGGGAGGCGAGCTCCAAAGGTGACGATCACGGAGTTGCGCTCGGTGATAACACCATGCCTCTGGTTGGCGAGACGAACCCTTGCGAGAGCACGACAGTGCGGGCCGTGTCTTCAGGTGGGTCAGTCTCTGACGCGATCACCTAACCGCGCTTCTCGTTGAGACCACCGCCAGCCATAATCAAAGTCTCACGAAGGCCTAGGGAACAAGCTTTTTGAAAAAGGCTTTCGCTTGCGTCCTGGCAGCTTTCTTCAACAGCGCAGTGAATCGATCGCGCGTGATTGGCTGCATCTTTTTCCGAGTCTCTTCGAGGGGCTCGTAAGGTTTTTTTGTTCGCTTCATCGCCCCAACTTTATCACGCGCCGCAAGCACTTAGAATGAGAAAAACGAAGTTGTTGCTCTAGGCCATTCGCCTTCGCGGCGGGTCGCCAGCTGTTCGAAGCCGGTCGAAGATGGCATTTCGCAAACACCCTATCGCCTGAGAGCATATTACTAATCATATACGGTCAGTATATGCCAATAACATCCCTTGTTTTTACGGGATATTTCCACAGTCTCTCAAACTCTTTCGCTTTGTTTGCGCATGCGCATGGAAAGCAATCTTCAGCAACCCGCAGAATGCTGGACGCTCGTGGTGGATCGCGGCGAAAAATTTTCAGAAAACAGCGGCGAAATCGGGAGAGCCTGTAATCAGGAAGGAGACGTCGGGATCTCTTGAGAGTTGGTAGACGATCTATCGCAATCGATTCCCGCTCCTCTCAAGACTGTGCATGTGACCAAGGCAGTCCAAACACGGCGGTGCTTGTTCGGCGGATATTTGGTCATGGTTTTAGTTGCGGGTCAAAGATTTGGGCAGCAGTCGAAGTTGAGCTTTTGAAAGATTGCTGCGGCATGAGCTCGATCGGCAGAATTTTGCCGCAGCCGGGCCAGATAATCGCTGCCTTTGGCGGCGAAGGAGGACGCATGACGAGTAGGAAGTTGGAGATCACTTGCATCTTGTTGTTGGTATTTTGCGGTGTGGCGTTGCCGGCAGCCGCTCAGTCGTTTCGGGCGCAGTGCCCACCGAGCACCATCACCCACCCGGTGGCGGCTAACAACAACTCGGAAGCCTCGTACAACGGGCCGACGCAATTTACAAGGCCTGCGACCGGCACTCAGCAGTGGGTGGTGCCGACGTCGGGGACCGTAAATGGCGCGATCAAGTGCCAGCAGGTCTCGGGCGGTGATGGATATATGACGGAGGCGGACGGTACGCAGACGTTCATGTTCTCCTTCGGGCCGCTCTCCGGACTCGCGGACATTGCCGCCGGCAAGACCGGTGCCGAGTTTCCGAGTGTCTTCAACACCCCGTATCCGGGCACTCTGGTGCGCGGCGACCCAGCCTCTACCGATGGGGCGACAGCCGGCGCCTCTCCCGGCGTCGGTGTGGGCGCGGGTACCGCGTTTACGTGGAACGGCGCGGTGGGCATAGCCCCGGATGTGATCCAAACCTTAGCTGTTTCTGATGTCGCCGAGGGAGCTATTCCCGCGCCCGGTACCGCCCCTCACTGCCCCGCCCCGACTACTACTACGGTAACGGCTTACACATTCGAGCCGGTGGGCATTCCCGTGGGCGCGCGGGTAACCATCGCCAACTCTCCCGGCAGTGCTGCCCCAGCTCCGGCTGGCTTTCTGGGTACGTTTACCGTTGCATGCGTAGACAGCAATGTCACGTCCCCGGGCGGGTTCTCCCAGTATGCCTTCCAGTACACAGACAGTGCCACTGGACTGGGCTCATCAACCTCGTTGGAGGGCACAACAGCCTCGACGCCTCCCGCGATCGACGGGCACGTGGACCCCCGCCCGATTATGGACATCGGCGTGATGAACGGCAACATCCCGGGGCCGCTGTTGGCCTTCGATGAAGACGACGAAGTCTTCCTGACCCTTACCAATGTGGGCATGATCATGCGGCCCGACCTCTTCGAGCAGCACACCTTCCACTTCCACGGCTATCCCAACGCTTCCTCGTTCTATGACGGCGTTCCCGATGCTTCCGTGGCCATCAATATCGGCGCGAGCTTTACCTATTACTACATGGCGCCGGATGCCGGGACCTACTTCTACCACTGCCACATCACCCCTCCCGAGCACTTGCAGATGGGCATGGTGAACCAACTCTACGTCCGCCCGCGCCAGGATCGCGTGCCGGCGGGACAGAGCCTCTATACATACCTCGGCTACCAGAATGGGATTTCCGAGCCCGCAACGAATCCTGTTGTGGACCTGCGCACGGCTTGCAATCCGGGTGGCGATATCCTTTGCTCCGCCACCATGCCGGCCGGCGGCGCAACCGCGAACACCGTGACGAGAGCGGTGCCAGGTAGCCTGTGCAGCAACCCGACCGTAAGTGTCGCAGCCGTCGTCGACGCTGCCGGGAACGGCGTAGCCCCAGACTACGTTTACAACGACGGCGACGGTTCGACCTGCTACGAAGTTACCTATCCCATCCAGGAGCATGGGTTTGACCCCACCTTCCACTTCGTCGGCATGACCTTCAACCCGGAAATGTTCGTGGACATGAAGGACAAGTATTTCCTGCTCAACGGGCGGAGCTACCCGGACACCGTTGGCCTGTGCGGTAGCTCAGGCACGCCAGGAAGTCTTCAGAATTTCACCGGCTGCGCACCAGGTCCCCAAGCTACGGCGTCGAGCGACGGCACGATGCACTACTCCCAGCCGCTGCCCGCCATCATTAACATTCCGGCTGGTGGCAGGGCCTCCTTGCGTCTCGTTAACCTGTCCGTCGCCGAATACTTCACGCTCCAGACCCTGGGCATTCCGATGCACGTGGTCGGATGGAACGCCAAGCTCCTGCGTGACCAGGCCGGGAACAACACCGAATATTGGACCAACTCGATTAACATCGGCGGCGGCGAGTCTGACGACGTCATCCTGGATGCCAGCGATAACGGATGCGGAAGCCCGGGCTGCGCGGCCAAGCTCTATCCCGCGGGCAGCGTTTTCTATCTCTATGAACCGGATCTCGACAGGCTGTCGAACGATGCCGAAAACTTCGGCGGGATGATGACCGAAGTCCACATCTGCAGCAGCGTGACGGGCGGCAACACCTTCGGAAATAGCTGCAAATAGGAGCGAGATGACCATGAAAAACGCAATTTCGCAAATGGCAAGAATTCTGGTGCTGATCGTCTTCGTACTCTCGCTCACCGCCACGGCCCATGCGGCGGTTCCGGGCATCACCGGCCCGACTTTCAATCTGACCGCGCAAGACGGCTACCTCAATCAGCCGGACGGCGAAGCCATTTACTCCTGGGGCTACGGCTGTAGCGTCGCGCCGACGGGCTTTGCACCGGCCGCGTTGGCCAGCGTTTCTGTATGTCCCACGATGCAGGTTCCGGGCCCCACGCTCATCGTTCATGAGAACGACAGGGTCACAATCAACTTGGTCAATCAGCTTCCCACGGCCGCTGGCAATACCTCGATCCTGTTTCCGGGTTTCCAGGTAACCGCGTCGGGTGGCGTGGTGGGTTTGCTGACGCAAGAGGCTGCGCCCGGCCAGACGGTCACCTACACCTTCACTGCCTCACAGCCGGGCACGCACTCCTATTACAGCGGAACGCAAGGCGACCTGCAGATCGAGATGGGTCTCTACGGCGCCGTCGTCGTCCTTCCTGCGACTGTCCCGGCCAACTGCACCAGCGGCTACCATTCCGCGATTGTGGCGGCGAAGGCGCACTGGGGCGAACCCGACTTCCGGCTGTCACAGGCAGCTTACGACCATCCCGGGAGCTGTTACGACCGCGAATATTTGTTCCAGTGGGCCGAGATGGATAGCAGGATTCACAAGCAGGCCCAGGCGCAAGTGGCGGCAAAGGTCGGCTGCACGGCCGGCACGACGGGGTGCAGCCTTAACGTACAGACCGAGCCCTATCATCCAGCCTATTTCATCATCAACGGACGCTCTATGCCTGACCTGATGGACCCCAACTACGCGTCCGAGTATCCCCACCAGCCTTACAACGCCGATCCGCACACGCATCCCGGTGACCTTCTGTTGATCCGCACCATTGGCCAGGGGCGCTGGCAGCATCCCTTCCACGAGCACGCCAACCACGTGCGCATTCTGGCGCGCGATGCGAACTTGGAGCTCAGCAGTTCCACAACCCCGGTTTCGTATAGCACACCGGGAGGCACAGCCGTGTCAGGACCGGGGCTTGCCGGTCTTCTTATGTTTAACACGGACACGACCCCGGGCGAGTCGTTCGATGGGATTTTCTACTATACCGGCCGCGGCTTGAACTGGGATCCCTACGGTCACCATCCCGTCTCCAGTTCCAACGACCCTTTAGCCACACTTTCGTGCACTCCAGATGCTAACGGCTACAACACAACAGCCACCACAGCGGTCAACTTCTTTGAATGGTGCCAGGACCACAACAAGCCGGTGGAAGTGAACCCCTTCGGCGATGTGGGGGCGGGCGGACCGATCACATTGCCGGATCCGGATGTGTTTACCAACGGCCAGTGGTATGGCGGTACACCTTACCTGGGTCCGGATGCGTCCTTGCGCGCGCAAATGCCCACCTGCGTGGGCAGCCCCAACGGTACACCGAATCCGACCACGCCCAGTGGCGGCGCCGGTACACCTCCGGTTAATACCGCGAACTGTACAACTCTAAATCCAGCCAATACGCAACTGAACCCCGCCAACGAGCGCGGTTGGGCGTTCATGTGGCACTCCCACAACGAGCGCGAAATCACCACCAACAACGTTTTCCCCGGCGGCATGTTGATGATGCTGCTGGTCGATTCCAGGGAATTTGTCATTGACGAGACTCTGTGAGCCCACGGCCATGAGACACGCGCATAACTCTCAAGGAGAAGCGAGAAAAGCCATGCAAATCAATGACTTTAAATTCAAGACCGTTCTGAAGGCTACCGTACTCGTGGCCGCTATCCTCTTGCTTAGCACGGGTGCAAGCTTCGGGCAGCAGGTGGTGAATTTGACGGCGGGCCCGGCTGGCATCACCATGTCTGATGGCGTCGGGGTGCCCATGTGGGGCTACTCCTGCGGAGCGGCCGTAGCGGCGACCGCGACAACAGCTACCGCCGTGAGTGGGACTACCGTGACCGTCGCAGGGCCACTGCCGGTCAACGCCTACGTTGGCACAACCCTGACGGCCGGGAGCGTGCAAGGAGTGGTCACTAGCAATACCGCCACAACTCTCACGGTAGCGTCGTGGTTCCCGGCTAACAGCACTGCTTTTTCGGTGACTGCTACAACGACGGGGGCCGCATTCACTTCCGCGTCGGCCACCACGACCTATACGGCGACGACCGCGACAGATACCTCATTGGCTTTGACGCCTAACGCGTATGTCGGCGCCACCATAACCGTCGGTACGGCAACAGCAACAGTTGCGAGTAACACGGCAACAACCCTCACCCTCTCGGCTTGGTCGGCTCCAGCTCCAGCGGCCGGCACCACTACCATCAGCATCGCCGCCTCCACGGCCAGCTGCGCGGCGCTAAATCCCTTCTCCGCGGGCGGACTCGTGGGCGCGGTCGCGGTGGTCAACGGCGGGTCGGGTTACACCACCGCGCCCACCGTTACACTTTCGGCGCCAACTGGTACCAACACTCCCGTGACAGCGACGGCCGTGGCCGAGATCCAAAACGGCCAAGTCGTCAGTATCTCGGTGACTAATCCAGGACACGGCTATCTCACCGCTCCCACGGTCAGCATTACCGGCACCGCCACCACCCCGGCTACTGCTACCGCGGGCCTCTGGTGGTCTCCGGTCGTCGTCACTGTCCCCACTGGCCAAACGCTTAGCATCAACCTGACCAATAATCTGTACTCGTCTCTGCTTACCGGCACCGGCACGACCCCTGTAAACCCGCTTCCGACGTCCATCATGATCGTCGGGCAGATCGGCGGCGGTCTTGGCGGTGCGCCCACCAGTACCCAGAGTCCCGACCACAGCCTCGCACAGGGGTGCGTCACGTGGTTTATCGCCTCCATCCCGCCGGGTACCCCATGCACCAGCGCCAACGCGACCTCATCGGCTGTTCCGCCCGTCCAGGGCCCGCGCATTCAGTCGTTCGGCACCGAGGTTGCCGCCGCCCTCTCCGGAGGTACTACGACGCCAACCACACTGACATGGTCGGCGCTTCGCCCCGGCACGTATCTGTTGGAATCCGCCACGCATCCCTCCATCCAGGTTCCCATGGGGCTGATCGGCATGCTGGTCGTGACCTGTCCTGTGGGAGCCACGACTTGCAGCGCTGCAAATCCAAGCACCACTCTGGGCACCGCCTATCCCGGGGCCGTGGCGACCGCCACTACGGCCGCGATTCCGCCCGTGACCTACAGTGCGGAAGTTCCGTTGGAGTCTAGCGAAATTGACCCGGTTCAAAATACTTCGGTCAACGCCGCCGTCAATACCAGCGGCTTTAGCGAGACCATGGTCTGGGACGGCCACCCAAACGGCTGCGGTAATCCGTCCTCCACGACCTACCATCAGTGCTATCCGCCGGCAGTAAACTACACCCCGTTCTACTATCTAATCAACGGCGTCGCTTTCAACAAGACGAACGTAATGGCCTCGGTATTCCCGACCACACCTGCGACACCGGCAGCCGGAACCACCACCTTAGTGCGTTTGGTTAACGCGGGTCTGCGGATGCACATTCCCTCGATTGTTGGCTCTCTGACCACGGGCTACAACGGAGCAGGCGCCGCCGCTACGGAAAGTGGCTTCACATTGATCGCGGAAGATGGCAACCCCGTCCCGGGCGTTTTTGCGCCTGGCGCTGCGACCGCTCCCGCTGCTCCCCGCGTGCAAACTCACGTCTTCATGGCAGCGGGCAAGACTTTCGACATCATGTTCAACTCCATTGCCACGGGCGGGGCTGACCTGCCGATCTACGACCGCGCGTTGAGCCTCTCAGGCAATTCTTCCGAGCGTGATGCCGGAATGCTGGCGTACATCGGAGTCACTGGTTCCACACTCCCGGTTGCGGCGGGGACGGGTGTGTTCTCAGGCGCACAAGCCAACCCGGATACCTACAACTCCCTGGCCGCTGGTCAGACGTTTAGCGTGACGGATGTCTCCAAGGGCGTAATCGCCAACGACGTCAATGTCTACGGTGTTACGCTGGTGACACCGGCGACGAGCGGCGTCGTAACGTTGAACGCGAACGGCACGTTCACGTACGTTCCGAATACTGGCAGCACAGCAACGTCGGATTCGTTTGGATACTGCGCGAACGGCGCCGCCGCAGGCACCGCGGGGCTTTGCACAACGGTAAGCCTGGGTGCGAGCGCGCTTGCCGGCAACCCCAGCGCGATCAACCACACGTACACTGCCGAAACGGCCACTTACCTGAAGCTTCCGTCGCCCGGCCTCCTATTGGGCAACTCGGATCCGAACAACCTGCCTCTGACGGTTGTCACCACTGCATCGACAGCGCCCTCTGGTGGAACCCTGGTCGTGGATGCCAATGGTGGGTTCATGCTGTCGATGCCAGGGAACACTGCTGCGGGCACTGCCACCTTCCCGTACACGGTGCAGAACTCCCAAGGAAGAACTGCTTCCGGAACGGTGACGGTCAACTTCCCGGCCCCCAGCAATCTCCAGGTCAGGGTGGTGGATGCCCTGGCTTATAATAACTGCACCTCAGGCGCTAACCCCATTGCAGCTTCTAGCGGAATTAGCTCATGCATCACCGGATTGACTCCTATCACCGACTATCGCTGGATCATCGAAGAAGACCAGACCTTCTGGGTCGATCCCAACTGCACCACGAACACCAGCCTTAGCATCCCGGGCTGCCCCAAGGTTGTGGGCCCCACGGGCCAGAGCACCATCCCCCTGTTTGCCACGAATTTTCATACCAGCGCCATGCCTTACGTGGCTCAGGGCTGCACCGGACCGCTCTCCTGCGAAGGCGGCCAGACCATGTTCGACAATCGCCCAGCTTGTACGGCCCCCGGAGTTCCGGTGGGCTGCAGTACCACTGCCGGAGCGCACATCGCGGCGGTGTGCGATGTGGGCAACGGCGCCTGCCGGCCCGATCCGAACGCCGGTACCGCTGCGGCTGGGTCTACGCAGGTGCTGCCGAGCTCGGTCCATCTGGATCCCACCAAGCGCTATTACATCTCGGTGCTGCCGGGCGACGCGGGCAACCCATTTCCTTCTTACACGCAGGCGCCCGGTTGCAATCCTATGACCGGTGCGCAAACTGCCACTAACAACTGCGGCCACACCCAGAGCGGTGCGGCTATTCCTCCCGCGTGCAACATTCTCGTGGCGGGGTGTACCTCTGCCAGTACCACTCCCTTCGCGCCCGTCACGGTAGCATCGCTGCCTACGCCGCTTCCTACGGGTAAACTTTCGGGCATCGTGTTTGAAGACGACTTCCCGCTCAATGGCGAACAGGATGCCGGCGGCGGAAGCAGCGTGGTTGCGCCTGTCGAGCCTGGTCTGGGTGGTTTCAACATCGTCCTGTGGGACACCTATGGTGGACTCGGCGATGTGACCGGACAGGATACCTACGACATGTTCAACATGCCGTTGTCCAATAGCCTGTCAGGGGTCATCGATCCCGTCACAGGCTTGGATGCCTGCCCGATTTCGGCGCAGGCTACCGCCGATCCGACACAGGCAGGCATCACCGGCATGATCGTGACCTGCCCGAAGTACGAGTCGGACAACCAAACGCTATCGCCGCTGGCGGGCCAGTTTGTCGTTGCCAACCTGATGCCCGAAAAATTCAGCGTGCAAGCCTACCCGGGAGCGGACCGGATCTCACGTGGGGAAGAGTGGCTCCAGACCAATACTCTGGACGGTCAGCACCCCCACGACTCCTTCATCCGCATCGGCGAGCCTGGCTACTTCCAGGAGTATGGCCCTGCCGGATATCACGTGGCCATTGGCTTTGTTAACCCCGCGATCATCAACGCGCGCCACGACGCGGTCTGCGCCGGCGCCATCGGTGCTGTCGGCGCCTGCACCGGTACTGTGAAAGGCCAAGCGGACCTCCAGCGCATGAGCCGGACGCCGGACCAGAGACTCTATCCCAGCGGATCGCGCGATGGCTTCGCCTGGACCCAGTGCTGGGTCAGCTTGGGAGACCCGGACGGCGAAGACTTCATGTTCACCAAGTGCGATGCCAACGGAAACTTCCAGTTCACGAAGGTTCCCGCAGGCAACTGGCGACTCACTTTCGGTGACCAATGGAATGATCAGATTATTGACGGACTTTCCACACCCGCTAATGTGACCGCTGGCCAAACCCTCAACGTGGGGAACATTGGCGTCCAGCAGTGGCAGGCCAACATCTACACCCGCACCTTCATTGACGACAACAAGAATGGAATCTTTGACCCCGGCGAGATCGGCATTCCGCTCATCTATACGAGGGTTCGCTACCGCGATGGGCACAACTCCAGCGGTTTGACGACAGACTTCAATGGTGTTGCCAACTTCAACGAAACCTTCCCGCTGTTCAACTGGTATGTCGTGGAAGCCGATTCGGGCCGCTACAAGACGACCGGAATCCACACGGTTTACGATGCGGGCGGTCCCGCCGACGGCTCTACCTACTGCGGTCCTGCGAATGGCGCCCGGTCGTGCGGTACCTCGACCGCGTACAACTTTTTGGCGAACACCCACGAAGCGGTTCCTCTGCCCGCTGACCTGTCTGTACCGGGCGCGGTCTATTGCGCCGCAGCGGATTGCACGGCGGAGGCGGCTGGGTTCGCGGCCGGTACGGCGAAGCCCAGCTTCGCGGGAGCTTCCACGGGTCGCATCGATCCGCCTTGGGTGACCTCGGAAGGTGCGTCGCTGCTGACGAGTATGGGCGCCTGGATCGATTTCGGGAAAGCACCCTACGCCGCTTGCAACCCGTCTCAACCGGTCAGCGCAACAAATTTCTGCGCGACGGTCACCACGACTGCCCCCGGATCCACGACCTCCACTACCACCAAGGTGGGCGAGAATGGCGGCATCAATGGATTCGTGAACTATGCTGCGACGCGTCCCTTTGATAGTGCGGAACAAATGATTCAACAGCCCTGGGAGCCATGGGTTCCCCACGTCACCATCAACCTCTACCAGGAAGGCTTTGCCGCAGATGGCGTAACGCCCACCCTGACCCTGGTGGACACGACCAAGTCCAGCAGTTGGGATGATTGGGCTCAAGGCTTCTACCCGAATAGCACCGCTACCGCGGGCACAGGCCAGACGGCGGCGCAAAAGCCTTACATGAGCTGCCCCGGCCAAGGACAGGCTACAGGCGCCAACGCCGACCTGTTCTTCTACTCGCTCTTTGACCAGCCGAACTACCTCGATTACTACAACTCCGTGCACAATGGCGGAACGCTCCACTCGCTGCCGTACAACTCCCAATTCAAGTGCTACGACGCGATGCGCAGCTGGAGTCAGCTCCAGCCGGCGGTTGTTGACGGCAGGTACTCGTTCCCCAGCTCGCTGGGCGTCAATCCGACGACTGGGAAACCACTGCCCGCCTTCGGTTGTGTGGGTAATGCTCCCGGTACTGCCTGCCCCGCCGCCTCCGGGAACGGAGTTACCGTCTCCAATATGCCAGGCACCAATTGCACCGTCTGCGTGCCGAATCCGGATTCGACGGACCACTATCGGTTCGGCACTCCCATGCTGCCGCCCGGCAAGTACGTGGTGCAAGTGATCATGCCTCCGGGCTTTGAGGTTTATAAGGAGGAAGACAAGAACCTGCTGATCGGCGACAACTTCATTGCGCCGGCCGTGCAGCAGTTCGGCGGCTTGGGTGGCGACATCTTCATTATTCCCGACCAGGCCTCGGTGGCTTCGCTCTACGACCCGAATGCCAACGGCTACAACCCCACCAACTACCAGAACGCGACTACGGGCTTGTCGTTGCAGGGAGGTATGCTGTCAGGCGTCCCAGGTTACCCCGGCTTTCAGGATCCTGTGTGGCCGTGCGTGGGTGAGATGCGGGTGGTGCCCGACTTCCTGAGCCTCTTCCCGAATGTTCAAGAAACTGCTCCCTTTGCCGGAGCTACGCGTCCGCTGTGCGACCGCAAGGAAGTGACCCTGCCCGACCAGATGTCGGTGAGTGTGAAGTTCGCCATCTTCACCTCGACGCACATCGCCTCGAAGTTCACGGGCGTAATCACCGACGACTTCACCTCGGAATTCGATCCGTTTGCGCCACAGTTCGGCGAGAAATTTGGGCCCCCCAGCCAGCCCGTCTCCACGCGGGATTATCTCGGAAACGAAATCTCCCGTGTGTATTCCGACCCATTTGGGAACTACAACGGTTTGACGTATTCGAGCTGGGAAGTGAACCCGCCCAACATCACGGGATACTCGCCCGTCATGATGGTTCAGTGCATGAACGATGCCGGGCCGATTCTCGATAACCGTCAGACGATCGTCAATTCCGCGGGTGCCACCGTAACGAACCCGACTCTCGGGCAATTGATCAACGACCCCTTGTTCAACCCGGCTTATAGCAACTTCTGCTACGAGAACCCCTTCATGCCGGGCTTGACGACCTACAACGACACCCCTGTCGTGCCCACACAAGCCTTCGTGGGCGCAGGCTACAACAATGTCGACTGCTCCTATCCAGATACGACGCCCGCGATCGCGGAGGTAGATGGCGACGCAATTGGTCCCTACGTGAGCGCCGCTGGTCATAAGCTGACCATCACCGCGCTGGGCGACCAAATGGTGAACAACTACGGGTACGGCGGCCCCGCAACCACCGTGGCGCCTTTTAATGCCACCAAGGTGCAGCACCACTACGGCTTTGGCGCTTCTGCGGGTAGCGTTTACTTAGTCGGCGGCGACGGTGTCCAACACCCCTTGACGGGGGTAAGCTGGAGCGACACGGTCATTACTGGGAACGTGCCCGCCGGCCTGCCGGCTTGCACCATCCAACAACAAACGCAATACGGGGGTTCAGCGGCACAGTGCGGCCAACTGTTCATCGTGGCCGCGCCGCCCGCCGGGTCGCCGGCAGGCACGATCGGGAAGCAGTCGGTCGACACCGTGACCGTCACCGTCGGCGGCAAAGCTCCGACACACGTTGCCGCCTCGCAAACCATCCAGAACGCGATTGACGCGGCTCTTCCGGGCGACCTGCTCATCGTCGACCCGACTTGCAAGACCGGCACTGGCGCGGCCACCCAATTGGTTGCCTGCACGACGACCGGTGCTACCAAGACGAGCGCTTCGCACACCGAGATGATCATCATGTGGAAGCCCGTCCGGCTGCAGGGTGTTGGCGCCGCCACGAGCATCATCAATGCCAATGCCCAACCGGCTGGCAAGTACCTCAGTCCTTGGCGCCGGCATCTCAACTGTTTCTTCGGTTTGACCCTCGATGGTGCGCCTATCGACGCCACCCATCCCTACGACCCGAACGGGACGTTCAATTGCCCGGAGACGGGTTGGAATCACTTCTTCGGCCAGAGCAACTCTCCGCAAATTGACCGTCTGCCGACCGAGGCGACTGTCGGTTGGATTGCTTCCCTAAACGGCAACCTGGCCGAACTCCTGCAAGAACCCTCGCTCATGGGCGCTTATGAAGGCGCGGGCATCACGGTCCTGGCGAAAGGGGTGGAATTCCACGGACAAAACCCCTTTACCGATAACAGCGAAAACGGCGCTTTCCCGATTGGCACGACGCTACTGACCGGGGTCGTGAGTCACCCCGAGTTGACCTCAACCACGGCTAACGCCGCCGGAGTGGCACCGAACGGTGGCCTGGTTATGGGCGATGCTAACCCGCTCTGCCACACCGTGAGCTATAGCACCACGGGCGCTGCCACGATTACCAACACGGCCAACCCGTACCCAAGCAACTTCTTGTGCAACCCCTCCCGCATTGATGGGCTGACGGTCACCAATAGCTCCCAGGGCGGCGGCGGTATCTTCGTTCATGCTTGGGCGCATTTCCTGGAAATCGCCAACAACCGGGTTTACAACAATGCCGGCACCCTTTCTGGCGGCATTAGCGTCGGCCAGGGTGAATTTCCCATTCCCGTCATCCAAGGGAGTACCACCAACTCGGCTCCCGGTTCGTGCAGCGATGGGACGGGATTTGTAGCCAACCAACACCTGCCCTATTGCGCACAGATGCATACGTCGGTACACAACAACTTCGTCACGAACAACTCCTCGCTCGGCGACGAACTGTTCTCCGCGACACTCTCCGGGGCCGGCGGCGTGAGCTTCTGCACCGGCAACGACTACTACAAGTTCAACTACAACTGGGTCTGCGGCAACCTCAGCGCCGGGGAAGGCGGTGGAGTGACTCACCTTGGCGAGATCCAAAACGGCGACATCGAACACAATTCCATCGTGTTCAACCAGAGCCTTAACCCCACCATCCCCACCAACGGCGGCGGCATCATCGTGATGGGGACGCCGGATACCGATCCGGTGTGCCCGGGCACGCCCGACACGGATTGCCCGCCGGGATTGAGCGACGGTATAGGTCATAACCTGCTGATCAATGCCAACCTCATTCAGGGCAACTCGGCAGATAGCGGGAGCGGCGGCGGCATTCGTCTCCAGCAAGTTAACGGCACGGAGGTTTCCACCTTCCCAGGGGTTTATGCGATCACGGCCGCAAATGCAGGCCGCACGGTGACGATCACGACGAACGCGCCCGCTGCCACGTTACCCGCAGTGGGCGACTCCGTCACGATTGCCGGAGTATCGGTGGCTGGATACAACGGCACATTCACTGTGACCCGTGTCGGCGCGGGGCGCTTCTTCTATTTCGACGCGACCGCCGGCCTCGGCCCGGGCACCGGTGGGACTTTTACCGATACGACTAAGGCAGGGACGGCGCAGACGATCACTGCTGCAACTGAGACGGGAGCGACGACGGTTACGATCACAAGTACCGCGTCACCCACGGTCGGCGACAGAGTCGTGATTAGCGGAGTAACACCGGCTGGATACAACGGCACATTCACAGTGACGTGCACCCAGTTTTCGGTGACGTCGACAACATGCCCGGCGGGTGCGACATCGGCGGGGACTTTCACCTACACCGGCCCAACCGGCCTCGCCGCAACAGGCACCGGCGGGACTGTTGTCGACAACAATCAGTCGTCAACGGCACTCTGGAACAGAGTGGACATCATCAACAACATCATCGTCAACAACATGGCGGGTTGGGACGGCGCCGGCATATCGTTGCAGGACTCGTTGAATGTGAACATCATCAACAACACCATCGCGCACAATGATACCCTTGCTTCCTCGGGCGTGCTCACCAACAGTATCGGTGCGCCCCAAGCCAGCGCGCCGCCAGGCAACTGCACCATGGCCGGTCCGACCGGAGCGAACACGGCATCCTGCCCGCAGTCCGCGGGCTTGACGAGCACGCCGAACTCCTCGCTCCTGACCGCGGCCATGAGCGGGCTGACGGTCACCTGCCCCACTGGCCACACAGGCTGCACCGGCTTCTCGAACCCGATTCTGTACAACGATATTTTCTGGCAGAATCGCTCGTTCCGCATCGGCATATCCGGCGCCGGTACGGGAACCCTGAATCAGCAGAACCTGGTTTCGCTGTTTCCCACGTTGACCCAGACAGCCACCGGCCAATGCGCCGCCGGAGCCAGCTATTGGGACATCGGCGTGCGTGGCGATACCGGACCGACCAACCACGGTTCCGGGTTCACCCTCGCTCCGATATGGTCGCTGATCACCGGCTACGGCGGTCAGGGGAATATCGGCGGTGACCCGCTGGTCGTCACCCAGTACTGCAACGGCTCGCGCGTTCCGCCGGAATGCACTGTGGCGGATGGATGCGGAGGGCTCCATGGCTTTGGAGTGCCTCCGGGCATCGCGGACGCAGTGACGCCAAATCCGCTCTTCAGCCTCGTGCCATCGGCGACAGTGGACGAGGGCAACAACTGGATCAACGTCAGTTGGGGCCCGCTGTCGTTCACCAACCCAGCGGTCAACTCCGGCACGGGGAGTACGGGGACGGGCAATTGGGGCAGCGGACCTCTGCTCGGCAATTACTCCCTCCAAGGGACCTCGCCGGCAGTTAGTCACATTCCATGCCCGGGGAATGCGCGCCCCTGCGTGCCTCCGGGATTCGCCAGTGGCGTTACGACTCCACTGACCGACTTCTACGGCAACCCGCGGCCGGATGGTAACGGCGCCTTTGATATCGGTGCGGTGGAGTTACCGAACCACTGATAATCAACCAAGCGACTCGTACAGGCCGGACATCGACAAGGGTGTTCGGCCTGTAACCGTGAAAGGGACCCAATGAAGAAAAGATCGAAGATCGGTACGTGGCCGTTGGTGGCGATCCTTGCCGCCAGCGTTCTCGCTTTGGGGCCGAATGCTATTTTGTCCGCTCAAGCCCCCCAGTCAACACCTCCGCCGGCCCAGGCCGGCGCCTCGGCCAAACCCGCACCGGCCGTTAGTCGTACCAACCTGGCGCGCATGGTTTCCAGGCAAGCGCAAATGTACTACGAAGGCGTCTGGGGGGTTGACTCGCTCAACGTCAGGTACACGGAGGCGGGCGAGATGATTCGTTTCAGCTACCGCGTCCTGGATCCGGCTAAGGCTGCTCCGCTCAATGATAAGAAGGCGGAGCCTTCCTTGATCGATCCGGAGGCTGGGGTGAAGTTGAAAGTTCCGCAGATGGAGAAGATAGGGAAATTGCGGCAGAGCAGCACGGCCATCGCCGGCAAGTCGTACTGGATGGCTTTCTCGAACAGCGGCAGGCGGGTGCGACCCGGTGACCGCGTGACCGTGGAGATAGGTAATTTCCGCGCCGACGGGCTCGTGGTGGAGTGAGAGAGCAGTGGCTCGGGGCGCAAGGGCCGGCTGAATAAAATTTTCTCAAACTTTTTGTGCCTCCGGTGAGGGTCAGGAAGTTTAGGTGAGCGCCAAGAACTTAATTTTAGGGGTTGTACACATGCTTCGAAACTGTCTTGCCGTTTTCTTTGCCTCGGCCTTGGGCCTTTCGCTCGCCGCAGCCGATGATCAGGCTTCGAAAACTCAGCTTTCCGCGGCCGAAATTGTAAACAAGAACGCGGAGGCTCGGGGCGGATTGCAGGCTTGGCGAGCGGTCCAAACGCTAACCCTGTCTGGCACTATGGGCATCGGGGGCAATCAGCGAGCTACTCTTGCAGCGCCGCCGCATGCAGGCCACACAAACATGACCTTGCCGCCTCCGCGGCCGGCAAAGGAAATGGAGGTGCCCTTTGTCATGGAGCTGGCGCGGCCGCACAAACAGCGGTTTGAGCTCGTCTTCAACGGGAAGACAGCCATCCAAGTTTACGACGGCACTCACGGCTGGAAGCTTAGGCCCTTCCTGAACCGGCGCGAAGTGGAACCCTTTACCCTCGAAGAAATGAAGATCGCTTCCGGTCAGGCGGAGCTCGATGGCTGGCTTATGGATTACGCGGCCAAAGGCACTAAGATTCAACTGGTTGGCACGGAGAAGGTTGACGATCGCGTTACCTACAAAATCAAACTGACCACGAAGGACGGGAACTCATTGCATGTGTGGATTGACGCCAAGACCTTTCTCGAGGCGAAAATCGAAGGGCAGCCCAGGCGGCTCGACGGCGTCTACCACTCCGTGGAGATCTCCTTCCGCGATTACCGGCAGGTAAACGGCTTGGTGATTCCGTTTGTTCTAGAGACGAGGGTTCTGCCCGTCACCAGAACCGCTACGGGGCTCAGGGATACTCCGGTTCCCGTGGAAAACATCACTCTGGAAAAGGTCGAGGTGAATCCCAAGCTCGATCCTTCCGCTTTTGCGAAACCGACGGCCTAAGTCGCATAGAGAAAGCACTGGTCTTGCGCCATCAGGCTCGGGCGCGGATTCGAACCTTCATGCAGCTGTGCCAACCCAATTTCCTGGCGGCCTTGCCGTGGGCTATCGCCACGGGGCAAGAGGCGGCCAGAAGATCGCTCAATGCTGCTCGGGGGGATGACCGCGAGCAGCATCTTTTTTTTCTGGGTTGCTACCGAAGGTTGGCCTGTGCCAGAGTCAGGATTAGAATATGACTATGAAAGATCAGGGCGATTGGAATGCCGAAAAAGCGGTGCAGCCTGGGGATCGGGTGGACATCGTCATCGGTACTTTTTCGAGCCAACCAATTAGTGGTTGAGGCGGCCCTGCCCGGCAAACCATAAGGAGTGTGGCCAAGAAATGCTTCGTTCAAGAGAGGTGTGCATGGATGAAAACCGCATTGCGAAACGCGTGGCCTTCGCAGTTGCATTTCTTTTTCTGGGTGCGACACCGGGGCTGACCCGCCAGCAAACCGGTCCCAGCAGTTCGCCCCCCCAGAGCGCGGCGCCGGCTCCGGTCGAGACTGCTCCGCACGCCGCCACTCCTGGGGTTCGACCCAGGAGAGAGGCCAGGCCAGAAGACGATTTCGCAGGCTTGACCTACACCGATGAGCAAAAAGCCAAGATCGACAAGATCCGCGAAACTGCCAAGATGCGCGCCGACGCCATAAAAAGAGATGAAAAGCTGAACCCGGACCAAAAACAGGCCATGCTCGACGGGTACCGGCGGATGGAAATTAAGGAGATGTTCGGAGTGCTCACGCCCGAACAGCAAGCCGAAGTTCGCAAGAAGGCGCTCGCCCGCCGCAACGCCCTTATAGAAGAGCAAAAGCAGCTGAAAGAGCAACAGCAGAAACGACAACAGCAAAAGCCTCCGTTGCCGCCACAGTAAGACCGGCTTTCGCGGCTCGGCCTCGAGCAGTCTCTGACGAAATGTCACGAAGCCCTTTACGGCTTGCGTGGCCTCTTCTTCGCCCGCGGCGCAGGTGGTCTTCGATCCAAGGACCGCTGGCTCTCGAACTCGTCACCGGGCATCCAATCGACCAACCTGGGTTGCGAAGCGGCCTCGACTCCCAGCTCATAACCAAAGGTCGCCAACTTCGCATCGCCCGTGAAATCCATCCCCCGCGCGTATTGGTCGCTCGGTTGGTGATAGCGGTGGTCCAGGTAGTCGCGATGCTGTGCCTCGCCCCAAGCCTCATCATGGCCCTTGAATTTCAATCCTTCGGAAATCGAAAAAGAAGGGATTCCCACTCGCGCCAGGCTGAAATGATCCGAGCGGTAGTAGTAGCCTGCTTCGGGGTGTGGGTCCGGCCGGATCGCTAACCCAAAGGTCTTCGCCTTTTCCTCCACGGCGGAATAAAAGGTTGTTCGTTCCGCGCCGCTCACCTCCAGTTCTTCCGGGTCGCCGATTGGCGCGAGCGCGTCATAGTTCAAGTCCAGTGAAATTCTTCCCGGCGGCACCGGCGAATGCTTCCCTAGGTATTCCGAGCCAAGCAACCCCTGTTCTTCCGCGGTTACCCCCGCAAACAAGATCATGCGGGGCGGCACCGAAGGCGTCTGGGACCACAACCGCGCTACTTCCAGCAGCACGCCGCAGCCTGTCGCGTTATCAACGGCACCGTTGTAAATGTTGTGTCCTTTCCTCTCGGGGTCGATACCCAGGTGGTCATAATGGGCGGTATAGAGCACCGCCTCTTGGGACCTGCTGCCCCAAGCTGGCAGCGCGGCCAATACGTTCCTCGAAACGAACGGTCGCAGCTGACTGGCTACGCGGGCCTGCAATCGCACGGGCAACTCAATGGGCTTAAAGTCCTTACTCTGCGCCTGCTCAAACAACTTGTCCAGATCCGACGCTGCCATGGCTGCGAGCTTCTTCGCGGCTTCGAGTTGAATCCACGACGCAGCCTGCAGTTTGGGAGTGCCGTCCCTTTTGAGGTAGGAGCGCGCCTTTCCCCAGGAATTGCGCACTACTTCCCAGCCGTAACCCGCCAGGTCCGTCCGGTGGATAATGAGCGTGGCGACCGCCCCTCGTCGCGCAGTCTCCTCGAACTTGTAGCTCCATCTTCCGTAATACGTCAGCGCTTTCCCCTTGAAAAACTTTGGGTCGTCGGACGCTGGCTCATTCACAAATAACAAGGCAACCTTGCCCCTCAAATCGGTTCCCTTGTAGTCGTCCCAGTCGTATTCCGGCGCATGAATCCCGTACCCTACAAAGACGATCGGTGCATCGATGTACGCCGTCTCCGTCTGGCTTTCATTGCTCGTTACAAAATCTTCGAGATTTCTGAGGGTTATCGTCTCGACATTGCTGGTCACAAGACTGAAGGAAGTCTCATCGAGCGTCTTGACCTCCATCATCGGGACTTCCTGGAAATACGTTCCCTGATCCCCTGCTGGTTTCAGTCCGTATAGGGCAAACTGCGTCGCCAAGTACTCGGCAGCAATGTCTCCGCCACGCTGCCCGGTGCCGCGTCCCTCGAGCAGATCGCTGCTAAGAAACTTTACGTGGGCCCTGATCTTCTGGTCGTCGGCATGAAGCGAGCTTGCCGCCACCTTGGTTGGCGTCTTGCTCGTCTGGGCATCCAGGTAAGAGGCGCGGAGCACGATCACCATGAGAGTGGCCAGGAGCCTCAGGTTTCGCATGAACTTATTTTCCTCGCAGATGTGGGATTGAAAATATGCTAAAGCTCAAAAGTCGCGCTGCGCGCAGCAGGTTGTACAACTTTGCTCGTCGGCCGCTCCGGTCCTTGCCTGCTCGACACGAAAGCGTTTAACCGGCTCCTCGGAGCCGCCTCGCGCGGGCTCACTTACCACAACCTCGCATCATGGATTCGGAGGATTGCTCGGTGGATGTTGGTGAGAAGGACCCTCTGGCTGTGGAGGAATGACGCCCCCACAAGGTCCCAGCTCTTTCTGCCCCTTGGCCCCCGGGCGTTTCGCGTTCTCCTGATCCCGTTCGGCTTGGCAGGCCTTGAGCGCCTCGAGCTGCTTCGCTGGGATGATCTTTGCGATCTCCTGTTCAGTCTCGGCGTTGATCTCTTGGATCTTCTCCCGCTTCTTTTCCGCAGTCAGGGCAGGGTCTGTGCACACCGCACTGATCTTTCCTTTCGCATTATCTTCAATGTGCCATCGCTGGTTCACCAAAGCGGGGGCAATGCCGGCCAGACGCCAGCATGACGCTTGCCGTTGCGAGGTCGCCCGCCGGGGGCCAGCCGGAACAGGCTGCGGTTGTGCCGATGCAGCGCCAGCCTGCGGAGGAGATTGGGCTGCCGGAGTCTGCGGTGAACTTTGGCGAGAGCGGTCCATCCGAGCACTCCCGAGCGAGTCGATCACTGATGCGGTTAACGGCAACGCCAGTATGGCAAAGACGCCGACTTTTAACGAGCGCATGCTCTCATCTCCTAGATTTACGTTCCTCAGTGGGAAAAAGCGACCTGCGAATGCTCTGCGCCCGTCACACCCGCGCGATGCCTGGAGCAGGGCGATACTCCCTCTAGTATACCTCATCCATGAAGCATGGTTCTATTCTCGCTCCTGAAGATTTCCTTGAAGACTGGCGCTGAGCTTGCCGGTATCAAACCTGTTCACGTCGTCGTTAGGATGCTGGATCCACAGTTCCAGAGGCGAACGAAGTTAGCCGCCAGGTCAGTGCATCCAAAGCAAAGTGAGAACGATTGTCACGTCACCTGAAACCGGAATGCTCTTGAGACGGCCAGTCTAGTTCTTCCTGTCGAGTTCGATGACCGTCACACTCTCATGCCGAAAGGTACATTCCGGTTCCGCGCCTTCCCATTGGAGCGATCTCTCTCTCGGAATCACGGCTTCAGGATGAGCCTCGTCGTTCTTGTCATAAATGCTGGCGGCAAACAGTGTCTGCTCGAATCCTTCCGGTCCTGGGGCGAATCCGGCGACGGAAATGCGAGCTGTGATATCCCGCGTCAGGTGGCGATTCACGCAAAAAAGAGTCAGCTTGTCGCCTGCCTCGTTGCGCGCTGCCACCACGTCAAGGTACGGAACGTCTGGAATGCTCGGCAGGCGAATCGACCCTTGCTCTACATCATATTTCTCGACTTCTGTTCGCGCCTCCACGACCTGGACAGCATTCGCATTCGAATACATTCGAAACGCCCAATACGATGGCGCGCCGAACACGCCGCCGCGCCTCTTCCAGATTCCGCCAAACTCCATAATTCCCGTCATATCCGCGATTGGCACGATGTCCGCTACGCGCATCAGCATATTCAGGAAACCTGCCGTCGAAATCGCGCCTCCCATATTGTCGTAGCGCGGCGCGTCTCCCTGGCGCGCCCAAAACAGCCACTCCGTAAACGCAGTCTTCACCCGGTCGCGTGCCTGCGGGTTTTCCTGGATTTGCTGGTGCATTTCGCGCAGTTTTCGTTCCAAACCAACCGGCAGCGCGAAATCCGCCTGCGCGATGAAATCGGCCGTGGAATTCTGCCGTTGCACCCGATCGTCGGTAACCACGAAATGCGTCGAGAGATAAGCAAAGGCCCCGGCATTTGTCAGTTGTGTTTCATTCCAGTCGCGGTAGGAATCCTCATC
>Ga0182032_10000133_pt1 | contig 27950 bp, 21 predicted proteins | sample tim00Cox00000000_FD_125970 | JGI IMG/M metagenome (GOLD analysis project Ga0182032, IMG submission 125970) | Lab enrichment of tropical soil microbial communities from Luquillo Experimental Forest, Puerto Rico - timezero.00C.oxic.00.000.000 | ecosystem: Environmental > Terrestrial > Soil >... | reverse complement strand
TGCGCATCGTCTACGACGTCTGGACGCCGGACACCCCGCCGCGGGCGGTGGTCGTGCTGTCGCACGGCCTCGGCGAGTATGCCCGACGCTACGACCACGTCGCGCAGTTCTTCGGCGACGCGGGGCTGGTCACCTACGCCCTGGACCACCGAGGGCACGGCCGCTCCGACGGCAAGCGGATGCTGGTGCGCGACATCTCCGAGTACACCGGCGATTTCGACACCTTGGTCGGCATCGCCACCCGGGAGCACCACGGCCTCAAGTGCATCGTGCTCGGGCACAGCATGGGCGGTGGGATCGTGTTCGCCTACGGCGTCGAACGCCCGGACAACTACGACATGATGGTGCTGTCGGCGCCGGCGGTGGCGGCCCAGGACCTGGTGTCGCCGCTGATGACGGTCGCCGCCAAGGTGCTCGGTGTTCTCACGCCCGGTCTTCCGGTGCAGGAACTCGATGTCGAGGCTATATCGCGCGACCCCGCGGTGGTGGCGGCCTACAACGACGACCCGCTGGTCTACCACGGAAAGGTCCCGGCCGGCGTCGGCCGCGCGCTGCTGCAGGTCGGCGAGACCATGCCGCAGCGGGCACCGGCATTGACCGCGCCGCTGCTGGTGGTGCACGGCGACGCCGATCGGCTGATCCCCGTCGACGGCAGCCGCCGCCTGGTCGAATGCGTGGGGTCCACCGACGTCGAGTTGAAGGTCTACCCCGGGCTGTATCACGAGGTCTTCAACGAGCCCGAGCGCGCCCAGGTGCTGGGCGACGTGGTCTCGTGGATCCTGAAACGCCTGTGACCGGCCGTCGGCAGAATGTCGCATCGCTCCCGTAGTTTGGCGATATGACCGACGACAAAATGCTGGCGCGCATAGCCGCGCTCCTACATCAGGCCGAAGGCACCGACAACGCGCACGAGGCGGACGCCTTCATGAGCGCCGCGCAACGGTTGGCGACGGCGGCCTCCATCGACCTCGCGGTGGCGCGGTCCCATGCGGCCACGCGCTCGGCGGCGCAGGCCCCGACCCAGCGGACAATCACCATCGGGAACGCGGGCACCAGGGGGCTGCGGACGTATGTGCAGCTCTTCGTGCTGATCGCGGCGGCCAATGACGTGCGCTGCGACATTGCCTCGAATTCGACGTTCCTCTACGCCTACGGGTTCGCCGAGGACATCGACGCGAGCCACGCCCTGTACGCCAGCCTGGTCGTCCAGATGGTGCGCGCGTCGGACGCCTACCTCGCTTCCGGTGCCCACCGGCCCACCCCGACGATCACCGCCCGGCTCAACTTCCAGCTCGCGTTCGGGACCCGCGTCGGTCAGCGTCTCGCCGAGGCCCGCGAATATGCCAGGAGCGAGGCGACCAAGGACCGCCGTCGCCCGCCCGGCACCGCTATCGCTTTGCGCGACAAGGAGATCGAACTAAAAGACTACTATCGCAGCGCGTCGAAGGCGCGCGGAACTTGGCAAGCCCATCGGGCGACGGCCGGATATTCGTCGGCGGCCCGACGCGCGGGCGACCGGGCCGGTCGGCGGGCGCGGCTGCACAACAGCCCCGAACTGCCCGGTGCGCGGAGCGCATTGGACCGGTGACGCGGGCCGGTGCACAGGAACCGTCCGGGAGGGATTCCCAGCGCGCCAAGGTCTATGCGGCTGAGGAGTTCGTCCGGACGCTCTTCGACCGCGCCGCCGAGCATGGATCGCCCGCCGTGGAGTTCTTCGGCACGCAGTTGACGCTGCCGCCCGAGGGACGGTTCGGGTCGGTTGCATCCGTGCAACGCTACGTCGACGACGTGCTCGCGCTGCCGGCCGTGCGGCAACGTTGGCCGGACGTGTCGTCGCTGAGAGTGCGGGCGCGACGAGCCGCCACCGCGGCGCACTACGAAAACCGTGATGGCGCAGGCATTATCGCCGTTCCCGATCGTCACGCCGCCGACTGGGCGCTGCGCGAGCTGGTGGTGCTCCATGAAGTGGCGCACCACTTGTGTCGGGCCGAGCCACCCCATGGTCCGGAGTTCGTCGCGACGATCTGTGAGTTGATGGAGCTGGTGATCGGACCGGAACTCGGCCACGTGTTGCGTGTGGTGTACGCGAAAGAGGGTGTGCGATGAGCGAACTCGACGCCGACGAGCGCGCCCGCGAGATCGAGACTCAGATGACCGACGACGAGCGGTTCTCGCTGATTGTCGGGGTGATGGGTGCCGGCGAACTGTGGCCGCGCCGGGATGAGCGGATCCCGCCAGGTGTTCCGATGAGCGCAGCGTTTGTCCCGGGAATTCCCCGGCTCGGCGTCCCGGCGTTGTTGATGAGCGATGCCGGCCTCGGCGTCACCAACCCCGGGTACCGCCCGGGCGACACGGCCACCGCGCTGCCCTCCGGGCAGGCGCTGGCCGCGAGTTTCAACCCGTCACTGGCCCGCACCGCCGGCGCGGTGATTGGTCGCGAGGCCCGCAGCCGCGGATTCAACGTGCAACTCGCGGGCGCGATGAACCTCGCGCGCGACCCGCGCAACGGGCGCAACTTCGAATACCTTTCCGAAGACCCGCTTTTGACCGCGACGATTGCCGCGGAGTCGGTCAACGGGATACAGCAACAAGGCGTCATTTCGACGGTCAAGCACTACACGCTGAACTGCAATGAAACCAATCGGCACTGGCTGAATGCGGTCATCGATCCCGACGCGCATCGGGAATCCGACTTGCTGGCCTTCGAGATGGCCATCGAGCGCTCGCAGCCCGGCGCCGTGATGGCGGCCTACAACAAGGTCAACGGCGACTACGCCGGCGCAAACGACGTCTTGATCAATGCGGTGCTGAAAGGTGCCTGGGGATATCGCGGTTGGGTGATGTCCGACTGGGGTGCGACACCAAGCTGGGAATGCGCGCTCAAAGGCCTCGACCAGGAGTGCGGCGCACAGCTCGATGCGTTGCTGTGGGAGTCGGAGGCGTTCGGCGAGCGCCTGCGGGCCGCCTATGCCGACGGCAGGTTGCCCAAAGAGCGCCTGTCGGACATGGTCCGGCGGATTCTGCGTTCGATGTTCGCGGTCGGAATCGATCGGTGGGAAGCGGCACCCGTGCCGGATCTGTTCGCACACAACGAGATTGCGTTGCAGATCGCACGACAGGGAATCGTTCTGCTGGCCAATCGCGGGGCGCTGCCCTTGGCGGCCGATACGCCGGCGCGCATCGCGGTCATCGGCGGCTACGCCCATCGGGGCATACCGACGGGCTTTGGGTCTAGCGCTGTCGTCCCCTCGGGCGGCTACGCGGAGGTGATACCGATAGGCGGACCCGGCCCGATGGCCTCGTGGCGCAACCTGTACCTACTACCATCTAGCCCGCTCGACGAGCTGAGAACGCAATTCCCCAAGGCGCACATCGAGTTTGATCCGGGTATCCGCCCGGCGGACGCGGTGCACGCGGCGCGCCGAGCGGACATCGCGATCGTGTTCGGGATTCGCGTGGAAGGGGAGGGATTCGACAGTCCCGACCTGTCGCTACCCTGGGGCCAGGACGCGTTGATTGCCGCCGTCTCGGCCGCCAACCCGAATACCGTCGTGGTGCTAGAGACCGGTAACCCGGTGGCCATGCCCTGGCACAACTCGGTGAACGCCGTTCTGCTGGCTTGGTATCCGGGTCAGGCCGGCGGCCGGGCCATCGCGGAAATCCTTGCCGGCCAGGTGAATCCGTCGGGTCGGCTGCCGATCAGCTTTCCGGTCGATCTCGCCCAGACGCCGCGCCCGGAGCTGCCCGGCCTCGGCGCCCCGTGGGGAACACCGATCACCATCGATTACTTCGAGGGGGCCGAGGTCGGCTACCGCTGGTTCGCCCAGAGCGGTCAGGTGCCGCTGTTCGCGTTCGGGCATGGCTTGTCCTACACCACGTTCGAGTACCGCGACCTGGTGGTCAGCGGCGGTGACACCGTCACAGCAAGCTTTTCCGTCATCAATATCGGCGAGCGTGGCGGGGCAGACGTCCCACAGCTGTATCTGACCGAGGCGCCGGACGAGCATCGGTTACGGCTGCTGGGATTCGAACGGGTCGAGTTGCAGCCGGGCGCAACGCGCCGGGTGACCATCGAGGCGGATCCGCGCCTGCTTGCGCGTTACGACGGCGGCGCTGGAAGCTGGCGCATCGAACCGGGCGGTTACCGGGTGGAGGTGGGCGCTTCGGCGGTCGCGTTGCGGCTGGCGGCCGAGGTCGAACTGGCCGGTCGTACGTTCGGTAGCTGATCGGCATGATCGGCAGGGTCCGAACGCACGACCGGCGTGCCGGCGCTACTGGACGGCGGTCAGTTCGTCGCCGCATGTGCAGCGGTACGGCTCACCCGCCCCGGAGCAGTGGCACGGAACCTCGATGCGAACGCGGCACTCGCAGCCCTCGTGGCCACAGGTCAGTAAGGTTCCCGCTTCGTAGTCCGCCATTTCAAATCACCCTTAACTGTGTCGTGGATTTCCCATGTCGTGGCTCAACCAGAACCACACACCATATACCCCATAGGGGTATCAGGTAAATAGCCGGGGCGCCGGTGCGGGCGGGCGCGCCGGGCTAGCGTTGGCGAAATGACCGAAAAACCAACCCCACAAGACGTCGACGCATTCTTGGACCGCACGGTGGTTGGCGACGATCCGGCATTGACGGCGGCGGTACAGGCCAGCAACGCGGCCGGGTTGCCCCCGATCGCCGTATCGATGCAGCAGGGCAAGTTCCTGTGCCTATTGGCGGGTGCGATCCGGGCGCGCCGCATCCTTGAGATCGGCACGCTGGGTGGCTTCAGCGCCATCTGGCTGGCGCGCGGCGCGGGTCCACGGGGGCGGGTGGTGACGCTCGAATACGAGCCCAAGCACGCGGAGGTGGCGCGGGCAAATCTGCAGCGGGCCGGCGTCGCCGACCGGGTGCAGGTGATCGTCGGCGCGGCGCTGGATACGTTGCCGACGCTCCGCGGCCCCTTCGACCTGATATTCATCGACGCCGACAAAGAGAACAACGCCGCTTATCTGGAGTGGGCGGTCCGGCTGGCCCGTCCCGGTTCAGTCGTTGTGGTGGACAACGTCATTCGTGACGGCCGGATCCTTCAGGAGCAGTCGGATGACGCCAGGGTTCGGGCGACGCGCCAGACCTTGGAGGTGATGGGCGAAAATCCCCGGCTGGACACGGCGGTGATCCAGACGGTCGGAGCCAAGCACTGGGACGGATTCGCCTTCGCGTTGGTGCGGTAGCGCGCGGGGGCGTCAGCGCGGGCGCAGGTCCTTGACCGCCTGCTCGGCCGAGGTGAGTTCGTTGATCCGCAACACCGTTTCACCGGCATACAGGGCCGCGCGGTCCACCCACGAATCGGGCATCCCCGCGGTCATTGCGAGCGGGGTGAAGACCGGACGGGCCGGCGACTGCAGACGCATCAACGGGCCGGCGTCGAAATAGCCGAGGACGGCCAGTGGGCGGCTGGCCGCGTTGAGGGCGGCGGGCAATAGGCCGGCCTTCCCGTCGTCGCCGCACCATCGCCGGGTGGCGGCGTTGGGCACCACGCGGTGGCGCAGCGGCCAGCTGAGACCGAACAGGTTTGTTTCGATGGTCCTGTCGGCGTGCATGATTCGTCGCTGATACTCGCGGTTCGCATTGGCCTCGTGCGTCAACAGGAACCGCGTACCGGCGACGACGCCGCTGGCACCGGCATCCAGGGCGGCGCGGGTGTCGGCGCCGGTGGCGATTCCGCCGGCGAGGAACACCGGACGCTTCCCGGCCGCCGCCAGGGCGTGGGGCAGGAAGTCCAGGGCCGGCATGGTTCCGACGAGGTGGCCGCCGGCCTCACGTCCCTGAGCGATCAGACCGTCAGCGCCCCAAGCGACGGCGGCGCGCGCCTGCGCGACGGTACCCGCCATCACAAACACGAAGCTTCCCGCTTCCCGAAGGTGCTCGACAAGCCTCCGCTTTTCGCCGAACGCCAGCACGACGACGTCCACGCGGGCGTCGACGCAGACCGCGACGTGGGCGCGACGAACGACGGGCATCAACAGGTTTACCGCGACGGCTCGGCCCGGAGCCTGTTCGCGCACCAGATCGATCGCCGTTCGCAGCCGGCGCGGCGTGGTGATCCCGATCGTTCCGAGACCACCGGCTTTAGCGACCGCGCCCGCCAGCGCCGCGCCCGCCAGACCGCCGCCCATTCCCGCTTGTGCCACCGGAACGTCGAGCCGCAGGCGGTCCCTGATGTCCATGCCTAATGACGCTACGCGGCCATTGAATTCGGCCCGTTCGTGGTGCTGTCGGCGGCCCGATTCTCGTTGGTGGCGCGCAGCGATCGAGCGTAATCTTGACGTCAGATGGATGGGTTGCAGCCGGCTCAAAAGGCTTGCTGCATAACAGAAAGGTCACAAAATGAGTACAGTCCATTCATCAATCGATCACCACCCGGACTTGTTGGCTCTGCGCGCGAATTACGAGCGCGTCGCCGAGTCGATGAGTGCGCACGTCACGTTCGGCCTGGCCTTGCTGACCGGCCTGTATGTTGCTGCGTCATCGTGGATCGTCGGGTTCACCGCCACGACATCCCTTGCCTGGTGCAACTTCATCGTCGGAGTGGCAGTCGCCTTCATGGCGTACGGATTCGCGACGACGCTGGACCGCGCGCACGGCATGGCCTGGACGCTGCCAGTGCTCGGCGTGTGGGTCGTCGTCTCGCCGTGGATTCTGCCCGGCTTCACGCCGACCGCCGGCATGATCTGGTCGAACGTCGTCGCGGGTGCGTTGCTGACGTTCCTGGGCCTGAACGCCACCTACTTCGGCACGCGCACGCGGGAGGCGGGCACCCACGCATAGTTCGGAGTCGTTAGGCCACAAGGCAATACGGCGCTAGCCGCAGACCGCGCCGATCGCGGCCGAGCTGACCAGCTTGACGTACTTGGCCAGTACGCCGGTTTTGTAGCGCGGCGAGGGAGGGGTGAAATCTATTCGCCGAGAATCGAATTCGGCGGGGTCGGCGAGCACGTCGAGAACGTGGCCGGCGACGTCGAGGCGGACCCGGTCGCCGTCGCGCAGCAATGCGATCGGCCCGCCGTCGACCGCCTCCGGCGCGATGTGTCCCACGCACAGGCCGGTCGTTCCGCCGGAGAACCGGCCATCGGTGAGCAGCAGAACGTCCTTGCCGAGGCCGGCGCCCTTGATCGCGCCGGTGATGGCCAGCATTTCGCGCATCCCGGGGCCGCCCTTGGGACCTTCGTAGCGGATCACAACCACGTCGCCCTTCGTGATGGTCCCGTCCTCCAGAGCGTCCAGAGCGGCTCGCTCGCCGTCGAAAACCCTTGCGGTGCCTTCGAACACGTCGGAGTCGAAACCCGCCGTCTTGACCACCGCGCCCTCGGGCGCCAGCGATCCGCGCAGGATGGTGATCCCGCCCGTCGGGTGGATCGGGTTGTCCAGCGCTCGCAGCACCTTGCCGTCCGGGTCGGGCGGGGCGATCGCGGCCAGATTCTCGGCCATGGTCTCGCCCGTCACCGTCAGGCAATCACCGTGCAGCAGGCCCGCATCCAGCAGTGCCTTCATCACCACCGGCACGCCGCCGATGTGGTCGACGTCGAACATCACGTGGCGGCCGAACGGCTTGACGTCGGCCAGGTGCGGCACCCGCGACCCGATCCGGCTGAAGTCCTCGAGTGAGAGTTTGACGTCGGCCTCGTGAGCGATGGCCAACAGGTGCAGCACCGCGTTGGTCGAGCCGCCGAACGCCATCACCACCGCGATGGCGTTTTCGAAGGCCTCTTTGGTGAGGATGTCGCGGGCGGTGATGCCGCGGCGCAGCAGTTCGATGACGGCCTGGCCGCTGCGCCGCGCGAACCCGTCGCGACGGCGGTCGGTTGCCGGCGGCGCCGCGCTGCCCGGCAACGACATACCCAGCGCCTCGGCGGCGCAGGCCATCGTGTTGGCGGTGTACATGCCGCCGCACGCCCCCTCGCCGGGGCAGATCGCCCGCTCGATGGCGTCGACATCCTCGCGCGGCATCAGCCCGCGGGCGCACGCGCCCACCGCTTCGAACGCGTCGATGATCGTGACTTCGCGCTCGGTGCCGTCGGACAGCTTGGCTCGCCCGGGCAATATCGAGCCTGCGTAGAGGAACACCGCCGCCAGGTCCAGCCGTGCGGCGGCCATCAGCATTCCGGGCAACGATTTGTCGCATCCCGCCAACAGCACCGAGCCGTCGAGCCGCTCGGCCTGCATCACGGTTTCGACGCTATCGGCGATCAGCTCCCGTGATGGCAGCGAGAAGTGCATCCCCTCGTGACCCATCGAGATGCCGTCGGAAACCGAGATCGTCCCGAACTCGAGCGGGTAGCCGCCGGCCGAGAAAACACCTTCCTTGACCGCCTTGGCGAGTCGGTCCAGCGAGAGGTTGCACGGCGTGATCTCGTTCCACGACGACGCGACCCCGATTTGTGGCTTGGCGAAGTCTTCGTCTTCCATGCCTACCGCGCGCAACATGCCACGGGCGGCAGCCCGCTCCAGGCCGTCGGTGACGTCACGACTACGCGGTTTGATGTCGGCGGCCGGCGCCGAATCGGGGGTTGTGGCCATCGTTCAAGTATGCCGGTCCGATCGCCGCAAAATGCGGGGCCTATACCCCTTCGGGGTATGGGGTAGACTTCCGCTACCGGAATCGCGGGGAGGTTTTGCAGTGGACATGACGACTGCACACGGATATTCGCAGCAGAAGGACAATTACGCCAAGCGGCTGCGCCGCATCGAGGGCCAGGTGCGCGGAATCGCCCGCATGATCGATGAAGACAAATATTGCATCGACGTCCTCACCCAGATCAGCGCGGCGAACAGCGCCTTGCGTTCTGTGGCGTTGAATTTGCTCGACGAGCACCTCAGCCACTGCGTCACCCGCGCCGTGGCCGAGGGCGGCAACGACGCCGACGAGAAGCTGGCCGAAGCCTCCGCCCATCGCCCGCCTGGTTCGTTCCTGACCCCGAGGGCGTGTTGAAACGCAAAATTTTGGTGAACCCGTTGCCGCAGTGCGTACGGTAGGGGCAGCGTAAACGGGGGAAGCAGCATTGCTCCGCCGATTGCGCGCCCTGAGCGACCACTGCCCATGACTGCCGAAACCGCCACCACTGCCGCGCGAACGTGGACGCCACGGATCGCAGCGCAGCTAACGGTGCTGGCGGCGGCGGCCTTCATCTATGTCACCGCCGAGATTCTGCCCGTGGGCGCGTTGCCGGCGATCGCACGAGACCTGCAGGTCAGCTTGCTCGCGGTGGGAACCCTGCTGACCTGGTATGCGCTGGTGGCGGCCCTGACGACCGTTCCCCTGGTGCGCTGGACCGCGCACTGGCCACGACGGCGCGCCTTGGTGTTCAGCCTGGTCTGCCTGACGGTCTCCCAGCTCATCTCGGCGCTGGCGCCCAGCTTCGCGGTGCTGGTCGTGGGGAGGGTGCTCTGCGCGGTCACCCACGGCCTGCTGTGGTCGGTGATCGCCCCGATCGCCACCCGGCTGGTGCCGCCAAGCCACGCCGGACGCGCCACGATGTCGATCTACGTCGGGACCAGCCTGGCCCTGGTCGTCGGCAGCCCCCTGACGGCCGCGATGAGCCTGATGTGGGGCTGGCGGCTGGCCGCGGTCTGCATCACCGTCGCCGCGGCCGTCGTCACCGTGGCCGCCCGGCTCTTGCTGCCCGAGTTGGTGCTCAGCGCCGAGCAGCTCGAATGTGTGGGCCGGCGGGCCCGTCACCACCGCAACCGCGCGCTGATCGTGGTCAGCCTGATCACCATGGTCGGCGTCACCGGCCATTGTGTGTCGTACACCTACATCGTGGTGATCATCCGCGAAGTCGTCGGCGTGCGCGGAACGAGCCTGGCGTGGGTGCTGGCCGCCTACGGCGCCGCCGGGGTGCTCGCGGTGGGCCTGGTGGCGCGGCCGCTGGACCGCCGGCCCCGGGGCGCCATCATCTTCTGTATGGCCGGGCTGACGGCCGCGTTCGTGGTGCTGACCGCTCTGGCCTTCGGCGGGCACCGCACCGCGACGACCCTGCTGGTCGGGATCGGCGCCATCGTGCTGTGGGGCGCCCTCGCCACGGCCGTCTCACCGATGCTGCAGTCCGCCGCGATGCGCAACGGGGTCGACGATCCCGACGGGGCCTCGGGCCTTTACGTGACGGCGTTCCAGGTGGGCATCATGGCGGGCTCGCTGGGAGGCGGGCTGCTGTATGAGCGCAGTGTGGCGCTGATGCTGACCGCCTCGGCGGCCCTGATGGGCGTCGCATTGGCCGGTATGGCGGCTAACCGGCACATGCTGGACGTTGCCGCAACAAGCTCACGCGATTCATAGTTCCGCAGCTCAGCACCATGAATTGCGTCGCTAGCCGGTCGCCGATTAGGTAGCGGGCCTGGGCGCTATGCCACACTATCTCGAAGATAGTGACTGGAGGGATGCATATGTCGGGCTGGACGAGGGCACGCCTCTTCGCCGCTTTGAAGGCAGCCGGAGTGGCTTCGGTAATGGGCTGGGTGCTGGTGCTGAGCGCGGGTCCCGCGCTGGCCGACCCGGACCCGGCACCCGGCGATCCAGGGGTTGTCGCGCCCCCCGGTGACGTGCCGGCACCGCCGCCATTGGCGGCGCCACCGCCACCGCCGCTCTTCCCGCCGCCGCCCGCCCCGGGGTCGCCGCCTGCCCCCGACCCGCTGGCGGTACCGGCTTACACGGGTCCCGCCGACGGGCAGAACCCGACGCCGTTCACCGGGACGGCGCCCTTCGGGCCGCCGACGTTCGTCCCGAAGAACGGCTCGACGGTGGGCGTGGCCCAGCCGATCATCATCAACTTCCCGGGTCGGGTCGACGACGCGGGTGCCGCCGAGGGCGCCGTCCACGTCTCGTCGGTCCCGGCGGTCCCGGGCAAGTTCTACTGGATGACCCCGACCCAGCTCCGTTGGCGCCCGTTGAGCTTCTGGCCCGCGCACACCGCGGTGACCGTCGATGCGGGCGGTACCGTGTCCAGCTTCCGAACCGGTGACACGCTGGTGGCCACGGCCGACGACGCCACGCATCAATTGACGGTCACCCGCAACGGCACCGTGGAGAAAACCATCCCGATGTCGATGGGCATGACGTCGGGTCATCACCAAACCCCCAATGGCACCTACTACGTGCAAGACAAGATGCCCTCGGTGGTGATGGACTCCTCGACCTATGGTGTCCCGGTCAACTCGACGTACGGCTACAAGGTGACGGTCGAGCTGGCCGTCCGGTTCGACAACGTCGGCGACTTCGTGCACAGCGCCCCGTGGTCGGTGGACGACCAGGGCAAGCGCGACGTCAGCCACGGCTGCATCAACATCAGCCCCAGCAACGCGAGGTGGTTCTTCGACAACTTCGGAGCCGGCGATCCCATCATCGTGAAGAACTCCAGCGGCGGCGCCTACCCCAAGAACGACGGCTCAAGCGACTGGATGAGCTAGCACCCGGCTCGCCGAGAAGACGCAGAATCGCCCATTTCACCAGGAAATAGGGCGATTCTGCGTCTTTTCGCGGTGGGCTTTCGTATGCCCGCCGATTATGTATAGCATCATACATATGCGTAACCCACGCGAGCGGATGGTCGTCTCCGCCGCGCTGTTGATCCGGGAGCGTGGCGCCCATGCCACCGCGATCTCGGACGTTCTCGAGCACAGCGGCGCACCGCGCGGCTCGGCCTATCACTACTTCCCGGGCGGGCGAACGCAACTGCTCTGCGAGGCGGTCGACTTCGCCGGCGAGCATGTCGGCGCCATCATCGCCGAGGCCGGAGGAGGCCTCGAACTGCTGGACACATTGATCGACAAGTACCGGCGTCAGCTACTCGACAGCGATTTCCGCGCGGGCTGCCCGATCGTCGCCGTTTCCGTCGAAGCCGGCGACGAGCAGGACCGCGAGCGGATGGTCCCGGTGATCGAGCGCGCGGCGGCCGTGTTCGAGCGCTGGAACGAGCTGATCGCGCAGCGCTTGGTCGCCGACGGCGTCCCGCACGACCAAGCGGGTGAGTGGGCGGTGTTCGCGACCTCGGCGATCGAGGGCGCAATCCTGTTGGCGCGGGTGCGCCGTGACCTGACGCCCTTGGATCTCGTTCACCGCCAGCTGCGTAACTCGCTGCTGGCCGCTATGCGGAGAAAGGAACTCCCCGATGCCCAGTGAATGGAAGCCCACCGCGTGCATCCTCTGCGAATGCAACTGCGGCATCGTCGTGCAGGTGGAAGATCGCCGATTGGCCCGCATCCGGGGCGACAAGGAGCATCCGGGATCGCAGGGATACACCTGCAACAAGGCGCTGCGGCTGGATCATTACCAGAACAACCGCGCTCGCCTGACCTCTCCGATGCGCCGCCGCGCCGACGGGACCTTTGAGGAGATCGACTGGGACACAGCGATTGTCGAGATCGCCGAGGGGTTCAAGCGCATTCGCGACACCTATGGCGGGGACAAGATCTTCTACTACGGTGGCGGCGGGCAGGGCAACCATCTGGGCGGGGCCTACGGCGGGGCGTTCCTGAAGGCGCTGGGGTCGCGCTACCGGTCGAATGCGCTGGCGCAGGAGAAAACCGGCGAAGCGTGGGTCGACGCGCAGCTGTACGGCGGGCACACGCGTGGGGAGTTCGAGCACGCCGAGGTGTCGGTGTTCATCGGGAAGAACCCGTGGATGTCGCAAAGCTTTCCCCGAGCGCGGGTGGTGCTCAACGAGATTGCCAAAGACCCCACCCGATCGATGATCGTCATCGATCCCGTGCTCACCGACACCGCCAAGATGTCCGACTTCCACCTGCGGGTGCGACCGGGCACCGACGCGTGGTGTCTGGCAGCCCTGGCAGCCTTCCTTGTCCAGGAAAACCTCTGCAACGAAGCGTTTCTTGCGGAGCACGTACACGGCGCCGACACCGTGCGCGACGTGCTGCGCGAAGTCCCGATCGGTGAGTACGCCCAGCGCTGCGGGGTGGACGAAGAGCTGATACGGGCCGCCGCACGGCGCATCGGCACCGCGGCCAGCGTTGCGGTGTTCGAAGACCTCGGCATTCAGCAGGGACCCAATAGCACGTTGTGCTCCTATCTGAACAAGCTGCTGTGGATCCTCACCGGCAACTTCGCGAAAAAGGGTGGCCAGCACCTGCATTCGTCGTTAGCACCGCTGTTCAGCACGGTCTCCGGTCGCACGCCGGTCACCGGCGCCCCCATCATCGCCGGGTTGATCCCCGCCAATGCCGTGCCCGAGGAGATCCTGACCGACCACCCGGACCGGTTCCGGGCCATGATCGTCGAAAGCGGAAATCCCGCGCACTCGCTGGCCGATTCGACCGCTTGCCGGGAGGCATTCCGGGCGCTGGAGCTGATGGTGGTCGTCGACGTCGCGATGACCGAGACCGCGAGGCTCGCCCACTACGTGCTCCCGGCGGCCTCCCAGTTCGAGAAGCCGGAAGCCACGTTCTTCAATTTCGAGTTCCCGCACAACGGTTTTCAGCTGCGCCGGCCGCTGCTCGAACCGCTACCCGGAACTCTGCCCGAACCCGAGATCTGGGCTCGGTTGGTGCGGGCGCTCGGCGTGGTCGACGAGGCCGACCTGAGGCCGCTGCGTGAGGCGGCGCAGCGGGGGCGCCAGGCGTACACCGAGGTGTTCCCCGGGGCGGTGGCGGGCAACCCGACCCTGGCGAAGTTGCTCCCCTATGTGCTCTACGAAACCCTCGGACCGACTCTGCCCGACGGTTTGGCCGGGGCGGCCGCGCTGTGGGGGCTCGCTCAAAAGACGGCGATGGCCTATCCCGAGGCGGTGCGGCGCGCCGGCCACGCCGACGGCAACGCGCTCTTCGACGCCATCCTGGACAGCCCCTCGGGTATCACGTTCACCGCGCACAACTACGAGGACGACTTCGCGCTGATCACTCACAACGATCACAGGATCGCCCTCGAAATCCCCGAAATGCTGGACGACCTCAGGGCATTGACCGATGCACCACCACGCCTGACCACGTCGGAGTTTCCGATCGTGCTGTCGGTGGGCGAGCGGCGCGCCTACACCGCCAACGACATCTTCCGCGACCCGTCCTGGCGCAAACGCGATGCCGACGGGGCGCTGCGCGTCAGCGTCGAAGACGCCCAGGCCCTCGGACTGGTCGATGGAGGTCGGGCCCGCGTCAGCACCGCGGCCGGCAATGCCGAGGCGACAATCGAAATCACCGAGACCATGCTTCCGGGGCACGCGTCGCTGCCCAACGGTTTCGGGCTCGACTACATCGACGACGACGGGCATACCGTCGTTCCCGGCGTCGCCCCGAACATGCTTACGTCCACGCAATGGCGTGACCGCTACGCCGGCACGCCCTGGCACAAGCACGTGCCCGCGCGGATTGAGGCTTTGGTAGCCGGCGGGGTCAGTTCCAGATCCTGACCCTGCTCCTCGGCTCCAGGTACAACGCGTCGCCCTGGGCCACGTCAAAGGCGTCGTAGAAGGCGTCCACGTTGCGGATGACGCCGTTGCACCGGAATTCCGGCGGGGAGTGCGGATCCACTGCCAGTCGCCGAATCGCTTCCGCCTCACGGGATTTCGTACGCCATACCTGCGCCCAGCCGTAGAACACACGCTGCACGCCGGTGAGGCCGTTGATGACCGGAGCCGGTTGGCCGTTCAGCGAGAGCTGGTAGGCCAACAGCGCGATGGACAACCCGCCCAGGTCGCCGATGTTCTCACCGACGGTGAATGCGCCGTTCACGTGGTGGCTGCTGTCGAGTCCTCTCGGCGAGTACTCCTCGTACTGCTCGATCAGTGCCTTCGTGCGGGCGCCGAACTCGGTGCGGTCGTCGTCGGTCCACCAGTCGACCAGATTGCCGTCGCCGTCGTATTTGGCTCCCTGATCGTCGAAGCCGTGCCCGATCTCATGCCCGATCACCGCCCCGATCCCGCCGTAGTTGGCGGCGTCGTCGGCCTCGGCATCGAAGAATGGCGGCTGCAAAATCGCTGCGGGGAAAACGATTTCGTTCATCCCCGGGTTGTAATAGGCGTTGACGGTCTGCGGCGTCATGAACCATTCGTCGCGGTCCACCGGGCCGCCGAGCTTGGCCAGCTCACGGTCGTGGTTGACCGCGTACCCGCGTTGATAGTTGCCGTACAGGTCGCCGCGGTCGATCACCAGCTTGGAGTAGTCGCGCCACTTCGCCGGGTACCCGACCTTGGCGGTGAACTTCTCCAGCTTGGTCAGCGCCCGCTCGCGCGTCTGCGGCGTCATCCAGTCCAGCTCGCCGATGCTGAGGCGGTATGCCGCCTGTAAGTTGTCGACCAGGGCATCGATGCGGGCCTTGGCGTCGGGCGGGAAATACCGCTGCACATAAAGCTTTCCGACGGCATCCCCCACCAAGCTCTCCACCAAAGACACCGCTCGCTTCCAGCGTTCCCGGATCCGCTCGGTCCTGGTCAGGCGGCGGCCATAGAAGTCGAAGTCGGCGGCAACGAGGTCGTCGGTCAGCCACTGGGCGCGGGCACGGATCAAACGCCAACGCGCCCAGCGCTTCCAGTCCTCGAGATCTTCGCTGTCCCACAGTGCGGCGAATGCCGTGAGGTAATCGGGTTGCCGCACAACCACTTCCGCGAGAGCGTCCGGTGTGCTGCCCAGCGCGGTCGCCCAGCCGGCCCAGTCGAAGCCCACCGCGTCGGTCTGCAGCTCCGCGAAGGTGCGCAGGTTGTAGGTGAGGTCGGCGTCGCGACGCTTGACCACGTCCCAGTGCGCGGCGGCGAGTTTGGTCTCCAGCGCCACGATCCGCGCCGCGGTCTCGCCATGAGCTCCGGGATCTTCGCCGCCTTCGCCCCGATAGACCAGGCTGAACATCCGCGCGATGTGTCCCGGGTAGGCGGCCAGCACTTCGGCGTGCCGCTCATCGCGGAAATACGATTCGTCGGGCAGCCCGATGCCCGATTGGCTGAAGTGCACCAAGTAGCGTGCCGAGTCCTTGGCATCGGTGTCCACGTACATCGCGACGCCGCCGCCCGCCCCGGTGCGTTGCAGGGCGCCCACCGCGGCGGCCAATTCGGAGGAGTTGGCAGCGTCATCGATGATGGCCAGCTCGTCGCGCAGTGGTTGTAGGCCCCTGCGTTGCACGGCCTCCTCGTCGAGGAAGCTGGCGTAGAGGTCACCGATGCGTTGCGCGTCGGTGTCCGCGGTTGCCGCCGCGCCGCCTCGTTCGCCGGCTTCGACTATCAGGTCGCGCACCTGCTCTTCGGCCCGGTCGAACAGGTGGCGGAAGGCGCCGTCGGTCGCGCGATCCGGGGGTATCGCGTATTCGGCCAGCCAGCGGCCGTTGACGTGGCCAAAGAGGTCGTCTTGGGGGCGGGCATCGGGATCGACATGGCTCAGGTCGATGCCCGAGCGAACGGCCGTATACGTCACCCCGCCATCCTTCCATCTTCTTTTGGGTGCAACGATCGGGCCATGCCCGACGCCGAGCGCACCGAGCCAGCAACCCTCAAAAAACGGGACGAGTCCGCCGACTCCGACGCCGACTCCGACGACGACTCCGGTCCCGAGGATTCCGACTCCGAACCCGCAGGCGGCCAGATCTTTTCCAGTTACGGCATCGCGTCGACCGTGCTCGGCGTGCTGTCGGTCGCGGCGGTCGTGCTCGGCGTGATCATCTGGTCGGCGCACCGCGACGAGGTGGGCGAACGCATCTACCTGACCCGCGTCATGCAGACCGCCGCCGACTGGACGGGTGTGTTGATCAACATGAACAGCGGCAACATCGATGCCAGCCTGCAGAAGCTGCATGACGGTACCGTCGGGGAACTGAACACCGACTTCGACGCGGCCCTGCAGCCTTACCGCCAGGTGGTGCAGAAGCTGCAGTCGCAGAGCTCGGGCCGGCTCGAGGCGGTGGCGATCGAAACGGTGCACCACGACCTGGACACCCAGCCCGGCGTCGGGAGGCCCCCGAGAGATGTGGTCACTACCAAGTTGCCGCCCTTCGCCAGCCGAATGGACTCGGTGATGCTGGTCGCGACGTCGGTCAGCGAGAACATCGGCGCCAAGCCGCAGACGGTGCACTGGAACTTGCGGCTCGAGGTCTCCAACGTGGACGGCAAGCTGATGATCTCCGGGATGGAATCCATCCGATGAGAAACGTGTGGCGGCTGGTGGCGTTCGACATCGCGGCCCCGTTGGCCGCGATCGCCGCGCTGCTGATGATCGGGTTCGTGCTCGACTGGCCACTGTGGTGGGTGTCGGCGTGCTCGGTGCTGGTGCTGCTGATCGTCGAGGGGGTCGGCATCAACTTCTGGCTGCTGCGCCGTGATGCGGTCAGCGTCGGCACCGACGATGACGCACCGGGGCTGCGATTGGCCGTCGCCTTCGTGTGCGCGGCCGCCCTTTCGGCGGCGGTGCTGACCGGGTACACGCATTGGACGAGGTCGGATCGCGACTTCAAAAAGGATTCCCGCGAGGTGGTTACGGTCGCCACGGGGATGGCCGAGGCGATGGCGTCGTTCACCCCGGGTGCCCCGACAAGCTCCATCGATCGGGCCACCGCGATGATGGTGCCCGAGCAGGCGGGCGCGTTCAAGGAGCAATACAAAAAGTCCAGCACCGATCTGGCCCAGCACAACGTCACGGCACAGGCCGCCACGCTCGCGGCCGGGGTCGAGGCCCTGGGCCCGTCGGCGGCCAGTGTGGCGGTGATTCTGCGGGTAACCCAGAGCTCGCCGGGCCAGCCGGCCAGCCAGGCGGCGCCCTCGTTGCGGGTAACGCTGACGAAGCGCGGCAGCAACTGGCTGGTGTCAGACGTGGTGCCGATCGGCTCCCACTGACGGATCAGTTGGATTCGGCGGAGCGCGCGGACTTCACCTTGACGAACCGATCCGACACCCGACGCATCCGGATCATCAGCGAGGCCGACGGGCTGGTGCTCCCGTCCAGGTAGCCGATCAGGTCCTCGGGCGCCACCCCGATGCGGGATGCGAACTCCAGTTGGTCCAGGCCGGACCGGTCGATCAGCAGCCGCACGTGGCGGGCCACCTCCGCGCGTTCATTGGCCTCCAGGTGGGTGCGGGCGCGCTCCAGCACCTCCCACAGGGCTTTGGCGATGCCGTAGGGCCGCGTGCCCTCCAGCACTTCTTCGACCTGGCGGGCGGTGCGCCCGTACGGGTCGCGTTTCAGTGCGGCGGCGATGCTCTTCCAGGTGTCGATGTCGCCGCCTTGCAGCGCGGAACGGATGGCGGCGGTCGACCAGAACTCCACTGGCTGGTCGGGTGCTTGGCCAGGGCCGTCGCCGGGCCCGCGCTGTTCATTGGCGGGCCGTTGCGGCGGCGGTGCGGGGCGCCGGTCGGATGCCAACGTCACCTCGCCTCCTCCAACATCGCTACGGCCACCGAAAGGCAGCGCTGCCTGACCTCTTCCCAGTCCGCCTTGGCGTCGGGTTCCGACCACTCTTCGTCACTGAAATCGGAAGGATCGGGATCCGCGAGCCGACGGACCAACTGGGTTGCAATCCATTGCCGCCTGGGTGTTTGACAACAGTAATACCTGTCCATTCCGGCCAGCACTACCGCGGCGGTCTCGGGCTCTACCGTTTCGACCATGTCAGCAAATTCGGCGTAATCGCGGCTGCTGTTACGGCACATGATCAGATAGCCCTTGAGGCGCAGCGCTTCCGCGCCGGTCGGAACGAGCAACCGGTCGCCGGTGGGCAATTGCACGTGGGTGGTCTCCACCGGGCTGCGCCGCTCGTACTTTTCGTCCTCGGCGCCGTCCGGCTTAGTCTCCAGGTCGGTCTGTAGCGCGTCGATGGCGACGGACAGCCGCCCACGCCACAGCGTCACCGGGTGAACCGGCCGGTACCCGCCGGCGATCGCCCGGGCAATGCCGTTGCGCGACGTCAGACCGTCAACCAGCTTCTTGGCCGCCGAGTGACCGTTGGTGCCGTTCCTCGAAGCGGATTTCGTGCCGGTCGGGCTCACCCCTACCGCCGCGAGGTCATCGCTTATGTCGACCTGGTGGGGGATCTGCCCGGGGCCGAGGCCTCGGCCCGTTTCAAGCCCGCTCTCGAGGACTTTCTCCGGTCCGTGCCCGGGCTCCTTGCCGTTGCGCCCACAACCGGTGAAGGCGAGCGGATCGGCCACGCAGATGGCGTCGGGCGCCAAGTGCCTGAGCTTCGCCGCCGACTTGAGCACCATCCGCAGGTCGGCGCTGGGCGCTGCCAGTGCCGAGATGTCGTCGGGGATGACCACGACGTCACCGAGGTCGACCTCGGGCAGTGGCCGCTCGAAGTCGACCGACGGCAACACACGGCGCAGCGACCGGGGCAGCCACCAGTTCCACTGGGCGAACATCGCCATCAGCGCCGGGACCAGGACCAGCCGCACCACCGTGGCGTCCACCGCGATCGCGACGGCGCACGCCACACCGATCTCGGCGACCAGCGGCATGCCGGCAAACGCGAAGCCGATGAACACCGCGATCATGATCAGGGCCGCGCTGGTTATCGTGCGGGCGCTGGTGCTCACGCCGTATGCGACCGCATCGCGCGTGTTCCCGGTGTGCAGGAAGCGTTCCCGGATGCGGGTCAGCAGGAAGATTTCGTAGTCCATCGACAACCCGAATGTCATCGCCAGTACCAGCGGCGGAACGGTGCTGTCGATCGAGCTGATCTGGGTGAAACCGAGATCGGCCAACCAGCCCCACTGGAAGACCACCACCAGGCTGCCGTAGGCCGCCGCGACCGAAAGCAGCGTCATCAGTACGCCTTTGAACGCCAAGAACACCGAGTGGATCGAGATCAACAGCATCACAAAGGCGATCAGTGCGACGAACAACAGCACCAGTGGCTCGGTCTGCGACACCCGGTCATCGAAATCCTTGATCAGCGCGGTCGGACCGCCGACATCCACGCGTGCCGTTCCCGCGTCGGGAACCTTGGGCAGCTGTGTGCGCATCCAGCCGACGGTGTCCCGGGCGCGCATGTCCTCGGGATCGACCGACAACACCGCGGACAGCAAAGCGCTGCTGTTGTCCTCCGCGAACTGCGGTGGTGACACCGTGACGATGTCGGGAGCCTGCGTCATCCGGTCGCGGATTGCGGCGATCGTCTGGCTGTGCTCGGGCGATGCCGCGCCGCCGTCGGGGAAGGTGATCAGCACCCGTATCGGGCCCAGCGCGCCGGGCCCGAGCGCCTGGGCCGCCGCGGCCACCCCGGAGCGGATTTCGTGCGACGAGTCGAACTGGCGCAGCAGGCTGTTGCCCAGCACCATCGACGCCGCCGGTGCGGCCATGACGAGCAGCACCGCCGACGCCGCCATCGCCGACATCCACGGTCGGCGCATCACCCATGCGATCCAGCGGTTCCAGAACCGAGACTGGCCGGTCTCCGGCCGCCGGGACCAGTGCAGCAGGGCCGACCTCTTGGCGGCCGCCCGGCCGAACGTCGCCAGCACCGCCGGTGTCATGGTGGCCGATGTCAGCATCGCCACCGCGACGGCCAGAATCGCTCCGGTGGCCATCGACTTCAGCGCCGGGGTGTTGATCAGATAGATCCCGGTCAGCGAGGCGACGACGGTCATCCCCGACAACACCACCGCGAGCCCGGACGTGGCCATCGCGGCGTCCACTGCCTCGGTTGGCTGGCGGCCGGCCCGCAGTTCCTCGCGGAAACGCATCAATATGAACAGCGAATAGTCAACGGCGAGCGCGATCCCGAACATGGAAACCGTCGAGGTCACGAACACCGACATGGTGGTGTATTCCGACAGCAGGTAGACCAGGCCCATGGTGACCACGACCGTGCAGATGCCCAGCGCGAGCGGGATCGCCGCGGCGGCAAGGGAACCGAACACCGCCAGCAAGACGATCAGGATGATCGGCAGGTTCCAGCGTTCGGCGGCGGCGATGTCGCGCTTGGTGTTTGCCGCCGCGGCGGCGCTGAGCGCACCCTGCCCGATGACGTACAGCCGCACCCGTCCGTTCGCGGTCTGGCCGGACTGATCACCCTTGACGCCAATCTTTGCTCGTAGCTGCTTGGCGACGTCACTGGTATTCGCGTTGCGGGCGTCCAGCCGCAGCGACACCACATACGGCCGGTCGGGTTGCGGAGCCGGCTGCCGCGTATTGGGTGCCTCGGTCACGCCGGGGAACTCGCCGGCGATCCGTCTCAGCAGTGCGACTGCGTCGTTGATGTCCTGGTAGCTGGCGTCGGGACGGGGCGCCGCCACCAGCGCCAACGAGGATGCCCCCTCGTCGTGGTACAGATCCCCGAGTTGATCGTGGACCGCGAGCGACTGCGAGCCGGCCACCTCGAAACCGCCGCCGGTGAGGTTTCCTGACTGCGTCATCGCCAGGTAGACGGCCGGCACCAATGCCAGCAACCAGCCTGTGAAGACCAACCAGCGGTACTTACGCAGGCTGCGGCTGAGGCGCATCATGAACTGCTGGATTTCTTCACTCCCCGGGATCTCGCGCAATGCGTGCAGGTGAGAATACCGCAGCAGCCTGTGGATTATGTCGGGTTATCGGGTTCCTGAGCTGCAAAGACACCGATGTTGCCAAGACGCTGCGCCGTCGTTGTGAACTGGTGATCAGCGGGACCTTCCTCACAGCGGTCGCAACTGCCTGGCAATAACCAAGTCCGGGATGGCAGGATGTCGGATGGCCGCGGGGGTATCGGGGAGGTTCCGCCGACACCGGCCGTCTCCTATAGCCGTTCGCGAGATGTTCGCGACCGACACCAGCTTCGCAGACTCTAAGGAGTGACCCATGACGACAGGCACCGCCACCAGGCGCCGCAGGTTCCTGGCAGGTCTGATCGCCGCCGCAGTGCCCGGCGCTGCCTTCGCGGTTCTGGCCGGGCCGCCCGCCACCGGTGCCAACGACCCGTGCGCGGCCAGTGAAGTCGCCCGGACGATCGGTTCGGTCGCCAAGTCCATGGGTGACTACCTGGACTCGCATCCGGAGACCAATCAGGCCATGACCGCGATGCTGCAGCAGCAGGCGGGGCCGCAATCGTTCACCGGGCTGAAGTCCTACTTCGAGGCCAACCCCAAGGTTGCCGGTGACATGACGTCGATCGCGCAGCCGTTGACCAACATGTCGATGCAGTGCAAGCTGCCGATCTCGATCCCGCAGGCGATGGGCATGATGCAGCAGGCGCAGGGCGCTGCCGGCGGGCTGCCCGGCCTGCCCGGTAATGCCGCCGGCGCGCTGCCGTTGGGCGGCGCTGGGGGCACCGTCCCGTCGGGTGGCGCTCCAGGCGCATTGCTGCCGGGCGTCACAGTAGGTGGCGCGCCCGCACAGAGCGGACCGGCGGGCGGCGCGCCGCGACAGAATAACGTCGGGTAGAGGACGGCTGGCGCCGGGTGTGAACCGCACGACGCGTTTGGTGGCTAACGGTCGGTTTCCGGCGCGCGGTCGGGCGGCGGTAGGGGACCCTCCAAGGCGGTCTCGGTCGGGTCGGCGGACGGGTCGCTCTGGTAGTGCACAACAGGCAGGGGACCGGTGATCGGGTCATCGTCCGAGTCTGCGGTGTCCTCGGTGCGGAACATGAAGAAGAACACCACCCAGCCGACGGCGGCGACGAGTAACCAACTGATCAGCCGGTAGATCAGCATGGCCGAGATGGCACTGGGCAAGGACATGCCACTCGAGACCAGGCCGGGCACCAGGACCGCCTCGACGACCAACAGCCCGCCCGGCATCAGCGGTATCGTGCCGACCGCGCGAGCGGCCGCGTAGGCAACCGTCAACCCGGCGACCGACGCGTGGTCGCCGGCGGCGTAAGCGGCGAACCCGAGGCAGGCGACGTCCGCGATCCAGTTGAACATCGACCAACCGAACGCCACCCCCAAGTCGCGGCGGCCCAGGCTCACCGATTCGAGCTGCGCGAGCGTCTCGCGCCACTTGTCCAGACCGGTATCGACCGGCCTGCCGCGAATCGAGTTGACCCACGACAACACCCGGCTGCCGATGCCGTCGATCAGCTCCGGTCGCGACGCCACCGCCTGGGCCAGGAGCAACAGGGCTACGAAGCCGCCGAGCGTGAACAGCAATGAGAACGGGTTGTTCTTAGCGCCCAGGAGGAAAGCGCCCCCCAAGCCGAGCAGCGCCAACCCCACCGCCTGCAGCACACCCGACATCACCAACTGCCACGAGGCCACCACCGTCGAGGCTCCCCAGAGCCGCTGCTGACGGAACAGAAAGGTTGTCGACAGCACCGGCCCGCCGGGCAGCGTGGTGCTCAGCGAGTTGGCGGCATAGAAGGCGGCTTCCGACCGCAATTGCTTGACGTGCACGCCGGCCGACTTCAGCAGGGTGCGCTGGATCTGGGCGAAGCTGTGCATCGATGCGGCGGCTGCCAGCACCGCCGCCAGCAACCACCACCAGTTGGCCTCGTACAAGCTCATCCAGGCTTTGGCCAGCTGGCGCCAGCCCAGGGCAATCTCGACGGCAAGCACGATCCCGACGATGCCGAGGATCACCCAACGCGCCCACCAGTACTTGCCGCGCGGGCTCTCGGCCCCGCGGACGGGCGAGCGCATGTCCCCAGTGGGAGACGCCGCCACCCGCGCGCGGGCGATTGACCCCACGCGCGACAAGTGGCGCTTGCGGATGGGTGCGTCGTGCGACACGTTTTTAGGGTAACCGCGCAGGTGACGCGGCCATCCAGGCGCAGCGCCGACCGTGTCGTCGTCGTAACCGGATCGTGCCGGCCACAGGGGTCCCCCGGGGCCTCGGCCGGTCTCGGAAGCCACCCTCGGCCACCCTCAGCCGCCCTTCGGCGCCGAGCGGCGCCCGATAGGCTGGCCGGATGTCAGCAAACGCTCACGAGGCTTCGGTGGAACCGCTTGTCCGCAAGGCCGCGGCCTGGGCGTGGCGTTTGCTGGTCATCCTGGGCGCGGTGCTTGCTGTGCTCTGGGTTGTGAAGAAGCTGGAAGTCATCGTCGTTCCGGTGTTGCTGGCACTGATGATCAGTGCGTTGCTGGTGCCGGCGGTCGACTGGATCGACCGGCGGGGCCTTCGGCGCGGTATCGCGGTGGCGCTGGTCTTGTTCGGCGGGTTCGCAATTTTCGGCGGCATCCTGGCATTCGTCATCGTCCAGTTCGTCTACGGTTTGCCCGATCTGACCGAGCAGGTGACCCGGAGCATCGAGTCCACCCGCAAGTGGCTGATCGAAGGGCCGTTGCATCTGCGCAGCGAACAGATCTCCAACGCGGGCACCGCCGCGATCCAGGCGCTGCACAACAATCAGGCCAAGCTGACCAGCGGCGCACTGGCCACCGCGGCCACCGTCACCGAGGTCGCCACGGCCGCGGTATTGGCGCTGTTCACGTTGATTTTCTTCCTGTATGGCGGCCGCAACATCTGGCAGTACGTCACCAAGATCTTCCCCGTCGGCGTCCGCGAGCGGGTGCGCGCGGCGGGCCGCGCCGGATACTGGTCGCTAGTGGGATACGTGCGGGCCACGTTCCTGGTCGCCCTGACTGATGCGGCGGGTGTCGGTGTCGGGTTGGCGATCATGGGCATTCCGCTTGCGCTGCCACTGGCCTCACTGGTGTTTCTCGGTGCCTTCATACCGCTGGTGGGTGCCGTGATCGCGGGCTTTCTGGCCGTAATCGTGGCGCTGCTTTCGAAGGGGATCGTCTACGCGCTGATCACGCTCGGTTTGCTGATCGTGGTAAACCAACTCGAGGCTCATTTGCTGCAACCGCTGGTGATGGGACGCGCGGTCTCGATCCATCCGCTCGCGATCGTGCTGGCCATCTCCACCGGCGGTGTGCTTGCCGGGATCGTCGGCGCCCTGTTGGCCGTTCCGACGGTCGCATTTCTCAACAACGCGATCCAGGTGCTACTCGCTCCCGATCCGTCCGCCGAAGCCGAGAAGCAGACCGAGGAAGCCGCCGTTGCCGGGGTAGTGGCCCACGCAAAACCGGACGACCCAGAAACAAAACCCGACTGAGGTTTTGAGCGCCTACAACCGTCCCTCACGACGCAGCAGATCCTGGGCGCTGAGACCCCCGCCGCCGCGGCGGCGGCGGTCGCCATTCTTGTCGCTCTGTGCGCGGGCGTTCAGCTGCTCGGTGGCCGCCTCCGAGTCGTCGGCGTCCGACTGCATGACCGGCAGGGCCGCGGTCGGGTCCGCCTGGTCGCCGGTGTCGTCGCCGGAATGGTCCGTCGGGATGGGCATCGCCCGAGTCTGACCAGTAGACGGTGTCGGGGCCGGCGGCGCCGGGGCCGCCGATCCCCGCGGCCGGGTCGCGGCCGGCGGCGTCGCGCCGCCCCGCGCGGGTGCCGTCTGCTTGACGGGGGCCGCGTTCGCGTTCGTGGGCTGCGCGCGGCGCCTCGACTTGGCTTTCGTCGGTTGCCCGGCCGGAATGCGTGCGGTGTCCGCCGCTGAACCCGAGGGTGCGGGCAATTGCTGGGCGGGCCTAACCTCCGGCTCGGTGGCCGGCCCCGGGCGCGCCGGCCGCGCCGGCTCGAGCGCGGCGGGGTGGGTGGGGTCGTGCGGTGGACGCGGCGTCGCAGCAACCAGGCTGGCCCCGACCGGTGGCCGCGTGGGCCGCCCGTCGACGATGGATCGCTTGCGCTCGTCGGGCAGGTCGATCTCACCCAGCCCTAGCCGGTTCTGCAGGCGCCTCGCCCAGCGCGGGGCCCACCAGCAGTCATCGCCGAGCAGCTTCATCACCGCCGGCACCAGGAACATTCGCACCACCGTTGCGTCCAGCAACAGGGCCGCCATCAGACCGAAGGCAAGGTACTTCATCATCACTAGATCGGAGAACACGAACGACGCGGCGACCACGGCCAGAACACAGGCGGCGGCGGTGATCAATCGGCCGGTGGTTGCGGTGCCGATCCGGATGGCCTCCGCGGTGGACATGCCGCGCTCCCGCGCCTCGACCATCCGGGAGACCAGGAACACCTCATAGTCGGTGGCAAGGCCATAGCCGACCGCAACGACCAGCGCGATGATCACCACCATCAGCGGTGTCGGGGTGAAATTCAGCCACGACGCGAAGTGCCCGTCGACAAAGATCCACGTCAGGATGCCCATGGTGGATCCCAGCGTCAGCGCGCTCATCACGGCGGCCTTGATGGGCAACACCATCGATCCGAAGGCCAGGAACATCAGCAGCATGGTCGTTGTGACCAGAACCACCAGCATCAGCGGAGCGTTGGCGAACAAGGCGTGGATGCTGTCCTGCTCGAGGGCCGGTGTACCGCCGACCCAGACGGTCAGCCCCTTGGGCGGGGTAATCGACCGGAGCTCGTTGATCTTCTTGGCGGCATCGTTGCGGTTGACCAGGCCGTTCTCGATCACCCGCACCGATGAGTCATGCGGATGGGTCGTGCCGTTCGGTCCCGCAACGCACGGATTGCCGGCGACGGCCGGGCAGGGCCGTTCGTCCCACTGTTTATTTGTGAAGCCGGTGAACGTGGAAACCTTGTTGCGGATGTCGGCTACCTGCTGGTCGGTGACCGGGCTGTGGTTGTCGCTCTGGATCACCAGCGTCAGCTGCTCGGTGCGATAGCCGGGGAAGAGTTTGTCGAAGTGCTCCTGAGCCAAGCGGACGGAATTGTTGGGCGGCAGGTACTTCTCGCTGATGCCACCGAACGACAGGTTGCCCAGCGGGATGACCAGCAGGATCATCCCGACGACAATGGGGATGGCGAACATCAGCGGGCGCTTCATCACGAAGTTGACCAGCTTGCCCCAGAAGCCGGCCTCGACCTCTTCGCGGGTCTTGGTCTTCTGCAGCCGGTCCGCGAGCCAGTTGAGATACGCGCGTGAAACCTTCCAGTTCCGCAGGAAGGGAACGCGGAATGCGGTGCGCACACCCAGCGCGTCGACGTGGCGGCCAAGGATGCCCAGGCAGGCGGGCAGCAGCGTGATCGACAACAGCGCGGCAAGACCCACCGCCGCGATCAGCGCGTAGGTCAGCGACTTCACGAAGCCCTGCGGCAACAACAGCAGACTCGAGCCGGAAGCGATGATCAGCACGGCCGAAAACGTCACGGTGCGCCCTGCCGTCATCACCGTGCGTCGCACCGCGGCCTCGGTGTCATAGCCCTCGGCGATCTCTTCCCGGAAGCGGCTCACCACGAAAAGGCCGTAGTCGATCGCCAGACCGAGGCCGATCAGCGAGACCACCGGCTGGGCGAAGAAGTGCACCGGCCCGAACATCGCGACGAACCGCAGGATGCCCAGCGCACCGGCGATGCTCAGTCCGCCCACCATGACCGGCAATCCGGCGGCGATTGCGCCACCGAACACCAGGAACAGCACCACCGTGACCGCCGGCAGCGCCAGCACCTCCATGCGGCGCTGGTCGGTGGCGATGGTGCCCGCCAGGGCCTCCGCGATCGGCTCGAGTCCGGCGAGTTCAACCTTGCCGCCGTCGAGCTTCTTCAGGTCCGGGGCGATGGCCTTGTAGTTGTTGAGGATGGTGTCGTCGTCATTGCCCTTCAGCGGGATGCTGACGAAGGTGTGCTTCTTGTCCTCGGTGGCCATCCCCTTGATCAGCCCGGTCGCGTCGTCGGGGTTGGACACGGCCAGGTAGCCGGCCCATCCGAGGACCTGGTCGGAGTGGTCGCTCTTGAACTTGTTCAGCTCGTCGACGATCTTCTGCCGCCATGCCGGATCGTCGACGGTCTTCCCATCGGGAGCGGTGAAGGTGGCGACGATGTGGCCGGTTCGGTCCCTGCCATACACCTTGTCGCCGAGCATCGAGGCCTTCACGGATTGACTGCCGTCGTCGTAGAAGCCGCTCTGCGTGACGTGCTTACCCAGGCTGAGCCCGAAAACGCCGCCGCCGAGGCACAGGGCCACCATGACCCCGATCACGATGTACCGGTACCGGTACACAGTTCGACCCCACCAGGCGAACACGTAAGCTCCTTACTGGATCAGTAGCGACCCGCGCATTGGTTTTCCAGTGTCACACACGCGTGGTCAACAGGGCAGACAGCGGCCGGAACGG
>Ga0182032_10000125_pt1 | contig 28863 bp, 22 predicted proteins | sample tim00Cox00000000_FD_125970 | JGI IMG/M metagenome (GOLD analysis project Ga0182032, IMG submission 125970) | Lab enrichment of tropical soil microbial communities from Luquillo Experimental Forest, Puerto Rico - timezero.00C.oxic.00.000.000 | ecosystem: Environmental > Terrestrial > Soil >... | reverse complement strand
GTCAGCGACCTGCGTAGCTGGACGCCAGACCAAGTCCAGACGGCGCCAATTGTAGCGACTCGCTTCTTTCACGCATCCGAAAACCATCAACGTTCACCCAAGCTTTCCCGTAGGCATCTCCTGCGGACGTGACACCGGGAATCTCAGGGCCTCAGGTCACGGGCTCGCGGTTGGATTTATCGCAGCGATATGATTTTTTTGCCAGCCAAAGAGTTCTGCCGTTTTGCGGGATGCGCGCGTTGTGGAACCCCAAGCTGATGCTCGGAATGTTGACGCTGCGATGAACGGAGGCACGTTTCCGCGTCGCCTCGAAAATCCTTGCCTCCAGGACTGCAACATGGCTTTGGAATGTCCTGCGGGTCTCCGCGCTCACGGCGGCCCTGTTTGCGATCAACCTGGTTGCCACTTTTGGCCGGCCACCCGTGGCTACGCCATCCCTTCTTGCTGTGACCACCGACTGCGATTCCCGAAACGCGATGAGCAAGGGGAGGCGAGTCGGATCCGGCTCTCAACGACTCCTTGCTCCCCGTTTCGCTGATTTCTTCTCCTTGTTTTGGGGCCGGAGAAGTCTAAGGGCCGCGCCTTTGTGAATTGCGATATGGTCGGTTTTATCGCTCTTGATGAAATATTGCGGCTCTTCCTTCGTTGCGTGGTGTACGTAGCCTTTGAACCGCACGTCCGAAACCACCGTCTTCAGAATTACGCCGCGGACGCGGCCTGCCTCCGAGTTCCATTCCACGTGGTCACCACGTTTGAACGTCTTAGCCATCCGACTGGCAGTAATAGTGAGCGAGAGCCATCGATAGTTCAAGATTGCACCCTTAATGGGCCGCGCAAGGAGCACAATGCAAGCCACAAGCGGCGATGTCTTGTATGCAGTTACGTTTCATCGTCCTCGGCCTGCTACCTGACCGCCAGTCGCACGGTGATTTTATGTCCCTTTCCGTCCAAACTCGCGCCGCGGGCGGAAGCTGAAGCCAACCCCATCCTGCTTGACGTGCTTGGGCCCGCGGCCTAACATGCGCCCCCATGACAGTTCTCGATACCCTCCGTTCTCCTTTGAGTTTTTTGCAGAGCAGGCTTCCTGATATCGAGCACCTCGACACTCTCGAAGCGGAACAGCGGTGGTGGAAGGTTGAAGGTCGAGCCATATCAGCCTCGATTGATCGCGCCGGAACGCCATGGTTGCGCATGTTCGATCAATCCGGAAGGCGCGTGGACGAAATTCTCTACCCTCGCGAATACCAGACGATTCTGCGAAGGGGCTACCAATCCGGCGTGGTCTGGCGCGCACTGGAAAAAAAGTCGCTCCTTCCGACGTACCAATTGATGTACACGATCTCGTTCTTCGATCCCGGAGTTTGTTGTCCGTACACGGTGACGCTTGGCACGGCTGTTCCTCTTGCGAAATATGGGAGCGCTGAATTGCAGGAGCACTTCCAGCCGCACCTGCTGCGGAAGGACGATAGCTCATGGCAAGGAGCGACGTGGATGACGGAGATCGATGGTGGGTCCGATTTGGGCGCGAGCGTAAAGACGATAGCGCGGTCTGCCGGCGACCGCTGGCTGCTAACCGGCGACAAGTACTTTGCAAGTAACGCTGGAGCGGAGTTGGCGGTTGTGGCCGCTCGGCCGGAAGGAGCTTCGCGGGGCGTGCGCGGCCTCGCGCTCTTCCTGGTGCCGCGGTATCGCAGAGACGGCAGTCTCAATTACTTCGTTCGCCGAGTGAAAGACAAGATCGCCACCCGCTCGGTTCCTACCGGAGAAGTGGAATTGCGAGACAGCCAGGGATACTTACTCGGGTCGACGGACACAGGAATCTATCTGATTTTGGAAGTTTTGAACCTCTCGCGCGTTGCAAACAGTGTGGTCAGCGTTGCCCTCGCGCAGCGCGCAATGGCGGATGCGCTGGCGTATGCGGAGTGCCGCACCGCGTTTGCTAAGCGGATTCTCGATCATCCGCTCCTTCGGCATCAGTTTGAAGCTCGCCTGAATGCGCTTCAATCTGCGTTTGCGCTGGCGTGGGAAGCTGTCCGGCTCCTCGACGAGGTATGGATGGAACGGCCACCATATTCCGATCGCTATCATTTGTTCCGGCTGGTAGCCCATCTGGCGAAATATTGGACCGCCGAGTTCGCTGCCGACACGGCGAAATGGGCGATGGAGGTGCACGGCGGGCTCGGCGTTCTGGCAGAGTATGGCGTGGAGCGGTGGTTTCGCGAAGCCATGATTCTCGCAATCTGGGAGGGAACTTCACACCGCCAGATTCTGGATGGACTCGAAGTGATGGAACGAAAGCGAGCCCACAAAATGCTTTTTCAACATTTGAATGATACCGCACCGAGCAAAGAGCTCGTGGGTTTGGAATCAGAGATCGACCAGCACTTGAACCGGTCGGCGGATGAGAAAGAAGCTCAGGCAGAAGTCCTCTTCAGGCGGCTTGCCGTTCTTGCGGCCGATCAGCTCTCATTAAAATATCATCGATAATCCCAACCCGCGTCGAGCGAATCTCACGGCGCGGAACCCAACTTGACGTTAGCTTCTATCATGTTAGAGTAACTCTTGCAATTTTGTCGTGAGACGATTTTCGCGTTTCACGCCGTCGAGGAGAACAACCGAAAATGCGGCGAATGAGAGTCGCCCGAAGTGAGCCGCTTGCCCCAGGGCGCGTAACGGCCGGAAGTCTCGCGAAGTCAGGGCAACCGAGACGCCTTTCCCGAGTCGCTGGACCAAACAGCAAAGAAACCTTGGGCCTCCGTGAGCGCAAAAAAGCGCGGCTGCGTCAGCAGATCATTGATACGTCGATTCGCTTGTTCCGCAAGCACGGTTACGAGAACACCAGGGTCGAGGACATCGTCCAGATCCTCGAAATCAGCCAGCCCACCTTTTTCCGTTACTTCCCAAGCAAAGATGCCGTGCTGCGCGAAGTCGGCCGCCGCGGTTTCAGTTGTATCAAGGAGCATCTCGAGACGGAACTTTCAAGCGACGTCACAACGGCCGAACGATTGCGGCGAATGTACGAGAGCATGGCCCGCGAAGTGGAATCGGACCGGCCCTTGTGGCGAGCCGTGGTGCTTTCCGGAGCGATGGATCCCGTGCGCTCCCCCGAAATGCGGCGCCCCGAAGAAATTGCGGTAAGCCTGCTGAGGGAAATCCTCGCCGAAGGCCAAAAGCGCGGCGAAATCACAAAGGCGTTTCCGGTGGCGCATCTCGCGGAGTTCATGGAGGGACTGTATACGACGGTGGTCCGACGCTGGGCTGTGGACCTTTCCGGGCCACACAGTTTGAGCGAACGAGTCCGCAGTGCACTTGCGTTTTTTCTCAAGGGCGTACAGTCGTAAGCCCACCGGGCGGAGAGCAGCTTGCTTCCTTCCGCCTTCGACTTGACAGTTGTCCGACGCAAGTATCGCCTGCAGCTGGCATGTTCGGGTGCCCTGCTCTTGCTCTCGAAGCAAAAGCCATGAAGGCTGCCGTCCTGCATGAATTCAAAAAAGCTCTCGTGATCGAGGACGTCGCCCGCCCGCTCCCGGACGCGAACGACGTGCTCATCCAAGTGGACGCTTGTGGTGTTTGTCATTCCGACCTGCACGTCGCCGATGGAGACTGGCCTCAGTTCACCCCGCTCACGAAAATGCCCTTGATACCCGGGCATGAAATCGCCGGCCGCGTCGTTGAAAAAGGCGAAGCGGTTCAAGAATTTCAGATTGGGGACCGCGTCGGCGTCCCGTGGATCTATTGGACCTGCGGCGAATGCGAGCTCTGCCGCGAAGGAAACGAAAATCTCTGCGCACGACAGAAAATTACAGGGGTGACGGTGGATGGTGGCTTCGCCGAATTCATCAAAGCCCCCGCGAGCCACGCTTTGAGGATTCCGGATGCATTGCCAGCGGCAGAAGCCGCGCCCCTGTTTTGTGCCGGCGTAACGGTCTATCGGGCTTTGAGACAGGCGCGAATTTCTCCCGGGCAACGGCTGGCCATCTTCGGAATCGGCGGTCTCGGCCACGTTGCTGTGCAAGTCGGGAGGGAGATAGGAGCGGAAGTAATAGCAATTGACGTCGCCGACGACAAATTACATCTTGCTGAGGTTCTGGGCGCAGCAAACTGCCTAAACGCCGCGTCGACGAACATCACAAAAGCGCTGCGCGCAAAGGGTGGCGTTCACGTTGCGCTGGTCACTTCCGCGGCCAAAGTTGCTTATGACACAGCATTTGCGTGTGTCCGTCCAGCGGGAACACTCCTTGCCGTCGGCTTGCCGGCGGAAAATATATCTTTTTCACCCATTCTGATGGCTGCCAAAGAAGTGCGCATCCAAGCAAGCGCGGTCGGGACACGCCAAGACCTCCGCGAAGTGTTGGCGCTAGCCGGCAGGGGAAAAATTCACTGTCAGGTCACGACACATCCCTTGTCCGATGTAAATCGGATCATGGATCGACTGCGTAGCGGGCAAGGGTCGGGCCGGATGGTGCTCTCCTTTTCCTAAAGGGCCACTTCTGCTCGTTGCGAGTCCAGGGTCTTGAAACTTGGGCAATCCGCTTAATGCCGATCGACCGGGAGCTACTTCGAGATCCGCGGATTTCGGGAATTCCGCCTTTTCTAAATTTCGTATTGACGTTAGTTCGTAAAATGTGATACCGACTATCACAATCTTGGATGCTTCTTCCCGGGAACGCGGGATCGAAATCTTCGAGACTCTCCGGTCCCCGCTCACTCGTGAGGTTCCTTCCTAGTCGAGGACGGTGGCGGCAGCGTTCGAGACTGCCGTTGGTGCAGGGTAATGGATGGGGACGATACGCCTGGAATCCTGACAAACCAGGGTCTCGGGGCCTCATGAACCAGGAGGAGCTATGAAGTCGACCTTGTTAGCAGTTGTGGTCCTTGCGGCGGCGTGCTTGCCTCCGAGTAGCGATGCAACGCCTGCGCAGGGTGTGGGTGCTTCGGCGGACATGACCGGAACGGTCACCGATCCGACCGGCGCCGCAGTGCCGAATGCGAAAGTAACGGCGACCGATCCTGAGAAGGGCGTGGAACGCAGTGTGATGACCGACGAGCACGGTTTCTACCGGGTTTCCGGCCTGCCGCCCTCAAGCTATAAGGTCAGCGTCGAACACGCGGGTTTTCAAACCGAGACAGCTACCGGTGTGGTCTTGACCGTGGGGCAAACCCTGGTCTTCGACCTTCGTCTCCGATTGTCGGCAATGTCGTCCCAGGTGGAAGTGAGTGCCGAGACTCCCATCGTCGAGACCGAAAGAGGAAGCCAAGCGAATACCCTTACGCAGCAGTACCTGGACGACCTGCCGATCGACCGCCGCGACTACCTCACCTTTACATTGCTGATGCCCGGCGTGTCCAATTCCACGCGGCTAGCCGACGATCAAGATTTTCGCGTCAAGCAAACGCCGCAAAGCGGTCTCTCCTTTTACGGCAGTAACGGCCGCGGCAACAGCGTCACCGTCGACGGAGCCGAGGCCAACGGCGATTCCGGTGGCGTTCGCCTCACCGTCAGCCAAGACGCTGTCCAGGAGTTCCAGGTCAATCGGAGCAATTACGGCGCGGACTTGGGCGGCGCGAGCGGCGCCTCGATCAACATCCTTTCCAAGTCAGGCACGAACGAAGTGCATGGCGGTCTCTACAGCTATTTCCGTAACGACGCCATGGACGCGCGCGACCCCTTTGCCTTCAGCCAGGCGCTCCAACCCGGCCAAGTATTCAACCCATTAGCCCCCGACACCGCCGGCACTCCGATCAAGAACTCCCTAAGCCGCTACCAATACGGCGGCACGCTGGGATTTCCCATCAAGAAAGACAAGACCTTCTTATTCGGCGCTTTCGAGGGCCTGCTGCAAGACTCGCAAAATGCCGTGCCCTTGCTGACGAGCACGAGCACCCTTCGTCCCGATGCCACGCAAAAACCCATTATTGGCGGGCTCCAGACCTTGGCGACTCAGTCGGGCAACCCAAGCGTCCCCTGCCTGAGCGGCCCCATTGGTGCTGCCGTCGCCGCAAAACTTGGATTACCCGCTCCTAATCCGACGACCAATGTGCCCGCCGGAACTTGCGCCGCGATTCTTGCCGGAACTTTGACCCTCAATCCCGCGGCGTCTCCCTTGAGCGCCTTCCTGATAGACCAGTTTGCAACCAACGGAGGCGTATTCAACTACAACACCCGCCAGTACCTGGCCTCCGGCCGCATGGACCATCAATTCAGCGAAAACAACCATCTCTATCTGAGCTATCGGTTTGGCCACGATCTCGAGGAGAACCCGGATGTGCAATCCCTGACAGGCTTTTCGGCGGGCAGCTCGATCCACAATTATGACCACAACATTCAGCTCGGGTGGTACCACACATTTAGTGCGAAGACGCAGAACGAGCTCCGGCTCCAGTGGAATTACGACAGCTTCAACGTAATTCCCAATGAGCCCGGACAAGTCGGGCTGCAGATCGCCGGATTCATCAATAATCTGGGAACCAACATCTTCTTGCCGAACTTCACCATCACCCGCCGCACCGAGATTGCCGACAACCTGACCATGACCCGCGGCGCGCACACCTTGAGATTGGGCGGCTCCGAGCTACTCCGTGGGAACCACAGCGAGTCTCATACGTTTTTTCCCGGCCGTTTTGTGTTCGGCTCCTTGCCGGGAAACTTGCTGAGTCCTTGCCTGACCACGCCTGTGGCCTGTCAGCTTTCGGCTTCCGTGAATGCGGCACTGCTCAATTCTCTGCAGTCCGCTAATTTCGGCGTGCCGCAGGTCTTTCAGCAGGGTTTTGGGAACGCCGACTACCCCGCTTATACGCGGCCATACACTGCCGTCTATCTGCAGGATTCGTGGCGCATGGCAACAAATTTTACTCTCACCTACGGCGCTCGTTATGAAGTCGACTCGGAGTATCTGCCCGTCAGCACCTACTATAAAGATGTTGGGCCTCGCGTTTCTTTTGCTTGGGACCCGTTCAAAAACCACAAGACGGTAATCCGAGGCGGGTACGGGATTTTCTTCGGGCCCATTGATACGCAGATTCCCCAAGTGGACCTGAGCCTGGGAGTTTTGAACAAGAACTACAGCACCGTGGAGAACCAGAACAACAAGTCGCAAGTTCCCGATCAAGTGAATAATGTCGTGGGGACATGCGGGATAAGTTTTGGACCGGTGCCGGTCGTTCCCGGAATGGGCACGAGCCCTTGCCTGCGCTTTATTTCCATTTATGTGGATCCGATCTCTCCAACGCCCTTTGCCCCGACGCTTAAAACCGCCCCGCAAGTGTTCCAGGGGCTCTTTGCTCAGGGGCTGATTCAATGCACCACTCCCGCGCCCGGCAACGCTGCTTGCATCACGCCCGCGGACGTAGCAAAGTTCGGTATCTTTGTCGCGAACAACGGCCCGCTTTCGCCGCTGACCGTGCTATTCAGCAATCCGCCGAACTATAAGCCGCCCTACTCGCAGCAGGCTTCGTTTGGCATTGAACGTGAAATCGCGCCCGGTTTCTCTATCTCTCTGAGCGGCATCTATTCGCATACGCTCCGGCTACCTGTGGCCATCGACACGAATCTCTTCGAAGCACCGTTCACAGCGGCTCCGCTGGCAAATGGAAAGATCGTCCAGTATCGCAACTGGAACGGGTGTGTGCCTCCCGCGGGGCAGCAGACCTGCGCAGCGCCGGCCGACCCGCTCGGTGGCCAAGAGGTAATTGTCAGCGGACCCAACGCAGGCAAGAGTGTCTTTACCGCCGGCTACCCGTGCGCAAATCCTTTTGCCTGTTTTGTGAACCCGTTGATTGTGCAGAACAACCAGTACACGGCTGCAGCGTCGGCGCTCTACGAGGGAGGAATCCTGGAAGTCAAGAAACGCTTCAGCAATTCCTTCACGGTCTTGGGGAATTACACTTACAGCAAGGGTTTCGACACCTCCACGGATTTCAACAGCGACTATGGACCGCAGGACCCGACCAATCTGGGCCTGGACCGCGGCCTCTCGGCGTTCGATGAGCGCCATAAGGTGGTCATCGCCGGCGTGTTCGACAGCCCGTGGAAGAGCCCGGTCATCTCGGGTTTCCAGCTCGCTCCGATCTTCTCTTACAACAGCGGACACCCCTTCAACCTGCTTGCCGGCGGCGAGGTCAACGGAAATAATCACACCACCAACCAGCGGCCCATTGGCGCTGGCCGCGACACCGGCCTCGGGCCGAGCTACACCACGTTCGACATGCGCCTGAGCTGGCATCACAAAGTCCAGGAAAAGGCCACGCTACTGCTCACCGCGGAAGGGTTCAACATCGCGAACCACACGAATTTTGCCAGCGTAAACAACGAAGTGGGGCCCGTTTTCGGGTTTGAGCCGGGCTTCACCACTTTCAACGTGCATGGAAGCAGGCTCTTATCGCCGAGCCAGCCGCTCGGCTTTACGTCGGCATTTCCAAAACGAGAAATCCAGCTGGGTCTGCGGCTTACTTTCTGAACGAGCAAGGGAGCGGCTTCGCCGCCGGCACGGACAGCGGATGCGAACTCTGCCTTGCGCAGGACTGCCCTTGACATGAATACGGTAGAGCGCTTGCGAAGCAGACCGCGTCAGGTTAAGGCATCCGAGTGAATACCAAGAAGCTTTTCGATCTGTCCGGGCGCGTCGCCATCATCACCGGCGGCTCGACCGGCCTCGGACGCCAAATGGCCGAGGGCCTGGCGGAAATGGGAGCAAACCTGGTGCTTTGCGCGCGCAAGAAAGAACCCTGCGCGCAGGCGGCTGACGAATTAAAACAACTCGGCGTCAAAACGCTGGCACTTTCCTGCGACGTCAAGGATCCGGACCAAATTCGCGAGGTTGTCGAGCAAACCGCCTCTCAGTTCGGCCGCATCGACGTCCTCATCAACAATGCCGGCACCGCCTGGGGTGCTCCCGTTGAGGAAATGCGTTTGGTGCATTGGAACAAAGTCATCGAGACGAATTTGACAGGCACATTCCTCTTTTCTCAGGCCGTCGGAAGATTCATGGTGCGGCAACGCCGCGGCAAGATTATTAACATCGCATCGGTAGCCGGCATGCGAGGTGCCCCGCCGGAGTTTCAGGCCATTGGGTATCACTCGAGCAAAGGCGGCGTCATCGCCTTTACCAAAGATCTGGCCTGTAAGTGGGGGATTCATAATATCCAGGTGAACGCTATCGCCCCCGGGTGGTTTCCCACGCGTATGTCCGAGGTGATGATCGAAAGAAATCGGGACGCGTTTCTAAAGAAAATTCCTCTCGGCCGCTTTGGCAGCGACCACGACTTGAAAGGCGCTGCCGTGTTCCTTGCCTCGGACGCTTCTGATTTTGTCACCGGGCATGTACTGGTGGTTGATGGAGGGCAAACCGCCTGAGGCGCAACTGGCGATGAACATTCCCCTGACACCCATTCGCTTTCTTCGCTACGCGGAGCAGCAGTATCCGCAACGAACCGCGGTGGTGTGCGGAAAAGAACGGTTCACCTACGCCCAATTTGCAGAGCGCGTAGGCCGGCTTGCCGGCGCCTTGCGTGAGTCCGGCACTCGGCCTGGAGACCGCGTGGCCTTTCTGAGCACGAACTGTCATCGCTTGCTCGAGGCCTATTACGGTGTTGTCGAGGCGGGAGCGGTTCTGCTGCCGTTGAACATTCGGCTTGCCCCGCAAGAGCTTGCTTATATCCTGAATGACTCCGGGGCGTGCGTGCTCTTCCTCGAGAGCCAATTCCTCGAATTGGTCGAATCTTTTCGCTCCAAACTCACAACTGTCAAGACCTTCTACTCTCTCGACCGAGCCCCTCAAGATGGCTGGATCTCCGCGCAAAACTTCGAGGCGCTCCTTTCCAGCGCGCCCCCGTATCGCGCCGACATCATGCAGGTCGATGAAAACTCTCTCGCCGAGCTTTTTTACACCAGCGGTACCAGCGCCGAGCCCAAAGGCGTAATGCTGACGCACCGGAATATCTACTTGCACGCCCTTAACGCTACTTTGGCTCTGCACACCGACAATGAATCCGTAGAACTGCACACCATTCCGCTGTTTCATGCCAACGGCTGGGGCGTCGCCCACTTTCTGACGCTGCTTGGCGGCAAACACGTCATGGTTAAGAAATTCGACCCGCCCGAGGTTTTTCGGCTCATCGAAGCCGAGCGCGTCCACCATTGCAGCCTGGTCCCCGCCATGGCTACCGCGCTCGTGAATTGTCCGGAGCGTGCGAAGTATGACTTGAGCAGCTTGAAGCGAGTTACCCTCGGCGGCGCCGCCTCGTCCCCCACCTTGGTACGCGAAGTGGAAGAAAACCTGGGCTGCGCCTGTTTTTCAGGGTACGGCCTGACGGAAACCGCGCCCGTGTTGACCATCTCTCCCATGAAGCCGGAAGTTCACTGGGAAGGCGAGCAGCGATATGTCGGGCAGTCGATGACCGGTTACGCCATCCCCGGTGTCGAACTGCGCGTCGTTGACGCGAACGACCGGGACGTGCCGCGCGACGGACAGTCGATGGGTGAAATTATTGCTCGAACCGATGGCGTCCTCGAAGGCTATTGGAAACAGCCCGAGGCAACGGCGGAAGTGCTTCGTGGCGGGTGGTTTTATACCGGCGACATGGCCACCTGGAACAAGGAGGGGTACGTCCTCATTGTAGACCGCAAAAAGGACATCATTGTCAGCGGCGGCGAGAACGTTTCGTCACTCGAAGTGGAGAAAGTTCTTCTTTCGCACCCGGCGGTTCTGGAAGTCGCGGTCTTGCCGGTGCCAGACACGACCTGGGGAGAAGTGCCGAAGGCGCTGGTCGTGCTAAAGCCGGGCGCCCACGCCAATGAGAGCGAGCTCATCGATCATTGCCGGGCGCGCCTCGCCCATTACAAGTGCCCTCGCTCGATCGAGTACCTGGAGAGCTTGCCAAGGACGGGCACGGGAAAAATCTTGAAAAGAGATTTGCGAAAAAAATATTGGCACGGCAGAGATACGCTTCGCCCGGAGTTTTCGTCCCCGGGAACAGGCGATGCGTCGTCAGAGCCGAAGAGTAGTTCTCCTGAGACTCCGGCGAAGCGAGCCGCACGAAACGACTAACCCGCGGTGCGCAGTGAAACAAAGGAGTGCCAGAAAAATGGATTTGAACCTCACGCCGGAAGAGGTCGCCTTTCGCGACCAGTTCCGCGCCTGGTTGCAGGCCAACGTTCCCAAGGACTGGACGGAATGGCGCGAAAAGCCGCTGGATGAATCCTTCCCGTACTTGAGAGCCTGGCAGCGAAAACTTCACGAAGGCGGGTGGGCAGCGGTTTCCTGGCCCGCAGAATATGGTGGCCGCGGCGCCACATTGATGCAGCAAGCGATTTTCTGGGACGAAATGGCGCGTCTTGAAGCGCCGCCGATGGCCAATGCCCTCGGTCTGGGCTTGATCGGCCCAACGATCATCGCTTACGGAACCGCCGCTCAGAAAAGGCGCTTTATTCCGAAGATTCTCAGCGCCGAAGAGATTTGGTGCCAGGGTTTCTCCGAGCCGAATGCGGGATCTGACCTTGCCGCGTTGCAAACCCAAGCCCGGCTTGAGGACGGACACTATATCGTCAATGGTCAGAAGGTATGGACCAGCTACGGCTGGGTGGGAGATTGGTGTGAGCTCGTCGTGCGCACGGACCCAATGGCTCCCAAACACAAAGGTCTCACGGTTCTTCTTGTCGATATGAAGTCGCCCGGCGTCGAGGTTCGCCCGTTACGACAGATGACCGGCGAGAGCGAATTCAACGAGATTTTCTTCCGCGATGTGCGTGTTCCAGCGGAGAACGTTCTCGGCAAGGTGAACGATGGCTGGAATGTCGCCGTCAGCACTCTCATGCACGAGCGCGGAGCGTACGGCGCGCGCCTCATCCTGATTTTTCAGCGCAATATCAACCGGTTGATCGAACTCTCGCGCTGCATACAGCGCAATAGCCTGCCTGCGTCGCAGGATCCCGTCCTTCGGCAAAAACTCGCGCAATGCTATGCCGAAGTCGAAATCATGCGCTTGAACCAGTTGCGTGCCTTCAGCCGGATCACGCCGACGGGCGCACCTGGTCCGGAGGGCTCGATTCAAAAACTGTTCTGGAGCGAACTCAACCAGCGCCTGCAACAGCTCGCCCAGGAACTGCTGGGACCATATGGCCAACTGCTCTCTAGCGACGCCCACGCCATTGACAAAGGCATCTGGTCCTACGGTTATCTCCGTTCGCGCGGAAATACCATCGAAGCCGGTACTTCCGAGGTCCAGCGCAACATCATCGGGCACCTCGTTCTCGGTTTGCCACGAAGTTATTGAGGATCATGGCTATGCAATTTGGACTGAACGAAAGCCAGCAATTCCTTCGCGACAGCGCCCGAAAATTCTTCGCCGGCGAGTGCCCAATCGCGGAAGTCCGCCGTCTCATGGAAACGGACACCGCATTTGACGCGAAACTGTGGGCCAAGCTTGCCGAACAGGGTTACACCGGGATTATTTTCCCCGAAGAATTCGGAGGTGTCGGCCTTGGCATTGTCGAGCTGATCTTGTTGATGGAAGAAGCTGGCAACGCGCTGCTTCCGGGTCCCTTTTTCTCCACCGTCGTCATGGCGGGGGCTCTGTTGGACGCTCTCGCCACACAAGATCAAAAAAAGAAGCACCTCGCGCCAATCTGCCGTGGAGAGCGGCGCTCGACAGTCGCATTTTTAGAGGCGGAAGGGAGCTGGGACCTTGCCGATGTCCGCCTGACAGCCGCCAACGGCAGGCTCCTGGGCGAAAAGCTGTTTGTCCCGGACGCCGCCGTTGCCGATTGGATTCTGGTTGTCGCTCGAAACGGTGTTTTCCTCGTTGATTCGAAAGCACCGGGTATCCGAGTCGAGCCGATGCGGAGCATGGACCTCACTCGCAAACTCTATTCCTTACAATTCGACAACACACCGGCGGAAAAGCTCGGTGAAACCACCGGCTTGTCGAGGCCTCGCGCTATCGCCACGGCCGCGCTTGCCGCCGAAATGGTGGGCGGCATGCAACGCACGCTCGACATCACCGTGGAATACGCGAAAACCCGCAAGCAGTTCGGCAAACCCATTGGCATTTTTCAGGCCGTGCAACACCAGTGCGCCGACATGTACCTGGAAACGGAGAGCGCTCGCTCCGCGGTTTACTACGCGGCCTGGGCTCTCGAGCATCACGCTCCGGATGCCGCCGCCGCTGTTTCCATCGCCAAACTTTACGCGAGCGACGCGAGCCGCACGGCGGGCAATCGCGGGATCCAAGTTCACGGCGGCATGGGCTTCACTTGGGAAAACGACCTTCACCTGTATTACCGGCGCGCGAAATCTTCTGAGACCATGTTTGGTGACGCAACTTTTCATCGCGAGCGGCTCGCGCGGCTGATCATTGATGTCGAGGCGCTTTCCGCCGAGAGGGCTTAGCGTAGTCAAATCAAGACTGATCGGATGGAGACCAGTCGAGAGGCCGTCATGGGAGATCTGGTGCAATTCACGCAGTCCGGGAACATCGGCGTCATCACCATCAACAATCCGCCGGTAAACGCGTTGAGTCCCGGAGTGCCGGAAGGAATTTCGGAGTCCATCGACCAATTGCAAAAGGACGACCGACTGAAAGCCGCCGTTCTGATCGGAGGCGGCAGTACCTTTATTGCGGGCGCGGACATCAAGGAACTTGCCAAGATGGCTTCAGGAAAGCCCCGCGGGGCCGGTCTGCTTCCTCTGCTTTCGAGAATTGAAGATTGCCGCAAGCCGGTCGTCGCTGCCCTTCACGGAACCGCATTGGGCGGCGGCATGGAAATTGCCATGGCCTGTCATTACCGCGTTGCCGTTCGAAGCGCGAAGATCGGTCAACCCGAAGTGAAGCTCGGTATCATCCCCGGCGCTGCGGCAACGCAACGCTTGCCGCGGCTCGCAGGCATCGCCAAGGCGGTCGAGATGTGCTGCGAGGGCAATCCTGTTGCCGCACAAGAAGCATTCGAATTAGGCATCGTCGATCAACTCATCGATGGCGATCTGTTGACCGGCGCAGTGGCTTTTGCTCAAGAGATCGCGCTCAAGCCCGCTCCGAAAACGCGCGAACGCCATGACAAGCTCGGCGCGCCGGACCAGAACGCACCCATCTTCGCCACTGCCCGCGAAAATGCCCGCAAGAAACAGCGCGGCCAGATGGCCCCGCTCGCCGCCATTGATGCCGTGGAAGCCGCAACACGATTGCCGTTCGACGAAGGTTGTCAAGTCGAACAGGAGCTTTTCGCCGAATGCCTGGTCTCTTCGCAAGCCAAGGCTCTCATGCACGTCTTTTTCGCCGAGCGCGAGGTTGCAAGAATCCCCGACATACCGAAAGACCTGCCACCGACTCCCATCAAGACCGTCGGCGTGGTTGGCGCGGGTACGATGGGGGGCGGGATTTCCATGGTGCTCGCCAACGCCGGAATTCCCGTGCTGCTCAAAGAAGCAGATCAGGCCGCTCTCGACCGCGGCATTGCGGGTATCCAAAAGAATTACGCCAACTCCGTCAAACGCGGCCGCTTCACGGGGCAATTCGTGGAGGAGCGACTCAAGCTGATCCAGCCAACCCTGAGCCTGGACGGATTTGCGAATGTGGATCTGGTCATCGAAGCGGTTTTCGAAGGCATGGCGCTGAAGAAAGCAGTCTTTGCCCAGCTCGACAAGATCTGCAAACCCGGAGCCATTCTCGCCAGCAACACGTCCACCTTGAACATCGACGAGATTGCTTCCGCGACCCAACGGCCGCAGTTTGTCATCGGGACGCATTTCTTCAGTCCCGCGAACGTCATGCGCTTGCTCGAAATCGTTCGAGGCAAAGCAACCGGAAAAGAAGTCATCGCCACTTGTATGCAGCTTTCAAAAAAGCTCGGCAAGGTCGGCGTGCTGGTCGGCAACTGTCGCGGCTTCGTGGGCAACCGCATGTTCCATCCTTACGTGCGCGAGTCGGTGTTTCTTTTGGAAGAAGGAGCGACGGTTCAGGAAGTCGACAGCGCGGTCTACGATTTCGGCTTGGCCATGGGGCCACTGGCCGTGGGAGATCTCGCGGGACTCGATGTTGGCTGGCGAATTCGCAAGGAGTACCGCCATCTTGAGAAACCCGGCATTCGCCAGCCCTTCGCGGGAGACCGTCTTTGCGAAATGGGACGATTCGGCCAAAAAACCGGAGCGGGGTGGTACACCTACGACGAAAATCGGCGCGCCATCCCCGATCCGGAGGTAACTGCTCTTGTAAGGAAGTGGGCGGCGGAAGCAAAAATTCCTCAGCGGCGGATTTCCCGCGAAGAAATTGTGGACCGCTGCCTCTACGCCTTGGTAAACGAAGGCGCGCGCATCCTCGAAGAAGGCTACGCACTGCGCTCCGGGGACATCGACATCATCTACATCAACGGCTATGGCTTCCCGGCCCATCGCGGCGGACCAATGTGGTACGCGGATGCCGTGGGCTTGAAGAATGTTTACAATCGCGTTCTTGAATTTCACAAACAGCACGGGGAACTCTGGGAGGCCGCGCCGTTGCTCAAGCAACTGGCCGCACAGGAAAGGACGTTCGCCGAGTACAGCAAAGAACAACCCGCCACTGCTTAAAGCCCGATCACTTTCGAATGACGGGTTTCTTGTCAAGAGGCCGTGACAATGTTTTCTGCTTCAAGCACACTCTTTTGTCGGGTAAGGGATGGGGCGTTTATATTTAATTCGGCATGCGCAGGCCTCCGTTCTATCGCAAAACTACGACCAGCTCTCCCGGCTGGGCGAAAAGCAGGCTCGCCTGCTCGGGGAATACTGGGCTCGCCGCAACGTCGTTTTTGACCGCGTTTGCAGTGGACCGGCGCTCCGCCATCGACACACCGCACAACTCGTCAGCGACGCTTATCGAACCGCCGGCCGCGACTTCCCTCGCCCGACGATCGCTGATGAATTCGACGAATTCCAGGGAGAAGCAGTGCTTTCCGAGAGTCTTCCTGAACTGCTTCGAAATAATCCCAAGATTCGCGAGCGGCATAACGCCCTCGAATCCTCGAGCGACGATGTCAGCAAACGTGCTAATTTCCAGCGCTTGTTCGAGGCCGTAATCTCGATGTGGGTCAGCGGAGCAATTGCGCCACCCACCGCGGAGTCCTGGCGGGACTTCTGCGCCCGTGTGAACCGCGGCCTATCGGCGTTTCTTGTCAAATCCCGCAAAGGGGAAATCGCCGCCGTCTTCACCTCCGGCGGGCCCATCAGTGTGGCCGTCGAACGCGCTCTGCATCTTTCCGCGCAAGACACGCTGCGCGTCGCCTGGATGTCTCGAAACTGTTCGTTCAGCGAATTCCTATTTTCGGATGAACGGTTTACGCTCAGCTCCTTCAACGTTTTTCCCCATCTGGACGATGACGCGCTGCTCAGCTACAGATAATTGCGAGCACAGGCGAAGATGACCGACTTCCGCGACAAACCCGCTTCCATTCGGCCCGGGGAGGAGCTCGACGTCGGTAAGCTTGAGTCTTTTCTGCGTTCCCCTTTTCCCCTGGAGGCAGAACATCCGAGCGTCTCGCAATTTCCGAGCGGCCATTCGAATCTTACGTATTGCGTTGAACTTGGTCGTCGAAGCATGGTTCTGCGCCGGCCTCCTTTCGGCAGCAAAGTCAAGTCGGCTCATGATATGGGGCGCGAGTTCCATGTCCTCTCGAAACTTCACGATGCCTATCGGCCGGCGCCCAAGGTCCTGCTTTACTGCGACGATTCCTCCATCCTCGGTGCCCCGTTTTATCTGATGGAACCCATCAGTGGAATCATTCTTCGCAAAGATCCTCCCTCGGACCTTCCCTTCACCCCGGACACTGCTCACAAACTCTGCGAGTCATTTATCGACAATCTCGCGCATCTCCACGGCATCGATTACGCGGCGATTGGCCTCGCCGATCTCGGCAAGCCCCAGGGCTACCTCGAGCGTCAAGTCCGCGGCTGGATCGAACGCTACCACGGATCGAAGACTCACGATCTCCCCGAAGTCGATCGAATCTCGTCTTGGATGCAGCAGAACATGCCTTCTTCGACTTACGCCACGCTCATTCACAACGACTACAAATTTGACAATGTCATTCTCGATCCCGACGACCTCAGCAAAATCATTGGCGTCTTGGATTGGGAGATGTGCACGCTCGGCGACCCGCTCAGCGACCTGGGAACTACTTTGGCTTATTGGGTGCAGGCGGACGACTCGGACGACTTGCAGAAACTGCGCTGGGGACCGACCGACTATCCCGGCAGCCTGACGCGGAACGAGCTGGTCCAGCGCTACGCTCAGACCGCGGGCCGCGATGTTTCGAATATGGTCTTCTACGTAGTCTTTGCGCGCTTCAAGGTCGCCGTCATCGTACAGCAGATTTACTACCGCTATCACGTTGGGCTGACGAGAGATTCCCGCTTTGCCGTCATGCCGGACGTTGTTCGCACTCTTTTGCGCCATTCCTGGCAAGGCGCACAATCAAGGGAGATCTAGTCTCGAAGTTCGCCGTTGTGGCCTGCACGAATCCGGCAGCCGCTGCTCATTTGTAATACCGTACAATCCACTCCGCTATGCAGCACGGCTTTTCACTTCCTTCGCATTCCACGGAACAGGAAAGCACAACTTCCTCGGCGTCTCCGCGGTCCCGCATGGCAAGCAAGGTGAGACGGCCACGAATTCTTGAGCCTGCGCGCACAGGGCAAGGAAAGCGCACCCGGTTCAGCCCGTAGTTGATTGCCAGCCGAGTGCCGCCAATTCGAATGGCATCCTTCATGAGATGGCTGATGAGCGAAAGGGTCAGGAATCCGTGAGCTACGGTTGCATGGTAAGGGGATTCGCGCCGGGCACGCTCGGGATCCACGTGGATCCACTGGTGGTCCTCGGTCGCCTCCGCAAACTGGTTTATTCGCTCCTGGGTAACTGCCAGCCATTCGCTGACGCCGATTTCCTTTCCGACGTATTGCTGTAGTGCCTCGAGCGTTTCAACCGCGAGTACCCGCATCGTACCTCCATGGAAGGTAAGCTCTCCGCTTTGAAATGAGCCCGCAACTATTGAGCCGTTGATTGCGCCTTGGGCTTGCTCCATTTCCCGAGCTCCCATTTCGCGATCGATTCGGTATGCACCTCATCGGGTCCGTCCGCCAGCCGCAGCGTGCGCACGTTGGCCCAAGCGCTTGCGAGAAACGTATCCTCGGAAACCCCGGCTCCGCCGTGCGCCTGGATTGCGCGGTCCAGCACCTTTAGCGTAACGTTCGGCGCAATCACCTTGATCATTGCAATTTCCGTGCGCGCCGCCTTGTTCCCCACCGTATCCATCATGTGTGCGGCTTTCAGCGTCAGCAGCCGCGCCTGGTCGATTTCCATCCGCGATTTCGCGATGTCCGCGCGAATCGCTCCCTGTTCCGAGAGGGTCTTGCCAAACGCCACGCGCGACAGTACGCGTTTGCACATCAGTTCAAGTGCGCGCTCCGCAACGCCAACGCATCGCATGCAGTGATGAATCCGCCCCGGCCCTAATCGTCCCTGTGCGATTTCAAATCCGCGGCCTTCGCCCAGCAATAGATGCGATGCCGGCACGCGGACATTTTCAAAGGTAATCTCGGCGTGGCCGTGCGGCGCGTGGTCATACCCGAACACTTTCAGCAATCGGACTATTTTCACGCCGGGAAAATCCATAGGCACCAGAATCATCGATTGTTGTTTGTGCACGGGAGCGCTCGAGTCCGTCTTCCCCATGAAGATGGCAATCTTGCAACGCGGATCGCCGCCGCCGGAAGCCCACCACTTCCGCCCGTTGATCACATATTCGTTCCCCTCGCGCGCGATCCTCGCGCTGATATTGGTCGCATCCGAAGACGCCACGCCCGGCTCGGTCATCGCGAAACACGAACGAATCTCTCCCGCAAGCAGCGGCTTCAACCACCGTTCCTTCTGCTCCGGTGTGCCGTAACGTACCAGCACCTCCATGTTCCCGGTATCGGGCGCAGAGCAATTGAAGACCTCCGGCGCCATCGCGCAGCGGCCCATGATTTCGCACAACGGCGCGTATTCCAGGTTCGTCAACCGCGCGCCATTTTCGTCATTCGGCAGGAAGAGGTTCCACAATCCTGCCGCGCGCGCCTTCGGTTTCAATTCTTCGACGATCCTCGTTGGTTGCCACCGGTTGCGCCCCGTCTCCTCGTAATAGCGAGGCTCATTGGGATAAATGTATTCGTCCATGAAAGCCAGCAAGCGGCCCACGAATTCCTTCGTCTTTTCACTGAATGCAAAGTCCATTGGGTATGCCTCAGACTCACCTCGGGCTTGCACCTACGGCCCGTCACTCTTCCCTGGTCTACGGCTCACGGTCACACCGTCGGCCTAGAGAGCCATTTTCGCGGGATTATATACAACGGCCCCTGGCGAAGTCACTGTCATGTGTAAGTGACTATCAGGAACTGCCCATCGTTGAACCAGCAGTGCGGCCAGTCCCAACCCGGGCACAGGCGCACTCTTTGCTATTCAAGGGAAATGCGGCGCGTATACCCGAGGCTTCACAATGAAGCATTCCTTGACCTTCCCTGATTCGGTGCAAACGAACTTCGACCACCGCAACCGGGCGCGTTAGTTCAAACGCCTATCCACCCTCACTGGCCTCACTGGCCTCACAGGGCTTGCTATATCCGAGAGTTGATTCTATTGTCAGAGGCAAAATTCGTTGTCCTCTAGCCGAGGAGAAAATGCAATGGACCTTCGTGGCCTCGCGAATACATCGGTGATTGGCGTTGCTTCCCTGTTCATGGCGATTGGAGCCTTTTTTGGCTCTGCGGGATCTGCCCGCCCGCAATCCTCCGCCACCTCGAAAAACGCGGCGGCAGAGTCACCGCCAGCGGCTTCACCTCTTGGCGCGCCGAACAATCTCCCTGATCCCTACCTTCCCGGAATGAGCTGGGGCCAACTCCCAGACGGGAGGAAATGGGGCTCCACGGCCGGCATCGCCGTCGGCCCGGACGGCAACATCTGGGCCATCGATCGCTGCGGAGCTCACGGTTCCCGCGGCACCAACTGCGCCGACTCTCCGCTCGATCCCATTCTGGAATTTGATCCCTCCGGCAAGCTCCTGAAGAGCTTTGGCAAAGGAGTGTTCGTAAGTCCCCACAAAATTACGGTTGACCACGACGGCAATCTCTGGGTTGCCGACAACGGCATCAAAGACGGCAAGGGCCAACAGGTCTTCAAATTCGACCAGAACGGCAAAATCCTGCTGACTCTTGGCAAAGCCGGAGTGTCGGGACTCGGTTTGGATACCTTCGACCAACCTACCGAAGTCGCGATTGCTCCCAACGGCGACATTTTCGTGGCCGACGGCCACGGCGAGAAAACTACCGACAATGCCCGCATCATGAAATTCGACGCACACGGCAAGTTCCTCAAGACCTGGGGCAAAAAAGGAACAGGCATCAGCGAATTCGATTGCCCGCACACTCTGGCTTTCGATTCGCAAGGCCGCTTATTCGTCGGCGATCGCCAGAACAACCGCATCCAAATCTTCGATCAAGATGGGCATTTCATCGCCGAATGGAAGCAGTTCGGCCGTCCCAGCGGCATTTACATTGACAAGAACGATGTGATCTACGTGGCCGATTCCGAGTCTCGCAATGGCGAGCCCGGTTATGGGTACAATCCTGGCTGCCGCCGCGGCATTCGCATTGGCAGCGCAAAGGACGGCTCGGTGAAGTATCTCGTGCCCGATGCCGCACCCTACCCTGCCGCTGCCGATTCCACAGGACCGGAAGGCATCACCGCCGACGCCGGCGGCAACATGTACGGCGCGGAATTCACCATGGACGTGAAAAAGTACGTCCGCAAGTAGCCCTCGGATGAACTTTGTAGGGGCGCAGCACCGCTGCGCCCTCGTCTCATGTCACGAAACCGGTGTGCGAGAGGCCTAAATAGCAGGCCGAATTTCGCCGGGTTGGCCGCAATCGCAATGGTTGCACTCGCAAGACCTATAGAATTCGCTTGCACATGAATCGTTCCCGGCTGCCGGGAGCCCACAGGTGTCCATCGCGCCAAAGTGCGAGCTGATGCACGGCCATTTGTAAGGCGATGGCTCGCCGCGATAATCGAACCCGGTCCCGTCAAAGCCGCCTGCAAGAAACTCGCGCTTCGCATAGATTTTCCACCAGTCTTCCATGCTCACGACGTAACCGAGGAAATTGATGTCATAGGAGCTGACATATCCTTTTCCCGGATCATTTTTGTAGATGCCGCGCGTGCTGAAATCGCTCCCGGTTTCCGTCCCGATGGTTGGTTGCTTCGGAAACTGAGTGTGAAACTCATCGATGTTTTTGGCCATGTCGCGCCCCGCATTGTGCCCGCCTGCGTAATTGAAGCCTTGCCCATCCACCACGGCAGACGCGCCTTTGCCCCAACCCCCTTTCATCGCCAACGCCACCGGCCGCAAGAAGCTCGCGGCGAGTCCACTTCGCGTTGAGCATTTCGCATCTCCTTCGGCACGCAGTTTCCGTGCGAATGGAAATGCTAGTGTAACGCGCTATCTTATTTATCGCTGAATCGATGGAATTCCCCGGATGTGAGCGCGCTCGAGCAGTCTCACCTACCTCTGCAAGTCCATTTGGATCAACACGCGCCCTGGACCTTGCTGCAGTCAGGTTCCTGGCACAACCCGAGCGGCCGTTCTCGGCGCAGCAGCTCAAAGGCCTCTTGAGGTTTGATGCCCTCCGGTACTTGTCGAAAATCTGTATCGATTTCGTTCTCTCGCACGGCGATGGTCTTGAAGAGCAGCGCTTTTCCATTCATCTCGATATCCAACGTGGTCAACTCCCAGTGTCCCGATCCCAGGTCCTGCTGCTTGGCAAGGAACGTGCCGCCGTCGTCCAAGTGTCCCAACAATCCCCATCCGAACCTCACCGGGCTGGTCAGTTGCCCTTCGATTTCCGCGAGGCGCTTCTGCTCCCCTTCTACCAGCAGACTTCCCTCCATATGGTGAAAGACCTGGGCCGCGCGACTCGAGGGACGGAAATCGGGATTGGGGGTGAATTTCAGCTTGATGAGATCGCCCTGCATGCCGGCGTACTGAAATCGACAGGCGTCCGGGAACATTTTCAACAGCTCTCGTTCCAGCTTGCCGTCCTCCTCCCACTTTTTCCGCTGTTGCCGCATCTGGTCTGGATCATCCAGCATTTTCTGAATGCGCTGATCCTCGGCCTGGCGCTGCTTGGGATTCAACTCCTGGCCGTTCACCTCTAGGAGACGGTCAATTTCTCCGTCCTTAGTCTCGCACACAGCGAAAAGCCTTTTTTTGCCTCCCTCTTCCTTCAACTTGCGGTAACACCACAGAGATTGATCGCGGATTTGCGCCTGGACTTCGTTGTCGAATACCTCACGCGCCAGCCGACTAGCGTCCAGTTGCGGCTTCGCCGGCAGATGCGAGACCGGGGCAGAGACGGGAGCGCGGATACCTTGGCCGACGATTACTAGGAGGGCCATGCCCCACTTGCCTGCCGAAGATGGCCTCGTGGACCTCATACATCTAGAGTTGCAGCAAAATCCTCAGGATGCAATCCAGCGCATCCCCCATGAGACGTCTTTCCGTAGAATCCGAACGCAGCTAGTGCGGCGACTGCTGCAACGAGCGCAAGTAAGCAATAATTGCCTTCGCATCGGCTTGATTCATGTGGTAGATGTGCATCGGCGGCCGTAGCGTTTCGCCCGCAGGCCCTGTTCCTTTCTCGAGGACTCTTTCTCCCCGCTCCTCCGTAAGGCCCGGGAAACCCGCGAGCGCCGGAGCGCGGTCCGCCCAATTGGGATCGGCTTCACTGGCATGATCCAGATTGGAGCGCGTTCGAGCCAGGCATGGCGATCCAGTTCGCCCTGCGCGTTCCGAGGCGTGCGACACTCGGCGCATTTTGCAACGTCTTCAACCAGGTACCGCCCACGTTCGAATTTGGCTTGCTTCCGGCGATCTCGTGCCAGGGTTTGCGCGACCCACTGAAACAACAAGCGCGACGGTTATAAACAGCACTGAGCATCCGAACTTGGTCTGCATACTTCCTCCCTGAGAACACGAAGAGTCCGTTAGCCATCGCAGTCGTCTCGCTGCAGCATCCGACAAAACGCGAGGCACGCCTGCAAGGGTGACCTATTCGCCGACGCCTCATTGAGGCGCCAGAAGAATCTGCCAGACCTGATTGTTTCGAGACCGGAAACAGGCCGCGGCTATCATCAGGTAGTACTTCCACATGCGATGAAACCGCTCCCCGTAGGTGGGCTCCAGGTTTCTCCAGTATTTTTGAAAATTCCCAAACCAAGCCACAACTGTCCGGTCGTAGTCGCGGGCCCAGTTCTGCCAATCCTCGATGACAAACAAGCCCTCCATCGCTGCCGTAAGTTGCGCGGCCGACGGCAGATGCGAATTCGGAAAAATATATTTGTCGATCCAAGGATCTGTGGAACGCGCAGAGCGGTTGGCCCCGATGGTAGAGAGATAAAAGAAGCCGCCGGGACGCAACACCCGTCGCGCAACTTCGAAGAATCTGCGGTAATTTTTGTATCCGACGTGCTCAAACATGCCAAGAGACGCGACGCGGTCAAAGGTTCCGGTGACGTCGCGGTAGTCCTCGAGACGGATCTCGACGGGCAAGCCCCGGCATAACTGCTGTGCCCACTTCATTTGCTCACGTGATACGGTGACACCAACAACCTTGGCGCCGTATCTTTCCGCGGCAAACTTGGCCAGGCCACCCCAGCCACATCCGATGTCCAGCAGGGTAAATGCGGGTTCGATGCGGAGTTGGCGGCAAACGAAATCGAGCTTGGCCTCTTGCGCTTCGTCGAGGTTCGAAGCGTGCTCCCAGCGGCCGCAGCTGTAAACCATGCGGCCATCGAGCATCTTTCGGTACAGTTCGTTGCCCAGGTCATAGTGTCTTTCGGCCACGGACTTGGCCCGCAGTTTCGTTTGCCGATTGAACACAGCGGCTAGCAGCCATTGCAGCGCCAGCCGCCAGTCCCGGGGTGCGTTGCGGTCCAGCTTGGCCTTGAGGATTCTCGAAAAGAGCTGATCTAGCGCGGAGCAATCCCACCAGCCATCCACATAGGACTCGCCCAGGCCCAGTGATCCGTGCCGGAGAACTCGGGAATAGAACCCGTCGTCGTTGACCGTAATGTCCCACTCACGATCCCCTCCGATCCTTACATCGGCAAGGGACAGGATCTTCTCCACCTGCTCTTTGCGGTTGGCGAGAGCCTTTCGGTAGGCGCTTTCCTTCAGGAAATGATCTCTTGCTTCACGACCGTGGTCCATGGCCGCCTCAGCGAGCCGGAACATCCACTTGCACTTGTCCGACTCACATTGTACTGCTTCGCCGGGGGACCGTGGCAGGTGAGTTTGTATACCAAGAGTTGCGGTGCGTAGCTTCTGCACGAAGGAGCTTGGTGCTGAGGGAAAGTTAGACGAGCACTTTGATTGCTGAAGCGGGCGACGCATTCGCCAATTTGCTAAGTCCCGTCGAGTCTTGCGGTCATGACCTGTCTGGACTCCCAATTTTTGTTCCGATGACCTCACCGGAAACTATGATTTCCACGCGTCGGTTCTGTCGGCGTCCCTGTGGCGTGTCATTGCTTGCGATCGGCATCACCTTACCGAAACCCTTCGCAGCAATTGCATTGTCAGGGAGACCCTCGCTTACAAGATACGTGCGGACCGCAAGTGCTCGCTCTTCAGAAAGCAGGTCATTCAAGGTGTCGCTTCCTACGTTGTCTGTGTATCCCTCGACGGTCAATTGCAGTCCAGGGTGTGCCAGGAGAATCCCAGAGAGCTTGGCCAGGGCTTCGCGGGCCGGTGGTCGAAGATCATACTTGCCTGTATCAAAAAGGACATCGCCCATATTTACCCTGAGGCCCCGCTGTGTGTCTGTCGTTGGAAGGATGCGGTTAAATTGCTCCAGCAATTGATTGCGAAGGTCTTCCGCGGCTCTTCTGTTCCGCTCCGCTTCGGCTTTGGCGGCTTCTTCTCTCACCTTCAATACTTCCGACTCAGCCTTTAACTGCGCCTGTTTCGCGGCGGCCAGCTCAGCCTGCCGCTGAGCCTCTTCCGCAGCCTTCGCTTCTGCTTCGGCCCTGGCTTTGGCGGCGGCCGCTTCTTTGTCCGCCGCGATTCGTGCCTGCTCCTGACGTTGCGCTGCCACCGCCCGCGCATCCTCGGCAAATTGTACAGTCTGGCGAGCTTTGGACATGACGTCCTTTTTATCACCCTTGCTTGCAAGGGCGTTTTCCGTCATCTGCAAAGTCGCGGCTGCTTTTGTGAAGATTTCGGGCGCATCCTTGTCGGCACCTTGCAATCTCGCTATCTCCACTGCATTGCGCGCCTCATACACCTGCAGGGGTACATGCTCGAGGTCGGGCGCCACCGCGAGGGCATTTGCAAGGTGTTCGTACTGTGCGCGCTTCCTCAACTCGAAATCGTTGATCGGGAAGATTTCGCCTTTGGTGCTCTTTCGTGCGTCGTTTTCCAGAATGACCATTTCGCTGGGAGCACGCACGGCGAAATAAGGTTCAGCGGTAACAATGATCGAGAAGGTCTGCGCCGGGGTGGTGGCAGTCAGTTTCCCTTCTCCGTTCTTGTTAATGAGAATCTCGCCCGTATTTCCAGAACGGCCGTCGGGAGTAACGACCCAAAGCACGAAGGTCAAGAATTCGGCTCCCAATCCCGAAGGTTGTGACATATTCTTGAGCGAAACCTCGATACTGGTCGCACCGGTCTTAGCGTCGACCTTTGCTTCGCCTGTGGCCTGAGGCATCAGATCCGTCCCGTTTAGGTCGACTTTCGTACTCCCGCCTTTCACCGTGTAACCAATTGCCTTAACGGATTTCGTTGTCAGGCCCGATTGAGGTATTGCAGGCTGCTCTTGGCCTTGCGCTGCTGCGATGGTCGTCAAACACAAGGCAACCCAGCTGACCTTAAGAATCTTTTGACAACACATTTCCTTCTGGCCTCGGGGACAATTCCGACTGTGCCATCTTGGGCAACAACACAAGAAGCTCCTACTGGCAGAACTAACAGGCAGCAAACGGCGATGAGTGAATTGAGCCTTGGCCAGCTCTCAGTTAGAGTCGACCCTTTTGGAGCACGAGAAGGAGAGAGACTCGAGCGGCCAGGTGACTGCGTTCCGATACGCTGAGGATCCGGGTGCTGAACACGCTTAAGGGCCTATCGCGGACCCCTCTGGAGGCCCACCCAATGATCTGCGCTGCTTAACCCTGACCTTGCCTCAAAAGAGTTAAGGTGCTAAGTGATTGCTTGCATCGAGCCAGGTTCGAACCTCCCTCCTGCCCTTTAACTAAGTAGCGGCGCCAGCCTTGTGCTGCCCCTGGCTTTTCTTGCAGAATTGGTCAAGCCCCGGCACCTGGTGCAAGCGATTTTTCACGCGACCTTTTCGCCGCAGCTTGGCTGCAGAACCCACTGCACGTGATCACAGGGCGGAGCCTTCGAACGTGAGATCCATCAATAATCGAGCGCTCGCATGACGCGCGTCTAGGGGATGAACGATGATAGCTGACTGGAACCAATTCGAGGGCCAAGTTTTCCAGGACAAGTTTCCGCTGCAAAGGCTTTTGGGCAGCACCAGCCATAGTGCCGTCTTCTTAACGCAATCCCCCCCGCCGCAGCCAAAAACTATCGCCATCAAATTTATAAGTTCTTCGCTGAAGGCAGATTCCCAGACCTCCCTGTTGCATCGGGCTTCGCAGCTTCGTCATCCACATCTCCTCCGCCTGCTACCTGGCGGCCGCTGCCGGCTTGCGGGCGTGGATTTGGTTTTCGGGGTGATGGAATACGTTGACCAAGACCTCGGGCAAGTTCTCCCCAACCGTCCACTCAGCGAAAGCGAAGCTCACGAAATGCTTGGACCGCTCGTCGACGCACTCAGCTATATCCACAGCAAAGGCTTTGCCCACTCTCACATCAAACCTTCAAACATTATGGCCATCGGCGACCAAGTCAAGCTCTCAAGCGACGCAGTTCTCCCTCTTGGCGAGCGGCGCCCTGGCTACCGCCCCCTTGACACTTACGACGCGCCCGAGGCAGGCTCCGCACCGGTGGCGCCTTCGACTGACGCTTGGTCTCTGGGCGTGACGCTGGTCGAAGTACTTACGCAACAAGCGCCCGTTTCATCCCGAGCGAGCCAAGCCGATCCAACCGTTGCACCCATTGTTCCCCAGCCCTTCTTTGACATCGCACGGCACTGTTTGCGTCGAGACCCCGGGCTGCGCTGGACCACGGCTCAAATCGCGGATTGTCTCAATGCGCTCCCGCGCAAGGCCCGGCGCGTGTCGCCGCGGCCGTCGCCACCGAAGAGAAAATAGAGTCCGCGCAGGAGATGCGGATAGACAGCAGGCAAATGGAGGCGCACCTGGGCTTTTGAACCACATCCGCTGTTAGCGAGACTAACTCGGGCCCCGATGTGTCTTGTTACTCCCGTCCCCCGGACGACTCAAATGGATATTGTGGCTGAAAGGTGCCGCCCGCGCACCGGAGATTGACTTCCCAGCTGCAAATGATTACATTCATTGCACGGGATATCTTGCCCCAGCCCTGTTCCAGGTTCCCCGGGATGCTCCGAAAATGTGGGAGACTGCCGATACTGTTGGGTAGCATCCTGCAAGGATTGCTTTTTATCATCTGAGACGGAACATCCTCCACGGATGCAGGAGTCCATTGGGATACGTACTAGTCCTGAGATTACTTCCGAGTTTGATTCGGCGAAGGGGTTTGCCCAGCCACTTCCTCCCATTTCTTCACGTATGCACTAGGAGGTGTGAAATGTTCGACTCTCAGCTTTATCGCAGATTATCGGTTGCGGCCGCAGTTCTCGGCTTCTTGATCGCGGCCGGTTGTTCGAACCAACCCGGCATCAGCCGCCAGTCGGTGCATGCTGCCGGCGGCGCTGCCTCCGGAGCCGCGACGGTCAACACTGCTGGCGACGTCGCCGATTCGACGCAAGCACTCCACCTCGTCACCTTGCCGAGAGGCACAGAGATCACCGCGACTGTCGACCAAACCCTCGCCAGCAACAAGAATCACTGGGGTGATAAATTCGAGGCCACCATCGCAAGGCCGGTCAAGGTGGATGGAAAGATTGTGCTTCCTCGAGGCACTGAGGTCACTGGCCGCGTCCGCGCGATAAACGACCACGAATTGAAGGTGGTTCTCTCGTCGGTCGTCGTCCATGGAATATACTGCGACTTGACTACCAACACGCGTCGCCCTTCCGACAAAGTCCAACCAAAGCGCCAGGGCGCGAAGAACCGAAAGCACAAGAAAGACAATACCACCCTCTCCGCCAAGTCGCGGTTGACGTTTAAGCTCTCCAAGGACGTCACCATCCCAGCCAAAGCCTAACGCCAAGAGGAGAAGTTTCTCCAGAGGAACTCGCTCTGGAGAAACTCCTCTGCGGCTGTGGCTCAAACCGGATTTATCCCGACTTTCCTTGCAGGCCTGAGATGCTCAAGCGGAACTTGGCTTGTTCTTTGCCAAGCGGACTGCCTCGGAGAGTACTGTGGCTGGCCTTGGCCTGACAAATCGACGGCGAAGTTCTAGTTCGCACTCTGGAGCACCGTCGCTTAGGCCTGCGCTGTGATTCGCTCAAGGTAAGGCTTACAAGACACCACTACTGACTGCGTCACTTCCGCAAGCCCATGGCAGCACCAAGCGCCGCAAAATCCGCGGCCTTTCCTTGGCACACCGCCACCACCTCCTGCTCCTGCCCCTACCCCTCCGCCGCTGCCACCGCTGAGCGGAAACATGCTCAATCCGCAAAGCGACGGACGTATGTTCCCCCGATGGAGGCCTTGCGAGCCTGGATGTTGTTGTTTGTCGATTACATCGCGACGAAGCAGATCATCGCC
>Ga0182032_10000122_pt1 | contig 29179 bp, 19 predicted proteins | sample tim00Cox00000000_FD_125970 | JGI IMG/M metagenome (GOLD analysis project Ga0182032, IMG submission 125970) | Lab enrichment of tropical soil microbial communities from Luquillo Experimental Forest, Puerto Rico - timezero.00C.oxic.00.000.000 | ecosystem: Environmental > Terrestrial > Soil >... | reverse complement strand
GGATCGGTCATCGCCGAGGGCCAGGATCTCTCGAAAATGTCCTCCCTCGAACTTGCCCGCTACCGCCGGCAAACCGTGGGGATGGTTTTTCAATCCTTCAATCTTCTTCCACGTATGACCCTCGAAGAAAACGTCGAGCTTCCGCTGCGTCTCGCTGAAGTCGACCGCTCCGAGCGCGCCGCGCGGGTCCGCGAAGCTCTCGAGCGCGTCGGACTTGAAAGGCGCATCGGCCATCGCCCGAGCGAGCTTTCTGGCGGCGAGCAGCAGCGCACCGCCATCGCCCGCGCGCTGGTCAATCGCCCGAAAATCCTTCTCGCCGACGAGCCCACCGGCAATCTCGACAGTGCTACCGGCGAATCCATCCTCGCGCTGCTCCGCGAAATTCAGAAAAATCCCGGCATGACCATCATTATGGTCACGCACGAGCGCGCTCTCGCCGAACGTTTTGCCGACCGCCTTGCCGTCATGGGCGACGGCAAGCTCCTTTCGAATGGAGCCCCGCGATGAAATTCCGCGATTTGAGCGACCTGGCTTTCCGCAACCTTCGCGAAGCCGTCTTGCGCAATTCACTCACGACTCTCGGCGTCGCTGTCGGCGTGGCCTCACTGGTGGCCATGCTTTCTCTGGGTGTTGGACTCCAGCAGCTCGCCTCCAGCCGCCTTGCGAAGAGCGGTCTGTTCGACTCCATCTTCGTCACTCCGAGAACCAGTCTCCGCAGGCCGGGCGCAGGCCCTCCCGCCACGCGCACTCCAGACGCGAAAGCTCGGCCGCTCGACGCCGATGCGCGCGCAGAAATTTCGCTTTTGCCAAATGTCATCGAGGTTTATCCGCAAATCCGCTTCTTCACCGAAGTGCGTTACGACGGCAAGCCCTTTGCCACCATGGTTGCGGGCCTGCCGGAGTCCTCGAAGGCCAGCGGCGCGTTTGACGGCATGCAGGGCAGTTTTTTTTCTTCGCCGAACGCGGATGAGGCCATCTTGCAGGCGGAACTTGCCAAAGAACTGAATCCGCAACCTTCCGCACTGATTGGCAAGGATTTGATTTTGCGCTACGCGGAACGCCAGTCGCTTCCTGCACAACCCGGCGACTCAGCGGAAAATTCTGGCGGCTTTTCTGTCATCCCCAAGGACAAGCATCTTCGCATCATCGGTGTTGTCGAAACCGAGCCGGCCTCAGGTTTCGGCGGCTTTCCGAGCGGCCGCTTGCTCATTCCTCTTCCTCTCGCGGAAACACTCCGCGCCGCGCAGGTCAACGACCTTCGCGATATTCTCCGCGATTCTTCGAGCGACAAGCCCACCTACTCGAGCCTCACCGTGCGCGTCCAAAGTCCTTCGCTCGTGGAGGCCACGGAAGCCAAGCTCAAGGATCTCGGCTTCAGCGCGTTCTCTCTTCTCGACGCTTCGAAAAGCCTGCGCATTTTCTTCTCCGTCTTCGATCTTCTTCTCGGCATCTTCGGCAGCCTGGCTCTTGCCGTTGCCACGCTTGGCATCATCAATACGCTCGTCATGGCCATCCTCGAGCGCCGCCGCGAAATCGGCGTCCTGAAAGCCCTTGGCGCCGCCGACCGCGACGTCAAGGAGCTTTTCTTTGTCGAAGCCGGTGTCATGGGTCTTTTCGGCGGCGTGCTTGGAACGCTTCTCGGCTGGCTCATCGGCCGCTCGCTCACTCTCGGCACCAATCTCTACCTGCATCGCCAGAATCTTCCCGGGGTCGACATTTCTTCCGTTCCCTGGTGGCTCGTCCTTTTTGGAATCGGTTTTGCTGTTCTCGTCAGTCTTGCCGCAGGACTTTATCCCGCCTCGCGCGCCGCGCGCCTCGATCCTGTCCAAGCACTCCGCTACGAGTAGAATCTTCTTGTGACTCTTCGCTACGCCTCCCTGGAAAGGTCCTTCCGAGCGCAGCGAGGAATCTGCTTTATCCTTTGCGTCCTTTGCGTCCCTTCTTCCTTCGCTTCTGGCCGGGCCGAATGCAACACGATTCCAAGCAAAATCCTCGGGGGCAATGTTCCGTACTGCATCGTCCTTCCCGCGTCGTTCGACGCTGACAAGGCCAAACGTTTCCCGATCCTTTACGAACTGCACGGGCTCGGGGACAACGAACAGTTTTTGGTGCATTCGGGTTTGTGGAATCTCGTCGAAGATTTATGGGAGGGCGGCAAGATGAAAGAGTTCGTGATCGCCACTCCCGCGGGCGGAGCGAGTTTCTATATCGACGCGAAGGACGGAAAAGTCCGCTACGAGGATTTCATGCTGCGGGAATTTTTCCCCTTCATCGAACGAAAGTATCGCGTGTCACCGGGGCGGGCCAACCGCGCGATTTCCGGAGTCTCCATGGGCGGCTACGGCGCGCTGCATCTTGCCTTCCGTCATCCGCAACTCTTCAGCGCGGTCAGCGCGCACAGCGCCGCTCTCATCGAAAAACTTCCGGCTTTTGTCAGCGCCCCGCAATCTCCGCGGGCGCGCGTCCTCGGCAGCGTTTTCGGCATCCCTCCGGACACAACTTTCTGGGAGGCCAACAGCCCTCTCGTGCTGGCCCGCTCCGCGAATCTCTCCGGAATGAAAATTTATTTCGATTGTGGCGACAGGGACGATTTCGGCTTCGAGGCAGGTGCGGCCGCGCTTGACAAAATCCTCACGGCCCGCAAAATCGCGCACGAATTTCATATCTATCCCGGGCGCCACGATCCGGCGTACTTCGCGGCTCATATTCCCGCGTCGCTCTCCTTCCATTCCCGGCTCTTTTGACGCGGGCCTTGTGGAGCCGCAAGGGTGTCTCCTTTTCAGGTTGGCCCGGAGAGGCGAAAGCGTCGTCGTATTCCAGGTAAACCGGAACGACCATGCGGAACCGATCATCCACGCCGGACTGCGCGACGTTTAGGTTCAATCGCCAGCGCGAATGGATGGTCGTGAAAGTCCGAGGCACCCAGCTTAAACCTGAACGGCAAAGCCCGGTAAGAACGTGTCCTCTTGCTGGTCAAGCGGATATCTCTCGCGATGCTTGGCGGACATCGCCTAAAACCCGCGAGATTCAACTGCTCTGTTTTCTTCGCTTCTTTTCCTTTTCGAGCTGAATCGTACCGTCAGTCTTCACTTGGTACAGGAAATGCGGCGTCGCTATGAACTCGGGCGCGGGTGGCTCCTCGGTCAGCACGTGAAACACGTCGGTATCTTCGGGCACTTCGCCGAGTGCGTGGGTGTGGTATCCGGCTTTCCCTTGGCCCCGGGATGTCGGCGCTTTTTCGAGGATGGTGTTATGCATCTGCCGTTTTTCCAAAATGGTCATTCCATCCGCGCTCACAAGATACCGCACGTCTCCTCCGAGCGGATAAACGCGGGCCACGATCTGCGTCGGATACAGGTACACGTACAGTTGTTCGGCTGGCGCCGGCAGCACCGCAACGTCATAAGGACGGCCGGTTTTGCCAAAATCGTGCATGGCGAGTTCGATGGCCCGCGCGGCATGAAGAAAGAATCCTTCATCTTGTCGTTCCTCCGGCTCTTTCTTTATCGCAAACTGCCGCAACGACGCCTGTTCGTCCGCTTCGTAGGTGATCGCGAAGCGGCTGCGGTCTTCCTGTAATTTCCCGAAGACCACCATCCACTTGTCGTTCAGTTTTCTTGCAATCGAGAGCTGCCCTTCGGTAGTCCGGGGGTTAGCCGTCTGGACGGCGTCGCTCGCGTGCCATGCCGCCTGGTCGTACTCATAAAGCATCCGGCCGCGCTCGGTGACCGCGCGAAGTTCATCCTCCGTCGGAGGTCGAGCGTCCTGAGATCCCGCCGCAAACACCTTCCCGGCCAGCAGCACCGTTAAGCCAAGCACACCCGCGATTCCTCGCATCGGTCGGTCTGATCCTTTCATCGTCGCTCGCCTGACCTGGAGGCAACGCCCTGGGGAACTTTAGGCAATCTTCCGCAAACTTCCTATCCCTGAAGCGCGCAAGATGCAAGTCAGGAATGCCGATTATTATGCCAGCTATTCAGGTCTCCTCTCCGGCACGAGGTTCCGAGCTTCCTGCGAGGAGCCCTGGTTCGTGCTTCGATTGGGCTTGCTTGTCGCTTTTTCCGGCTCCCTTCGAAGCGCGATTTTATTCTGAACGCTGGGCCAGGATCGGTTCAACATCCGAGGAACGCCTCCGTTCCAAGAAGTGATTTCGATGCTCCTCCTTGGCTACGTGCTGTCGTGTGGCGGCCGCAAGGATCTTGAGGCCGGCTCCTTGTGCGACTCCGGGGTTGGCGTGCCCGTTCCTCTTGCCGGTTTTATCCTTCCTTTATTTCCTCGACTTCCTCGACTATGATCCCGGCGCATCCCGGGAGGCGTCATGAGCTTTGGCCAGCGGCTTAAAGAAATTCGCGACGGCTTCGAGAGGCCGTTCTGGGTCGCCAACATCAGCGAAATCTTCGAGCGCCTCTCCTATTACGGCGCGTTCGCCTCGCTGGCGCTCTATTTGCAGGGAAAGCTGAGTTTCTCCACAGAGCAGACCGGCACCCTCACGGGAATCTTCGGGGGCATGGTGTGGTTCCTCGCGATTTTTGGCGGGGCCGTCGCGGATAAGCTGGGATTCCGCCGCGCGCTTTCTCTCGCGTACCTGATTCTCGCCATCGCTTATTTCCTGATCGGCTCCATCGGCGCGCCGTGGCTCGCTCCCCTTCGCAACGCCGTGCCTCTGGGTCTTTTCGTCGGCTGCATTCTGATTCTTCCGGCACTGGGGATTTCGCTGGTCAAGCCTTGCGTCGTCGGAACGACAGCGAGCGCCTCGAAAGAGAATGTCCGCAGCATCGGCTATTCGATCTACTACACGATGGTCAACATCGGCGGAGCTGCGGGGCCTTACGTTGCTTCCTGGGCACACCGCCATCTCGGCGTGGAAAGCGTTTTTCGCGTGGCGGCGCTCAGCGTGTTTGCGATGTTTTTTGCCGTGCTGTTTTTCTTTCGCGAGCCACAACGCGCGACCGACGCCGCCCCTCCCAGCGTTTACGAAACCCTGCGAAATTTTGTTATGGTTCTCGGGAACCCGAAATTCATGCTGTTTTTGCTCCTTTTCACCGGCTACTGGATGGTCTTCTGGCAGCAGTACATTTCGCTTCCCGGGTACGTCCTGAGGTATATCAACGCCCGCGCCGACGTAGAATTCATCCTTATTACCGACGCCCTGGCCGTTATCCTCTTCACGCTGCTGGTTAATTATCTCCTGCGCAGGATCCCGGCTTTTCATGCGGTGATTCTCGGCACCCTGGTGTCCTCTCTCTCCTGGCTCATTGTTGCTTTCAAGCCCACGGTTCTTGGCGCGGTTCTCTCCATCCTGGTCCTTGCGCTTGGAGAAATCATCCAGCAGCCGCGCTACTACGAATACATCTCGCGGCTCGCGCCTCCGGGGCAGCAAGGGACGTACATGGGTTTTGCTTTTTTGCCGATCGGGATCGGATCGCTCATCGGGGGATGGTTTGGCGGGAGAATGATGCATCAATTCGCCGAAGTCGCGCATCAGCCGCAGCGGGCCTGGTACGCCATTGTTGGCGTCGGCTTGCTCACTACTCTGTTGCTTTGGATTTACGACCGCGCCGTGAAGCCTTCTGCCGAGGAGCCCTCGGCCTAGGTGCTGTTCTGGCGGCCCCCGGCACCCCATGCGGTACCGGGTGAACTTGACGGAATCTCGCGGTTCGGGACTTGCGTGGCATCCAGCGCCTAGAGATGTGCGGGCTTACACGAGCAGTCAATTGACCAGGCGGCGGAGAGAAGCCAGCGCTTGCCGAGCGAGCGAATAGCGCGGCTCGATTTCCAGCGCCTCCTGGAAGCAGCGCATGGCGTTGCTGTACATCTCTTTCCCAAGGTACGCGCGTCCCAGATTGTAATGCGGAAAATGCCGCGGCTCGTAGCGGCGCGCTTCCGTGGCACGCTCGAGCCAGGGAATCGCGTCGTCAAAGCGATTCTGTTCGATCAAGTAGGCCCCGATGTCGTTGTAGGGGTTGCCAAAATCGGGATCGATCTCGATGGCGCGCTTGCACTCGGCGATGGCCTCCTCGATGCGGCCCTGGAAATGATAGGTCCAACCGAGAAAGGTGTGCGCCTCGGCGGTGGGGTGCATTTCGAGGGAAAATCGGTAAAGCTCGACGGCGCGATCGTAATCGCCTTCCATCTGCGCCTGGTAGGCGTCCTGCAGGATTTCCCACGCGCGCGTGAGGGTGTCCAAGCTCATGAGGCATAGTTATCACAACGTTTCGCAAGGGTCAAAAGTACGAAAGTCGGGGAGATTGCGTGGAAGGAACCTGTCCTTTGTGCCGGTGCTACTTCCGCGCCATTGAGCGGGCCCGAGCGCGAGTGGAAATTCTCCAAACAAACAGAGAGAATGGATGCGTTTGGGGCAAGATCGGCATTTGCCGGAAGCTCAAATTGCGAAGACGAAGGAGAGAAATCGTGAGGCGGAATTTGGTGATAGTCGGGACCGCGGTGCTGGCCATTGCGACGGCCGTGGCGGCGCAGGACCCGCCGGCAGGTACCAGCGCGAAAAAATCAACGGGCCATGCCTCTGCGGGATCGGCGACGCGCGGCAAAGAAGTGTTCGAGCAAAAATGCGCCATCTGCCATTTTGCGACGAGCGATCAAAAGAAAATCGGCCCCGGGTTGAAAGGCCTTGCCAAGCGGGGAACGTTTACCGTGAACGGAAACAAGGTCACTACGGACTCGCTGACAAAGTGGATCGAAACCGGCGATACGCTGATGCCGGGAATGAAAGAGGTGCTCGACGCGGCGCAAATCCGCGACGTAGTCGCCTACGTCAAGACGCTGTAATATTCCGGTTTCCCCCGCAGTCCGTACTCTCTCAAGAGCTCGTGAATTTGCGGTCAGCGGTTCTTGCAGGCCACAGAGAGAAAAACCCCCAGGAGCCCGATTACTCGGGCTACCGGGGGCCAAAACTCCCCTGGAAATGACAGCTACTTCAGGACTGCGTCTTTCAACGCTTTCGACGGACGCAGGCGAACCACGGTCTTCGCCTTGATCTTAATTTGCTCGCCCGTCTGCGGATTACGGCCGATGCGCGCCTTGCGGTGCGCCTTGACCAAGCGGCCGAGCCCCGGAATCACGAATTTGCCCGCAGCCCCCTTGGCTTCCCTGACGGCGAGCTTAAAGAGCTCGTCAAAGAACGTGGCGGCGGTTTTCTTCGGCGTTCCGACTTTCTCGGCGAGGTGCCCAACAATCTTCGTCTTGCTCAATGGTTTGGACATCTAGTCTGCTTATCCTCCTGGTTTTGCTTTCCACCCCGAGGTCATCAGGGCAGGCCCCGATGCGATCGAAGCAGGCTCCGAGTGTCCGTTAACCCTCCATTTTCCGTGAATTACTCGGGCCGGGAAGGACTATAAGCCAAGGAAAACAGGGAACGCAAGCAAAAATCGCAAAAAAAACCGCAAAAATGCAGGTTTTTTTGATGAAAGTGTGGAAATCCCCGCTAAAAATGCGGCTGAAACGAATTCCGGGGAGAGCAGAACGCCCGAATCGCGCCTTGCAGCGGCATTTTTCAGTGAATGACCAGAGCTTAAAACAGAGGCTCCTCGCGAAAGGCCAGCCGCTTCACTGCGTGGCCAGGTCCGAGTAAAAGTGCGCGATGGCCTTGATTCCCCCGAAGTAGTTTTCAAGCGCAATGTGCTCGTCGGGAGCGTGCGCGTTTTCATCGGGCAAGCCGAAGCCGATTAAAACGCAAGGGACTTTAAAAGTGTCATACATCTGCGTGACAAAGGGAATCGAGCCGCCTTCGCGGATGAACACGGCCTTTTTGCCGAAGCCTTTCTCCAAAGCCGCCTGTGCTTTCTGGAAAATCGGATCGTGGTAAGGAGCCGCCCACGGTTTCCCGGTGCTCAAGACATCGAATTTGCAGCGCACTGTTTTCGGCAGCAGTTTGCGAACGTGCTTCTCGACGAGCTGTGCGATTTTCTGGGGATCCTGACGGGGGACGAGTCGCGTCGAGAATTTCGCAAACGCTTTAGAAGGAATGACGGTCTTGGCGCCCTCTCCTTGATAGCCGCCCCAGATGCCGTTGAGTTCCAGGGTTGGCCGCGTCCAGAGCCGCTCAACCGTGGTAAAGCCTTTTTCGCCGCAGTAGCCGGGCGCGCCCACGGCTTTCTCGAAGTCCTTCTTTTTCCATGGCAGCGCAGCGAGCGCCTTCCGCTCGGCTTTGGAAAGGTTGGCGACCTGGTTGTAGAAGCCGGGGACGGTGACGCGAAAGTCTTTGTCGTGCAGGCGGGCAAAAAGCTCGGTGAGAATCGTCAGCGGATTGGGAACCGCGCCACCGTAGACTCCGGAATGGAGATCGCGCTCGGGGCCGGTAAGTTCAATCTGGTAGTAGTTCAGACCGCGAAGACCGTAGGTAATCGACGGCACGCCTTTCCCGAGCATCGAAGTGTCGGAGACTACCAGCGCGTCGGCCTTCAGTTTTTCCTTGTTCTTCTCGACGTAATCCCAAAGGCTCACGCTGCCCACTTCCTCTTCGCCTTCAATCAACACCTTGACGTTGATGGGAAGCTTGCCGTTGACCTTTTGCAGCGATTCGAGTGCCTTGATATGAATGTGGACTTGGCCTTTGTCGTCGGCGGTCCCGCGGCCAAAAAGATTCCCGTCGCGCACGGTGGGCTCAAAGGCAGGAGAAGTCCAGAGCTCGAGGGGTTCGGGAGGCTGCACATCATAATGCCCGTAGAAAAGGATGGTGGGCTGCCCCGGAGCCAGCAAAGACTCGGCATAGACGAGAGGGTGCAGGTTCGTCGGAACGATCTGAACGGCCTTGAATCCGGCATCGCGCAAGTGGTCGGCAACCCAGCGAGCACCTCGTTCGATGTCCGGCTTGTGTTCGCTCTTGGCGCTGATGCTCGGGATGCGCAAAAACTCAGACAATTCGGCAAGGTGCTGGTCGCGGCGACCTTCGATGAATGCAGTAAGGTTTGCGAGGGTCATCAGGGACTCCAAATCCTTTCGAAAGCAGAATCTCACTCTGCTTACGCAAAACTGGAAACGATGGTCGCGGCAGCCGATGATTCCTGACGCGCGTGCCGCGGCTTGTATTTTATGACTGCCCCTCCCCAGGGACAAGACGACTGGAGGCTCCAGGTCATCGACCACAAGAGCTTAAGGCGTCGATCCCGCCCGCGCCCGGCCGCTTCAGTCTCCCGATTCACGCCCCACCGGCGTTTGCCAATCGAGAACACCTGTACGGAGGGCCAGATTGACGCCCCGCGGCCGGCCGTCAATGATGGCCCTATGAGCGAAGTGATTTCCGCAGCGCCAAGACGCAGCGCACGGGCCTTTCAGAAGATCCGCGTGCAGGCCCGGGGGCGCACCCATGACCGCAAGAAGTTCAAGGAAACTTGCGAAACGGTGGTGGTGAGTGCTCACGGGGGCTTGCTGCTTCTCAAGCACGAAGTGGACGACGGCGAGATGCTGGTGCTGACGAATCCGCTTACCCAGGAGGAGCAGGAATGCCGCGTGGTCTATCGGGGTGAGCCGATGGAGAAAGGGCAGCGCGTAGGAATCGAATTTCTGACACCGGCGCCGCGCTTCTGGGGCGTAGAATTCCAGACCGAGCCGTCATCTGCCAAGATGAACTAGAAGCCGAGTCAGCTGGACGGGTTCGCGGGAGCGTGTTGCGGCGAGAGCTTCGCGCCGGCCATGGAGCGCCGCTTGAAAAACCAGTTTGCCAACCTCCACAAAAGCAGAACCGCCACGAGCGCCCCGTAGAAAAGCGGCATTCGCACGTCCGACTTCACCTTCCAGTAGTAATGAATCACTCCACAAACCGCCGCCAGGTAGATGCCGCGGTGAATCATCTGCCAGCGCCTACCCCCGAGGCGGCGAATCCACCCCGCGGTGGAAGTGATTGCCATTGGAAGTAGGAGCAGGAAGCCCAGAAAGCCCACGGTAATGAACGGCCGCTTCGCGATGTCCTTTGAGATCGCGGCAAAATCGAAAGATTGATCGAGGAGAAGATAGGTAAGAAAGTGGATCGAGAGGTAGGAAAAGGCAAAGAGGCCAAGCATGCGCCGAAAACGAATCAGGTCGGGAAGATTCAAAAGCTTGCGGAACGGCGTGACGGAAAGAGTGATAACGAGAAAGCGCAGCGTCCAATCCCCGGTCGTGAGCTGAATGAACTCCACGGGATTCGCGCCGAGTCCGTGGTTGAAGCCGCGCCAGACCAGCGCACCGAGAGGGATCAGGCACAGAAAGAAAACCGCGGCTTTGGTCCACTTGCTCGTGAGAAGGGCGCGCATTCCCGGGAAATCAGTCTAATAATATTTTTTCAGGTCCATGCCGCTGTACAGGCTAGCGACCTGATCGCCGTAGCCGTTGAACATAAGCGTGTCGCGCCTGAAGATTTCGCCGAGGCGGCGCTCCTTGTTCTGGCGCCAGCGCGGGTGATCCACGTTGGGATTCACGTTCGAGTAGAAACCGTACTCGTTTGAAGCGGCGAGGTTCCAGGTGGTTGGCGGCATTTTGGACTGAAACTTGATCTTGACCAGCGACTTGATGCTCTTGAAACCGTATTTCCACGGAATCACCAGGCGCACCGGCGCGCCATCCTGATTGGGCAGAGATTCTCCGTACATCCCAACGCAAAGCAGGGTCAGCGGATTCATCGCCTCGTCCAGGCGCAAGCCTTCGACATAAGGGAACTCGATTCCCGCCCACTTTCCCTGGGACATCTGGCGATGATCGTAATAGCTTTGGAATGCGACGAACTGCGCTTTGGGGGTTGGCTCCACGAGGTTGATGAGATGGCTGAACGAAAAGCCAATCCAGGGAACCACGATGGACCACGCCTCCACGCAGCGATGGCGGTAGATGCGCTCTTCGAGTGGCGCTATCTTCAGAATTTCATCCATGGAGAACTTGCGAGGTTTCACAACCTCGCCTTCGACAGAAACCATCCAGTTGGAAGTGTCGAATTTCTGCGCGTTTTTCGCCGGGTCGGTCTTATCCGTGCCGAATTCGTAGAAATTATTGTAGTGCGTGACCTCCTCGTAGGAGTTTTCCTTTTCCGTGGTGCTAAACGGGCTTTTGAGGAGGCCGCTGAACTTTGTCGCGGCAACCGCGGTCTCGGAGGGCGCGGCCAACTCGAGCAGGCGGCTGCCGGCGACGGCCGTGGCGCCGACGATCCCCATGGCCTCGAGGAATTTCCGCCGATTCAGGTAAACCTGCTTGGGGGTAATATCCGCATCGGTCAAATCCGTGGGTTTGCGGATCAACATTTGACTCCTCCCATGCTGATACTCCCTCTCCCCATTATGCTACGCACTGTTCCTTGAGTCAGATGAAAAGCTGGAAGAGCTCTTGCATTCCCTGTGAGAACGGCCCTCGTCAGCCTGTTCAATTGGAGTCGCCAGTCAGACATAAAGTTACAGGGAAGTTGCGACTTACGGGAGCATCGTCAGTCGTCAGGGCCGTCCATTGCGCCTTGCGGGAACCTCCCGGGCAGCCTCCACGCCGAGGTATTGGGCTTCTTTGAAAATGGCGATGCCGGTCAGGTCGGAATTGGCAAAGAAAACTCGATCATCGGAAGCGCGTGATGCGGCTGCGTTCTTCGGAGAAAAGGCGAAAAAACGGACGAAGAGAGAAGACTACGGGAATATTACAAAAATCAATAGTTTGCGGATAAAAGAAAAACTTAGAAGCCGTACTTCGCGATCACGGCTTTTTCCTGCTTCCCGAGCAGGGCGAGCGCGGCGTGCTGTGCGGGGAGCTTGAGCGTCAGGCGCGCGCTCGAGATGGTGTCCTGCAAGTCGATTGCGGCATCCTCCACGTTTTCCGATTCCAGGATATAAAGGACGGAGTCCTCGAGTTCCGTGGCGGAAACCAACACGCCTGCCGGGAGCACGGATTGCAGCTCGAAGGCCGGCTTGATTTTCAGCGTGGCCAAAAGATATCCGTAAACAGCGGTGGCCGCATCTAGACCTTCCGCCAATTCCGCGGCATAGGACGCCCAAAAGATTCGTCCCTTGCCGTGGGGAATCTCTTTCCAGGTTGCGCCGTCGCTGAAGCGAAGCGCTTCGAGGGCAGATTGTTTTTGCTGATCGAATGAGAGCGGGACAGCCTTGCCGGGGAGCTGGACCTCTGCACCCCGGTAGCTTTGCGGCTCGATTTGCGTGGTTAACTCGAGTTCCCGCGGCCGGTCGCGGAATTGCCAGTGTTCGTTACGCGAGACAGGTCCGGTAACCAGTAGATTGCCGCCGCTTCCCACATACGCAAGCAAAGCTTGCCAGGTGTTTTCGTTCAAAGACTGCGGAGAAGGCAGAATGGCGAGCCGCGGCGCGCCGAGCTTGGCGATTTCGTTTTCGGCAATCACATATGGAGTGACCTGCAATCTGTAAGCGAGCGCGCGGACCGCTTTTTGCTGCGCCTCAAGCTGCAGGTCCGAGAAAACCGAAAATTGCGCGGCCTGCGACGTGACCACGGCAACCGAGGGCTGCCGCGGATTTCGCAAATGGCTAGGAAGCATTTTCGCAAAGTTCGCAAAATTGCGCATCACCGTGGCTTCCGGCTTCTCCGTACCATCGGCTCGCAGCGCGCCGATGGGCGCTTCGTTGGCTTCCGTCATGTAAGAGTTGGTGTTCCACAGCCATTCGATGGCGCCGGCTCCTTGCACAAAAGAAAGGGCGACTTTGCGCTCGAACAGCGAAGCTTCCTGTTCCGGCGTGAAACGCGCCGTTTCATTTAAATTGATTTCGCGCTGCAGTCCGGTCTCCTGAATGAGCATGGTCTCGCCCGGCTGCTTGGCGGTGAGCGAATCCCATAGCAGCGAGTCGTTCCCCCACCAGGAATGGTTGGTCGAGAAATCAACTGCAGACCCGTAAAAAGCGGGCGACAGGCGGTCTCTCACGCCGCCTTCATCCTGTCCCACGGTGATGAGCTGCAGCGAGCCTGTCTCGCGGATCCTTTCCCGCATCACGCGCACCCAATCCAAGAACGTTTCCTGCGCGAACAAGAAATAGTCGTACACGCGAAGCGAGTTGTGGCCCACATACATTCCGCGCGGGCTGAATTCGAGTTCTCCCGGCAAGGAAATCGTTCCCGAGATGGCATCGGGTAGGACGTTCCAGGCGGCCGCGAGCCCGGCGCGATCGGGATAGCGTTTCGAAAGCCACTCGTTCCACGCGGCCAGCTCGATCGGATCGCCATTCGGGCGCGTCTGCCACAAGTGCTCCGAAATGCTGGGTTCGTTGATCAGGTCCCATGCCAGGAACGGAACGTCGCGAAAATGGCCCACGACGGTCGAGACTAAAGTCTGCTGTTTGCGCCGCGCTTCCGGACCCAAATACGGATTCACCCCGCCGAGAACATCGGGGAGAAAAGCGAAGAAGTTGAATTGCACCGGGAGGCCGTGCTTGCGGGCCGTCATCAGGTAGGCTTCTAGGGTACGCAGCGTGCGTTCATACGGCTGGCCGTTTTCGTCGCAGAATTTGTCCCAGCCCGTCCACCAACCCGTGCGCAGCATGTTGAGTCCGGCGGCCTCGATCTGGGCCATGTCGCGGTCCCACACGTACGCGTTGGGGTGATCGAAATAGAGCCGCTGCACTTCGCTGGACATATAAGTAGTGCCGACGACGGCGATGGGGCGGCTATCGACTTCGAAGAAATCGTGATTCACCGTCAGATGCGGGCCGGAGCGCAGAAAATCGGCATCGCGAATCCAGAAACCCGAACGGTACAGGTTGCGGGTCTTGCCGCCCTCGAGAAGCTCGGCTTCGATGACGTGAAAGCCCTTTTCCTTGGGAGCGGGAAAGAGCAGAGTTTGTGGCGCGGCCAGGTTTGCCGTTTGCGCCACGCGCTCGGCGGGTTGCGCCTCGGGAAACTCCGCGATGCGGATGGTGAGCGGGCCGGATGCCTTTTCGGCGGCATGCCAGAGAACTTCCACGTCCACGGGCTCTCCCGGCAGATAAAGAGGAAGCGCGGGGCGCACCGTGAATTCCTCGGAGCCGTGTCGCGCGCGTTCGGCAAGTGTGCGGATCAGTGCGACCGCATCGCTGCTTGCTGCGAATTGCGAAGGGAGCTCGGAGGCAAGAAAAACCCAGCGGCCGCCGTCAAAACCGTTTCGCAGATGATCGATTTCAATGGCCGGTGCAGCCATTTTGCGGCCGTCTTTCACTCCCCAGGCCAGCGGATCGAGCCGCGCGTCAAGCGAGCCCGCCGAGCCGCCGCGGTTGTACAGATCCACCGCGCTCAGCCGAATGATGGGACTGAACGCGCGCTGCCAGGAAAAGCGCGGCAGAGAAACCGTGATATCCGGATTGCTTTGGAATTCCATGCCTGCCGAGCCAGGCGTGGTCTGAAACTGGTCCATGGACAACTGCCGAATGAAGCGCACGCTGTAATCGCGCAGATGCCACCCGGAATCGTCATGATACGCGGCCCGCGTGAAAGGACGACCGCCAAGAACCAGCAAATTTCCGCCGTGCTCGAGAAACGCGTGAATGGCGGACCAATTCTCCTCGGGGAACGCGGAGCCGTAAGGAAGGACAAGCAGACGGGTAGAGGATTCTCTCAACAGGGACTCGAGTTCCTTGGCTGAAGCAAAGCGCGCTCCCGGGAGAGCCCGTTCGAGTTGCGGCTGCGGAAATGCCGGCGAATCTGCCGCCGGCAAGTCCGTTTCCTTCAGAACAACGACAGCGGAAGCGGTTTCTTGCGCGAGGACGGGCTTTACAAGGAAGGAGAGATTCGACGAACAGAAGACCAGAACCGGAGCCAGGAATCTTGGCGTATTCATTGCGCGCTCGATGTTTTTGGAATTCCGCTTCCGCCGACACTTTATAGCACGCCGCGCCCCACACCCGCACACTTCCGCAAGGTTTTCTCTCGGCGCCAAGTTGTGTCATCATCCTGCGCGCTTGAAATCTGCGGCGGGTTTGCGGCGGATCAAGAAAAACCGCAGGAAAGCAAACGTGAGCGACAAATGCCAAACGTTCCCGTGAGCGGTGCGGGTGGGGCAAGCGAGACCTCCGAGACCTACAAAGGGGCGCTCGCCATCGTGACCAGCCTCTTTTTCATGTGGGGATTCGTCACCGTCCTCAATGACATTCTTGTGCCGCACCTTAAGGCCATCTTCGACCTGAGCTATGCGAAAGTCATGCTCATCCAGTTCGCCTTTTTCTCCGCGTATTTTATTTTCTCGATGCCTTCCGCCAAGCTGATCGACTGGGTCGGTTACAAGCGCACGATGGTGGTCGGCCTGATGACCATGGGCGCGGGCGCCTTGCTCTTCCTTCCCGCCGCCTCGGCCGCCTCCTACGCATTATTCCTGGGCGCGCTGATGGTCCTGGCCGCGGGAATCACCGCGCTCCAGGTGGCGGCGAACCCCTACGTGGCCGTGCTCGGACCGGAAAAAACCGGCTCGAGCCGCCTGAACTTGACGCAAGCCTTCAATTCCTTCGGCACAATGATCGGGCCGTATCTCGGAGGACTGCTCATCCTCAGCGCAAATCCCAAAACTCCCGAAGAATTGCAACAGATGCCGGCGGCCGCGTTGCAGGCCTACCGGGTCCAGGAAGCCTCTTCGGTGAAACTGCCTTACTTGATCATCGGAGTCGCGCTGATTCTGCTGGGAATCGTGATTGGCATGATCAAGCTTCCGGCCATGCCCCATGCCGAGCGTCACGGAGAGACCGGTCGCAAAACGAGTTTGTGGAAATACCCGCACCTCGTGCTCGGAGCGATAGGCATTTTTGTTTACGTGGGCGCGGAAGTCTCGATTGGAAGCTTCTTGATCAACTACTTCACGCAGAAAAACATCGGCAACATCAGCGAAGTGGCCGCCGCAGGTTTTGTCTCGTATTACTGGGGCGGGGCCATGGTTGGGCGATTCATTGGCTCGGCCATCCTGCAGAAACTGGAAACACCGATCTTGCTGGGTATCGCCGCCGCCGCCGCCGGCGCGCTGGTGGTCACCTCGATGTTGACGGCCGGCCATGTGGCGATGTGGAGCATCATTTTGGTGGGATTCTTTAATTCCGTGATGTTCCCGAGCATCTTCACCTTGGGAATTGCGAAACTCGGGCCCCTCACCGGAGACGGATCGGGCGTCTTGATCATGGCCATTGTCGGAGGAGCGCTGATCCCTGTCCTGCAGGGAGCGTTGGCGGACCGCTTTGGCATCCATCACGCGTTTGTTCTTCCCGTGCTCTGCTATCTTTACATTCTCTATTACGCGCTTCGCGGCTCGAAGCCTTCTGGTCCCGGCATAACCGTGGCGTGAACTTCTAATCATCGGGAGAGGCTACCTGGTGGGGCAAGGCAGGAATTCACGAAATTGGGCGATCGGCGTGGATGTGGGCGGCACGAAAGTGGCCGCAGGATTCGTCGACGCTAGCGGCGAGATCCATCAGCACACGCGCGTGCCAATGAACTCCCGGGGCACGGCGGAGGAAGGACTCTCTGCCGTGACCTCCGCGATTGACGAACTGCTGAAGGTCGCGCCGGATGAGAGCACCGCTTGGCTGCGCATCGGCATATGCGCTCCCGGACCGCTCGATCCTCGCACCGGCGTCGTGCTGAATCCTCCCAACGTGACCTGCTGGCGCAATTATCCGCTCGCTGCGGAAATCGCGCGCCGCTACGGCGGCTCGGTGAAGCTCGAGAATGACGCGAAGTCCGCGGGCCTCGCGGAGGCGCTCTGGGGAGCGGGCCGCGGTTATCGCAATGTTTTTTACACCTGTATTGGCACGGGCATCGGCGCGGGAATCCTTTTTGACGGACGCATCTACCACGGGCGCACCGGGGCAGCGGACGAAGCCGGGCACATGGTCATCGATTACCACGGGCCGGTCTGCGGATGCGGCAAGAAGGGATGCATCGAAGCGCTGGCCTCCGGCACCGCCATCGCAAAAAAAGCGCGGACGAGGCTCGCCGCAGCTAGCGGGCGCAAATCCGCCATGCTCGAACTAGCCGGCGGAAAGATGGAAGCGGTTACGAGCGAGATGGTCGGGCGTGCGTACGCTGCGGGCGACAGGCTGGCGGGGGAAATCCTGCTCGAAACGGTCCAAGTGGTCACCATATGGCTTGGCAACATCGTGGATTTGCTGGAGCCCGACGTCATCATCATCGGAGGCGGCGCGGCCGCCATGCTGAGTCCCTTTTTCGAGAAAATCCGCGAGCAACTTCCTCGGTGGAGCTTGAACAAGCGATGCCTGGAAATTCCGATGGTTCCGGCGCGCTATGGCGAGGAATCCGGAATCGCCGGCGGCGCCGCCCTGTGTCTGGGTGTCGGCGGCAGCGAAACGGAACGAAATAGCCTGAGTTTCGACTAAGAGGTGCGTGTCCCGGCGGACGACAAGCCGGGCTTAAAACCCGGCAGGCTGCCTTTCTTCGAAACCGCGTGCCTCCCCCGGGCGCCAAGTCTATTTCAGGTTGACTTTTTCCACGAGCGGCAGACTTTGCGATGAGCCACCCACCATGAAGGTGTAGGTGCCGGGCACAAGCTTCCAGCTGTCCGAAGCTTCCTCGTAGATGGAAAGATAAAAGGTCTTCACCGGCACGCTGACTTCCTTGCTCTCGCCTGCTTTCAGGTGCACCTTGTCCCAGCCGACCAGCCGTTTCGGAGGTTCGCCGGCGCTCGCTGGGAGCGCCGCGTACACTTGAGCGATTTCCTCTCCCGCGCGGCCGCCGGTGTTTTGCACAGTGAAGCTGATGGTTGTTTCGCTTCCGGTACCCACGCGCAATCCTGAGTAGCTGAACGTCGTGTAGGATAGCCCGAAGCCGAACGGGAAAAGCACCGGCTTGTTCTCGGCGTCGTACCATTTGTACCCGACCTTCAAACCTTCATCGTAATGCACTTCAAAGGTCGGCTTGGCTTCGCCGGATCCTCGGCGGCCGCGATCTTCCGCGGGCGGTGTCGCGAGCCGCGGATGCGGCAGATCCGCCTCGCTGCGCGGAAAAGTCATAGGCAGCTTTGCAGTAGGATTCACTTCGCCGAAGAGAATGTTCGCGACCGCATCGGCGCCCTTGCTGCCGGCGTACCACGCCTCCAAAACCCCGCGCACCGCGTTGAGCCACGGCATGGTGACCGCGGTACCTGTTTCAAGCACGACGATGGTCTGCGGATTGGCAGCGGCCACTTGCCCAACGATCGCATCCTGATTTTCCGGCAGCGCAAGATCCGGCAGATCCATGTCCTCGCTCGTCCACTGATAGACAAAGACGATGGCCACGTCCGACCTTTTGGCCAACGCTGCCGCGGACGCCGGGTCCGCGCCCGAGGCAAACTCCACGGTTGCTCCCGGAGTTCTTGCGGCGATGGCTTTGAGCGGTGACGATGGAAACCAAACATGCTCTTTCCATTTGGTTGCGCCGTGTCCGGGAGGATCCACCTGCGCCGAACCGCCGCCGGAAATCATGCCGGTATTGGCATTCGGCCCGATGACGGCTATGGAACGCAGCTTGGCGGGATCGAGCGGCAATATCCCGCGGTCATTCTTCAACAGCACGATGCTTTGCTCGGCGATGTGGCGCGAGATTTCGAGGCCGCCTTCGACGTCCACCACGCTCTTTTTGACCGGATCGTCGACAATACCGCTCGAAAACTCGGAACGCAGAATTCGGCGCACGTGGTCGTCCAACTCGGCCGTGGAGATTTTGCCCGCTTCGACCGCCTGCTTGAATTTGTCTCCTAAAAAATCGTCCAACGGCTCTTCGTGATCGAGTCCCGCGGCGGAGGCCTTTTCCGTGCTGTGCGTGCCACCCCAGTCGGAAACCACGAAGCCTTTGAAGTTCCAATCCTTCTTAAGGACGTCGCTCAGCAGGTATTTGTTTTCGCAGGCGTAGTCGCCGTTGACCGCGTTGTAGGAGCACATCACCGCGGCCGGGTCGGCAATGCCGATTCCGATCTGGAAGGCCAGCAGGTCGCTCTCGCGCATGGCGCGCTTGCCGATGATCGCGTTCACCTCATTGCGTCCGCTTTCCTGGTCATTCAAAGCATAATGTTTCATGTCGCTGATCACGTGCTGGGCTTGCTCGCATTTCACGCGGTTGCCCACGAGCGACCCTGCGAGGACCGGATCTTCGCCCATGTATTCAAACGTCCGGCCGTTGCGCGGGTCGCGAGTTAAGTTCACGCCGCCGCCAAGCGACATGTTGTAGCCCTGGGCGCGCAATTCGCGTCCGATCAGCGCACCGTAGGCGCAGGCTGCCGCGACGTCCCAGCTTGCGGCCGAGGCAATGTTGGAGGGCAGCGCTGTCGAGTAGCGGCCGTTGTCACCGCTGCTGCGCACACCGTAGGCAGCGTCGCTCATCTGGATGATGGGGATTCCCAGCCGCGGGACGCCGAGCACAAAACCCGCACCTCCGTTGCCAAGGCATGGGTTGGCGTGAGGCACGGCCCTCGGCCATCCGGGCATGCCGTTTCCGTGGAGAAGCGCGATCTTCTCGTCCAGGGTCATTTCTTGAAGCACCAGGTCCGCTCGACGGTCCGGCGAAAGCGTTTTGTCCATCCACGGGCCATTCACCGATGGCGTCTCGGCCAGGACGAGCAAACGCCCGCGCTCGAACATGGCAACGACCAGGATCAAGACAACTAAGAGCAGTGCCGCAAAAAATCCAGAACTGACGCGGCTGCGTTTCTTCGCAGACAAGGCCATCACCCCCTGGTTCTCGCTGGTGGGGCCTATCATAACGTTATTCTGGCTGAAATTGGGCGGAAAATGGAGGAGGCTGGTGGCCCCGGCCCTCGGCCCTCAAACCGGGCTCGAAGCCGGCGTCGGCCAGCTCCGCCATGCCGGCCTTCCCTCAGGAGCCTGTGCTCGTGTAGATTTCTTCCCGCGATGCGCATGATTCTTGCCGCGTTCGCACTGTTGGCTGCGAACCAGTTGATGGCCGCACCGCCCGAGGGCATCCCGCGGGATCTCGCCCGCCGGCGCGCCGAAGAGATTTCAGACCTGCGCTATCATCTCCGCTTCACGCTTATCCCGCACGGCTCCTCGGCATCGGGCCATGAAGACCTGCAGTTTCGTGCCAGTTCTTCCGAGGTGATTCTTATCGACTTCCGCGAAGGAAGCGTCAGCAACCTGACCGTCAATGGCGTAGCGGTTCCGGCAAAGATCGACAACGGCCACATCGCGTTGCCGGCATACGCCATTCATCCGGGTGAGAATCATCTCAGCGTGGATTTCGATGCGCCGGTCGCCGCGGCGGGGAAAGCCATCACGCGCTTTGAAGACAAAGATGACAGCACCGAGTACCTCTACACTCTCTTTGTCCCCATGGACGCCGAGATGGCTTTTCCCTGTTTTGACCAGCCCGATTTGAAAGGCCGCTTTCGGCTCGAGCTGACCGCGCCGGAAAATTGGACGGCCATTTCGAATACGGCCATCGAATCGCAATCCCAAGCCGGTCCTGGCCGGCGCCTTACCGTTTTCTCCGAATCACGCCCCATCAGCACCTATCTCTTTGCCTTTGCTGCGGGGCCATTTCGCAAAGTGCATGAAACGCCGAGTCTGCCTGGATTGTATGTCCGGCAGTCCAAATTCAAGAAGGGGGAAGAAGAGGCGCCGGAAGTGCAGCAAATCGCGGCCCAGGGGATCGATTATCTTTCCCGCTTCTTCGCTGAGCCTTTCCCTTTTCCCAAATATGACATGGTGCTCGTTCCCGGTTTCGCTTACGGAGGAATGGAACACGCCGGAGCAACTTTTCTGCGAGAGGAATCGGTGCTGTTCCGAGTGGCGCCGACGCACAGCGACCACCTCAATCGCGACATCCTTGTGCTTCATGAGCTGACACACCAATGGTTTGGCGACTTCACCACCATGCGCTGGTTTGACGACCTGTGGTTGAAGGAAGGCTTCGCGCAGTACATGGCTTATCAGGCGCTGACCTCGATAAAGCCCAACGAGAACATCTGGAAGCGCTTCTACCAAACCATCAAACCGGCCGCTTATTCGATCGATTCGACCAAGGGCACAACGCCCATCTATCAGGACATCGCCAATCTCAAAGATGCGAAATCCGCCTACGGTGCGATCGTGTATTCCAAAGCTCCCGGGGTTCTCAAGCAGCTCGCCTTTGTCCTCGGGGAAGACCATTTCCGGGACGGCCTGCGCCTTTATCTAGCCGATCATGCGTACGCCAATGCGGAGTGGAGCGATCTTGTACAGGCGTTCGAGCGTGTCTCCGGAAAGCCGCTTCGGGATTGGGCGGCCATGTGGATTCGTCACCGCGGCATGCCTCAGGTGGATGTTTCCTGGTCGTGCGATGCGCAAAACCGCATCGACCACGTTTCGTTGACGCAACAGGATGCGCTCGGAGAGGGCGGTGTGTGGCCCGTGGGCATGCAAATCCTGCTTGCTTACCCCGACCGTGACGCTATTCGTCTGCGGGCGGAACTGAATTCACAGAGGGCCGAACTCGAGCAAGCCATCGCGAAACCCTGTCCGCAATATGTATTCCTCAACGACCAGGACTATGCCTACGGGCGTTTTCTTCTCGACGATCGCAGCCGCCAAGCCATCATGGGGCAGCTAGGCGGAATCTCCGATGTTTTCGAGCGAACCTTGCTTTGGGGATCGTTGTGGGATTCCGTCCGCGAAGCGGAACTTGCCCCTCGTCATTTTTTGGAACTCGCGCTCCGGCTCCTTCCCGCAGAAACCGACGAATCGTTGGCGCAGAGTCTCATCGGCCACGTGGCTACCGGCCTGCACCGTTATGTCAAAGAGACGGTGCGCGCGGAAATGGTCCCCAGAGTGGAGATGGTGGCTTCGGACCAGATGCTGCATTCTCCCAATCAGGACCTGCGCATCATTTGGTTTCGCGGCTTCCGCGCCATCGCCGAGAGCGAGCAGGGACGCGCAGAACTGAAAAACCTTCTGGCTGGAAAGCTCGCCGTTCCCAGTGTAGAACTTCGCCCGCTGGATCGCTGGACGATAATCACTGCGCTCATTGCTCTGAACGATCCGGACGCTGAAGCTGCCTTCGCCGCCGAGCAGAAGCGCGACAACACCGGCGATGGCCAGAAGTACGCCTACGTGGCCGGAGCCGCCCGGCCGGAACGCATCTCCAAGCAGCGCTATTTCAGTGATTATCTGAACGTTTCCTCTCGCCCGGAGGACTGGATCGAGCAGAGCCTGGGATCGTTTAACTACTGGAACCAATCCCAGCTGACGCTGCCTTTTCTGAAACCGGCGCTCGAAGCCCTGCCGCAGATCAAGCGGGAACGCAAAATCTTTTTTCTCCTGGGCTGGCTGAACGCGTTTATCGGAGGTCAGCACTCCGCCGAAGCTCAAGCACCGGTCCACGCCTTTCTGCGCACGGAGACGCTCGACAAGGATCTCAAGCTGAAAATTCTGGAAGTCTCCGACGAACTGGATCGCACGGTGAAAATCCGGCAGCGTTACCCGTAGCCGCACTTATCTCTGTCGGGCTAACGGCACTTCTTGTTCCGGCCGCGGTCTCGGATCCGAGACGGGGTTCGCGTTGAGAACACCATCCGGCCTGAGCTCCATTCTTTTTTTTGACGGCATGGAGCGCGAAGACTACACAGTCAGGCCGAACTCAAGCAATAGCAAGCGCGATTCGGATGGCCTGTTCGACCGCAGAGTATGCCCCATCGATACGATGCAGGAGAAACGGTTCGGCCGGAAGAAGTGGCGGCTGTGCAAGAAACCGCGGGTGGGAGCCTTGATGCTTCTGAGCGGCATGCACCAAGAACGGATGGCACAGGTAGACCGTGCCTGCGTCTCCTGTCGCCGCGACCTCGCGCCGACAGGCGATTTCAGCAAAGCCTTCCTGGGCGGCCAGCTCTCTCGAAGACAAGCCGTTCTCGCCCAGCGGAGCCAGAATCCTTGCGACATCAAGATGCGAACCCACGCGAATGCGCGTCGGAGCGTCACTCTCGCCGACATCAGAGAAAAGAAACAGCATCAGCAGGGCTCTTCCTTTCGAAACCACGTTGATGCGCCAATTCAGAAAATCACCGGTAGCGCTCCGATCGGGTGGGAAACTGCTGTCAACGTGCCAGCCTGCGTCTCCGGGATCGTCAGGCGACGGAAAACGAATGGGGAACGTTCCGAGATCGGTGCGAGCACGCCATCGGCCTGGGCCGACAAGCTGATCGAATGCTTGGTGCAGGACTCGAGTATTCGCGGCCGTGGCAAATGGTTCTTGTGCATACATGCCTAGGCGGATCACTGGCTTCGTCCAGGTCCCTGGGTCGGCCTCGTCACAGCCGGTGTCCCGCCACAAAATGGCACGGCTCCGCTCGGCAAGCTCACGCGGAAAGGCCTTCCGGATTTTTACGAAGCCTTCATGGATGAATTGGCTGATTTGCGCGTCGCCGAGCACGGATGCCTCACCGGAATCATACGTTAGTCCCGGCCGGAGGAGACTCTTGGGGAAGCGCGTGACGCTAACGTTGGCGCCGTCTATTCCTCGTAAATCGAACCAAGCTACTGCGGACACCAACTGTTCGTCGGCACCCCGGCGCAAGGGTCGCTCATGCCGGCGAGTTGCGGGATAGGCGGAAGCTTTACGTGCATGATCGCTCCGTAGCCGCAAAACCAACTTCGCTAATGAACGCTTTCAACGAGACATGAATCAGAGTGAATCGGAATGCATGCAACCTCTTGCGACCGGAGGAGGTGCAAAGAAGGCTGCATCCTCAACAGATCTAGGCTTTGCCTCCGCCTTGGACGGGTAGAATGAACTAACTTTTGGGAGTCGGATTTCGGAGGGAGCGATGCAACGGTCCATTCTTGTGCTCGTTTGTGCTTCAGCGACATTGCTCATGGTCGCGAGAGCTGCAAGCCAGGAATATGCCCACAAGTCTGCTGGCGCGGGTCAATCGGAAAGGAAGTCCGCGCCGACGCCCAACCTCGCTCGCATGGAAGAGGTGGTTCAATCCTTCGTTAAGAATAAACAGTTCATGGGCGCTGTGCTCGTTGCCCGCGGAAACGACGTCTTGCTCGATAAGGGTTATGGCTTCGCCAATCTTGAGTGGAATATTCCGGACTCTCCGAAAACGAAATTTCGGTTGGGATCGATCACGAAACAGTTCACAGCGGCAGCCATTCTGCTTCTCGAGGAACGGGGAAAACTGAAGGTGGACGATCCGGTCAAGAAATACATGCCGGACGCTCCAGCGGCCTGGGACAAGATCACCATCTTTAACTTGTTGACGCACACCTCCGGAATCCCGAACTTCACCAGCTTCTCCGATTACCCAAAGCTCGAACCCTTCTCTACGACGCCCGAGGAGCTCGTCGCGCGCTTCCGCGACAAACCGCTAGACTTCCAGCCGGGCGAGAGATGGAGTTACAGCAATTCGGGATACGTCCTTCTCGGATACCTGATTGAGAAGATCAGCGGCGAAAGCTATGCCCACTTTCTGCAGGATAATATCTTCACGCCTTTGGGCATGGTCGACTCGGGCTACGATTCCAACTCCACGGTCATTCAGAATCGAGCGTCGGGATATACTCCGAACAATGAAGGAATCGTCAACGCGGGTTACATCGATATGACGATTCCACTCTCCGCTGGAGGGCTCTATTCGACCACCGAAGATTTGCTGCGCTGGGAGCAGGGCCTATTCGGGGGGAAACTGCTTTCGCCCGCTTCCTTAAAGAAGATGACCGCGCCATTCAAAAACGACTACGGACTTGGCCTGGGCATAAGCTCCGCGAATGGCCACGAAGAGATTGCGCACGGAGGCGGAATAGAAGGCTTCAATACGATGTTGGCCTACTATCCCGACGACAAACTCACGGTAGTCGTGCTCGCGAATGTCAATGGCGCGGCGCCTCAGGAGATCGCGGCGAATCTGCATATCCTTGCTGACGGCGGAAGCGTGGTGCTTGCCTCGGAGCGCAAGGAGGCGAAGATCGATCCGAAAATATTCGACGGCTACGTGGGCAGCTATCAATTGGCGCCGAAGGTCATCTTGAAAATCACGCGGGAAGGCGATCATTTCATGACCCAGGCAACCGGGAAGGGACAGGTCGAAATATTCCCGGAAGGCGATCATGATTTCATCGCCAAGGTCGTCGATGCCCAGATCACCTTTGTAACGGATGCACAGGGCCACGCCACAGAGCTGATTCTTCACCAAGGCGGAGCCGACCAACACGCCAAGCGAGTGGAGTGAGATTCTGGGATCGGCTGCCCATTCTCTGGGCGCCGGGATTCCCGGCTTGGTTCCGGACCGCATTTAAGGACCCTTCGAAGCTCTGCAACACCTGTATGCAATCGTCTATCCTGAACCTCATTCGTTTCGCAGTGCTCTCATCGGCGAAATGGCCGCCGCCCGGCTCGCGGGGATGATCGCTGCAAAAAACGCACAGATCGTTAAAGCGCCCACCGCCACCGTCAACGCGGGCCAATCCCACCAGGAAACACCATACAGTTGCGAAGAAATCAAGTGCCCCGCGCCGATCGCCAACGGTAACCCTAGAAGCAGCCCGATCAAGACCCTTTGAAAAGCCCCTCGCAGCACCAAGCGAACTACTTTCCACCAGTCCGCCCCCAGCGCCATGCGGATCCCGATCTCATTCGTACGTTGCGCGACCGCATACGCCGTCACTCCGTAGAGTCCCACGGCCGCAAGCAACAGCGCCACCGTCCCGAAAAGCCCCGAGAGGCTGGCAACGGCGCGCTCTTGGTCGAACACAAGCTCAACCTGTTGCTGCAAGGTGCGTACGGACGTGATGGTGAAGTCGGGATTGAGCCCGGCCAGCAGACGCTGCAGCTGTGGCTCTAGCGTACCGGTCGGCGTATTCGTCACCAGCAGGATTGCGTCGATGAAATGTGAGCGCAGTTCCAGCTTTTTCAACAACGGGTGCTTGTAATCCACGCTCTGTGACAGCGGTACATAGAACATTGCTCTTGCCGGTTTCGACAGTTGGAACCCGGCAAACTTGGCGTCTCGTACGACGCCGACAACCCGGAAGGTTCCCGCATTCTCGGGCAGGTCAATGCCGAAGTGCTGGGCGAGCGGGTCCTCACCGGGCTTGAAAAAGCGTTTCACGAAAGCTTCGTTGACCACCGCCACGGACTCCGTCGCGTCATTGTCTCCTTCCGTGAAGTAACGTCCCTTCATAAGGCGAACTCCCAGGTTTTGCAGATAATCCGCGCTCACCCGGTCCCAGGAGGCGTTCGCTTCTTCGCCCATCTGCGGAGCTGCATGGCCCGCCACCAAAATGATCTCGCCCCAGTTGTTCGTAAGGGGATTGTAGAGTGCCAGCCCGGATCCTTGCACTCCGGGCAGGCGATCCAAGCGCTCTTCCATCTGACGGTACAGCGCAGCCAGTTGTGGCAGCGTTGAGTTTCCCGACGGATTGTGCAATTCCACGAGTACTCGGCCCGGAATCGAGAACCCAAAATCCTGGTGCTCCAGCTTGTTCAAACTCCGCGCAAGCATTGTCGCTCCGGCGACCAGCACGACGGAGACGGCGGCCTGCACCACCAGCAGTGCTTTCCGCGCGAAGGAAGAACGGTCGCCTGCGCCGCGGCCGGTTCCGCGCAAGGCATCTGCCGGATCCGTTTGCGTGGCAAACCATGCCGGAGCCGCGCCAAAAATGGTTCCTGTCACCAAGGCCAGGACAAAAGCAAAGCCCAATACCAGCAACGAAGGCGTCGTTTGGATCGGCAAGAAATGCGCGCTGTGAAATGCCAGCGCCAGCAACAAGCGCGCCGCGCCCACCGCCACCACAAGTCCCGCAATCCCTCCTCCCATCGCCAGCAACACGCTTTCGGTCAGCGCTTGTGTGACGATTTGCTGCCGTGTTGCTCCCACGGCCATTCGCACCGCGGTTTGCCCGCGCCTTGCAACTGCCCGCGCAAGCAGCAAGTTCGCCACGTTCGCGCAGGCAATCAGCAGAACCATCCCGCACACAGCCAACAGGAGCTTCAGGCTCCGTCCGTACTCTTCTTTCATCGCCGCTATCCCCGCGCCGGCGGGCACCACGTGGATCACTTGCTGCGGCAGCATCCGAATCACCTCCGGCATCCAGTTCGGAGGATATCCGGCGTCTGTTTGCATCCATTGCCGCAGCACTCCGGTCAGGCGCGGCGCCATTCCTTCGATCGACGCGCCCGGGCTCAACCGCCCTATCACACGCAGCCACGCGGAAATTGACTGATTTAGGAATCCGCCATTGCCGTCAATCAGTGGTTCCTGCTGTAAGGGGATCCAAAGTTCAGGAGGATCGCTCTCGAGCATCTCGCCAAAGAATCCAGGAGGAGCAATCCCAATTACTGTCAATGGATGGCCCTCGACAAAAAGCGTGGCACCTAGAATCGCAGGGTCGCTTCCATACGCGGTTTGCCACGCGCGATGGCTTAGCACCGTCACCGGTGCAGCCGAAGCTTTGTCGTCTTCCGGTGTAATCAATCGGCCGGCGAAAGGACCTACACCCAGCGTCGTAAAGTAAGTGCCGGTGACGTACTCAGAAACGAGCGGCCTCGCGATCGTCTCCACTCCGGCGCGCCGCACGCTGAGTTGTCCTCGCCCTCCTTGAAACGCAGCGACCTCTTCAAGCGCTGGGGCGTTTGCCTTCAACCGTTCGTACAACGGGTAGGAAAACAATCCCCAGTCATCCTGTGGCCCTCCCTCGAAGCAGCAATCGTCGCCTTCCCCGATGCGGTACAGCCTCCCGGGATCGGTTACCGGGAGCGAACGCAGCATCACCGCGTGAATCAGTGTGAAAATGGCTGTCGTTCCTCCAATTCCCAGCGCCAAAGTGAGCACTGCTGCCGCCGTGAACACCGGTGACATCCGGAATTGCCTCAGGGCATAGCGAAAATTCCCGAGCACGTTTCTCATAACACACCTCTTCACCATCCCATACGCAACTCTTCGCCATTTAGTTCCCTCGCTTCATCAATCCCTGTCCACTTTCCGGTAATCCTGTTTACCGGACCTGATCCGGCACTCGTAAGCTTTGCGAAGCATCTGGAACATTCGGATATTGTGTCGGACAATGCTCGCGACAGATTCGGTTTGAGACATAGGTATCGTCATGCGCCGAAAAGCGCTGCTCTTGTTCTTCCTTTTCTTCCTTTTTTTGCGGCGTGAAAACTGCGAGCCCGTGTAGCTGCATCAGCGCCAATCCAGCAAAGCACATCACAAAACCCGGAGCTGACGTCAATTCAACAACAAGGTACGGTGCGACGCCCCTGATTAGTGCTGCAGCCAATCGCGGGATTAGAGCCGCAAAGCTCTCACTGATAGCCGGAGCGGACCTGCAGGCCGTGACTCTTTCGCCAGCACCTCCGCAGGCAACCGCGGAAGATCCGCTTGACACCGGAAAGCCGGCGCTCCACAGAGGCGACTATATAGCGGCGCAGGAATTCTTTCGTGCGTACCTTAGGACCATCCCGAAAATGTTGAGGTGTTGCTGTTAGCTGGAAATGCAGCCTTTGAGCCCAAACGGTATGAAGATGCCTTTCAGTCTTTCCTCACGGCAATCGGCAATCTAGCTTGGAAACGCAGCGCTGAAATATAGCGAAATGAATAAAACCGCGACACGCCCCGTCATTCCTCTCGCAGCGCCACCATGGGATCCACACTCGTGGCCCGCCATGCGGGTATCGCCGTCGAGGCAAGAGCCACGATGATTAGCAAGACCGGGACCACAGCGAAAGTAACGGCGTCAGTCGTACTCGTGCCGAATAGCAAGCTGGCCATCACGCGGGTCAACGCCGCCGCACCTACCAGACCCAGCACGACTCCAATCCCCGCCAGCGCCATCCCTTGCCGCACGACGAGACCGACAATGTTCCCTGGCTGAGCGCCCAGCGTCACCAGCACACCGATGTCGTGCGTGCCCTGACTCACCAAATGCGACATTACACCGTAGAGTCCAACTGCCGCCAGCAATAGCGCGAACGCGGAGAATGCTCCCAGCATGGTGCTCGAAAAGCGCTGCCGCGCCAGCGAATCATGCAGCCGTTCTTGCATCGTCCGGATTCCATAGACCACCACATCGGGGTCGACGGCATGGATCTGGCTTACGACCCCGGACGTCAGTCCTGCTGCTTCCGATGAAGTGCGCACCGCCAGAAACATGCGGTCACCACCCCACTGCGTTTGCGGGAAATACGCCGCGATCTTGCCATCCGTCTCGAGACCGTATTGTTTGACCACACCCACCACACCCACAATTGTGAACGGTTTTTTCGGGTCGCGCCACAAATGCTTCCCAATCGCGTCGCCGCCGGGCCAGAACCGTTG
>Ga0182032_10000118_pt1 | contig 29409 bp, 24 predicted proteins | sample tim00Cox00000000_FD_125970 | JGI IMG/M metagenome (GOLD analysis project Ga0182032, IMG submission 125970) | Lab enrichment of tropical soil microbial communities from Luquillo Experimental Forest, Puerto Rico - timezero.00C.oxic.00.000.000 | ecosystem: Environmental > Terrestrial > Soil >... | reverse complement strand
AGGGCCCTGAAATTCCATTTCGTCAGAGAAAAGTTCGCCTCGATAACCGCTTGCATCTGGCCCTGGCGGACGGTTCCGTTTGCGAGAACCAGCTCGGTAGGCGAATAAGTCAGGTCGCCTTCCAGAGAATCCGCGAAGGCGCCGTCATAACGGGCATTTTCTGCGTGGAGGTGGCCTTGAAACGTGGCACCGGAAGATCGGCCGCTAATCTTGCCGTCCCATTTCACACGGCCGGAAACCGGTTTGGCGTCTTCGGGCGACCCCGGGGCGACCTCTCGAATGGCATTCACAAAGTCCTTGTAGGTTCCGAGGGACTGTGTTTCAAATTTCACGTTCAACAAAGAGTTCCGCGGAGCGAGCAGACCGTCAACCGTGCCGTGGGAAGAGGGCGTTTCGAATTGGCCAGCGCTGATAAAAAGCGTGTTGGGATCGTAGCGGTAGTGAAGTTGCCACGAACCGCGGACCGGCTCGTGGTGCGGGGCCAGCTGTTCGGGCTGATCCCATACGCTTTTCGCGGAGACTTCGAAGTTTCGAAAAGGGCCGGTCCAGGTTTCCAGGGAGTCGGCGGAAATCCGCGCGTCCCAGTGCAGTTCGTTCACCGGGAAATTTCGGTGTTCGATCGAGGGCAGGATGGGCGCCAGTTGCATGTTGGCCACGTGGGTCTCGGACCGGAACTTCCATCCCTCCCACTGCATGTCCACGCGGCCCGATACGGTGCCTCCAAACGCACCCGCAAAGAAATCAGGGATCTCGAGACCTCGGTTATCCATAAGGTAGTCACCGCGGCTGATCAATCCGTTGGCATGAAAAATCTCGTAGGATAAGGCGATGTCATCAGTCGAATACGTGCCGCTGCCTTTGAGCTGGCCGTCGGAAAGCTGGCCCTCGCCGCGGAGGTCGACTCGCCCGGTCGGAATTTTGGGATTGCGGAGCGTGTCGCGGAAGTCGATGAGCTCCACCCACCCGCGGTAGCGATAATTCCATTTGGGATCCGCAAAATCGCTCATCTCGGCCTGCGCATCAAGACGCGAATGGCCGGCAGTGAGCACGCCTTGCTCGAGGGCAAAGCCATCGCGCCAAAGGGTGAACTTGGCGGTCACGCCAACGGGCAAGGGCAGGTAGCGCTTGGAATCGAACTCGACGGTGGACCATTCGAGATTGCCCAGATATAAGGGATGCTCCGGCGTGCCACCTGCATCGAGCGAGAAGTTCAGATCACCGCCGTGGACCGTGACGGGCTCCTTCACATCGTTGTAGAGAAGCCAGCCATCCTCGAGCAGGAGACGATGGATGCGCAGTTGAAACAGGGTGTCCTTCCAGCGCTGTTTGGCCGAAGCAGGCCGTTTCGGTGTCGGCACGTTGCTCGAGCCATTTTTACCCATGAGGATGTGCACATGCGGTTCCCGCAGCAGAAGCTCGTCGAGCGAGACTCGCCTGCCCCACAGCGAATCGATGCGCAGCGCGGCTTGAACTTCACCTGCGCTGAACAGCGGCTCGGTTCCGGCGGGCTCGTTTCCGTGAATCACCAAGCCACGGATGGTTACGCGCAGGGCCAGCCAGCGAATGGACATAGATCGCAATTCGGTTTTTCCGCCCGTCGCGTGGTCCAGGCGGCTGACGAGCAGCCGCTCGAGCAGGGGATTGCCACTGCCGCTCCCGAAAAAGCTCACCACGCCCAAGACGCCGAGCGCGGCCAGCACCCACGGCGTGTGGATGACCCAGCTCCAAATCGGGTGGCGGCGTCGCTCGGTCATCTCGCCACCTCACCGAGGGATTTTTCGATGTGCAGGCGCAGCCGGCTCTCCTTTAACCATTGTTCCGCCTGCTGGTTGATGCCGTTCTGGATGAGCGCTTCCTGAATGGAGTCACGCGCGGCATCGAGAGTAGGGGGCTCCTGCCCGCGGGCCTTTGCGCGGGGCACAACCGAGGTCTGATAAAAATCTTCAACCTGCTTGGGATCGATGCGCACCGCGGCGCGAAAGCGGGAATCCAAGTAGTTGCCCAGGTAGAGTTGCGAGGCGACCATGGCTCGTAGCTCCTGCTCGCTGAGTCCAGCTTGTTTCAACCCTGCTTGATATTCCTGTTCGGTCGCAAGCGAGTTCCGGACGCGGCTTTGGCCTCGATCGATGTCCGCTTCGCTAGGGCGCGGCGAGTGCGAGGCGTCAGCCTCGGTTCGCACGATCCATTGGTCGATCAGGCGGTCGAGAATTTGATCATCGGACTCCGATTTGCCGTCGAGAAATTGCTGATAGCGGCCCAGGGCGCGAACGTCGCTTAATAGAATGACGTCGTTCTCCACGCGGGCCACGATGCGATCCACCACTTCTTGGGTCGCAAGCGATCCCCGGGAAATGGCCATGATGACTGCCGCCAGCAGGATTCCGTGAATGGCCGGGCTCGGCATCAGAAACTGGGCCCCAGGCTGAAGAAGATTTGGAAGCCCGACAGCCGCGTGCTCATCTGGCCGAGAGAGCCGATCGCGCACTGATTGGAACCAGAAGTGGGTGCATTCGCGGGGCAAGGAATGGGGACGATAAACAAAGGCCGGTTGAGCTGGTAGCCGAGGTCGATACGAATGGGCCCGACCGGCGTTTTATAGCGAAACCCGAAGCCCGCCGTGTGGGAAAAGTAGTTCAGCTCGTTCGAGCAATTCGTTACGCACATCGGCACATTTGTCGAGCTCGGGGGCAAGGACGGATTCTGCAAGGCAAGAGTGGGGGGCGGCAGATTGGTCCGGAACGAGATACGGCTCAGGCGGCTGTATACGTTGCCGCCATCGTAGAACAAAGCGCCGCCCAGCGATGTTCCGAGGAACGGCAGGCGCATGGGAAAGCGGAATTCCTGGTTGAGCACCAGCAGGGCCTGGCCGCCGACGGGAAATCCGCTAATGGAGTCGCGGGGCCCGGCCTGGTTGAGGACAAAGCCGCGCAGGGAGGTTCCGCCTCCGGCAAAGAAACGTTCCGGCAGGGGAATGACGGTTGGCAGCGGTGGCGTGGTCGGTGCGGGAAAGCTGAGCGATACGGTATCCCGGTACGGCTCGAGAACCCCCAGGCGAATCGACCGCGCGAAACTGAAGCGGCGCTTGATGGGGTGATAGGTCGAGTTCTGGTAGAAAAACCGCAGAAAGCTTGCGCTCGAGCCAAGGTAGGTGTCTGACACGTCAAGATCCGCGCTGTTAAAACTGCCCTTCGTGGCGTCCGCCGGGTTGTTGCGGGAGTCGCGAACCCAGGTCACGCCAAACTCGGAAACCAGAGTGGGTTGATTGAACAGCGGAATCTCCTCGGGGGGAATCTTGAGGTCGGCGACTAGCACCTGGCGAAAAGCGTAGCGAAAAAAGATGGTGTTCCGGGCGTTGACCTGATCGGTCAGCTGCACCGAGCCCTCGTAGCGCGATTGGGTGAAGGTGTTGATGTCGCGAGTCTTTTCCGCGAAGGCGGTGCCCTGAAAACTAAGCTTGGAATTGCCGAAAGTGTTGGGCGCGGAGTATCCGAGCAAAGCGCGTCCCTGCAAGGTGCTTCCGCGCAACTTGAAGGAGAGCGTATCCGCGCGGCCAGTCAGATTGAGTTTGCTGATTTCGAGAATGCCGCGGGGAGCGGCCTGGACCTGCCCTTCGGTCGGATTCGTGGTGCTCGCGAGGCGCTGCACTTCGAATCCTCCGCCATAAGCCAGGGTGTAACGCTTGGCTTCCTCAACGAGAACGGCGATGTCCTTGTCCGTGTCGGTTCCGGTGGGGTTCTGCGGCTCAATGGTGACCCGGTTGAAGATCCCAAGATTGTAAAGGCGGCGCTGCGAGTCGACGACGTCGCCCTGGCGCAAGGGTTGCTGCGGCTTGATGCGTACTTCACGGCGGATTACACCCGGGCGCGTGTGTTCATACCCGCTGATCAAAATGCGGCGTACGCGTGTCTGCGGACCTTCTTGGATGTGGTAGACCAGTCTTACTTCGTCGGCTTGCTCGGCCAAAGGCTTGGCCTCTTTTCTTGATTCTTCCGTTTTTTCCGGCCCGGGAGGGGAACCGTGATGGGCGCCTACCGATGCTTCTTCCTCCGCCGCTGTCGGGGGCACGTGTTCCTCCGTCGCGGAAAAGGTGGCTTCGGGGAATCCTTCGTTAAAGTAAAGAGCCAGGATATTGTCGCGGTCGGTGCTCACGCCGAAATCGGAATAGGGCTGGCCGGGAGTGGAACCGATGACTCCCAGTAGCTCTTCCTCCTTGAAGGCCTTAAGTCCCTCGATAGACAGCGAGGCTACGCGTGTTTGCTTGCCTTCGAGCACCGTGAAGCTGATGAACAAGTCCCCCTCTTTGCCCTTGTAATTATCCTCCACCGAGGGAATGACCCGAGCGTCCAGAAAACCGTTGGCCTCATACAGGCTTTGCATGGATTGCGCATCAAGGTCCACAAGCCGCCGGCTGAAGCGACCCGGCGAGCCGAAAGCCCCCTGGAAAACCTGGAGACGGCTCTTCAGCAATTCCTTGTCGAAGTATTTGTTTCCGGAGATCTCGATGCCCACCAGTTTGTGCTTGTCGCCTCGTTCGACAGTATAGGTGATGGTTTCCTGCGTCCCTTGCCAGGCGCTCGCTTGCACCTCGTGCATGTCGATCTTGTAGCTCACATCGGCATCGAAATAACCCTGACGTTCCAACCTCTCCCGAAGGTTCCGCTTTCCTTCTTCAAGCAGGTCAGGGTCGACAGCTCCTTCCTGGTAGATGGGGATCAGCCTCTTGAGCTCCCCTTCGGAGAACTTCGCGCCATTCACGGAAACTTCGACGCGCGGTCCTTGCGTAACTTCCAGGAGAATCGCGGCGGCATTTTTTGCCACATCGAATTCACCCCGGCGCACGGTGACGCGGGCGCTAAGATGGCCCTTTTTGGCGAGGAATTTGCTGACGCGCCCCGTTCCGCGCTGCAATCGGGCGGAAGTGATGGCCTGTCCCGGCTTGATCTTGAAACGGGACAGCAAACTCGGGTCGCGGTAAGTGGTATCGTTGGTCAGTTGGATGCCCGACACACGGGCCCGCGGGCCCGGCTTCACACGAACGATGACATCCATTTGATGCGTCTCGGAATGCGCCACCGTTTCCGCGGAAACGTCCGCGCGGTACAAGCCTTCCTCGCGAAGGGTTTCGCGCAACCGTTCGAGGGCTTCGTCCACGATTTCTTTGCGGTAGGTCTGGCCAAGGCCAATTTGCATTGCGGCCACGGCAGTAGCCTCGCTCGGCGGCGGTTCCAGGCCCTCCAGGCGCACTAAATTGAAGAACAGGTTTTCCCGCACCACGAAGTCCAGCCGCACGCCCTCGTTCTCCGGCGTGAGGACGGCCCGCAGATCAGCGTAATCTCCCGTTCGATACAGCGCGCGAAGGCTTTCCGCGACCTTCCCGCGATCCAGCGGCTTTCCCGTTTCGACCGGGATGCCTCGAGGAGACTCGACCAAAACCGGTCCGTCCTCCCGCACGATGCGGACGGCCACAACTACGGGACGGGAGCCAGCCTCATTGCTCGCAGCCGCCTGTCGCGCGTGCGGGTGCGCATGCGCCGGCAGGGCCCCGGTCAGAAGCGCAAGCGCAATCATCCCTCGCATTCCGTTGGTCGCACGCAAGCTCATGCTTTCCTTCGCTCAGACGAAGCGTAGCACAGGGGCGTTGCCTCCCCGCTGCACTTTGGCGCTATGATGTTACTTGGCAGGCCTGTCTGATTGGCCAGTCCGGGACCTGACCCTTGGCGAGCGATTTTCTCCAGGAAAAATACTCCCGCCAGATGCTGTTCGCCGGGATTGGACCCGACGGGCAACGCCGTCTGCTCGGCTCCCGCGCGACGATTGTCGGCTGTGGGGCCATCGGGGCCGCCGCCGCCAACCTCCTGGTTCGTGCCGGAGTCGGTTCGCTCAACATCATCGATCGAGACTTCGTTGAACCGTCCAATCTGCAGCGGCAGACGCTGTTTGATGAATCCGACGCCCGCCATGGCCTTCCTAAAGCGGTTGCCGCCGAGCACAAACTGCGTTCGATCAATTCGGGCGTGGAGGTGAGCGGCGTGGTAGCCGATCTCAACCCGAAAAATGCCGCGGAACTTCTGTCCGGTTGCGACCTCATCCTCGATGGCACCGATAATTTTGAAACCCGCTTTCTCATCAACGATTTCGCGGTCGCATCCGGGCAGGTGTGGATTTACGCGGCCGCAGTGTCGAGCTATGGCTTGACCATGACGGTGCGCCCGGGACTTACGCCGTGTCTTGCCTGCCTTCTCGAATCGGGAAATCCCTCGGGTGCTCTCGAGGAAACCTGCGACACGATCGGCGTGCTCGGTCCCATTGTGAACCTCATTGCTTCCTGGCAGGTTGCCGAGGCCCTAAAGATCCTGGCGGGCCGTTTTGAGGCTCTCGATGGCCGGTTGCTCTCCTGTGACGTGTGGACTGGCCGAATGCAATCGATCCGCCCGGCCCGAAATCCGGAATGCCGGGCCTGCGCACAGCACGATTACTGCTATCTCGAAGGAGAGGCTCAGCCCCATATTACCCTCTGCGGCCGTGATTCCGTGCAGATCCACGAGCGCAGCCGGGCTCTGGACCTGCCGGCCCTCGCCAGCCGGTTGCAGCCGGTCGTCGAGGACGTTCGACAAAACGACTTTCTGATTCACTTTCGCGTCGCGCCCTACGAAGTGACGGTTTTTGCCGACGGCCGCGCCATCCTAAAGGGCACCAGGGACCCTGCCGTGGCGCGCTCCCTCTATGCCCGTTACCTGGGGGCGTGACCTGACCTTCCGCTTTTGAGCAAGAACTCCAGGGTTCAGCGAGGATGTCCGGAACGGCCGAGCGAAGTCCGCATGCTCGCGCGATCCAGGTTTTCGCGAAGGTTCATGAGCGTGAGAAAAGTGCTTAAGATGCGGGCCTTCAAGTCATCGGTCAGGTGAAGGCCACTCGTGGCCACCCGCGCCAGCCGCTCGCCCTGGTCGGTAATGAAGCGCATGATCTCGCGCTGGCGGTCCTGGGGCGCATGCCCCAGGGCCGTTTCCCGCCGCATCTGTCCGCAACTGGTTTCCAGGGATAGGGTAAAGTGCAACACGCACAACTTCTGCTCGGCAAGCGCCGAGGGCGAGTCGTTCTTGCATCCTGCGATTTGGCAAGTTGTTCCCATGGGGACCCCGGGCCAGGACGATAAGTAACATTCCCCGGTCGGAAAATCCAGTGCCTGTCTGGCCAGATGCGCCGAATCTTACATGGCCCCGCCGGCCGAGTCGGCGCCCGGCCCGCGGGACCGCGCCCAAGGAAATCTTGTTTTTCATTGACAAGAATATGCAGGCACCTGTATAAATATGCATGGCCGGAACTATGGGCACAGGGAAAACATTTCGCCACGGGCAAATCCTGCGGCTGGTGAGTGGTGAGCGCATCGGCAACCAGGAAGAACTGCGGCGCCGGCTGGCTGCGCAGAAGATGCGCGTTACCCAAGCGACGCTTTCGCGCGACTTGCAGGAGCTTCATCTGGTGAAGACCCAGGAGGGGTACAAGCAGGCCTCCGCGTTGCCGGAAGAGCCCACCCCTTTGCCCCCGCTGGCGCGGGCCCTGGCCGAGTTTCTGCTCGACATTCGCCCCGCAGAAAACCTCCTGGTGCTGAAGACTCCGCCGAGCGGCGCACAACCGTTGGCCGCGGCCGTCGATGCGGCGAAATTCGCGGAAATCGCCGGAACCATCGCCGGCGACGACACCGTGTTGATCATCACCACCACCCGGAAAACCCGCGAGTCCCTCCAAAGAACGATCGAAGCCCTGTTGAAATGAGGGACCCTCGACAAATCGCGGTGGTGGGTGTCACCGGGTACAGCGGCCTGGAATTGGCGCGCCTTTTGCTGCGTCATCCCTCCCTCGAAACTCCCGTTTTCTACCTGCGAGATGCCAACGGCACCGCGTGCCTGGCGGAACGCTTCCCCCAGTTTCGCGGCTGGGGCGAAGCGCCCCTCCGGCCGCTCGGGGTTGAGGCCATTCGCTCGAGCGGCGCCGGCACGGTCTTTCTTGCCACCCCGCATGAAGTCTCGGCCGAATTGGCCCCCCAATTGCTCAATGCAGGATTGCGAGTCATCGATTTGAGCGGAGCGTTTCGCTTTCACAGTGCGCAGACGTTCACGTCCTGGTACAAGCTGCCCGCTCCCCACGCAGCGTGGCTCGGCGAAGCCGCCTATGGCATACCCGAGCTTTACTCCAAGGAAATCGCCGCAGCGCGGTTGGTTGCCAATCCCGGTTGCTACGCGACGAGCGTCATTCTGGCGCTGCGGCCTCTCGTGGAATCCGGCTGGATCGCGAGGCATACTTCGGTGGTTTGTGACTCGAAGTCGGGGGCCAGCGGAGCAGGCAAAGATCCCCGGCGCGATTTGCACTTTGTCGAGTTGGATGAGAATTGCAAGGCCTACGGCCTATTCGCGCACCGCCACACGCCGGAAATCCTCGAGCATACCGGCTTAAGCGAATCGCAGCTGGTCTTTTCGACACACTTGTTGCCGCTTGCGCGCGGGATTCTCTCGACCATCTACGTGACGCTCGACCCGCCGCAAACCGGTCCCGACGTTGAGGCACTTTTCCGCAAGTTTTACGCCGGGCGGCCGATGGTCCGCATTTGGCGCGCCGGGACACTGCCGGAGTTGCAGCACGTGGCCCATACCAATTTTTGCGATATCGGCTTTGTCTTGGATTCTTCTGGACGGCGCCTGGTGCTCATCTCCTGTCTCGACAATCTCGGGAAGGGCGCTGCCGGCCAGGCGGTCCAGAACCTGAACCACATGCTGGGTATCGAGGAGCAGACCTCACTTCAATGAGAACCGTAATCAAATTCGCCGGAGCATTGTTCGAAGATGACTCGACCGTGCGCAGCCTGGCGCGCCAGGTGGCCGCACTGTCGAAGGAGGGGCACGAGATCCTCGTCGTGCACGGCGGCGGCAAGTTCTTCACCGCCACGCTCAAGCGCATGGCCATCGAAAGCAAGTTCGTTGGCGGTCTGCGCGTTACCGACCGCGAGACGCGCGACGCAGCCATCATGGTTTTTGCGGGCCTGCTGAACAAAAAACTGGCGGCTGCGATTTCCGCCGAAGGCCAGCCCGCCGTGGGAATCTCCGCTGCGGATTCGCGGTGCTTCCTCGCCGAGCCGATGGTGCACAACGACGTGGAGGGCGGCTTGGGCTATGTCGGCTATCTGACCGGCTTGAATTTGCCATTCATCGAGTCGTTGTGGCGCGAAGGACTGTTGCCCGTGGCGCCCTGCCTCGGCATCGCTTCCGACAACGAGCTCTATAACATCAATGCCGATCACATGGCTGCGGCCTCGGCGGAATTCCTCGGCGCCGACCAGCTGATTTACCTCACGGATGTGGCCGGCGTGCTGGATGGTGAAAAAGTTCTTTCCGTCGTTGGCTGCCAGGAAATCGGGCAACTCGTCGAGCGGCGGGTCGTCTCTGGCGGCATGATCCTAAAGCTCGAAGCCGCCAAGCGGGCCATCGAAGGGGGCGTCCAGCAGGTCCGCATCGTCGGCGGCACGACCCCCGAGGCGTTGTTGCTCGCCGCCCATCCTGAGGAGGTGGCCTCCGTCCCCGGGACGCTCGTCCTGGGCCACTGTCATGCGGCTGCTGAGGCCGCCTTCACGGCGGCCTAATGCGCAACTCTTCCAAAAGGGGTTCCGCAACGCAACCGGCGGGCAAGGCCAAGAAACTTCCGTGGAGGAGCTCCAGGGTAGACCCAGGTCTCGAGGACGCCGAGAAATTTCTTCTGCCTACCTACAAGCGGCAGTCGCTGGTCATGACCCACGGGCAAGGAGCGTATGTTTTCGACTCCACGGGCAAAAAGTATCTCGATTTTCTTGGCGGCATTGCCGTCAATGCGCTCGGCCACGCCCATCCGCGGATCGTCAAGGTGATCCGCCGCGAAGCCGCGCGCGCGATTCATCTCTCCAATCTCTATCACCATGCATTTCAGGGCCCGCTGGCGCGCAAGCTCGCCGAATGGTCCGGTATGGATCGCGTGTTCTTTTCGAATAGCGGCACGGAAGCGGTCGATGGTGCGATGAAGCTGGCCCGTCTCCATGGGCGCACGCCCGGGGAGCCCACCGGGACACCCGCAAGGAAGCATCGTTTCCTCGCTTTGGAGAATTCCTTTCACGGGCGCACGTTTGGGGCCATTAGCGTCACCGCCACGGAGAAATATCGGCTGCCCTTTGCGCCAGTGGTTCCGGGAGTCGAGTTTGTCCGCTTCAACGATCCGGCCGATCTGGAAGCGAAATTCGACGACACCGTTTGCGCCGTGCTCCTCGAAACGGTTCAGGGGGAGGGCGGCATCTATCCCGTCAGCGAAGTTTTCTGGGACCGCGCTCGCTCGCTGGCCTCACGGCATGGCGCGCTGCTGATTGCCGACGAGATCCAGTGCGGGCTCGGCCGCACCGGGCGCTACTTTGCCTATCAGAAATTTGCTGGCAAGCCGGATATCGTCTTGATCGCCAAGCCTCTTGCTGGCGGTCTTCCTCTTGGCGCTATTCTGACCACGGAAGCGGTGGCCTCTCGCGTGTCTCCCGGAATGCATGGCACCACGTTCGGCGGCGGGCCACTGGCTTGCGCCGTTGCGCTCGAATTCCTGAGCATCGTGGAAGAGGAAAGGCTTCTCGAGAATATCCGTCGGCGAGGCGAAGAGCTGAGGGAGGGACTCAGCAAACTCACTTCGCAATTCGACTTCATTCGCGAAGTCCGCGCGGAAGGACTCATGATCGGCATCGAGCTCTCTCTCGAAGGCGGACCGTTTGTCGCCGAGGCGGTCGAGCGCGGTTTGCTGATCAACTGCACGCACGACTTCACGCTTCGTCTTCTGCCGCCCTTTATCATCACGCGGGCGCAGGTCCAGGAATTTCTGAAACTCTTCGCAACGGTTCTTCAAAAAACTCGAACGCAGGCTTCCGCCTCCGAAGCGGTTAACCCTGCCATTCCGCAGGACGCCGCCCACGCTGCGGCTAGGGGATAAAACCAATGACCACCACGACTCTGGTAGCTCCTATTTCCTTGTCGACCGATCTCCTCACGGGAGCGGAATGGAGCCCCGCGCATACGCGCGAACTCCTCCACCTGGCGGCGGACATCAAAGCGCGACCGGTTCGCTACGCCTCCACGCTGCACGGCAAGTTTATTGCTCTGATTTTCGAGAAGCCCTCGCTGCGGACGCGCGTCACTTTTGATGTCGGGATTCAAAGCATGGGCGGTGCGGTGGTGTTCCTTGATCACACGCAGGCCTCCGCATCGCTCGGCAAGCGCGAATCCATAGCGGATGTGGCGCGCAACCTCGATCGCTGGGTTCACGGTATCGTGGCGCGCGTTTATTCGCAGAAAGTGCTCGAGGAAATGGCCGCGAACGCCAGCATTCCGGTGATCAACGCGCTTTCCGACAAGTTCCATCCCTGCCAGGCCCTGGCGGATTTTTTCACGCTTGAAGAGCGCTTCGGCGCTTTGCGCGGATTCAAGCTGACCTATGTCGGCGACGGCAACAACGTTTGCCATTCCTTGATGTATCTGGCGGCGCGGCTTGGCGTTCATTTGCGCGTGGCGACGCCCGAGAATTACGCACCTGAGCCGGAGGTGGTGTCGGACAGCAAGCGCGTGGCCCGCGAGACGAGGGCGAAGATCGAGCTCGTGAATGACCCGCGCGAAGCGGTTAGCGGCGCGATGGCGGTATACACCGATGCCTGGACCAGCATGGGTTTTGAAGCCGAGGAAGAAGTGCGCACAAAGATCTTCGAGCCTTACCAGGTCAACAGCGAGCTGATGTCGCTTGCCGCTCCCGAGGCGGTTTTCATGCACTGCCTCCCGGCGCATCGTGGCCTCGAGGTTACCCCGGAAGTGCTGGACGGGCCGCGATCGGTCGTCCTCGATCAATCGGAAAATCGCATGTATGTGCAGAAGGCCATTCTGCACACTCTGTTCTGAACAAGAGATGCTTTCGCAGGTTTCGTATCGAACCTTCTTGGTTTTTCTTTGTCGGGGCCAAACGGGCGGCGCCCCAGTTTGGCAATATCGGATGGCAAGAGAGGAATTGTGAAAACGCTGCAAAACAAACCCGGGAAAGTCGTGCTCGCTTACTCCGGAGGTCTGGACACCTCCATCATTATTCCCTGGCTCAAGGAAAATTACGGCTGCGAAGTCATCGCCGTGATTGGCGACGTGGGCCAGCAGGAAGACCTCGAGGCCGCGCGCAAGAAAGCCCTCGCTACCGGCGCGTCTTCGGCGTATGTGGAAGATCTTCGCGAAGAATTTGTCCGCGATTACATCTGGCCGACGCTTCGCGCGGGCGCCATTTACGAGCATACCTACTTGCTCGGCACCTCCATGGCGCGCCCGGTCATCGCCAAGCGCCAGGCAGAAATCGCCCTCAAGCTTTCCGCCGATGGCCTCTCCCACGGCTGCACCGGCAAGGGCAACGATCAGGTGCGTTTTGAATTGGCGTATAAGGCCATCGCGCCGCATGTCGAGATCATCGCGCCTTGGCGGGAGTGGGATATTCATTCGCGCGAGGATGCCATCGCTTACGCGCAAAAACACCACGTGCCGGTCGAGCAGAGCAAAAAAAACATCTACAGCCGCGACCGCAACATCTGGCACCTCAGCCACGAAGGCGGAGAGCTCGAAGATCCCGCCAATGCGCCGAGCGAGGCCATGTGGCAATGGGTGGTTTCGCCGGAAAAAGCGCCGGACAAGCCTGAGGAGCTGGAAATCGGATTTGAATCCGGCACTCCGGTTTCCGTCAATGGCTCGAAGCTTCCTCCCGTCGACCTGCTGAACAAGCTGAATGAGATTGCGGCGACGAATGGCATTGGCCGGACCGACCTCGTCGAAAACCGCCTGGTGGGCATGAAATCGCGGGGCGCTTACGAAACTCCCGGCGGAACGCTGCTGGTGAAAGCGCATCAGGAGCTTGAACGGCTTACAGTCGACCGCGAGACGGCACACTTCCAGCAGGCACTTTCGAATCGCTATGCGGAACTGGTTTACTACGGCTTATGGTTCTCGCCGTTGCGCGAGGCGCTCGACGGGTTTTTCCAAGTCGCGCAACAGCGCGTCACCGGCGCCGTTGGCCTGAAATTGTGGAAGGGCACGCTCAACGTCACGAGGCGCGTTTCTCCTTTTTCACTTTATCGCGCCGACCTCGCCAGCTTCACCATGGGTCGCTACAACCCGAAAGACGCGGAGGGCTTCATCAATTTGTTTGCCTTGCCCGTGACCGTTCGCCCCAGGGCCAAAGCGGAAACCAAATGAGGGTGTCGCGGGGCGCCATTTCGAGGCTCTCTCGGAGCCTAGCCTTATCCCGAGCAAGGGCCGGCGGATGGTGCGCCCTTCGATCGAAAACCTCTAAGCCTTGCGCCACTTCGTCGAAGGAAGAAGGGAAAACTCCCGAACGGAGGACGGCAGAGCTTTCATGACCGAACGCAAGCACGACCGATTATGGGGAGGACGCTTCGAAGGCCAGCCCGATGCACAATTCGACCGGTTCCAGCGCTCCTTTGCGTTCGATCGCCGGCTCCTGGCTTACGAGATCGCCGTGGACCGCGCCTGGGCCAAAGCTCTCGAACCGGTCGGGATCTTCACCGCCTCGGAGGTCAGGCAAACGCTCGCGGCCTTGGATAAGATTGCCGAGCGCGCAAAAAGCGACCCGGCTTGGATCGACTCCTTCGGCGCTAACGCCGAGGACGTCCATCATTTTGTTGAGAAAGCTCTCGTCGAAGAACTTGGACCGCTAGGGTGGAAACTGCACACGGGCCGCAGCCGCAACGAACTCATTGCCACGGATTTTCGCCTGTTTGTGATGGATGCTGCCGGGGAAACCGAACGCGGGCTAGAAAACCTGCTGCATGCGTTTCTGATGCAGGCGAAAGCGAATCTGGGTGTGCCCATGGCCGGCACGACGCACCTGCAGCATGCGCAGCCGATACTGCTTTCGCACTTTTTGCTTGCGCACGCGGAGGCGTTCACGCGCGACGTGACCCGCCTCGAGCACGCGTCGACCGGCGCGGATGCCTGCCCCATGGGCTCTGGCGCACTCGCGGGCAATTCTTTCGCGATCGGCCGCAACGCCATCGCCAAGGAGCTGGGTTTTTCCCGCATCACTCGAAACAGCGTGGATGCCGTAAGCGATCGCGATTTTGCGCTTGACTATCTTTTCGCGCTGGCGGGGATTGCGACGCACCTATCCCGCCTCGCCGAAGATTTTGTCCTCTTTGCGTCGCAGGAATTCTCATACGTGACTCTTCCCGACGAATATTCCACCGGCAGCAGCCTGCTGCCACAGAAAAAGAACCCGGACTCCTGGGAACTGATTCGCGGCAAAACCGGCCGCATCACCGGCGCGCTGCTCGGCTTGCTGACGACGCTGAAAGGTCTGCCCACGAGCTATCAGCGCGACCTGCAGGAAGACAAGGAAGCGCTTTTCGCCGCGCACGACCAGGTTCGGGACATGGTCGCGGTCGCGACCGGAGCGCTCGAGTTCACAAAGTTCAACGCCGAGCGGTTGCGGGCCGCGGCGTCCAATTCCGCTCTGCTCGCGACGGAAGCCGCGGACTATCTCGTGCGCAAGGGCATTCCGTTCCGCCAGGCGCACGACCTCGTTGGTAAGATCCTGCGCGAGGCGGAAAAACAAAAGGTTCCCTGGACGGCGCTGCCCGTCGATACGCTCGAGAAAATCTCTCCCGCATTGGAATCCGATCTGGTGAAAAGTCTCAGCGTGGATGCGGCGCTCGATGCGAAAAGAGTTGCCGGCGGCACCGCACCAGAGAGCGTGCGCACTGCCATCGCCGATCTGGAATCCCGTCTCAACAAAAAAACCATCAAAACAGGAGCAAAAGCATGAGCGTACCATCGGCATTTCCCTTAGGAACTCTTCCACGCGCTAGAGGAGATTGGAGGTCTCTTCCGGGAGGGGCACGTTAGCCGCCTGGACGCGCCGCGAATGAAGCAAGCTCCCTCTGAAGCCGCGCTCCCGCGCGGATTCCAATTCGCCGCAACCGCCTGCGGCCTGAAAAAAACCGGCGCGCTCGACCTCGCGATCCTTTCGAGCGACGTTTCCGCCTCGGCGGCCGCCGTCTTCACACAAAACCTGGTGGTGGCCGCGCCGGTCCTGCTCTCGAAAAAGCATCTCAAACGGTCCGGCGGGCGCATGCGGGCGGTGGTGGTGAACGCCGGTAACGCCAACTGCGCGACGGGAGCCCAGGGTGCGGCAGCTTCGCTGCGCACGGTCGAAGAAGCCGCAAGGCGCCTGCGCGCGCAACCTGAAGAAGTGTTCGTGTGCTCCACCGGGGTCATCGGGGTGCCATTGCCGGTGGAAAAAATCCTGCGAGCGCTGCCCTCGCTTACGCGCAACCGCCGCCCCTCGGCGCGCTCGTTCGCGGAGCTGTCGTTGGCCATTTGCACCACGGACACCCGCCCGAAAACTGCCGCCGCTTCGTTCAAAATGGCGGGCAAGAGGATTCACCTGGTGGGCTGCGCCAAAGGCGCAGGGATGATTCACCCGAATATGGCCACCACGCTGGCGTTTGTGGTGACGGACGCGGCCATCGCGCCGGCGTTGCTGCAAAAGACCCTTAACGAAGTGACGCGCAGAACCTTTAACTCCATTAGCGTGGATGGAGACACCTCGACGAACGACACACTTCTCGTTTTGGCAAACGGCGAGGCGGGCGCGCCAATCATTACCTCGGGCAGCAAGGCACATCGCGCTTTCATCCTAGCGCTCGAAGGGGTTTGCCAGTCGCTCGCGCTGCAAATCGTTGCGGACGGGGAAGGGGCGCAGCGAGTGATCGAAATTGAGGTCCGCCACGCCAAGAGTGAAGCTGGCGCCCGTCGCATCGCGGAAACGATTGCCACTTCGCCGCTCGTGAAGACTGCGTTTGCGGGTGGCGATCCGAACTGGGGCCGCGTCTTTGCGGCCGCAGGCCGCTCGGGAGTGAAGTTCGATCCGGCGCTGGTGGATATAGAGATGGCCGGTATTCCCGTGCTGCGGCGAGGGCAGCCGCTCGGGTTTAATGAGCGCGCCGCCAGCAACAAGCTCCTTGCGGATCACGTTGCACTCGTCGTCGACCTGCATGCGGGCGACGCAGCGGCCCGCTACTGGACCTGCGACTTCACCTCGGAGTACGTGCGGATCAACGCAAGCTATCGCACCTGAAGAGCGGCGCTATTCCCACTTCCAGTTGGCGAATTGTTCGCGGAGGGCCATTTTCTTGAATTTGCCCACGGAAGTGCGCGGGATGGCGTCCAGGAAGACGAAAGCGTCAGGAAGCTGCCACTTCGCAAAAGAGGCGGCGAGAAAGGCGCGCAACTCTTCGGGAGTCGCGCGGGCGCCGTCTCTGAGTACCACGGCGGCGAGCGGGCGCTCCTGCCATTTGGGATGCGGGATGCCGACGACGCAGGCCTCTTTCACTGCCGGGTGACCCATCAGTGCGTTTTCCAGGTCGACGGAGCTGATCCATTCGCCGCCTGACTTCACGAGATCTTTTGCTCGGTCGACGATCTTGACGTAGCCTTGTTCGTCCATCGTGGCAACGTCACCAGTACGGAACCAACCGTCGCCGGTCCAGCGGTGGGCCTGGTCCGGAGATTCGTAGTAGTTCGCAGCCACCCAGGGGCCGCGAATTTCAATTTCGCCGCTGGTGACGCCATCCCAAGGGGTTTCGCCTTCGGGGCGCATGAGGCGAATTTCAACAAAAGGAACGGGCCATCCCTGCTTCGAGCGCACATCATACTTTTTTTCGTCCGGCCAGCCGTGCATGTGCGCGCGGAGTCCGCCGGAAGTGCCGATGGGGGTGGTTTCGGTCATACCCCAGAGATGTTTGATGTGCATGCCAAAACGATCGAGGCGGCGGATGAGCTCGGCGGGAGGAGCCGTGCCGCCACAAACGATCTTGATGGGAGCGGCGAACTTCCATTTGGCGGGATTTTTTTCGAGCGCGTCGAGAACGCCGATCCAAACGGTGGGGACGCCGCAGGCGACGGTCACGCGCTCGTTGGCCAGCAGTCCCAGGATGCTTTGCGGATCGACGTGGGGGCCGGGAAGCACCAGACGCGCGCCGAGCATGGCGGCGGCAAAGGGAATACCCCAGGCATTGGCGTGAAACATGGGTGCGACGGGAAGCACGGTATCGGCTTCGCTCAAGCCAAACACATCGACGAGCCCGCAACAGAAGGAGTGCAGCACGAGAGCGCGATGGGAATAGATGACGCCTTTGGAAAAGCCCGTCGTGCCGGAGGTGAAGCACATGGCCGCGCCATCGTTTTCGTCAATCGCGGGATACGGGAAATCGTCTCGGGAAGCTGCAAGCAGTTCCTCGTAATTCAAGAGGCCTTCGGGAACCGTGTGGCAACCGTACGGGACCACGATAACGCGTTCGAAAGCGACGTCTTCGCGGAACTTTTCATAGATGGCGTAAAGCACGTCGTCGACAAGGAGAAAGCGGTCCCCGGCGTGTTTGGCGATGGTGGCGATTTCGTGGGGATGAAGACGCAGGTTCAGCGTATGCAGGATACCGCCGGCCGAGGGAACTCCGAAGAAGGCTTCCAGATGGCTCGAATGATTCCACATCATGGAAGCGACGCGGTCCCCTGGTTCGAGCCCGAGTTTCCTGAGGGCCGCGGCAAGGCGGCGAGCGCGACAATAGAAGTCCCGGTAACAGCTGCGAACGATCGAGTTGTCCGGCTTGCGCGAAACGATTTCAACGCGGGGAAAGATTTTCCCGGCGCGCTCCAGGATGGTCGGGAGCGTCAGTGGGAAATTCATCATCGTGCCGCGCATGGGTCCTCGGACAACTCGGGCGCATGCTAGCACGAATTTCTGGCCAAAGGGAGGAGGCGGATGGGGCGTGGAACATCTAGCCAATTGGGTCATTAATTTAGTTGCAAATGGCGGCAAATTCCGAGAGGATGCAGCAGACCGCTGAAGCTCCGGTCTCGCTCCCTTGGCGGCTCCGCAAATTCGCCTCCCCGGTGAACGAAAGCTGTGTCTTCGGCGCGCTCCGCGACTGGCAAGTCAGGTTCCGGGCAGAAGGAGTAAGAGGTGAAGAAGCTCTATATCGGCAATCTTCCGTTTAACGCAACGGAAGATCAGCTTCAAGAGTGGCTGTCTCAAGCAGGAGTGTCCCCTTCAGGAGTGAATCTTATTCGCGATCGTTTTACCGGCCAATCCCGCGGGTTCGCCTTCGTCGAAATCAACAGCGACGAAGATGCGGACCGCGCCATCAATTCCTTAAACGGACAGAACTTCGGAGGGCGAAACCTAGTGGTCAACGAAGCGCGACCTCAGACCGAGCGCAGCGGCGGCGGGCGCGGTAATTACGGAGGAGGGCGCGGCGGCGGTGGTGGCGGACGGGGCGGCTACGGCGGCGGGCGCGGTGGGGACCGCGGCGACCGTGGCGACCGCGGCAACCGCTGGTAAGAAGGCAGTACGCGCCTGAGAGAACCGGGCTCACCCAGCCGGCCCTTTCCTTTCCTTCAGAGAACTCGAACGGCAGGTCTGCGCGAATCACAGAATATTCCCTTTCGCTCCCGTTCTTCGTTTCCCGATGCTTCGGCAGATGTATCTGGCTCGAAGCAACCGTCCCTCCTGTTTGCAATTTGCCGATCGCGAGCCCGCAAAAACTCCGAAACAAATCTCCTCGTAACGTGTTTGATACACCAGGCGAGAAAAAATGTTTCGCCAGGGCAGCACTCAGGTATATCAATAGTCTGTCTTTGGAGCCGCGCTCGGTGAGAGGCGCCGAAAGCGTCATCGGCGAACCTTCCAGACGAGTCCTGCATCCAATGGCATGGATAAAGCGAATTACGAAATTGTATGACGACCTGGAGCAAAACCGATTGGAAGCGCTTCTACGAGGCAGCGCGCCGCCCGTGGCGCCATCACCGTCCACCCCGGCCTGTTTATCCGACCGGGATCAATCGCGTGCTCCCCGCGCAAGGATTCAGCCTTTCGGAGTTGGATGACGCCGGCGTCAACCTGGAGCTTGCGGAACGCCTCGGACTCCCGGTGGACGCGGGACGAATCGGAACCTACGGACCCAACGTCACCGTGCTGCGCGATTTCGTACGCTCCTCGCGGCGCCCTTTGTAAAGCGGTACACTCGTTCATTGCGAGCTCTTCGTTTCAATCACGACGATATCCACGGTCTTGAAGTCGGCTTCTTTTAGATTTAGAGAGACCTCCTGCCCCTGATTCTCAAAGGCCTTCAGAAAGTCCGGATCTTCCCAAGCGCCATCTTCCACTTCGTCCCAACAAAAAACTTTGTACTCACCGGGCGGAATTCCTCTCAGAAGGAAATGCCCGTATTGATCCGTGGCCACTCTTTGAGAAACGCGGTCCTGACCTCGAGGCTCTCCAACGGGAAGCAACACCGCCCAAACACCGGTCACCGGATGGTGGTCCTTGTCGGTGACCGATCCTTCGATGCGCGCCCCCCTCGAACTGATGGTGACTTCCAAGGAAGCGTTCGTTCCGCGACTCACATTGAACCCATCTGCCAGCCCATCGGTTGCCCCATACCGCACTTCTTTGAGGTAACTGTCTTTCGATTGTCCGGCAATCGCCAGCCGATACCTGCCGTCAAAGACATCGTTTAAAGCAAAAGAGCCAGTTGCCGAGACCCTGGCTCGTTGGCTGAAACCATAGCCCCGATCCGCCCCGCGGAGAAAAACCATGAGGAAATCCGCATCCAGGCTGGGCCTGCCTTCCCACGTTACGCGCCCCGAAAGCGTTGTGCCCGGAGCGATCGTGAGATTGACGCCATCCACATCCGCATTTCCAACCTCAATGTTCTGAAATGCTTGGTACTTCCTGCCTTCATCCGACCAGAAGGCCATCAAGGTGTAGGAGCCCGGTAAAACATCGCGCAGGACGAAGCTGCCGTCAGGACTGTCAGCCAGCGCGTCGCGCTCGGGGAGACTGAACCACTGGCTGCTCTCGCTCGGTGTAAGCGTCACTGTGTAGGCCGCCGTGGAACGGCGCGACACCAGGTTGTAGATCCGGCCGCGCACGGTGAACACGAGAACCGGGTGCATCAAGATTTCCAATCCAGGAATCTCTTCACCAGCTTTCACGGTGAGCGCGCTGGCCCGCGCGGGATCCGAGGTGCCTGGGTAATACATCGGCACATATCCCTGCGGTGCCGCGCCACCGATGCGCTCGGTTTCGTCTCGCCCGATCACGTGCTCATTAGGCTTGTCATCGGAGCGAACGAAGTATCTTCCGGGACGCAGGCCGAACAGCCGATACTCCCCGAGATCGTTGGTCGATACGGTCGTCTCGGAACTCAAAGTCTTTTTCCCCCGGGAGTAGACTTCGCGGAGAGCGCTGACCTGCACCCATGGCAGCGGTTCTCCATCTTCGTTGATAACCCGGCCGGCAATTATGGCGGAGGGGATTAAGCGGAAAAGCAAGTCTTTCAGGTTTTGAGCGGGCCGAAGACTGAGGATTGCTCCCGGATCATCTGGCTTGCGCTGCCCGTACTCCTGGGAGACAAAGCCATTGCGCGAGACGCTGAGCCGATAGCGGCCGGGATCGATTCCTTTCATCTCGAAGCGTCCGCCGGCGTCAGTGACCGTGGAACTGGTCTGCGGGCGGTTCTCCAGGTTCTGAAGCTGCACGCTTGCACCCTTTAGGGGTTCGCCTCCTGCGAGCCTTACGACCATCCCGGAAACGCTCGATTCTTCCGCTTTGGCGTTAGGCAGCGGTTTCGGCGAAGGCGTCTGTGCCGACACAGCAACCGCGGAGAACAGGAGAACAGGCAGGGCGGGCACAAGACGACTCATTGTCTTCCATCGCCCTTTGAGTATACGTCAACAACCGGGGCTTACGGTGCTTCCATTCCCTGGGGATGCGGCGGAGCGGTTCGCAATTCCCTTGATCCTCCGTTCACCAACTTCACTTCGCCCCCAAACCATGTTTCTCTCGAACTACAATAACGGTTGCGAAACTCGGAGCCGAACGATGAAAAAGCTCGTCTGTGAGTTCTTGTTGATCCTGGGTTTGGCGGTGCCGGTGGCCGCGTCGCCGGAGTATTCCATCCAAGCGGTCCGCTACGCCTCGGCGGAGGGTGAAGTTGCCGGCCTGGTTATGGGCGCGCCCAAGGGCGAGAAAATCAACATCGCCATGGTCGTGTGGCTCATTCGCGGCGGCGGCCACAATATCCTCTTTGACAGCGGCTATCACCGCGATACTTTCCTCAAATACTTTCCGTCGACGGAATACCTTCGCCCCGACGAAGCCGTGAAGCTCGCTGGCGTCGAGCCCGAAGAAGTCACGGACATCGTCATCAGCCACGCCCACTGGGACCACATGGGAGGCATCGATCTGTTTCCCAAAGCAACGGTGTGGATCCAGAAGGAAGAATTTCGCTATTACACGGGTGACGCCTGGCAGCACGGCGGTAATCACGGGGGCATCGATCCCGAGGATGTCCAGCAGTTGGTCAAGCTCAATACCGAAGGACGCTTGCGCCTCGTGGATGGCGATAATGTCGAGATTTTCCCCGGCATCCGCGCCTACACCGGAGCACGACACACCTACGCCTCACAATATTTGCGCGTGGAAGGGAATCCTCCATTTGTTCTCGCTTCGGACAATTGCTATCTCTATCGCAACCTCGCAGAGCACAAGGCCAGCGCGACGTTTTCTGAAGCCGATCGGGCGGCGAACATCAAGAACCAGGCGCGGATGATCGAATTAGCAGGCTCCGCCGAGCGCGTCGTGCCGGGCCATGACATGCTGCAATTTCAGAAGTTTCCGACCGCAGGCCGCGTCGCCAAGATCAAGTAGGATGTGCTCATCAATTTGCGCCGGTAGGACGACCGGACGCGTTCCTCACAGACTGGTCGATCTGATCCAACTCGTTCTGTAGCTGATCGAGTTTTGCCTGTTCGATTCGCAACTGTTCCGCGGCCTCCATTTTCTTTAGCTTGCGCCTCTTGCTCCTCGGCGGTCCAAGCCTCGATTTGTGATTTGAGATTGGAGATGGCGTCTTCAAGCTGCTTTCGTTCCGCCGGGCTTTGCGCGCTGTCCTTACCCTCTTCGTACTCTTTGAGCTGGAGCGTTTCCCATTTCTTTCGAGCTTCGAACTGATCCACGGCCGACTCTGCCCTGGTCGAAGCGCTCGGCGGCGCGGGCAACAACAGCCTCCTGTACGTAAAGCCGGTAAATTAGGATTTGCGCTCTGCGCCCGGCAGTCGCAACCGCGTGCAGGTCCTGGCGCAGCTGATGAACTTCGCCAAGCAGAGCCTCGAGGGTTTGCGATTCCGTTGATGTTGCCCGGCCAAAAACACGGGGAGAAAGGAGTAGAAGGCCAAGGGCAAGCATGGTCCTTCGAACCATCATGCAACCCCGCTAGAGCGCTTTTCCTTGAACACTCGCAACATGCAAAAGTTCCCGCGGCGAGTGGACTTGTCGATTCGATGGCGCCGCCCTGTTTGTTTCACCGCGCGTTTGAAGGCGGCAAGGGAAGTGCGTAAAATGGAGTTAGACATTTGACCGCATGGCCTCGCCGTTCCACATTCTCTCTAATTCCCCGCTGCCACCGGCGCCGCCAGGGGAAGTGCACCCACGGCCCGATTGGCTGCGCGTTAGGTTCTTTGGCGGAGAGCGTTTCCAGGACCTGAAGCGCCTGATGCGCACGCTCAATTTACACACCGTTTGCGAAAGCGCCCGGTGCCCGAACATGGGCGAATGCTGGGAACATGGCGCGGCCACGTTTATGATTCTGGGAGATATTTGCACCCGGGCGTGCGGCTTCTGCGCCGTGCCGTCCGGCAAGCCCGTTGGCCCTCCGGACGAGGATGAGCCCTATCGCGTGGCCGACGCCGTGGCCAAGATGGGCTTGCGCTATGCCGTGGTCACCAGCGTGAATCGCGACGATCAGCCCGATGGCGGAGCACATATTTTTGCGCGCACGATCGAGGAGATTCGTCGAAAGGTGCCCGGCTGCAAAGTGGAAGTGCTAATCCCAGATTTCCGGGGCGATTGGAGCGCGCTGGATGTCGTGCTCGATGGAAAACCGGATGTTCTCAACCACAATACCGAGACGGTGCCGCGGCTGTACCGCCAGGTGCGCAAGGGCGCGGTTTATGAAAGATCGGTCGAACTATTGCGGCGCTCCAAGGAACGGCACCCTGAGATCCCCACGAAAACCGGAATGATGCTTGGCCTTGGCGAAGAGAAACACGAAGTACTGTCCACCATGCAAGAACTTGCTCGGCAAGGCACCAATATCCTGACGCTCGGGCAATACCTCCAGCCCACCCGCGAGCATTTGCCCGTGGTGCGTTACGTTCATCCCGACGAGTTTCGTGAATACCAAATTCTCGGCGAAGCCATGGGCTTCAAGCATGTCGAATCCGGCCCCTTGGTGCGCTCTTCCTATCACGCCTTCGACCAAGCGGAATCCGCCAACAAATAGCAGCGAGTGCTGAGGTTTCGGAGCTCCAACCAGAGTCGGAGTGCTGATTGGTTAGGCGGAAAGCGCTAGAACGCCCCCGAGGGATTGTAGCTACTTGATGCGCGGACCGAGCAAGACCATACCTATGCCGGATAGGAGAAGCACGATGGAAAGTGCCGCGGGAATTTGCGCCGTTCTTTCTCGCTCGACAGTGGCGTTGAATGGCCCGAGCCTGGCCAGCTCCTCTTGCCTATGATAATTAAAGACCGGATGCACGAGCCCCACAACGCCGCCGGTGAGCAGCAGGATGCCGAGGATGATCACGAAGCGCTTCATGCGGCTCCAAAAAACGGGCCTCCAACCACACCCACGCCGCACTGGCGCAAAGAAGTGGCTGCAAAGCGAGAGGGGATTCAGGAACGCCCGGCGGCAGCGGCCGCGGCTTTTTTCGCAGCTTTCGCGGCTGCCGAAGCCTTGCGGCGACGCTTGGTCTTCGGTGGGGTAGCGGGAGCTTCGCCGATCAGTTCCGCGGTCATGATGCTAGTAACAAACAGCTTGGGGCCGTGATCATCGAAATCCACGGAAGTCCGCTCCGCATCGGAAGCGGTAACGATTCCCAAGCCGTACACCTCATGTTTGATGGTTTGACCTTCCTGCATTACTTGCACAACGCCCTCCTTGTCCACTCTGTCTAAACTCGATCTGAATCTCTGGAGTGGGAGCCCGGCCGCGACCGGGACTCCCCTAAAACAGGCTAGAGGCTAACGACGTTCTCTGCCTGAAGGCCCTTCGGGCCCTTCTTCACCTCAAATTCCACCGTCTGACCCTCATTGAGTGACTTGTACCCGTCCATCTGAATGGCGGAGAAATGCACGAAGACATCTTCGCCGGTCTGACGCTGGATGAACCCGTAACCCTTCGAAGCATTGAACCACTTCACTGTTCCTTGTTCCTTCACTTACACTACCTCGTAGTTATTAGAATTGCTTTGCCTCTCTTGGTCTACGGCCTTGCGAGTGAAGCGAAATTACGCCCCCACCGCCAAGCGCCGAGACTGCCTCCAGCCCGCAAAAAAAGGCCGCAAAGTTTGTCCTTGCAGCCCCTCGACGAGTCAAAAGGTAATACAAGAGCAACAAATGCTAGGAATAAATTACCATAAAATGGAGAATCTGTCCACGTGGAACCACGGGAGATAACCGTTTTTGAATACAGGCTAACTCCATATAAATGAAACGGTTAGCTAAGAAAACCAGCCCCTGGCAGGCTCATTCGAGGGACTCCGGTTCAAGGCTCAAAACGCCCTCCCCGGAAGCCTTGCTTTCCCAATACTTTCGCACCCAGGCCTCCCAGCTCTTTCCCGCGGCTGTGTCCTTGCCCGTAAAAGAAAGTGCGGCTAGAGCGGCGTAGGCGATTTTCAGTTTTTGGCTGGCGCCTCTCGGCATGACTCGCACAAAGCTGTTAGAGAGGGAATTACCCACGACACGGTCGAAGACGTAACCCTCGATTTTTGAATTATCTTTGAGAGTCAGAGTCACGTCGCCGCGGTAGTCAAAAGCCTTCTCCAAGGCGAGACGCAATTCTTCTTCACTGGCAAGGGGCGGAACCCAACCTTCAATGGTCTCATGCAAGGTCCCTGGGGCGACTTCCAGGCTATCTGGGTCAGGCCTAGCCGGTTCGGCGTGGCTCGGCCGGTCAGCGTGCCGGGGACCGCTCATGCATGATTCTCCTCAAATTGCCCCTTGCTCGGTTTGATTTGAATCAAAGGGTTGTAGGAGTGGACGGGCTTGGCCGGCTCGTTAAGCATGGCCAGGGCGTCCGCGTCGGAGTACGTCGTCCTAAGGCTGGCCTTCACGGTGGCCCACAACCCGCGCCAGCCCGAAAAGGTGTGGTCTACGGCGGAAGCCTCATACCCGCTGTGCACCATGCAGTTGGCACACTTCGGATTTCGAGACTCCGTGCCATAGTTTTCCCAGTCCGTCGAGTCCATCAGCTCCTGAAAGGTGTCCGCGTAGCCGTCCTGCAGCAAATAACACGGTTTCTGCCATCCGAAGATGTTGTAGGTGGGCATTCCCCAAGGTGTGCACGCATAGTTGCGCTTGCCCATCAGGAATTCGAGGAAAAGCGGCGATTGGTTGAATTTCCAGCTCTTCTTGCGGTTGGCCAGAATGGCGCGGAAGAGCCGCCGTGTGCGTGCACGCCCGAGGAAATGCTTTTGGTCCGGGGCCTTGTCGTAGGAGTAGCCGGGGGAAAGCATCATGCCTTCGACGCCAACCTCCATCATTTCGTCGAAGAACAGGCGGACGCTCTTCGGATCGGCGCCGTCGAATAGTGTGGTGTTCGTCGTTACCCGAAAGCCGCGCTTTAGTGCTTCTTTGATTCCGTCGAGTGCCAAATCGTAGCCACCCTCGCGGCAAACCGAGAAATCATGGTGTTCTTTTTGTCCGTCCACATGCACGGAAAAGGTCAGGTACCGGCTGGGCTTGAAAAGATGCAGTTTTTCTTTGAGCAGCAGGGCATTGGTGCAGAGATAGATATACCTCTTCCGCGCCACGAGTCCTTCCACAATCCTGGCGATCTCCGAGTGCATCAGAGGCTCGCCGCCAGGGATGGACACCATCGGCGTGCCGCATTCTTCCACGGCCTTGAAGCACTCGTCGGGTGACAATTCCTTTTTCAAGATATGCGCGGGATACTGTATCTTCCCGCAGCCGGCGCAGGCCAAATTGCAGCGGAACAAAGGCTCGAGCATCAGCACGAACGGGTAGCGCTTGCGTCCTCTTAGCTTTTGCTTCAGGACGTAGGTGGCAACCGTCCACATTTGCGAGACTGGTACCGGCATTTCCCCACTGACCGTTAAATTGGATAGGGGTGCGCTTGAGGCCCCCAAGGTCTCTCGAGAGCAGAGACCGTGAACCTATTTTGACATCCTCCCCGCCTTTAGAAAAGGGCGAGCATTCAGAGAACGTCTGGTTTGGTTTGAACCAGAGGACTCTCGGCGGGTTCCTGTTTCATCGATCGACCTGACTGCGCCGCATCTCCGCAGGCTTCAGGATCGGGCGTGCCCGGCCCTAGGTCTCACGACAAAAAAACTATACACCAAAGACCTGCCTCCTATCTCTCCGTTTCTGACGAACGGAGCCTTACGGCGCGTGTGGTAAACGAGAAACTAACAAATCGACGCGTTCCTTTGGACCCCGTCGAGAAACATCCTTGGAGCTGGCAGGCGAAATGCACCCGCTTGTAAGATGCCGCGAACCGTCCAAACGGAATATGCGACCCCGACGGAGGTCTCGCCCGGAACTTCGGGGGTGAAATCGACGCCTGGGCAAGGCAAAGACCATCGTCGTGCCGATAGACCCCGCCGCATCTCGCGATTTTGTCGAGCGTGCCGTTCACGTTTCTTTGCGAAACGTTGGGCCTACCGGCTTGGCTACTGGCTGGTCACGCCGCTGTTCAACGTTTTCCCTTTGCCGCAATTCTCGGGTTTCCGGGAAAGCTTGCGCTTTGCCGGCGAATCCGTGGATCGCGGCTACAGCGTGCTTGTTTTTCCCGAAGGGGTGGTGAACAATTCTGCGGATGGCCGCATGGCGCCGTTTCAATCCGGCATCGGTTTGCTCGCGGAAAATCTTGGCATTCCCGTTGTGCCCATGCGACTCGACGGCGTCTGGCAAATGAAGCGCGAGGGCCGCCGCCTGGCACAGCTTGGCGAAATCACCGTGCGAATCGGCACTCCCCTCACCTTCGCTCCCGGCACTCCTCCCGGCGAGATTGCCCGCCAGCTCGAAACTATCGTCAAGTCGCTATAGCCATTCGCCGCAACCCCGGGTTTGTGATCGCAACTGTTCTGCCGCATCCAATTCATCAGGGGCGAAAGCAAGATTTCTCCCCGCGGGCAACGATTGAGTTCCTGTGGCAAAATAGAAGGTTCAGAGGCGAGCGTTGATGGCACACCGTACGACACTCACGCAAGAACGGCCCGCTCAGGCGCCAAAACAAGGCGATCAAGAACGAGACCGCATCTTCGACGCTTTTCGCCGTTGGGGCTATTGCGAAGCCAATCTAGATCCGCTGGGCATTTTCGAGCCGCTGAAGCACCCTGACCTTGAGGGTCTTTCTGGCGAGCTGGCCGACGAGGCTCGTCGCCTCTACTGTGGCACCGTTGGCGCCGACTTCATGCATTTGGTCGAGCCGGAACGCCGCCGCTGGATCATCGAGCGAATCGAAGCGCCCTCGGAAAAAATCGACCAGCACAAGGTGCTGGAGCGGCTGCTTCGCGCCGACCTTTTCGAACAGGTCCTGCAAGCGCGTTATCTCGGTTCGAAACGATTTTCTCTGGAAGGCGTGACGGCACTTATCCCTTTGCTCGATGCCATCTTGGAGACGGCCGGGGACCATGGCGCGGAGTCTTCCATCATGGCCATGAGTCATCGCGGCCGTCTGAACGTCATGGTGCACGCCGCGTGCAAGAGCCCGCATGAAGTCGTGGCTGGGTTCGAGGACGTAGATCCGCGCAGCGTGCTCGGCGCGGGCGACGTGAAATATCACATCGGCGCCACCGGCACCTACGTTACCAGCTCTGGCAAGGAAATCGGGATGCACCTCGTGTCGAATCCGAGCCATCTGGAAGCTGTCGATCCCGTTGCGGCCGGCCGCTCGCGCGCCAAGCAGACGCGTTACGGGTTGCGCGGCGCCTATGTCGACCGTTCGAGGGAGACTTTCAACAAAGTCGTCCCCATCGTGATGCATGGCGACGCCGCTTTCGCCGGCCAGGGCATCTGGGCGGAAACGCTCAATTTCGCCGACCTGCGGGCCTACACCGTGGGCGGCACGATCCACATCATCGTGAACAACCTCATCGGTTTCACCACGCCGCCGCGCCAGGAACATTCCGCCCGCTTTGCTTCCGACATCGCCAAGCGCCAGTCCGTGCCCATTTTCCACGTGAACGGCGAGGATCCCGATGCAGTTGTGCGCGTCGGGAAAATTGCCGCCGAATACCGCGCCAGGTTTGGCAGCGACGTGGTGGTCGACATCATCGGCTACCGCCGCCACGGCCATAGCGAGGTGGACGATCCGACCATCACCCAGCCGAAACTTTACGAGCGCATCAAGGACCATCCGCCGCTCTGGAAGATTTATGCCGAGGCCACTCGGATCGACGCCACGGAGATAGCCGCAGCCCTCCGCAAGGAGTACGAGGAAGAGCAGACGAAAGCGCGTGGGCTCAAAAAGATTCCGCACCTCCGCAAACTGCCCGAATACTGGGCGCCTTATTTTCACGGCCGCTGCAAACCGGAATACGAAGTCGACACCGGGTTGACGCGCGAAAAGTTGGCACAGATTACCGACGGGCTGGTTCGCGTTCCCGGCGGCTTCCACGTTCATCCGAAGATTGCGAAATTGCTCGAGCAGCGCGCCGAAATGGGCCACGGCAAGCGCCCCGTCGATTATGGTTTTGCCGAGGCGTTGGCCTTCGCTTCACTGCTCCTCGAAGGGACCCCGGTGCGGTTGACCGGCCAGGACTCCCAGCGCGGCACGTTCAATCAGCGTCACGCCGTGCTGATCGACACACAGACCGAACGCGAATACCTGCCTCTCTGCCACCTTTCACCGAACCAGGCTTTCTGTGAAATCTACAATTCCTCTCTCTCCGAAGGCGGCTGTCTCGGTTTCGAATACGGATTCAGCCGCGATTACCCGGAAGCCCTGGTCCTATGGGAAGCGCAGTTCGGCGATTTTGCGAACGGTGCCCAGGTGATCATCGACCAGTTCATCAGCGCGGGCGAAGACAAATGGAATCTCCCGGCGGGGATCGTGATGCTTTTGCCGCACGGCTACGAAGGCCAGGGGCCCGAGCATTCGAGCGCGCGCATGGAACGCTTCCTGCAGCTTGCTGCCGAAGACAACATGCAGATTTGCCAGCCTTCCACCGCCGCGCAGTATTTTCACATGCTGCGGCGCCAGGCGCGCCGCCCGTGGCGCAAACCCCTGATCGT
>Ga0182032_10000116_pt1 | contig 29513 bp, 25 predicted proteins | sample tim00Cox00000000_FD_125970 | JGI IMG/M metagenome (GOLD analysis project Ga0182032, IMG submission 125970) | Lab enrichment of tropical soil microbial communities from Luquillo Experimental Forest, Puerto Rico - timezero.00C.oxic.00.000.000 | ecosystem: Environmental > Terrestrial > Soil >... | reverse complement strand
TGTTGCGAGAAATCCCGACGACCTTTCGATCGTATTTGGCGAACCAATCAACGCCGAGCTCTTCGTCATTGTTGAGCGTCAATTCGCCAATCACCGTCGTGAGGGCGACCTGCGGCGCTTTAACGTCCATCTCGTCGAGAATTTTCTCGACCTTTACTACAACTTCCTGACTCCCAAGGATGATGATCGTGTTCGCGCGCTGATCGGCGATGATCTTGGCGTTACCCACAACGACTGCCCTCGGAGTCGTATCGACCGGCTGGGTCGAAAGTTCTTCAGAAATATTAAGAGTGCTCCCGCTTGTGCCGCCGTAAGCGCCGCCGTAAGCGCCGCCTGCCGTCGAAGTCGTCGTGCCAGCCATACCGCCAGCGGTCGCCGTGGCTGTCGTGGCTCGGTGAGGTTGGGTCGGGCTCGCACCGGGTGCAGCTCCGGCCGCCCCGGCCTCAGTCGTAACTTCATGCTCGCTCAATGCCTCGACGATCACTGGCAACACATCAGCTGCCGAAATATATTTGAGCGCGCGCGTCACCGGCTTGGCAAATTCCACATTCGCGTCGAACTCGCCGATCAGTCTCCGGATAAACGGCATGTTCACGGGCCGGGTGATGACGTGAATCCGATTAGTGCGAACGTCGGCGGAAATTTTGATCTTACCGACGATGACCGCGTCCTCTGTCAGCGCCGTCAATCCAGATAATTCAGCACTTTCTGCGGAAACCGGCACCGGAACATTTGGCGCGCCCGGACGAACGCCGCGCACAGTAGCACCTGTTCCGCCCTTCTCGCTCTTTTCAAAGATGTCTTTGAGCATCTCGCACACTTTGCTCGCGTCGGCGCGCTCGAGTTTGATAAATTCGCTCACTACTTCCGCCGGCGGCACGTCCACCTGATCGATGATTCGCGCGAGTGTTCGGATCACGCTCGAATTTTCGGTGATTAGAATTGCGCCCGCTTTTGGCAACGCAAGAAAAGAAGTGTACGGTTGCGGCGGCGAGAGATATTGTCCAAGCGCCTGCTGCAATTCCTGCGGATCGGCGTAGCGCAGCTTGAACAAATAACTGATTACATGATCGCCCTCAGGAATCTCACTTTCGTCCGAAATCATCGGAACACCGGTCGTGCGCGGATTTTTTCCCGTGCCGATCACTTTGACAATGTCGCTGCCCTCAACCGGCACGAGTGAATAGCCGTTGAGTAGCAAATTCATCTCGATGATTTTGATCGCCTCGTCCCGCGGCACGTCTTTAGCGATGAAAATGTTGACTTTGCCCTGGACGAAATTGTCCATGACCAACTTTTTCCCGGTTAGCAATTCGTACTCGTGGAGAACATCGACGACATCGCTGTTTGGAAATTGGAGCCGCACCATTTGCGGCGCGCCAGATTGTGTGTTCGCGGACGCATTAACCGGCGGCTGGCCAACTTGCGGACGCGGTTGACTTGCCACGGGCGCTGCCTGAGCCGATTGCGCGTAGAATGAGCCCTGCGTTTGGGCAGGTGCAGGCGTCACTAGCTCTTCATCATCGTCGTCATCATTCGATTTCGCCGGCGTTTGGCCGGGCCTCGCTACTGGCGCCACTTGAGCGTAGGACAAGCCGGCTGCGACCATGGCTGGCAACAGAAGCCCGAGAAATCGATGCACAACGTGAAGGTTGAGGGAGGATGCTATCAGATGCCCGATGCGGGGTCAATTTGCTTTGTGGCGCGTCTTGTCATCCCGAGCGCAACCGACGGAGCTCACCTATCACACTGCGCATTACACAAATTATTCAATGCGACCATCGAAGCGAAATATCGCATTACGAAGTCTCCCGGAAACTTGCCGCGCAAGGCGTAATTCGCTTTGCTGTTTCGGGGGAACGCCACATTGGTTTTGACTTACATGTTAATTTGTTAGGCGACTGTGTTCAGACGCCGGCGCTTCGCAGAAACGCGCTAGAATCTTAGCCGCGCAAGCAGCTTCTCGTGAATGTTGTCGAAGCCACCGTTACTGAACACTACGACGACGTCTTCCTTTTTCAAAAGCGGCACGATTCTCTCGACAATCGCGTCTGCATTCTTTTCGTAAAATGCCGGACGGCCGTCCGCCAAGATTTCCTTTACCACTTCTTCCGGATGCAAACGCTCCGCCTCCGGAATTTGTTCCAAGCGCGCTACCTGGGCGATGAAAACGCCATCCGCGCGCTTGAGCGCTTCGGGCAGCTCATGTTGAAAAACCGCGCGCCGCGTTGTGTTCGACCGCGGCTCGAAGACGGCCCAAAGCCGGTGTCCGTGAAAACGATGGCGAAGCGCTTCCAACGTTTGCGCAATCGCCGTCGGATGATGGCCGAAGTCGTCGATCACCTTGACGCCGCCCGCTTCACCGCGCACCTCCTGTCGCCGCGCAATACCGGCAAAAGTTTTCAATGCCTTGTCTATCTTCGCTTTCGGCACGTCATAAAATCGCGCGGCCGTCGCCGCCATCGCCGCATTACGCACGTTGAATTCGCCGACCATCGGAATATCGTAAACGTCATCGCCCAGTTTGAATCGCGAACCGCCAGCCGAATAAGCGACGTCGCGGATCCGTTGCGCACAATTTTTTGAGAAACCGACCTCGACCATCTGCGCGAGGCAGTCCTTCGCCACTTCAACGCAATTGTGATCGTCGCCGTTAAGCAAGACCATTCCGTTTTGCGGCACGATCTTGAGCAAGTGCTTAAAGCTCAGCTTGATCTCGTCGAGATTCTTAAAGATGTCGGCGTGATCGAATTCGATGTTGTTCACGATCACGAGTTCCGGCAGATAATGAACGAACTTTGAGCGCTTGTCGAAAAACGCGCTGTCGTATTCGTCGCCTTCGATCACGAAGTATTTCGAATCACTCAACCGCGCGCCCTCGCCGAGGTTCTTTGGAATGCCACCGACCAAATAGCCCGGGGTGCACCCCGCTTTTTCCATGATCCAGGTCAGCAGCGCCGTGGTCGTGGTTTTTCCATGCGTACCGGTGACGACGAGATTGTGTTTCCCGCGAAGAAAATAAGTCTTCAAGACTTCCGGGAGCGAGAGGTAGAAGAGTTTTCGGTTCAGGACGGCTTCCACTTCGGGATTGCCACGTTTCATTGCGTTGCCGATCACGATCGCATCTGCATCGGCCGGAATATGTTTCTTGTCGTAGCCCTGATGAAGTTTGATCCCATGTCGCTCGAGAAACGTCGACATCGGCGGGTAAACATTTTCATCCGATCCGGTTACTTTGAATCCGCGCTCGCGTAAGGCCACCGCCACCGAGCCCATGGCCGTCCCGCAAAGCCCGATGAAGTGAAATTTTTGCGGCGCGTTTTTGGTCACGCCTGTTCTTTTACTCGGCATGGGCCATTGCGCCAGCAAAGTTGTAGAGGGCTTTGTCTCAAGCGCCGAGCCAAGCGAACAGGCGCTCGGGTAGAAGCGCCTCTAGAACTCACTTCTTCGTGAAAACCTCGACGGCGTTCCACGATTCATCGGGTGGAGCTTTCTCGTATCGCAACGCGCGCTCGAGGTACATTTTGGCTAGAAAGTCGTCCGGATAAAATTCCAGAAATTGCGAGAACAAGATTTTCGCTTCCGTAAAGTGGCGGCCTCGAAATTTCACGATTCCTTGTTCGTACAATTGCAACCACTTCAAGAATTCGGGATCAATGTCGTCCTTGCGTGCGCCGATCAATGTAAACACATGGACCGGTTCGGTTTTGCCCTTTACTTGCACTAGGTCCACCGAGCGGAGATGGAACTCGTCGCGCACAAGTTCCGCCGCCGTCGCGCCGATTAGGATATCGACGTGATATTGTCGCGTGAGCGCTTCCACTCTTGACGCAAGATTCACCGCGTCGCCAATCACTGTCGGATCGAGCCGTTCGTGCGGCTCGTAGGAACCGATGTTGCCAACCACCGCGTCGCCCTGATTGATCCCAACGCCGAATGCAAGCGGATCGATCCCCTCCCCTCGCCATTCTTCATTTAACTTCGCCATGGAATGTCGCATCCCAAGCGCAGCACGGACCGCGGCCTTTGCATCCTCGGCCGAACCGTGGCTACTCACGTTTCCCCAAACCGCCATGATCGCGTCGCCGATAAACTTGTCGAGCGTGCCGCCGTTATCGAAAACATTCGGCACCATTGCGCTGAGATAACGATTCAACTGCGAAACGAGCGCGGCCGGATCAGCCCGTTCGGACAAACTCGTAAACCCGACCAAATCGGAAAACAAAACCGTCACCGGTTTGCGGGAACCGAGCATCGAGCTGTAGTAGCTGTCCGGATTATCGAGAATTTCTTTGACCAGGTTTTTGGAAACGTAACGCTCGAGCGTGCGACGCGTGCGCAATTTTTCCAATCGTTCCAACGCGTACTCAAAGCCGAGGCCGGATAAGCCGCTTGTGAGAAATGCGCTGACCGGCGGCACGACCATGACGAGTAAGCCGAATCGGTCGTAGACAATTCGCGCCAAACCCAGATATGCCGCGGCGACAAGGACGACCGTGGCGAATGCAAGAAATGGCCGCCGCAAAAAAACGATGATCGTCCAAGCCGCCAATCCTCCAATTACAACTAGGACGAAATCGACACCGATTGGTGTCTCGGTGAGAAATTCGTGATCGAGCGTAGCGGCGAGCGCGTGCAAGTGTAAAGCGGGTCCCCATAAACGCGTATCAATTGGCGTTGCGACGACGTCGTGTTGAATCTCGGCGGACGAACCGACAATAATAATCTTGTCCTTAAAAATTTTCCCGTCGCCGTAATTGGCGTGCCATGTGACCGGAAGAAAAATTTCGTACAATGGCAGTGGTTGATACGCGTCCTCCAAACCGAAACGAATCGCATGAGCTTTGACATCGCTCGGCACTGCGTCGGCGCGTCCCAACTTCGTCGCCGCCCGCGCGATCATTGACGTGAAAATCCGCTCGCCCGGATATTCGGGCAGCCCGGCGAGTTGACGCTCCGAAGCGTGAAAACGGGCTCGCCGGATTACGCCATCAGGATCAGTCCAATAATTAATGAAGCCGACGCGGTCGTCCTGCTCCTGCGGTTCAGGAATCAAGGTATTGCTCGGCACCACCAGCTGATAATTAGGCTGATCGACGAAGTTCGCCGCGATCACGACGCGGTCGTGATATTTATCCAACGCCGCGCGAAACGCAGGATCGACATCGGTCGCCGAGCTGAAAACCAAGTCGAACATCATCAGCCGTGCGCCTGCCCCGAAGAGTTTATCCATCAACTCGACCCAAACTCCTCGCGGCAACGGGTAGGTCCGCGTGGCCATTAACTTTAACGCCGGATCCTTTTCAATTTCGCTCGGATCAAGCGCGTCCAGCAAAAGCGATTCCTGATCGATTCCGACAAAAACAAAATCTTTGTGCGTGACAGTTTTGCGACCATCTCGCCGTAAAACATCGGCAAAACTGCGTTCACCGCCCCAAATCGTCGAAAGGAACGGCGCGCTCGGGAAAAAGTGCGCTAGCGACACCAAGCCGGTCCAGAAAAGCGCGATCAGGCTCAGAATCAGCAGCCGATGGCGATGAAGCCAATGCACGGGCGAATTATATCAGAAAATGACGAATGACGAATGCTTAATAGAAGAAGGAAGCTCTCGTGGTCATTTCTTGTTGTCATTTCGACTTGCCCGAATAACTTACCCGCTCACAAATCGACTTTCCACCTGTCCTGCGTTGCGGGATTCATCAGCGAGCGAGGTCGGAAGGATCGACAATTAACAAACAGCCTGCTGAACGAGGAGTCGTGAGACAATTCACGACATAACAAACAATGCCAAGAGCCAGCAATGCACCGGCCAGCCGTGCGCGTCGCAAACGCGTCCTGGAAAAAGCCAAAGGGTATCGCGGACGGAGATCAAAACTTTTCCGCTACGCCAAAGATGCGACCATGAAGGCCCAGTATTGGGCGTATCGCGATCGCAAAACCCGCAAACGCACGTTTCGTTATCTTTGGATCCAGCGCCTCAACGCTGCCGCCCGCGCGAATGGATTAACGTATAGCCGACTCGCCGAGGGGTTGAAAGCCTGCGGGATCGGACTCGACCGCAAAGTTCTTGCCGACATCGCGGTCAACGACGCGAACGCTTTCAAAGCGATCGCCGATCAAGCGAAGAGTGCGCTTGAAGACAAAGCGAAGTCGAAAAAGAAAGCGGCTTAATTGTAGGGCGTTTCTGAGAAACGCCGCCAGGGCTGACACAACCGCCCAACAAAATTCATTGAACGTTCAACATTAGACGTTCACGTTTCGTTCGATGGCTCATCCGCTGGAACAACTGCGCGACGACGCGCTACGCGAGATCGAATCCGCCGCCGACGAGCAAGTGCTCGAAGCCGCGCGCGTAAAATATCTCGGTCGCAGCGGCAGCATTTCGGCTTGGGGCGAGCAAATGAAAATGCTCACCAAGGACGAAAAACCGGTCGTCGGCAAGTTGCTCAACCAAGTTCGCACCGCGGTCACCGACGCGATCGAGTCGCGTGCGGTGCAATTTCGATCCAAAAGAGAGTCCGGCGCGCTTGGCAAGATCGACATCTCACTTCCGGGAACGCCGCGAGAAATCGGCGTGCTTCATCCGCTCACGCAAATGTGGGAATGCTCGATCGAAATTTTCCGGCGAATGGGTTTCTCGCTTGCCGATGGGCCGGACATTGAAGACGAATGGCACTGCTTCGATGCGCTCAACACGCCACCGGAACACCCGGCGCGGAACGAACAAGACACATTTTATCTGCCGGATGGCCGATTGCTCCGCACCCACACTTCGACCGTGCAAATTCGCACGATGCAAGCCGCGCCTCCGCCGATCCGCGTGATCGCCCCCGGCGCTGCGTATCGACGCGATGAACTCGATGCCACGCACAGCCCGCAGTTTCACCAAATCGAAGGACTTTACGTGGACGAAAACGTCAGTGTCGCGGACTTAAAAGGCGCGCTCGAGTTTTTCATACGCGAGCTTTTCGGCTCGGGAACCGAAGTGGAATTTCGTCCGCACTTCTTCCCATTCACCGAGCCGAGTCTCGAGGTTTATGTGAAATCGAAGGCGCTCAAGGGCGGTGAGCGATGGATCGAGGTCGCCGGCTCGGGCGTCGTGCATCCCGCCGTTTTCGAAGCGGTGAACAAAGCGCGCGGCGACAGAGCTTACGATCCCGAAAAATGGAGCGGCTACGCCTTCGGCCTTGGGATGGACCGTCTCGCGATGATTCTGTTCGACATTTCTGACATTCGTTTCTTCGCGCAAAACGATCTGCGCTTTCTGCGCCAATTCGCATGAAATTCTCCGTCAATTGGCTGCGAGAACTTGTCGATCTTCCGGAAAATCCGGAGGAGATCGCCGAATTGTTAACTCGCGCGGGCGTCGAAACCGAAAACATCGAGAGGCGCGGCGCCAAGATCGACGACGTGATCGTTTCGCAGATCACCGCATCATCGCGACACCCGAATGCTTATCGTCTGAGCGTTTGCGAAGTCGACGATGGCAGCGGAATGAAGCGTCAGATTGTTTGCGGCGCGACCAATTACAAAGTGGGCGATAAAGTTCCGCTCGCGCTTCCGGGCACGAAGTTGCCGAACGGAACCGAGATCCGCAAAAGCGAGCTGCGCGGAGTCGAAAGCGAAGGAATGCTTTGCAGCGCGATTGAGCTCGGTCTCGGTTCGGACGCGGCCGGACTTTTGATTTTGTCGCCGGAAGCGAAAGTCGGAGCGTCGATCTCCCAACTTTTTCCAAGCGATACGATTCTGGATGTCGAGATCACACCGAACCGCGGCGATCTGCTCAGTCATTTCGGCCTCGCGCGAGAAATCGCCGCGCTTACCGACAACAAATTAAGATCCAGGCCGCGGGACGCAAAGATCGCTTTCAGGAAGACGGGCGTGACGATTAGCTCAACGTCCGAATGTCCATTTTTCTCCGCGCGCAAGATCAACAACGTTAAGGTCGGACCGAGTCCGCAATGGTTGCGCGCGAAGATTGAAAGCGTCGACATTCGTTCGATCAACAACATCGTTGACATCTCGAACTTCGTGATGCTCGAACTCGGCCAGCCGACGCACGCGTTCGATGCCGACAAATTGTGTGGCGACATCAATGTGCGAGTCGCACGTGACGGTGAACAATTTCTCGCGCTCGACGGCAAGACTTATTCGTTGAAGCCTGACAATTGCGTCGTCGCCGACCAAGAGCGCACCGTCGGCATCGGTGGCGTCATGGGCGGCGAAGAAACCGGAGTTACCGAATCGACCAAGAATGTCTTGCTCGAAGCCGCTTATTTTTTACCGGCGAGCGTTCGCCGCACGGCGCGCGAATTAAATCTTCCGAGCGACGCAAGTTACCGGTTCGAGCGCGGCGTCGACCCCGAGATGGTTTTGCGGGCCTCGCAACGCGCGACTGAGTTGATTTACGAGATCGCTGGCGGAATTCCGGCGAAGGAAATCAATATCGCTGGCAAAACTCCGGCCAACCCCCCGGACGTTTCGCTAAGTTACGAAAAATGTAATCGCGTCGTTGGGATCCCGATCAAACCGCAAATCATCGACGAAATCCTGACGCACTTTGGTTTGCGGAAGATGAGCGCGGCCAAAACAACAAAATGGAAAATTCCAAGTTATCGCCGCGACTTGGAGCGCGATGTCGATCTTATTGAAGAAGTTGTTCGCGCCTACGGCGCCGAGAAGATTCCGGGGAGTGACCGAAGTCGATTCACTCCCTCGAGTGCGGCCGACCGCGCTCACGATCTGGAATGGGCAATGCGTGAGCGCCTGGTTGCGCGCGGACTCTTCGAAGCGCGGACCTCGAAATTGATTCCGCGAAACACGTCCGCCTTCAGCGAAGGCGCGCTCGAGCTGCGCAATCCACTAAGCGAAGATCACGCCGCGCTACGTCCGAGCTTGATCGGCGGTTTGCTCGGCGTGCTGGAACGAAACATTAACGCCGGCGCAGAAAGCGTCGCGATCTTTGAAATTGGGCGCGCGTTCATCCCGCCGTCCGGAAAAGAAGAACGGCACTTGGCGATTTTGCTTTGCGGTAATGTCACGACCGCGCCGGATTGGCGCTCACAAGTCAAACGCGGCCTCGATCTATTCGACCTCAAAGGCGCACTCGGCGCCGTTGTTCCGAATCTATCATTCCGCTCCGGAGAATTTCCTGATCTCGCGCTTGCGATCGAAGTTTGGTCCGGCGACCAAATGATCGGTTTCGGCGGACAACTTTCGGCAGCGAAATCGAGCGCGGCAGGTCCGGTGCTCGTTGCTGAGCTTCATGCCGATCTGCTTTTGGCTCCCGATGAATCCGCGAAGAAGTTTCGCGAGCTCGAGAAATTTCCGGCAATCGTTCGCGACATCGCGATGATTGTGCCGGAGGAGATTTCGCATTCGAAAATTTTGCACGCGATTGAAAATCCCCGAGATCCACTTTTAGAAAGCGTCGAATTGTTCGACTTATTCACAAAAAAAATAGAGTCATCCCGAAAGTCGCTCGCATATCGATTGACATATCGAGACCGGAGTCGCACACTGACGAGCGAGGAAGTGAATGCGGCACACGCGAAAATTCGCGAGCGATTGCGAAGCGACCTCGGCGCGGAATTGCGCGAATAGTTCTTTGAATTGAGAGCCGCTCGTTGAGGGTTGGGCAGGAAACCAGTGCTTTCCGTTCAACTCTCAATCAGCGGCTTTCGAATTTGCCCTGCGATGTTCGCGATTAAGGTGACGTCCCCGAACCGATAGTTGATGAACAGAGGAGGCTTGGTGGTTGCGGAAAATGGCACGCCTTGATTGGAAGTCAGCTTCCGCGGCGACGGTCATCCGCCCTTTACCAAAAGGGAACGGGAGAATCACCTGAACGGCACCAGCGGGGTAAAATTTTCAGAATGCCCGAGTCGAATTTTCGATTCGGGCATTTTTTCGCGCGCGGCGTTTGAAATTCGCGCGTTAAGATCGACAATCACCCGCGATGCGTGCGCTGCTCGCTCTCGAAGATGGAAAATATTTCGAGGGTGAATCATTTGGCGCAACCGGCACGCGGGTCGGCGAGATCTGTTTCAACACCGCGATGACCGGTTACCAGGAAGTACTAACTGATCCTTCCTATCGCGGGCAAATCGTGGCGATGACTTATCCGCTGATCGGAAACTACGGAACCAATTCGCTCGATCAGGAAAGCCGGCAGCCGCACGTGCGCGGATTTGTGATCGAAGAATTGAGCGAAGCACCAAGCAACTGGCGCAGCGAGATGTCGCTCGATGAATACTTGACAAAATACGATATTCCCGGGGTGCAGAGAATCGACACGCGCGCGCTGACGCGACATCTGCGAACGCGGGGCGCGATGAAGGCATGCCTGACTACCGAGCAGATATTGATCGAACAGGCGGTCGAGCGTGCAATCGACGGCGAAGGTGTGATCGGAATGGATTATGTGAAGGAAGTTTCGACGCCGGCGATTTATCAATGGGATCCAGAGGACAAATTGAGTCAGCCGTGGTCGATCGTGAACGGCAACGGCGACAGTAAGCCAAAGCTGCCGCCGATTCGGTTTCGAATTGTGGCCTACGATTACGGAATCAAACAAAACATTCTGCGCTTGCTTCGGCAGAAAGGTTTCGGTGTAACGGTTGTTCCAGCGTCGACAACGGCCGAACAAGCGCTTGCTCAGAACCCGGATGGAATTTTTCTCTCCAACGGTCCTGGCGATCCGTCGGCTTTGCCATACGCGCATAGAACAGTTCGCGATTTGATGGACGAGAAACCAATCTTCGGAATTTGTCTCGGCCATCAAATCCTCGGCTTCGCGTTCGGCGGGTCGACATTCAAACTGAAGTTCGGCCACCGCGGCGCGAACCAGCCGGTGAAAGATTTGAAAAGTGGCAAGGTCGCGATCACGGCGCAGAATCACGGATTCGCCGTTGATCTAGAGTCGCTCCCGAAAAACGTCGAGGTCACCCATATCAATCTGAACGACAGCACGGTCGAAGGAATGCGCCACAAGGAGTTACCGATCTTCAGTGTGCAATATCACCCCGAAGCTGCGCCCGGTCCGCACGACGCGTCTTATTTGTTCCAACAATTTACGGATTTGATCGAAGGCAAGACGAGCCGAAAATAAATCATGTTTAATTCAACCCGATTCAAAGCATTCAGAACTGTCTTCTCAGCTATTGTCGTCGCTTCTTTTGCCACGGCACCGTTCGCACTAGCCGCCGAACATGAGCACGGCAAAGCCGACGCTGCCGCAGATAAGACTGTGACCGGAGAGATCGTCGATATGATGTGCTACGTCGATCACAACGCCATGGGCGACAGCCATGGCTCGGCTTGCGGCGCGAAGTGCATCAAAAACGGTGGACCGGTCGGCATTGTTGAAAACGGCAAAGCCTATCTCGTCGTCGGCGAACACAAACCGATGAACGACGCGCTAGCTGATTCCTGTGGCAAAACGATCACGCTGAAAGGCAAATTGGCCGAGCGGGGCGGGATCGCGATGCTCGAGAACGCCGAGGTCATTAAGAAATAACGCACGTCAGATTCACGACGACGACGACATGCTGAGGGCGATCACTTCACGCAACATCCGTAGACTGTCGTGGATCACGTGGACCTTGCTGCCCTCGGTGTGGCTCCAACGCACGGGGATTTCGCGGAGACGCAAACCGGCCCGATACGCGAGAAAGAGTAGTTCGACATCGAACGCGAAGCCGATGGTGTGCGCTTTTTCGAGAATCGGACGGCACACATCCATTCGAAAGGCTTTAAAGCCGCATTGCGTGTCCCAAAATGGCATCCCGGTGGCGAGGCGCACGATCAAGTTGAAAATGCGCCCGGCTTGCTCGCGTCGCCAAGGTTGGTGAATACCAATTAATTTACGATCGAGCGCGCGCGAGCCAAACGCGAGATCGACATCTCCGTCCGCTATCGGTTCGATTACTTTCGGGATCTCACTCAACGGTGTGGAGAGATCCGCGTCGAAAAACAATCCGATCGGTTTGGTTGCAGCAAGTAAACCGGTTCGGACGGCCGCGCCCTTGCCGCGATTTGGAAAATTTTCGAGAAATCGTGTCCGCACTTCTGCGCATTCCAACGTGTCTCGAACAATCGTCGACGTCGCGTCAGTTGACCCGTCATTTACCACAATCAGCTCTCCGTCCGAAGATTCCGCGGCGAGATAATCCAGCGTCACGCGGACGGAGTCGCCGATTCGGGCAGCTTCGTTGTAACACGGAATGGCGATCGAAAATGGCGGGAGCATCGGGTGAGTTGTAGAGGCGCTTGTGCCAAGCATCTAGCAAGTAAACAGGCGGCTGATACAGCCGCCTCTACAAATTTTAACGATAAATCTCGGTCACGAACTTCCCGTTTGCATCAACATATCCGCGATACATGCCCGAACTGTTGAATGGCAGCGCGATCTTGCCGTTCTTGTCGATCGCGATCATTCCACCGGTGCCGCCAAGCTTGCCGATCTTGTCGATCACGGCGACGCTCGCTTCCTCCACGGTCTCGCGCCGGTACTCTATCAGCGCCGAAACATCGTGCGCAGCGGTAGCCATGATAAAAAATTCGCCGTCGCCAGTTCCCGAAACCGCGCAGGTAGCGTTGTTCGCATAAGTGCCGCCGCCAATAATCGGGGTGTCGCCGATGCGACCGCTCAATTTGTTTGTCTTGCCGCCGGTGGAAGTCGCCGCAGCCAAGTTTCCATCTCGATCGAGCGCGACTGCGCCAACGGTGCCGTGCAGGTCCTGGTCGGTTAGAAAAAATTTCTTGTCGCCGTTGCCGCCCGCTTTTTCCGCGACCTTAGCTTTTTGAAGCGCCTCCCAGCGTTCCTGGGTAAAAAAATATTTTGCGTCGACTAGCTCGACGCCGTGTTGCTTGGCAAAGTCTTCGGCGCCGGGACCGCTCATTAAAACGTGCGGCGATTTTTCCATCACCAACCGGGCAAGACTGATCGGGTTCTTGATGTGCCGGACGTCCGCGACCGCGCCGGCGCGCAATGTTTTTCCGTCCATGATCGCGGCGTCCATTTCGTTGGTCCCGGCCGCGCTGAAAACCGAGCCTTTACCGGCATTAAAGAGCGGATCGTCTTCGAACACGCGCACGGCGGCTTCGGTTGCGTCGAGACTCGAACCGCCGTGCTGCAGAATCTCCCAACCGGCGCGCAGGGCGTTTTCAATTCCGGCGCGGTATTCGCGCTCGCGTTCCAACGTCATTTTCCCCCGCTCCATCGTTCCGGCGCCGCCGTGCACGACCAATCCGATTTTGTTCTCCTTCATGGAACTCATTTTTCCGAACTGTTGCGCCTGAGCTAATGCCGTTAATGCGACAAAACCGCAAACTAGAAGACGTCGCGTCGACATAAAATTCGCGTGTTAAAACAAGTAGTCCGCAGTTCACGGCTGCGCCAGCGAGAAGAAATCACTTTTCCCTCTCGTGAAGTAGGGCAATTTCCTCCCTTGCAATGGTTAAGGGAAAACAAGAATCGATCGAAAAAGGGTTGATCGCAGCGCCGGCTATCGTGCTTCAGGAGATTGGCGGCGTCTGGACGAATTTCCTTCGCGAAGTGGGGAGTATCTTCTGGTTCATCACGCAGACGTTCCAGGAGACTTTCGAACGCTTGCGTGGCGGACGGGTTCCGTTTCGCGCGGTCGGCTTTTTCCGGCACGCAGAACGCGCTGGCGTCGATTCCGTCCCGCTGGTTGCCCTGGTTTCATTTTTCCTCGGTCTGACCATGGCGTTACTGACCGGTTATCAATTGCAACGATTCGGAACCGAACGGCTCGTTCCCGGATTAGTTGCAATCAGTTTCACGCGCGAGCTCGGACCGCTGATCACTGGGATCATGCTCGCCGCGAGAATCGGCGCTGCATTCACCGCCGAACTCGGCACGATGCAGGTTTCAGAAGAAGTCGAAGCAATCGAAGCAATGGGAATCGGACCGCTCCGTTTTTTGGTCGCACCGCGGATGCTCGCGCTTTTTTTTCTGATGCCGTGTCTTTCCACGATCTCAAACATTTCCGCGGTCGCCGCCACTAGCTTGATTTCGAAAGCGTATTTCAGCATCGCCTTTCCTTACTTTCTCGATCTTGTTCGCGACGCATTGCTCATTCGCGACATCGTAACGGGCGTGTTCAAAAGCTTCCTGTTCGGACTGCTGATCGCAGCGATCGCGTGTTATCGTGGTCTGACCGTGAAAGGCGGAGCGGCTGGGGTTGGCAGAGCGACAACGTCGAGTGTCGTCACGGCCATCACCGTCGTGATCGGTGTCGATACGCTGTACAACATCGTTTACGTCAACTTTTTCCCGAGATGAGAACGAATAATTCGCACATGGTCGAACTGCGCGAGGTCAAGAAACAGTTCGAGGACAAGAGGGTGCTCGACGGAGTTTCGCTTGCGGTCGAGCCGGAGGAGCGGCTTGTGATCATGGGACAAAGCGGCAGCGGCAAGAGCACCATTCTGCGATTGATTTTGGGAATGCTGCAACCGGACGCCGGTTCAGTTTTCTTCAAGCAATTCGAGATTACGCGTTTGAAGCGGCGAAAACTCCAACAAGTGCGCCACCACATCGGGATGGTTTATCAATACTCGGCTCTGCTGAGCTCGCGCAACGTTCGAGACAACGTCGCGCTGCCGTTGGAGGAATTGACCGTCAAATCACGCAAAGAAATCGACGGGATTGTTGATGAAAAACTGGATCTCGTCGGAATGAAGGACGCGAGAGATCTGATGCCGTCCGAGTTGAGTGGCGGCATGCGCAAACGCGTCAGCCTGGCGCGCGCTCTGGTATTGGAACCGGAGCTGATTCTTTTTGACGAGCCAACCGCCGGCCTTGATCCGGTGATCGCCTCCGTCATCGACGAATTGATTATTAACTTAAGCGAGAAATCGAAAGTGACGTCGATCACCGTTACCCATGAAATGGCCAGTGCCTTTCGCATCGGCACACGAATGGCTATGTTATATCAAGGAAAAGTCATTGAAGATGCTGATCCTAAAACATTCAAGCAATCGCGAGATCCAGTCGTTCGCCAGTTTTTGAGCGGCAGCACCGAAGGTCCTATTCTCGAAGGAAGCCAAGATGCAATTGCAAAAAAATGAAATCATGACCGGCCTGTTGGTGGTTGGGACCGTGGCTGTCCTCGTTTTTGTCCTGGTGTTGCTCGGCGCGCCGGGACTTTTTCAGCCGCTCGTCACTTACAGAATTTACGTGGACAACGCTGCCGGAATTAAGCCGGGGGCAGTTGTGATGCTTGCTGGCCGCAAGATTGGTCAGGTGCAAAAATTATATTCGCCGGTGTCGAAAGAAGAAGAGCGTCGCGCAGAAGAAGCGGCCGCCGCATTCACTCAAGAAGAGCCGGAAGCATCGCCTACCCCGCCGACGGGTAAACCAAGGTATGAAGCGCGAATCGACGTTCAGGTGGATCGCACTGCGGTTGTTTATCGGGACGCCAAGACGCGTTTGATGCAGCTCGGACTGCTTGGCGAAATGGCGATCGACATTACGCAGGGTACTGAAGCCTCCGGGCGTGCACACAACGGCGAGATTTTTGCCGGCCAACGCAATCCTGATCTCGGCGAAGCCGCCGCCAGAATGCTGGAAGTGATCAAGCCGGTTGCCGCCGAAGCAACCAACACGATGAAAGATCTTCAGCAGACTGCGCAAAACTTGAATCACATCACCGACGAAAATTCGGAGCTGAATCAGGCGCTCGGTCAGGTCAAACTTTTCGGCGAGCACATTGCGGACATGACGGCGCCCGATAGCGCGCTTTCGCAGTCACTGAACAACATCGAGAAGATCAGCAACAGCTTGAGCGGGAACGATAATATCAAGATCACACTCCAAAATCTGCGGACCTCGTCCGAAAAATTGAAACTGACCGTTAACGATCTCGGACCGACCGGAAAAAATATCGCCGAATTCAGCGAAACCATTAAAAGTCAGCCGTGGCGATTGATCTGGCCGTCCACGAAAAAGTCTCCCGAAAAATCGCCGACTCCGAGCGAAGCCACGATCACTGTTCGCAAGAGCGCGAAGCTAAAAGCAACTCCGTCCCATAGCGACCGTTAATCGCTAGGCGGCTTTTTTTGCCAATCGCGATTCCAGGAATTTCAGGACGGCATTCTCGCTCGACCGAAGATCGACATCTTCCTTTTCCAGAGCGTCCTCGGTCATTTGTTTCAGGCCGTCGATCGATTTCTGATCGAGATAATTTTCGAAGATCGCCGGATGAACATAACATTTCCGGCAAATCGCCGGCGTATTGCCGAGGATCTTTGAGACGGCGCCGATTGCGGTCTTGATGTTTGCCTTCGCCTGCTTCCTGGTTTGGAACTTCTCCTGTGCGTTGAGGGCAATTGCGGTGAGAACCGTTCCGGCAAGCGTTCGAAAATCTTTTGCGCTGAAATCTTCGCCACTGATTTCGCGGAGATATTCGTTCACGTCCTGCGAAGTGATGTCGCCCACTTTACCGTCCTCATCGATGTACTGAAACAAGTCCTGGCCGGGTAGATCTTGCAGTTTGGAAATAATCTTCGCGATGTGGCGATCGGTCACGTCCACTTCGTGTTCGCGTCCGCTCTTGCCACGAAAACGAAAACGCAGCTCCGATCCCTTCACTTCCACATGCCTATCTTTCATTGTGGTCAAGCCGAACGATTTGTTTTCGCGGGCGTACTCTTCGTTGTCGATGCGGATGAAAGCCCGCTCGAGCAGCTGCACGACTGTTGCGAGCACTTTGTTTTGCGGCAGTCCCGGTAATTTCAAATCGCGGGCAACGCGTCGTCGGATCTTCGGCAGCGCTTTCCCAAAGCCGATCATGCGATCGTACTTGTTTTCGTCTCGAACTTCGCGCCAACGCTCGTGATACAGATACTGTTTGCGACGGCGCGCATCGCGGCCAGTGACTTGAATGTGACCGTTCGCCGACGGACAAATCCAAACGTCCGTCCATGCCGGCGGAATGGCGAGCCGTTTAATGCGGAGCAGATGCTGCTCATCATGAATCGCTTTTCCTTCGGTATCAAAAAATTCAAACTCGTCAGTGATCGCTTTTCGCGTGTAACCAGGCCGCTCATCGCTGACATAGCGCAGACCGGCTTCCTCGGCCGCGTCCATCGCTTCCGTGAGAAGCTTCGTGCCGTTACCGTTTCCGTTCTTTGCCCGAGCGTGCACCTGCGTAAGTTCGCTGCCCGATGATGAGTCGGCGGCAGCTTATCCTTCGACGACGCTAGGAGCGCGTCTGTTCAACTCAAGAGCCGTAGCTCTTAGTGAATTTCTTCTTCGACTCCGCCTCGGTAGCCGGACTGGACGGCGTGATTGGCGGTTGCTCCATCCCTGGCAAGGGCTTGTCCGCCGTAGCCTCGGCGGAGGCGGATTGTTTCGGCTGCGTCGCGCCTTTGGGCGCGTGCCGCGCAACTTCGACATAGGCCATCTGCAAATTTGAAAGCGTGTTGCGCAGCACGGTCGATTCGTCATTCGTCAGATTGCCGCGCGTTTTTTCCTGAATCATCGCCAGCTGGTCGATGAACATTTTGGCGACCTCAAGGTTCACTTCGCCCTCACCGGTTTTCGGATTCGGAATCTGGCCCAGAAACAGCGCGGCGTTCTGCGCGTGCATCATCACAAATTCGATAAAACGCTGGGAAAGCTCGCCGCTCTGGGTACTGGTTTGAACTTCAGCCATAAGTGATCATTGACAATTGACGACTTTCATTAGCACAGCACAGCATTCTCGTCACTCATCAGAATGCCAGTCCGGCCCGGATCCACTCGTCACTTCTTTTCCGATGGTCGAACCGTGGCCAAAACGTACGGCTGATTGCGAAAATATTTTGCCGCGACCTCCTTGATCTTATCAAGGCTTACGCTGTTCGCCTCCTGCTCGAACTTTTTGTAATAATCGAAGCCGAGACCGTAAAGCTCGTCGAGAGCGCATTGGTAGCCAAACGAATCATTGCTTTGCATCGCAATCTGATGTTGCCCGATCAATTTCTTTTTCGCCCGATTCAATTCCTCTTCGGTCAAGCCTTCGCTCGCGAGCTTCCGAATTTCATCGAGCAATGCCGTTTTCACCGGCTCGATTTTTTGCGGATCGGTCCCGAGATAAAACGCGAACAATCCAGGAACGAGTCCCTGCATCTGAGTCGCGCCGATATAATAAGCGAGGCCCATGTTCTCGCGGATGCGAACAAAAAATCGCGAACCGAGATCGCTGCTCGCTTCGTCGATCAACTCGAGCGCGTGTCGATCCCTGCTAAACATGTCGACGCCGCGATAACCGACCATGATCACCCCCTGAGCCTTTTCTTTATTGCTCTCTACGTTCTCGATCTTCGTGATCGGCACGGACGGTCGCGCATCAGTCAACGCCAGCTCACCCGGATTCATTTTGCCAAGTGTTTGTTCGAGTAGTTGCCTCACTTCGGCTGCGTTCACACTTCCGAAAACGGAAATTACGCCATTCTTCGCGACGAGATATTTGTCACGGAACGCAATCAAATCTTTCTGCGTCAGGTGCTGCACGGATTCGGGCGAGCCGTTGGCGCGCAAGGCGTAGGGGTGATCAGTGAAGAGCGCCAATCGCAAAATATTTCGCGCCACTGTGGTGAGTTGTTCTTCTTCCTGCTTGATGCCCGCCATCTGGACCTGTTTTTCCCGCTCGACCGCCTTCTCCGGAAAGGTGGCGTTCAGCAAAACGTCAGCCAGCAGATCGACACCGGTCTTGAGATCGGGCTTCATCACGTGAACGCCAACACTCATGCTGTTGTTGCCAGCGTCACTCGAGATGGAACCGCCAATGCCTTCGATTTGATCTGCTATTTGCTCCGCGGTACGCGTCTTTGTTCCTTTGAACAATGTGCGCGCAGTCAGACGGGTGATTCCGTTCGTTTGCGACGTTTCCGCGAGCAAGCCGCTTCGGAAAACCGCGGTCATTGATACCAACGGCAAGCGCGGATCTTCACGCACGAGCAAACGCAAGCCGTTCGAGAGTTCGAACTTTTGAATGTCGGCCACCGCCGGCGGCTTTGAAGTTTCTTGTGTCACACCAAGCGAGCCCTTTGGATTCAGCGAGGCCACCGTTAGGTTTTGATCGACAAGATATTTCGCGGCGACGCGGCGGATGTCGTCTTGCGTCACTTTTTGCACCGCCGTAAGATAATCGCGGCTGAAATTCAGATTTCGCGTCAGCAGCCAGTTCGAGCCAATATCGGACGCCTGCCCGCGCATCGTTGTCAGAGCGTCGAGATGATGTGCGAGCGACATTTTTTTCGCTTTGATCAACTCGTCAGAGGTGACGCCATCCTGCTTGATCTCGTCGATGATTTGCAAAATCAGTTTTTGCACGTCATCCCGTTTTTCTGGATCTGCCGTCGCATCGACCCCGAACAATCCGGGATCGCCGGGCGTGTAGGAAAACGCCGAGACACTAAAGGCGAAGCCAGTTTGCTCGCGCACGCGCCGATACAAACGCGAGCTGCGCCCTTCGCCAAGAATTCCAGCGAGCAAGTCGAGAGCTGGAAGATCCGGGTGGGTGATTTCCGGAATGTGCCAGGCAAGGGCGAGCCGGCTCAGTTCAGTTGCGAACTCGTTGTGAACGTCGCGCCGGCCGAGTTGCGGTGGTTCTTCCGGAACGAAAACCGGCTTCAGCGATTTCTCGGGATAATCTTTGAAATAATCGGCGAGCTGTTGATGAATTTTCTCTGCGCTGACATCGCCGACCACAATGAAAGTGAGATTGTTGGGAACGTAACGCGATTTGTAATATTGCATCACCTGCTCTTGCGTAAGCTGATTATAAATTTCCATCTCGCCGATGACTGGCAGACGATATGGATGCTTTTGATACGCTGCCGCGAACAAGAGTACGCTCGCCATGCGATCCGGATCGTCGAGATTCATCGCGAACTCACGCCGGATTACTTCCTGTTCCTTCGCATATTCTTCCGGCGGCAACGTCGAGTTCATCATCGCATCGGACAAAACCGCGAGCGCGGCTTGCACGCCGTCTTTCGGGACGTCGATCCAGAAAACGGTGCGATCGAACGACGTGTAAGCGTTAATGTAACCGCCGACGTCGTGGACTTTCTGCGCGATCTCGCTGGCTTTCTGCGTCTTGGTTCCCTTAAAGAGCATGTGCTCGAGAATGTGCGATAGACCGGCGCCGAGCTTGTCGTCCTCGTAAATGCTGCCCGTGCCGCACCATGCCTGAACACTCGCGACTGGAGCGCTCCGATCTTCCTGAACGATCAACGTGAGCCCGTCCGGTAAGACAAATTTTTGCGCGGAACTCGGCGGAAACGTGATGATGTCGGACTTACCACCGTTCTTCGGCGGCACAGTTTGTCTTGATTGAGAACGATCAACTGCTTTCAAGTTCGCCATGCTAAACGCAATTGCACAAACCAGCGCCACCCGCGGCGCTTTGCCGATCATACAGTTTTGGGCGTCGGTAAACTTTTCGGGGTTTCGACTTTCTTTTCCGGAGCGAACGGCTTCACGAATGCTTCCTGAAAATCGTAAACGGATTTGAAATCCTCGATCGAATCTTCGTCAGTCTTTCCAAAAATTCCCGCGCCGATGAGATTAAAAACCATGTGGCCGATGTTTTCGCACGAGTGAATCCCCCAACTGCCGAACACTGTGATCACCATCGGCCCGAATTCTTTGAGCGCGTACTGCCGAACTCCTTCCAGCAATTCCGGACCCGATACGTGACGCACAGTCGTGCCTTTCGCTTTCTTCTGCTGTTTGGTCGTGAAATCGAGCGCGTCCCGCAAAAAGATGTAGGCCTCGCGTTGATAACGCGTGTCACTCGCCACGATTGAGTCGAGGGCTTCGGCAAATCCAATCTTCTGCATGAATCGGTGCGCGCTATGATAATCAGCAAAACTCGCCCGAGCAACTGCTGACCCGTTGATTATTACGGTCGCCATACATTAGCTAGAACTCCGATTTGATCGCGTTGAGGTAGGTAGAGAGAGCGTCTCTCCTTCGCGGACACGGCACAGTGCTTGCTGGCGCGTTGTTTCCACAACTGGCCGAGAACGACCAGAACGACCTCGAGAAAATCTGGAAGATCTTCTGATTTTCTCGCAAACCGACGAAAAACTCGACGCTCCCCGGATCTTGCCAAATAAGCATTGCCTGGAGAATGAGTGCGTGGCGCGCGCGCGTTGGCGAGCACGGTTCCAGATTTTCCGTCAAAAATGTGAAACTCTCGCCCCCGTTCTTCCGTCTAATTCCTTACAAAAACAGCTTAATTGATTGGTTGGTTGGCCGGTGAGTCCGATGGCGGGCTCCCGGCCTATTCACGCTTTAACGAGTAGGCGGTGTTACACCGCGCTTTCAAAATCGAGATTCATTAGGGGCGGCACAGCTTTGGCCGGAGCTGGTAGATCCGGTGGCGACGCAACTTCCGCCAGCCTGGCCACAACTACCGCCGCCAGCGCCAATTTGCTGACCGCGAAGAAGTTTCGCCGAAGCGCGCTCGGTCCTTCCATCATTTTTTGCAGGCGACGCCGTTGGTCGCCGGGGGTCCTGCGTTTTTTTCTTCGCCAACACCGCGAAACGGTCGAGTCGCTCGCCACAATTGTGGCAATAAATGCGTTCGACTTCGTTTTCATGCCGGCATTTTGTGCAGGTAAGCTTTTTGCGTTGACTCAGTGGTTGTCGTCATGCAGCCGATTCTTTTTCGGTTTAGTCGCTGGCGTCGAGGTTGATGTCTGTTTCGTCGTCGACTCCTTGCCAATAGCGGCTTTTTCGCCAGTGGCGGCCGGCGATTCCTTTTTCGCCGCCTCCTGATAGGCCTTGCTCCGATAGTCCGTGCTGTAAAAACCTGAGCCTTTGAAGATGATTCCCGCGCCGGTGCCGAGGAGACGTTTCACCTTGCCGCGACCCCATTTTGGAAGCCGACAACGTTCTTGAGGGCACGTTTTCAGTGGCTTGTCGCGCATCGATTGGAACATCTCGAAACTTTGGTCGCACTTCTGGCAGTGATACTCGTAGGTCGGCATGCCTGAAACGCTGCCTCGTAGAAAGCACAATTCAAGCCGCGGACCGGAACAAATTTGCGCGCGCCAACTCGGGGTCCGTCCCTTGACTTTGGGTGCGTCGGCGCTAGAGGGTTCGACCGAAAAGTTCTTATGCGCTCTTCATCTTATCGCCTCGCGCTCCTCCCGCTTTTCGCAACATCGGCTATGATCTTTACCGGCTGCGCGGAGGACGTTCGCTACTCCGGCCAAACCCAATATCTCGGCGGAATTTACGGCAACGCTCCGACCAGCGGCGCACCCGTCGACAGCGTTTCCTATTGGGACGGTGATTACATTGGTGGCAAGGCGTCGGTAAAAATCAGTCTCAAAGAACAACGCGCTTACTTTTACAAAAGCGGAACGCTGGTCGGAATTTCGCAGCTCTCAACCGGGCGCGAAGGTCTGAACACGCCGATCGGCAAATTCGCAATCATCCAGAAGGACATCAACCACGCTTCGACTCGGTATGGAGATTTCGTGGATGACGCGGGCAACGTCATGATGCCAAACGTGGACGTCGAGAAAGATAAAAAGCCGCCGGGCACGCGCTTCAAAGGTGCGCCGATGCCGTACTTCATGCGCATCGTTGACGGCGTCGGCATGCATGCAGGTTATTTGCCGGGATATCCAGCGTCGCACGGTTGCATCCGTATGCCGCAGTTCATGGCCGAGAACTTCTTCAAGTCAGTTTCCACCGGCACTCCGGTCACAATCACGAATTAACTATAGCGGCGGGCGTCTTGACTGCTTTGGAAAACGACATTTTCGGCGCTCGCTTTTGAACCAGCGCCAACTTTCGCCGACCTTCGCCGGTGGAAAAACCGCTCGCCAACGAATTGCTCGAGCGCGTTGCGCATAGTGAACCGATTGCACGCAAGCTCGCGCAGATTGGAACGCGCCACGCGCCGGTAAAATTTTCACATGTTATCGCGCCGGCCCAAGCTTTTCTTAGCACCGCTATCGCGCGACCCGCTAACAAAACGGTCTGGATTCTTTGTCCGACCGTGCGAATGCAGGATTCTCTTTACGAAACAATCCTGAACTGGCTTCCGAGCGCGCAATTCCTTCCCGAAGCCGAGTTCGCCGCCGTCGAAAACGTCCTTCCCGATCCCGAAATCGCGGCTGAGCGCCTCGCGCTTCTCGCGCGGATCGACAGTGAGCCGGGACCGCACGTGACTGTCACCACGCGCGCGAGTCTCGATCAGCGTGCGCCGAAACGCGGCGCGGTTTCCGCCGCGACGTTAACGATCAAGCGCGGCGCGAGCTCGACCATGGAGCAATTGCTCGAAAAACTGAGTGATGCCGGTTACGACCGAGTCGCGCAAGTCACAACTCGCGGTCAGTTCGCCGTCCGGGGCGGGATTGTCGACCTCTATTCCTGGCAGGCACCATTGCCCGTCCGGGTTGAGTTCTTCGGCGACAGCGTTGAATCGCTCCGCGAGTTCGACATCGACACGCAAAGCTCAGTGCGCGATCTGAGCAAAATCGATATCCTGCTTGGCGCCGCGAACGACATGAGGGGCGTTGTCCGCGATTACATCGGCAAAGCTGATCTAACGATCGACATCGAGCCGGAGGGAAAATCCGACGCGCAAATTCAGATCAGTGAAGGTTGGATTGAAGACGGCGCAGAAGATTTCACCGGCGCGTTTCAGGATTGCGACATCGGCGAGTTCGCGGTCGGCGATTTTCTCCTCGCGGAAGCGAAGCGCGACCAATTCATCAAGCGCTTGACCGAATGGCGCGCGAACAAAGCGCACATCGCCGTTTATTTTCAGACCGAAGGTGAAATCGAGCGCTTCCGCGAATTGATCTGCGCCGACGCGCTCCAGGATGTTGCTCTTGTGCTCGGCACGCTCGCGCGCGGATTTTGTTTCCCCGCCGCGAACCTCGTCATTTTGTCGGCCGCCGAATTATTCGGGCGTTTCGCGCCGCACGCCCGACGTCGTCTTTATCACGCCGAGCGACATCGCGCCCAAATCGATTTCAGCGAGCTGAATGAAGATGATCTCGTCGTTCATCTTGAACATGGCATCGCGCGTTTTGCTGGGTTAACGCGGATCCCAACATCGATCAGCGGCCAGCAGGAAGTCCTGGCGCTCGAATTCGCCGATCAAGCGAAGCTCTACGTCCCACTCGAGCAGGCCTATCTCGTCTCGCGTTATGTCGGCGTCGGCAAACGTTCGCCGCAACTCAGCTCTCTCGCCGACTCAAAATGGGCGCGGGCAAAGAAGAACGCCGCGTTATCCATTGTTGATTACGCTAGCCGAATGCTCGCCGTCCAGGCCGAGCGCGAAACAGTTCCCGGCCACGCATTCGGTTCGGATACAAAATGGCAGTTGGAATTCGAGCATTCCTTTCCGTTTCGCGAAACGCCGGATCAGATGAAAGCGATCATCGACACAAAAATCGATATGGAACGTCCGCGCCCGATGGATCGGCTGATCTGCGGCGATGTTGGGTTTGGCAAAACCGAAGTGGCGATCCGAGCGGCGTTTAAGGCAGTGATAGACGGACGACAAGTCGCAGTGCTCGCGCCGACGACGGTGCTCGCTCAACAACATTTCGAAGTTTTTCGGCAACGAATGCTCGATTATCCGGTGCGCATCGAAATGCTCAGCCGATTTCGATCGCAAGGTGAGCAGCGGAAGATCCTCGATCTGCTCCGGCAAGGCGGCGTCGACATCGTTATCGGCACGCATCGTCTCATTTCCGGCGACGTCGTCTTTAGAGACCTCGGCCTGGTTGTGATTGACGAAGAACAGCGTTTCGGCGTCTTGCACAAAGAAAAATTCAAGGAGCTGTTCAAGCTCGTTGATGTGCTGACGCTTTCCGCTACGCCAATTCCGCGGACGCTTTATCTCTCGCTCGTCGGCGTGAAAGACATGTCGACGATCGAAACGCCACCGCTCAATCGGTTGCCCGTAGAAATAATTGTTTCGGGTTATGACGAGCGAATTATCCGCGACGCAATTGAGCGCGAGCTCGAGCGGCAGGGTCAGGTTTATTTTTTGCACAACCGCGTCCACTCGATCGAGCGTGTGCGCGAAAAGATTGTCGATCTTGTCCCGGAAGCGCGCGTCGAGATCGGCCACGGCCAAATGGCTTCAGACGAGCTCGAGGAAGTCATGGCTCGGTTTGTCGCGGGAGAAATCGACGTGCTTGTTTGCACAACTATCATTGAAAGCGGCCTCGATATCCCAAACGCAAACACGATCATCATCGATCGCGCCGATCGTTTTGGTCTGGCCGATCTTTATCAATTGCGTGGCCGGGTCGGTCGCGCCGAGCACAAAGCTTACGCGTATCTGCTTTTGCCGCGGGAAATGATGACGATTGGCGCCGCGCGCAAACGGATCAACGCGATCAAGCAATACAGCGCGCTCGGCGCGGGTTTCCGCATCGCCATGCGCGACCTCGAAATCCGCGGCGCAGGCAGCATTCTCGGCACCGCGCAAAGCGGCCACATCGTTGCGATCGGTTTCGATTTGTACTGCCAGCTTCTCAAGCAGGCGGTCGCGCAATTGAAGGTCCGAAAATATCAGCCGCGACTCGATGTCGACCTTCGAATTGATTTTATGTCGACCAACGAAGCCGAGTTTGCGCAGCTCGGCCCCGGGAAGCGAATTCCGGCGTTCGTCCCAGCGAGTTACATCAGCGACACCGGACTCCGGATTAAAGCTTATCGCGAGATCGCCGAGATCAGCACCCGCGACCATTTCGATCGTATCAAGCACGAATGGCGAGACCGATTCGGCAAATTTCCGGAGGCGGTCGAGAGCCTCTTTATTTTGGCCGAAATTAAGCTCGCCGCGGCCAGAGCCGGCATTACACGCGTGGAAGCGCGCGAGCGCAAACTGATGCTGACCCGGCGCGGTGAATTTATACTTGTCGACGGCAAATTCCCCCGTTTAGTTGCCGAAACCTTCCACCTTCGGGAGGTTCTAGAGCTAACAAAAAAATTTACATGATCCGGCCGATTGCCCTCGCACTGACTGCAGCCTGTCTCGTGAATCTTTCTCCGATTTGCTGCGCCGCCTATGCCGCCCAAGCCGAACCGGAGGTGGTTGACGGCGTTGCCGCAGTTGTGAACGGCGATGTCATCACCTATTCGCAAGTTCGCGGTGTCGTTATGCCGCGCGAGAAATTATTGCGCGCCCAATTCACCGGAGACGAACTGATCCAAAAAGTTAAGGAAGCGCGTCAGGCCGCGCTAAACGATTTGATCGATCGACAGTTAATCATTCAGGCGTTCAAGCAGGACAACTACCAGATTCCTGATCACTTTGTCGAAGACCGGATGCACGACATTATCCGGACGGATTTTGGCGGCGACCGCAACACCTTCATCAAAACGCTCGAGGCGCAAAATTTCACGATTGGCGAATTCAAAAAGATGGAGATGGAAAAAATGATCGTCCAGGCGATGCGGGGCAAGAACGTGAAGCTCGCCACCATCGCTTCGCCCGTGAAAGTGGAACAATATTACAAAGAGCATCGGGACGAATTCACGAGCAAGGAACAGATAAAATTGCGTCTGATCATGATTCCCGGGCACTTCAGTGACGGCGAAGCCGCTGCGCAAAAAGCAATGGCCAATGAGATTTTTAGCAAGCTCGTTAATGGAGCGCAATTCGAACAAATGGCACAGCTTTATTCCGAGGACAGCACCCGCGAGAAGGGTGGCGACTGGGGTTGGGTCGATCGCAAAACACTGGCCGCGCCGCTCGAGAAAGCCGCATTTCGTCTTGCGGTTGGCAAGATCAGCAATGTCATCGATTTCAGCGGCAACTACTACATTCTCAAAGTCGAAGACAGACATGGTGGCGACACCAAATCGCTCGAGCAAGCGCGCGCCGATATCGAAAAGAAATTGATCCAGCTAGAAGCGCAAAACCTGCAGGAAAGGTGGATCGCCAGTCTCCGTTCGAAGGCTTACATCAAGACTTTCTAGCCAAGCGCGCTCTTCCTCTTCCGCTTGATTGGTTTTCGTCTGGCTGCCCGTAGGGCAATTGACCTCAATCGTCTGCTTGCACACAATGCGTGATGCGACCGCGCATCGGGATCACGCTCGGTGATTGTGCCGGCATCGGACCGGAGATTGTCGATCTCGCGCTGAAATCCGGACACCTTCCCGAGTCGGCTGAGTACGTCATCATCGGACGACAGCTAAATTGCAAGCCCGGCAAGCCGACAATTGAAACCGCGCGCGCGGCTGGGGCCGCTTTGGAAGAAGCCGTTACGCGTGCGCGACGCGGCGAGCTGCACGCTGTCGTGACCGGCCCGATTCACAAAGCGCGAATGTACGAAGCCGGATTCAAATTTCCAGGACAAACGGAATTTTTCGCCGAGCGCTGCGGCGTAAAAAACTTCGCGATGTGTTTGACCGGCGGAAAGCTCACCGTGGCCCTGGTCACGACTCATATCCCGTTGAACGAAGTTCCGCGCGCGTTGAAACAAAGCGAGATCGTCCGCGTCGGCCTGTTGTTAGCGGACCTTTTGCAACGCCGCAGAAACTCGGCTGCTTTAAGCAGTCCAGTTCACATTGCTGTTTGTGGTCTAAACCCGCACGCCGGCGAGTCCGGAAGAATAGGGCGCGAAGAAATCGAAATCATAGGTCCGGCCATCGCCCAATTGAACTCTCAACAATCAACCATCAACTATCAACCGCCCGCGTTCAGTGGCCCGCATTCCCCCGACACCGTTTTCCACCGCGCACTTGAAGGTGAATTCGACGCCGTACTTTGCATATATCACGATCAAGGACTCATCCCGTTCAAGCTGTATGCGTTTCACAAAGGCGTGAACACGACGCTCGGTTTGCCATTTCCACGAACGAGCCCCGATCACGGCACCGCATTCGAAATTGCCGGCAAAGGAGTCGCGCACCCCGACAGCATGATCGCCGCCATCAATCTCGCTGTTGAGTTGGCTTCGAAGAAATGACGAGCGCAAAGATCGACAAATACGTCTCCGTTTTCAACATCGGGCTCCAGAATACGTTTGTTTATCGCTGGAATTATTTTTTGCGCGCGGCGTTCGGATTGATTCCGCTCGCCGGCACGGTATTTCTCTGGAGCGCAGTCTTCAAAGAGCGCGGCAGCGGTCTCCATGGCTACAACTACGGCTCGATGATTTATTATTATTTGCTCACGATCCTCGTCAGCAATCTGGTCACGCCGACTGAAGACGAATGGCAAATCGCCGCCGACATTCGTGAGGGCCAGATCAACGCACTCCTGACCAAGCCGATGAGTTATCTCGCCTATCGGTTCAGCATTTTTTGCAGCGGCCGGCTCGTTTACACTTTCGTCACGCTGCCGCCGATTGCGCTCATCTTCCTCTATTTTCATAACTACGTCGCCCTTCCGCACGATGCGTTGACTTACGCGCTCGCGATAGGTTCGACAATGATGGCGGCGTTCATCCAGTTCTTCATCACTTACTCGCTCGCGATGATGGCGTTCTGGATTTTGGAAATTACCACCATCGTTTTCATCGTTTACTCGTTCGAATATTTCCTTGGCGGCCAAATGTTTCCAATCGACATCATGCCGGCCCCAGTTCAGACGGCGTTGAAATGGATGCCGTTCTATTATGAACTGTTTTGTCCGGTGGCGATTTTTCTCGAACGCTTGAAAGGCGTGCAACTTTGGCAAGCGCTCGCGATCCAAACCGGCTGGCTTTTTCTAACCTGGTCAATCGCGCGCGCGATGTGGCACCGCGGCCTCCGGCACTACCAAGCCGTTGGAGGCTGATCGAACATCGACAATTACTGCGCTGCCGTTCTTCGCTTTGGCAGCGGCGTCAGTCGGCGAAATCTCGGGGGGATCTTCTTTTTCGCGTCCGCGACCAAATCCTGATAGCTCCTCTGTTCGGTCATAAACGAAATCTGCAACCGTCATACGCTGCCGCTACAGTCTTATTCGTAGCGGAGCGATTCGATCGGATCGAGCGCGGCAGCTTTGCGCGCGGGATAAAAGCCAAAGAAAATTCCAACCGCGGCGCTGAACATGAACGCGACGATGATCGAGCTGAGCGAAATCAAAGTCGGCCAATGCGCGTAGCTCGAAAGAACTTGTGACGCGCCGATTCCGAAGATAATTCCGATCACGCCACCAACTGAGCTAAGCGTGACTGCTTCAATCAAGAATTGCATGAGAATGTCACTCCCGTGCGCGCCCACCGCCATGCGCGTACCGATCTCGCGCGTGCGCTCGGTCACACTCACGAGCATGATATTCATGATCCCAATTCCGCCGACGACTAACGATACGCCGGCGATTGAACCGAGAAGGACTGTCATAACCGCCGTAGTTGCTGTCGCAGCGTCAGCGATTTCCTGTTGATTGCGCACAGTGAAATCGTCGTCGCGACCGGGACGAATATTATGCCGCTGTCGAAGCAGTGCGATAATTTGCTGTTGCGCGGCGGCGATCTGCCGTCCGTCTGCGATCTGGACGTTGACGTTGCGTAACGTC